>ENA-ORBV01001103-ORBV01001103.1-microbial-mat-metagenome-genome-assembly--contig:-NODE-1103-length-61519-cov-10.336561_pt1 | contig 61519 bp, 63 predicted proteins | sample MGYA00237777_ERZ505514 | MGnify/ENA primary metagenome ERZ505514 (study PRJEB26160, sample SAMN06269048) | microbial mat metagenome | isolation source: Oligotrophic lake microbial mat | place...
GGCCAGGCCGCCTGCGGCCCGACGTTAAGCCCGGAGTTTCCACTTATAACGCTGTTCAGATTTGCGGGACCACTTCTCTGCGATCAGGCGCTGCGGATCGGGCGTGATCTTCCGGTAGCCGATGACCGAATCTGGCGTCGGAAACGACGTGATGACGTAGGGGTTGCCGCGTTCGAGATCCCAGAAGTAGTGCAGGTTGCCGTTGGAGAGGATGATGAAGCGGCAGTTCTGCGACCGGGCGTACTTTCGAGCTTGCTCCTTGCCGACCATCGGATTCTTATCCTCGGCCTTGGCTTCGAGAACGATGAACGGGAAACTCTTGGCGTCGAGCAAGAGGAAGTCGACGAAGCCCTTGCTGGCCTTCTCGAAGTTGTCGCCGAGCGCGTCAAGGTCGGCGGACTTGATGGTGACGCTGGGTTCGAGGCGGATGTTGGCGGCACTGTCGCCTTGGGGAAAGAAGCGCCAGCCGGCTGCTTCGAGCAGCTTGTTGATCTTGATGCGGGCGGTGGCTTCCTTCTCGGACACTCAGGCTCCTGTCTCAGCGATGGTGGTCAAGCGGCATAAGGTCCGCGCTAACCGGCGCGCGCCGCTTTTGCGCGCAGCCGTGTTGAGCGCGTTGTTAGGCGCGATGACCGCTTCGCAAGCCAGTTACTGAAGGACGCTTGACTTTCGCCAGATGGCTTGCCGGCCAATAGCCCTTCGATGCTGATATCTTCGTCGAGGTCCTCCCAGTGAATACCCAATCCTCGGCCGATCAACCGCCAACGCTTGCGTTCTGCCGCGGTTGCGCGCAATAACCGCGGGTACCACGCAAGTGGAACCGAAATACTCCGGCCGTCGCTCAGGTCGACGCAAAGCGTATCGACCGAAACGGTTACGGTCTCGGCAAAGGGCACTTCCAGCTCAATGGCCGAAGTAGTCATTCCATGTCTCCATAAGTGCAACGCGATGACCATTCACCAGCTTCTCGATCCGCGCGAGTTCCACGCGCGAAAATCCGCCGCTGCTTTGTAGCCGAATGGGATCGAGCCAGAATTTCCCGATCCTATCGTCCCGCTCAATATGGACGTGGGGCGGCTCGTCACGGTCCCCCGCGTAGAAGAACAAACGATAGGGGCCAGATTTTAGTACGGTCGGCACAGGATGACTCCCAATCTTGGTTCCTTGCGCCTAACGCCGGAATTAAGCCGACTTGCGAAGCAAGTTCGACTTGAATTGTTAGCGCCCGCCTGTGCGGAACGCTAGATAAAAGTGCGGGTCCCGCACACCAAGTTGCTCCAGGGTACTCAGCAGGTTGTTGACGTGGGATTGAGCGTTGTACTTTGTGTCAACGAAGAAGTCTCCCACTCTGTGCCAATCACCGTCAAAGCTCTGGCTGCTGTGGACAGGTTTGGCGTTGATGAAGTACTTGCCGCGCTTTGCGTGGTTGTGAATTGGGAGATTGGCCTTTGTGAGGCGCCCCTCACGACACAGCCAAGATACAAACGGTCTATCAAGGTCGGCCCAGTCCTCGACAGTAATTTCAAGCGCTCGGTCAAAGAATGCTCTCGGGTGGACTGTGTCATCAAAGTCCATGCGACCCAAGTCGGCGACGGTACAAGGTTCCTGATTCATTCGGTCACCTCTGAGAATGAGTGCGGGCGCTAACGAATGAGGTAACCGGCGCGCCGCCACCGACACTCGCCAAGAACGAAGGCACGGGCCGGCGCGTCCGTGTTGACCGCCGGGTTAGGCCGCGATCTGCTCGTAGGAGAACTGCGGTATATCCGCGCGCTCCGACGCGTGCTCGATAGTGATGGCGCAAATGTTTCCATTGGCATCCAAGTCCAGGAGCGTGTTTTCATCGAGATCACGCGTCTCCGTAACGGGAGCCTCGCGAAACTCGATCAAAAGGGTGTCTGTACCTGCGAAATAGCGAATCTTCATGGCTGAAACCGCCTGTCGAAGAAAGCATTGTGGACCGTCTCGCCGTCCGGGAGCAAGACCACCCGAAGATATCGGTTTTGCATCTCCCCAATTGGAGCCCAGCGGCGAATGCGCTCGTCCGCCTGGATATGCTCGCGAGATGGCGCGGAAGTGGCGCGGAAGTGGCGCGGTCAATCCATTCGTCACGGATCAGCGCGCGGTCTGGACGGACACGAATTGCCGAGAAGTAGGCGGTGACCTTCATTCGGTGCGATTTGGTTGTGGCCGAACGTGGTTTATCCGACAGTGGCTCGAAACAACATTAACAAGTGTCCGTTTAACAGGAAAGGCGCACGCTGCCGAATCGTCTTTCCGATCAGTATCCTAGCGCGTTCCCGCGCGATCGGCACCCGGTTCAGCGGACGCCTGTGACTGCGCCGCACCACGAATTTTGGGGTCAGGTTTTGCCTTCTTTCCCAGCAGTACTGGACACCGGCCTTCGCCGGTGTGACGAAAATAGTTCGGGATTTTTAGACGAGCTTCCAGCCCACCGTGCCCCCCGCGCGGAAACCGACCAGCTTGTCCGCGCCCAGCGGGAAAGACGCCGGCACCGCCCACTGCTCCTTCACCAGCGTGATCTTGTCCTGGTTGCGCGGCAGGCCGTAGAACAGCGGGCCGTTCACGCTGGCGAAGCTCTCCAGTTTGTCGAGCGCGTCGTTGGCGCCGAAGATCTCCGCGTAGAGCTCGATGCCGGCGTGCGCCGTGTAGACGCCCGCACAGCCGCAGGCGGCCTCCTTCTCGCTTTTCGGGTGCGGCGCGCTGTCGGTGCCGAGGAAAAACTTCTGGTTGCCGCTGATCGCCGCGTCGATGAGCGAGCGGCGGTGTTCCTCGCGCTTGAGCACCGGCAGGCAGAAATGATGCGGCCGGAAGCCCCCCGCGAACAGCGCGTTGCGGTTGAGCAGCAGATGATGGGCGGTAATCGTCGCCGCCACCCGCGGCGGTGTGCCCTTCACGAAGCGCACCGCCTCCTGCGTCGTGATGTGCTCCAGCACGACGCGCAGCTTCGCGTGCTTCTGCAACAGCGGGATCAGCAGCCGGTCGATGAAGATGCGCTCGCGGTCGAAGATGTCGACTTCCGAAAACGTGACTTCGCCGTGCACCAGGAGCGGCAGGCCGTGCTCCTCCATCGCCTCGAACGCGGCCTGGCACTTCGCGAGGTCGGTCACGCCGGAGTCCGAATTGGTCGTGGCGCCGGCCGGGTAGTACTTCACGCCGTGGACGAAACCGCAGGCCTTGGCCGCGGCGATCTCCGCTGGCGTCGTGTTGTCGGTCAGGTACAGCGTCATCAGCGGCTCGAAGGTCGCGCCCGCCGGCACCGCGGCGAGGATGCGCTCGCGGTAGGCGCGCGCCTGCTCGACCGTCGTGATCGGCGGCTCCAGGTTGGGCATGATGATGGCGCGGCCGAAACGCTTGACGGTGTCCGGCAGGACCGCGCGCAGGTGCTCGCCGTCGCGCAGGTGCAGGTGCCAGTCGTCCGGGCGGGTGATCGTGAGTCTCATAGTGTTGTTCTCCCTGCGGGCATCATAGGGTGCGCGACAGACTTAGGGAACCTCTGATTTACACCGTCACACCGGCGCAGGCCGGTGTCCAGTGCCTTGAATTCACTGGATTCCGGCCTGCGCCGGAATGACGAGAAAAGCGTTTTTCAGAGCTTCCTGAGTAAATTCACTTGTCATTCTTGCGGGCGAGCGCCTGTGCATACAGGGCATTGCGGGGCGCGCCGGTGATCTCCACGGCCAGCTTGACGGCCGCCTTGACCGGCAGTTCGCGCAGCAGGAGCTCCAGCACGCGCGTGCCCTCCGCCGCCGTTTCGTCCCCGCTGTCCGGCGCGCCGGCGACCAACACCACGTACTCGCCCTGCTCGCGGTGCGCGTCGGCCTCCAGCCACGCGGCGGCGTCCGCCAGCGCGCAAACGTGGATTTCCTCGAAGCGCTTGGTCAGTTCGCGCGCGAGCGTCACCCTTCGTTCACCGCCCAGCACCTGCACGAGGTCTTCGAGCATGGCGCGGATGCGGTGCGGCGCCTCGTAGAAGGCGAGCGTCACGGGTTCCGCGCGCAGCGCCTCAAGCGCCTGCCGCCGCGCGCCTTTGGCGGCCGGCAGAAACCCCACGAAACGATGGCCCGTTTCCGCGATGCCGGCGGCGGACAGCGCGCAGACCAGTGCGCTCGGTCCCGGGATCGGCACTACCGGATAGCCCGCTTCGCGCACGGCCGCCACCACCACGGCACCGGGATCGGAAATACCCGGCGTGCCGGCGTCAGTGACCAGCGCCACCGCTTCACCGCGCGCGATCGCCGCCACCAGCGCCTGCGCGGCACGCTGTTCGTTGTGGGCGTGCACCGCCGTCAGCGGCGCATTGACACCGTAGTGAGAGAGGAGCTTCGAGGTTACCCGCGTGTCCTCGGCGGCGATGCGGGCGACGCTTTTCAGGACCTCGAGCGCGCGGTGGGTGATGTCGCCCAGATTACCGATGGGCGTGGCCACCACATATAATCGACCGCACTCCCACTCTCCTGCGTCATTGCGGCGATCCTGATGCGGTTCCGGTTTCACACTGGTTGCCTGTGCATGATGGCGGCGGCCATTCTAACCGCTGCCCCCGCCGGCGCTCCGCACGCGCAGGAGGTACGTCAGCCCGGCGCGCCGCAGTCCGGTCCGCAGTCCGGTCACATTGCGCTGCTGCTGCCGCTCAACGCCGGCGCTCTGGGGCGCCACGCCGACATGGTGCGGCAGGGCTTCCTCGCCGCCGCGCAAGCGCAAGCCCTGCCGCTGCCGGTGCGCGTGTACCCGACCACCGACGACGACGGCGCGGTGCTCGCGGCCTACGAGCAGGCGGTGGAAGGCGGCGCGCGGCTGGTCGTGGGGCCACTGACGCGCGGGAACGTGACGGCGCTGGCCAAGAACGCGACGCTGCCGGTAACGACGCTGGCGCTGAACCAGCCGGACGCCAAGACCTGGCCCGCGCGGCTGGTCGTCTTTACCCTGAACACCGAAGCCGAGGCGCGCCAGGTGGCGCAGCTTGCCTTCCGCGACGGCCGCCGCCGCACGCTGACGGTCTCCGACGAGTCCGCCCTGTCGCGCCGCATCCAGCGCGCCTTCGCCGAGGAGCTCCAGCGCCAGGGCGGCGACGTCGCGGCCGACTTCCGCTACTCGGTGGATGCGCAGCGGCTCGCCCTGATCCGCCAGGAGGCCACGCCGAAACTCGCCGACAGCGTCTTCCTCGCGCTCGACACGGCGTCGGCGCGCGCGGTGCGGCCCCAGATCGACGCGGCGCTCCCGGTCTACGCAACGTCGCAGGCCAACCCGGGCCGCGGTGACCCGCTCGCGCGCCGCGACCTGGAAGGCGTGCGCTTCGTGGACATGCCGTGGCTGCTGTCGCCCCAGCACACCGCCGTCATGGTGTATCCGCGCCCGCGCACCGACGCCCTCGATCTCGAGCGCCTGTACGCGTTCGGCATCGACGCGGCGCGGCTCGCGCAACTGCTGCTGCGCGACCGCCGGGACGTGACGCTCGACGGCGTAACCGGCGCGCTGCGCATGACGCGCGACGGTCAGTTCACGCGCGAGCTCACCGCCGCGCAGTTCGAGGACGGCAACCTGAAGGTGCTGTCCGACCCTTCGCCATGAGCGGCGCGGGCGCGGAAGCCGAGGCCGCCGCCTGGCTCGAAGCGCGCGGGCTCACCGTGCGCGAGCGCAACTGGCGCTGCCGTTTCGGCGAACTCGACCTCATCTGCGAGGACGGCGGCACGCTCGTTTTCGTCGAAGTCCGCGCCCGCGCGCGCGCCGATTTCGGCGGCGCGGCGGGCAGCATCACCGCCGCCAAGCGCGCCCGCCTGACCGCCGCCGCACGGCAGTACCTTGCGCAACTGCCGCGCACCCCGCCGTGCCGCTTCGACTGCGTGCTGGTCAGCGGCGCCGACGGCCAGCACACGCTCGAATGGTTGCGGAACGCGTTTGACGCGGCCAGCTGAGGCAAGGCGAAGGCTGCCGCGGGTCGGTATGCGATAATTCCGGCCCAGCATGGACATGATCCGACGCATCAGCGAGAACTTTTCGGAGAGCGCGCACCTCAAACTCTCCAGCATGGACGCGCTCGCTCCCGTGATCGCCGCCGCGGCCCACCAGATGGTGACCTGCCTGAAGAACGACGGCAAAATCCTCGCCTGCGGCAACGGCGGGTCGGCCGCCGATGCCCAGCATTTCGCCGCTGAAATGCTCAACCGCTTCGAGATGGAGCGGCCGGGGCTCGCCGCGATGGCGCTGACCACCGACACCTCGACGCTGACCTCCATCGCCAACGACTACGACTTCAAACAGATTTTCTCCAAGCAAGTGCGCGCGCTGGGTCACACCGGCGACCTGCTGCTCGCCATCTCGACCAGCGGCAATTCGCCCAACGTGGTGGCGGCCATCGAGGCCGCGCACGAGGCGCGCATGACCGTGGTGGCCCTGACCGGCCGCAGCGGCGGGCGCATGGGCGAAGTCCTGCGCGAAGGCGACGTCAACATCTGCGTGCCGGCGCAAAGCACCGCGCGCATCCAGGAAGTCCACCTGCTCGCGCTGCATTGCCTGTGCGACGCCATTGATTGCACGCTACTGGGAGTCGAATGATGAACCTGCCCTGGTCTGTAGTCCGCCTGCTCGCCCTGCTCGCTCTCGCGCCCGTGTTCACCGGCTGCGCCGCCGTGGTCGTGGGCGGCGCGGTGGCCGGCGGCGCCGCGATGGCGACCGACCGGCGCACCGTCGGCACCATCACCGAAGACCAGGAAATCGAGTTGCGCGCGGCCAACCGCATCAACAGCAAGTACAAGGACAAGGTGCATGTCAGCGTCACCAGCTACAACCGCCTGGCGCTCATCACCGGCGAGGCGCCGGACGAGCCGGTCAAGCAGGACGTGGGAAAAATCGTGGCCGGTGTCGGCAACGTGCGGTCGGTGGTGAACGATCTCGTGATCGGCCCCATCGATCCCGGTTACTGGAGCAACGACGCCATCACCACCTCCAAGGTGAAGGCGCGCTTCGTCGACGCCAACAAGTTCAACGCGCTCAACATCAAGGTCATCACCGAAAACGGCGTGGTCTACCTGATGGGCCTCGTCACCCGCAAGGAGGCCGACGATGCCACCGAGGTCGCGCGCACCACCGGCGGCGTGAAGAAGGTCGTGCGCGTGTTCGAGTACATCAAGCCGCCGGCCCCCGAAGAGAAGCCGTTGCCGCCGGGCGAGAAGCCCGTTCCCGCCGCCGCCGCTCCGGCGCCCGTCACTCCGGCCCCGGCCGGCAGCGCGCCCGTGGGCACGCCGCTCAAACCGCCGAATTAGGCCGCTTCGCGCTTCAGCGCGAACTGGAAAACGTCGGTCGATTCCGTCCGGAACCCCGCCTCGCAGTACGCCAGATAAAAGCGCCACAGGCGGCGGAAACGCTCGTCGAAGCCGAGCGGCGCAATCTCCGGCCACGCCGCCTCGAAACGCTCCCGCCAGCGCGCGAGCGTCTGCGCATAATCCAGGCCGAACGCGTGCCGCCCGGTGGTGGCCAGGCCCGCCCGCGCAGCGTCCGCCTCGAAACGCGTTGGCGAGGCGAGCATGCCGCCCGGAAACACGTATTGCTGGATGAAGTCGGAACCGCGGCGGTAGCGTTCGAAGCGCGCCTCGGCGATGGTGATCGCCTGGATCACGGCGGTGCCGCCCGGGCGCAGGCGCTCGCGCACGGCGCGGAAGTAGGCCGGCCAATAGCGCTCGCCAACCGCCTCGTACATCTCGATCGACACGACGTGGTCGAAACTGCCCTGCGCATCGCGGTAGTCGCACAGCCGGAGGTCCGCCCGGCCGGCGAGTCCCGCCTGCGCGATCCGCGCACGCGCGTAGTCGAGCTGGGCCTGCGAGACCGTCAGGCCGGTGACGTGCGCGCCGCGCGTGGCCGCGGCGTAGTCGGCGAACCCGCCCCAACCACAGCCGATTTCGAGGATGCGCGCCCCGGGCTGCACATTGAGCGTTGCCAGCACGCGCTCGTACTTGGCGCGCTGCGCGTCTTCGAGCGGGCGCGCGGCGTCACCCTCGAACAGCGCCGCCGAGTAGGTCATGGTGCGATCCAGCCAGTGCGCGTAGAACACGTTGCCGAGATCGTAGTGGGCGTGGATGTTGCGCCGGGCGCCGCGCCGCGTGTTGCGCCGGAGCAGGTGCTTCAGGCGGTACCAGAAGATGCCCGGCGCGCTGCCGTAAACCGCGCGCTCGATGGCGTCGGCGTTGGCATTGAACAGCGCCAGCACCGCGGGCAGGTCGTCGGCGTCCCAGCGCCCGTCGATGTAGCTCTCGGCGAAGCCGATGTCGCCGGCGCGCAGTACTTCGTCGCACACCGACCAGTCGTGCATGCGTTTGCGGATCGCCGGGCCCTGCGAGGCGCCGCGGAAGGTGCGCTCGATGCCGTCGGGCGTCTCGAGCGCGAGCGTGCCGTGACGCCAGCCGGCGAGCAGGTCGAGTACCAGACGGGCGGCGGCCGGGATAACGAGGTCGGGTTTCGTGGTGATGGAACTCATCGGGTCGTGTGCTCTGCCGGGGCCGGCGGTTTGGGGATGAAGGGCACGCGCCGCAGCCACAGCCGCAGCGCCTGCCAGTGGATACGGGCGACGACGGCCAGCGTCATCAGCGGATAGGCGAAGAAGGCGCGCGTGAGGGCGCGTCCGGTCAGCGGCTGCGGACGGCCGGCGACCGAGGTCACCAGCAGCGGACCATCCGCGTCGTCGTAATCGATGCGGGTGCAGGGTTGCGCCGCCGTGCCGCCGAAGCGGAAACGGTAGCCGCCCTCGACCCGGCAGAACGGCGACACGTGGAAGACCTTGCGCGCCGTGAGCCAGTCGTCCGCGGCGATCGCGCGGCCATCCGGATGCGCTACCAGGTAGTTGTGGCGCTCGCCGAAGGTGTTGCGCACTTCCGCCAGTACGGCGCGCAAGGACCCCGCGCGGTCGTGGCAGAACCAGAAGCTCACCGGATTGAAGGCATAGCCCAGCACGCGCGGGAAGGCCTGCAGCACGATCTCGCCGTCGGCCACCGCCAGTTCGTGCGCCGCGAGCAGGCCGCGGATCCACGGCTCCAGCGCCGAGCCGTCGCGCGGACCGTGGTCGCGGCGATGGAGCGAAAAGAGGTTCCACCGGTCCACTGACAGCCCCGGCCGCGGCAGCGCCGCCAGTTGCGACAGCGGCACGCGCAGGAAGAACACCGGATAGACGAAGCGATGCTCCACCGGCCGCAGCCGGCGGTGCAAGACGTCGCCGAAGCAGAGCTGCGGTTCCAGCGCGCTCACGGCTTCGCCCCCGCCAGGCCGCCGAGTGGCACGTCGGTCCGGCCCGGCGCAGGCGCCGCGGCAGTTCGCGCCCACGGCGCGGGGCACCCCAACGCAGCCGCCACCGCCATCCCGCTCTTCAGCCCGTCTTCGTGGAACCCGTAGCCGGTCCACGCACCGCAGAACCAGGTGCGGCGCACGCCCTGGATCGCACCGAGCTGCCCCTGTGCCGCGATCGCGCGCGCGTCGAACAACGGGTGCGTGTAATCGAAGGCGCCCATGACCGTGCCTGGCGCTGGTTCCCGCTCGGGATTCAGTGTGACGATCACCGGCGTTGTGAACGGCAGGGGCTGCAGGCGGTTGATGAGATAACTCACGGCCATCCCGGCGCCGCCGGCCTCGGCGTGGTAATTCCAGGCCGCCCAGGCGCGCGGCCGCGCCGGCAGGAAGGAGCGGTCGGTGTGCAGCACCGCGCGGTTGGACTGATAGGGCACGGCCGCGAGCACCTCGCGCTCGGCGGGCGCCGCGTCCGCCAAGAGTGCTAACGCCTGGTCGCTGTGGCAGGCCAGCACCGCCTGGTCGTAGCGCTCGGCGCCGGCCCCGGTGGTGACGGTCACACCATCGTCCGCGCGCGTCAGGCGCGTGACCGGCGTCGCCGTCCGCACATCCGGCAGCGCGGCGGCGAGACGCTGCACATACTCGCGTGCGCCGCCGGTCACCGTCCGCCATGGTGGGCGCCCACTGACCTGCAAAAGCCCGTGGTTGTGGCAGAAGTGGATCAGGGTATCCACCGGGAAATCCGCCATGCTGCGCGTCGGGCAGGACCAGATGGCGCCGCACATGGGCAGCAAATACCAGTCGCGAAAGGCCGTGCCGTAGCCGCGCTGCTCGAGAAAAACCCCCAGCGTCGTGTCGAGACTGCGGCCGAGGCTGCGCCCGTCGCGTGCGAGCGCGGTTGCTTCGCGATTAAAACGCAGCAGGTCGGCGAGCATGCCCCAGAAGCGCGGGCGCAGGAGATTGGCGGGCTGCGCGAACAGGGCCGCGAGACTGGTCCCGGCCCACTCCACGTCCGCGTCGGGCAGGCGCACCGAGAACGACATCTCGCTCGGTGCCGTCGCCACGCCGAGCGCCTCGAACAGGGCGATCAGGTTCGGATAGGTCCGGTCGTTGAACACCAGAAAACCGGTGTCCACCGGATGCGTGACGCCATCGAGGGTGACGTCCACCGTGTGCGTGTGGCCGCCCAGGTAGTCGTCGGCCGCGTACAGCGTCACGCGGTGCGTGCGCGCGAGCAGCCACGCGCAGGCAAGGCCGGAGATGCCGGCGCCGATCACGGCGATGCATTGTGGAGACATGACGGACGGGGAAGCAGCAATAGGGGTTCTACGCGCGCGCACCCGCCGCGGATGCGCGGCGCGGGCGGCGCATCAGGACCGCCGCTTGTCGCGCGCGATCACCGCGTAGGCCGAGTGGTTGTGAATGGACTCGAAATTTTCCGCTTCGAGCTGGTAGGCCGCGATGCGCGGGTCCGCGTCCAGGCGTAGCGCGATGTCGCGGATGAGGTCCTCGACGAACTTCGGATTGTCGTAGGCGCGCTCGGTCACCCACTTTTCGTCGGGGCGCTTCAACAGCCCGAACACCGGGCAGGACGCCTCCGCCTCGGCGATGCCGGCCAGCGTTTCCACGTCCAGCAGCGCGCCGTCGGCGAGTTCGGCCTCCATCGTGATGTGCGAACGCTGGTTGTGCGCGCCGTACTCCGAGATCTCTTTCGAGCAGGGGCACAGGCTCGTCACCGGCGCCAGCACGCGCAGCGTCCCGCGGTAGCGCCCGTCGGCCACTTCACCGCGCAGGGTCACGTCGTAGTCGAGCAGGCTCTCCACGCCGGACACCGGCGCGCGCTTGGCAATGAAGTAGGTGCAGCGCATCTCGATGGCGCCCGCCTCGGCCTGCAGCCGCACGAGCATCGCTTCCACCAGCGAGCGGAACCCGGCCAGGTCGAGGGGCGCGTGCTGCGCTTGCAGCAGTTCGATGAAGCGCGACATGTGCGTGCCCTTCACCGTGGCGGGCAGCGCCACCCCCATATCAAAAGTCGCCACCGTAGGCTGCACCTCGCCCGCGCCGGTGCGCAACCGCACCGGGTGGCGCACCCCCTTGATGCCGACCCGGTCGATGGCGATGCGGCGGCTGTCGGCGATGGACTGGATGTCGGGCAGCACGATCTTTTCAGGAGCGTTCATGACGGATCCTTGGTGGGTGAATACAGCCCCGGCGCTGTCGATGCGCTGGGCAGGTGAATGAGCGGATGGCGAGGACGGTCGCGGCCCTCAGCGGCGCAGACCGGAAAAACAGTATTTGTCCTAGTCAAACAGGCTTTAAGGTGCTTATAATTGCGTCTAACGGCCATAATGTCAATGTATGTCTTGGACAATATTTAATTATGAGTGAAGTCAAAGGCTTTCATCCCCCGATCGGGATCAGCGCGGTCGAACGCGACACCGGCGTGTCCAAGGACACCCTGCGGATCTGGGAGCGCCGCTACGGATTCCCCGACCCGGCCCGCGACGCCCATGGCGAGCGGCTCTATCCGTTCGACCAGGTGTCCAAGCTGCGCGTTATCCGGCGCCTGATGGACCGCGGCCATCGGCCGGGCAAGATCATCCGGCTGTCCGGCGCGGAACTGGAGCAGCTCACCGCCCGGTCTTCGCCACTGACCACGCTGGCCCCCGAACAGCGGGCCTTCATCGACCTGCTTCGCGCGCACGACGTGGACCGCCTGCGCCTGACCCTCACCCAGGAGCTGATGCGGCAGGGCATCGAGCGCTTCGTGATCGAGACCGTGCCCTTGCTGAACGAAGCCATCGGCGACAGCTGGATGCGCGGCGAGCTGGAGATCCACGAGGAGCACCTGTACTCGCAGCAGATCGAGAACATCCTGCACAACGCGATCGCGGCGTTGCCGATGCGGGGCACGCGCCCCCGTGTGGTGCTGACCTCCCTGCCGGGGGAGCAGCACAACATCGGCCTGATGATGGTGCATGCGCTGCTCGCGCTGCGCGGCGCTGCCTGCATTCCGATGGGCACCGAAATGCCGATCCCCGACGTCGTGCGGGCGGCGGCCGCCCACGATGCCGAGGTCGTCGCGCTGTCCTTCAGCGCGTCCTTCGCCTCCTCGCTGGCCGCCGACTGCCTGCGTGAACTGCGCACCGTCCTGCCGCCGTCCGTGGGCCTGTGGGCCGGCGGCGGCGGCGTGGCCCGCATGCGGCGCGCGGTCCCGGGCGTGGCGATCGTGCGCACGCTGGGCGATCTCTCGGTCCTGGTGCGCGACAGCGGCATCACGACGCTGCAAGCCGCCTGAAGCCGGCGGCGCCCCCGACCGGCGCACGCCACGGCCTGCGCTCGCTCGTCCTCGTCCTCGGCGACCAGCTGACCCTCGACAACGCGGCCTTCGACGGCTTCGATCCGGCGCGCGACCGCGTGCTGATGATCGAAGCCGCCGGCGAGGCCACCCACGTCTGGAGCCATCAGGCCCGCATCGCGATCTTCCTGGCGGCAATGCGGCACTTCGCCTGCGAGATCGAAGGCCGGCGCTGGCCGCTGACCTACCTCCGGCTGGGCGATGCCGGACCGCCGGACTTGCCGGGCCGGCTGGCCGCGCAACTCGCCGCGGCCCGCCCGAAGCGGCTGATCGTCTGCGAGCCCGGCGAGTACCGGTTGCTGGCGGCCGTGCAGGACGCGGCGGCGGCGGCGCGCATCCCGCTCGACCTGCGGCCCGACCGCCACTTCATGGCGAGCCGCGAGGACTTTGCCCAGTGGGCGGGCAACAGCCGGCAACTGCGGATGGAGTTTTTCTACCGCCGGATGCGCCGCCAGCACGGTGTATTGATGGACGGCGACCAGCCCCGGGGCGGGCGCTGGAATTTCGACGCCGCCAACCGCGGCGCGTTTCCGAAAACGGGTCCCGGCACCATCCCGCCGCCGCCGGCCTTCGCGCCCGATGCCCTGACCCGCGAAGTGCTCGCGGAGGTCGTACGGCGCTACCCGCGTCACCCCGGCAGCCTCGCCGACTTCGCCTGGCCGGTCACGCGCGCGCAGGCACTGGAGACGCTCGCCGCCTTCGTTCGCGACCGCCTGCCGCATTTCGGCACCTACCAGGATGCGATGTGGACCGGCACGCCCTTTGCCTGGCACTCGCTGTTGTCGGCGGCGCTCAACCTGAAGCTCCTCAATCCGCGCGAAGTGATCGCTGCAGCCGTCGAGGCGGGTCGGCTGCGCAAGCTTCCGCTCGCCGGCGTGGAGGGCTTCGTCCGCCAGGTGCTGGGCTGGCGTGAGTTCATCCGCGGCGTCTACTGGCTCGACATGCCCGGTCTCGCGAACGCCAACCACTTCGGCCACACCCGCCCGCTCCCGGCCTGGTACTGGACCGCGGACACGCACATGAACTGCCTGCGCGAAACCCTCGGCCAGACGCTGCGTCACGGCTACGCCCACCACATCCAGCGCCTGATGGTCACCGGCAACTTCGCCCTGCTGGCGGGCCTCGACCCGCAGCAGGTCTGCGACTGGTACCTGGCGGTCTACGTGGACGCCGTGGACTGGGTGGAGCGGCCGAACACCGCCGGCATGGCGCTTTACGCCAATGGCGGCCGCTTCACCAGCAAACCCTACGTCGCCTCCGGCGCCTACATCAAGCGCATGAGCAACTACTGCAAGGGCTGCCGCTACGATCCCGCGGTCCGCGCCGGGGAAAAGGCCTGCCCGTTCACCACGCTGTACTGGAACTTTCTGGACCGTCACGAGGCCTTGTTCGCGGGCAATCCCCGGACGTCGCTGATGGCCAGCAATATCGGCCGGCTGTCCGCGCACGAACGGCAGGCCATCCGCGCAACGGCGGACCGGATGCTCAACCATGCGGAGCACCTCTGATGGCCCGAGTTTTTGGTAACCTTCGGCTCGTATTCCGGTAACCACCGCTTAATCTGCATCCGTTATTTGCCTTCTGTCCGTATCTCCTCCATCGCCGGATTACCCACGGGAGCGCCATGCTGGCCCAGGCCGAATTCGTCAAGTTCAACGGCATGCTCTACCCGGAGATTTTCCAGTCTCTGGAGCGCGTGCGCTGGAGCATGGAGCGCGACGTCCCGTGGGCGGCGTTCGACCGGACCCGGCTGACCGACGAGCAGGCGCTGACCATCAAGTTCAACGCCATCACCGAGTGGGCCGCGCTGCCGGCCACCGAAATGTTCCTGCGCGACAACCAGCACGACAGCGATTTCTCGGCCTTCATGTCGGTGTGGTTCTATGAAGAGCAAAAGCACTCGCTGGTGCTGATGGAGTACCTGCGGCGCTTCCGTCCCGACCTCGCGCCGACCGAGGACGAACTGCACGCCGTGCGCTTCGCCTTTGACCCGGCGCCCCCGCTGGAAACCCTGATGCTGCATTTCTGCGGCGAGATCCGGCTGAACCACTGGTACCGGCGCGCGGCGGAATGGCACACCGAGCCGGTCATCCGCGCCATCTACGACCTCATCTCCCGCGACGAGGCCCGCCATGGCGGCGCCTACCTGCAGTACATGAAGAAGGCGCTGGGGGCGAGCGGCGACGTGGCGCGGCGCGCCTTTGCCAAGATCGGCATGCTGATGGCGAGTTCCGGGCGCAGCGGCAAGCCGCTGCATCCGACCAACCTGCACGTGAACAAGGCGCTCTTCCCGCAGGACACCGTGCAGTCGAAGCTGCCCGATCCGTCGTGGCTCGAACGCTGGCTCGACGAGCAGATCCGCTTCGACCGCGAGTGGGAGGGCAAGGTGGTGCAGGGCATCCTGCGCAACCTCTCCTCCCTCTTCGGCCAGACCTTTCACTCCGTGCAGGACCTCAACCGCTACCGCAAGAGCCTCCCCGCCTGAACGTCAGCGCGGGGGGCGGTGCGCTACACTGGGCGGCATGACTGCACCCCACGCCGCCCCCGGTTTCGAACGCAAGCTGTGCCCGCCGTCGGTGCTCGCGGCGCGCATCACCGAACTCCCGCGTCCGCTGGTGTTCACCAACGGCGTATTCGACCTGCTGCATCGCGGCCATGTGACCTACCTCGCGCGCGCCCGCACGCTCGGCGCGAGCCTGCTGGTGGCGCTCAACACGGATGCCTCGGTGAAACGGCTGGGCAAGGGCGACGACCGCCCGCTGAACGCCCGCGATGACCGCGCGGCCGTGATCGCCGCGCTGGGAGATGTGGACCTGGTGACGTGGTTCGACACCGACACGCCGCTGGAGCTGATCGTAGCGATCCGGCCGGAGGTGCTGGTGAAAGGCGGCGACTGGCAGCCGGAGGCGATCGTCGGCAGCCGCGAAGTCCTCGGCTGGGGCGGCGCCGTGCATGCCCTCCCCTTCGAACACGAGCGCTCGACCACCGCGCTGCTCGCCAAGATCCGCGAGCGCTAGGCGCCACGGGTCAGGGCTTGTCCGGCGCCGTGCAGGTGACGGGCTTCAGTTCCGTCAGCGGAAAGTCCTTCTGCAGGACCGCGAGCTTGGCGGTCATCGCGTCGCTGGGGTCGCGCACCACGAACAGGGTGTCGCCGCCGCGCGGGCCCAGCACCGCCGAGCGGATGCCCTTCTCGCGCAACTGGGCGAGGCGCGACTTGGCGTTGTCCTCACTGCGGAACACGCCGAAGGAAATTGCCCACTGCCACGGCCCTTCGCCCGGCAGCAGGGAGAAGTCGCTCACACCGCGGGCGCGCACCTCGGCCATTTTCTTGTCGGCCTCGGGCTTGCCCTTCAGCGGCGGAATGTAGACCCAGAAGGAACCGTCGCCGACATCCCGCAGGGAAAGGCGGTCGCCCAGCGCCAGCACGGCCAACTGCGGCTCCACCAGCTTGCGATCGCTGGCATCGAAGGGCCCCCATTCGATGCAGGCCTGCGGCAGCGCCGGGGCCGGCTCGCCCTTGGCCGCCGGCAGCGCGTTCGCCGGCTTCAAGCCCGGCTTGGCGATGCGCATTTTTTCCGGACTGATCTGCAGCAGCACGAGCTGCGCGTCGTCGCCCGGTGCGCCACGCAGGTACGTCATGTAGACGTAAAAGCCGGCGTTGGCGAGCAGCAGGAGAAGGAAGAGGGCTCTCATCGGGAGGCGGTGGCGTCGGTGTCGAAATGCGCGACGGCCCGCAGGCCTTCGAGGACGAGATTATCCACGAGCCGGCTCTCCACCGCGAGGTGCGGCAGCAGTTGCGAGGCATCGCCGCCCGACAGCGCAATGAGCGGCGGCGCCCCACCGCTCGCTTCCAGGTAGTCCGCCATCCGCTCGATGGCGCCGCAGGCCGCGTTCAGCGCGCCGCTGGCGATGGCATCCGCGGTGTTGGCCGGAAAAAACGCGAAGGCGCCGTCCGCGCGCGGCAGTTGCGCGGTACCCTCGGCCAGCGCGTCGCGCATGAGCGTGAGACCGGGCAGGATCAGGCCGCCGAGGAACACGCCGTCGGCGCTCAGCGCGTCAACAGTGATCGCCGTGCCGGCGTTCACCACCACGGCCGCGGCCCCGAACAGCGCGTGCGCGCCGATCGCCGCGGCCCAGCGGTCGGCGCCGAGCTGCGCGGGATCGCCGTAACTGTTGCGCACGCCGCATTGTTCATGGACGGGCACATTCCACACGAGCGCGACGCCCGCAGCCGCCAGCGCCGACGCCACCGTCGCGCCGATCCGGTCGCCCGCGACATTCGTCCCCAGCGCGCGGCCGGGCTTGCCGTGCGCCGCGACAGCCTGCGGGAGGTCCGCGATCCGCGCGTATTCCAGCGTGTCCTGCGCCAGCCAGCGCGCGCCGTCGTGCAGCCCCCACTTGAGACGCGTGTTGCCGGCATCGAGCAGCAGAACGGTCATCGCCCCTCCGTGGACACCCGCAGCGACACGTCGCCGCTGATGAAGCGCCGGGACTTGCCGCCGGCCTCGATCAGCAGCGCGCCGTCTTCCGCCACGCCCCGCGCGACACCGGTGAGCGTGCTGCCGTCCGGCAGAGTGGCGGTCACGCGCCGGCCCTGATGCGCGTGGCAGCCCTCCCATTCGCGCGCGAAAGGCTTGAATCCGTCGCGGGCAAACGCCGTCAGCACGGTATGCAGTTCACCCAGCAGCGCGGCGAGCAGGGCGTTGCGCCCGGGGGGGGCTGCGCAGGCTTCCGCGAGATCCGCCACCGGCTGATCGATGGCATCGCGCGCGGCGGCCGGCAGCGCGAGGTTCAGGCCAACGCCAATCACCACCGCGCTGGGGCCACTGGCGTCGCCCTGCAGTTCGATCAGGATACCGGCCAGCTTGCCGCCGCCGACCAGCACGTCATTGGGCCATTTGAGCTGCGCGTGCGCGCCGTGCGCGCGCAGCACCCGCACCAGCGCCACGCCGACTGCGAGCGATAGTCCCGCGAGCCATGCCGCGCCCTGCTCGAAGCGCCACAGCAGCGAAAATACCAGCGCGCCGCCAACCGGACTCACCCACGGCCGGCCGCGACGGCCGCGCCCCGCCGTCTGCGCTTCCGCCGCCAGCACGGCGCCCGAACGCGCACCCTGCGCCGCGCGCGCCAGCAGTTCGGTATTGGTGGAAGCAGCGATCGGCACCACCGCGAGATCGAAGGCCGCGGCCCGCGGCCCCAGCACCTGACGCACGCGCGCTGAGTCCAGCAGTTCGATGGTGTGCGGCAACCGGTAGCCGCGCTTGTGGACACGGAACACTTCCACGCCCGTCGCTTCGATCGCCGCCAGCGCGTTCCACACCGTGCCGCGCGACACGCCCAGCGTGCGCGCCATCGCCTCGCCGGAATGGAATTCGCCGTCGGCCAGGAGGCGCAGCACGTCGAGTGCGCGCGTCGTCAGCGGAGAGGCGGAAAGGGCGGCGGGCATGCCGCATTATCCCCGATCGGCCGGACGATCCGGCGCCATCCGCTCAGGCCGCGAGTTCGCGCATCAGGGCAATGAGGTCGCGCTTCGCTTCGAAGCCGATGCCCGGCGCCGACGGCATGCGCACGTGCGAATCTTCCACCGGGATGCCGTCCGCGAACCCGCCGAAGGGCTGGAATACCCCGGGGTAGGATTCGTTGCCGCCGAGGCCCAGCCCCGCGGCAATATTGAGCGAGAGCTGGTGGCCGCCGTGGGGGATGCAGCGGCGCGCCGACCAGCCGTGTTCCGCGAGCATCGCCAGCGTGCGGCGGTATTCGCAAAGGCCGTACGACAGGGCGCAGTCGAACTGCAGCCAGTCGCGGTCCGCGCGCATGCCACCGTGGCGGATCAGGTTGCGGGCGTCGAGCGTGGAGAACAGGTTCTCGCCGGTGGCCATCGGCGGCGCGTAATGGTTGGCAAGCTCGGCCTGTAACTCGTAGTCGAGCGGATCGCCGGCCTCCTCGTACCAGAACAGGTCGTAGTCCTTGAGCGCCCGCGCGTAGGCCACCGCGGTGTCGAGGTCGAAGCGGCCGTTCGCGTCCACCGCGAGGTTCTTGCCCTCGCCCACCACCTTGATCACCGCCTCGATCCGCCGCACATCCTCCGACAGCGTTTCGCCGCCGATCTTGATCTTGACCACGCGGTAGCCCCTGTCGCGGTAGCCCTGCATCTCGTCGCGCAGCTTCTGCACGTCCTTGCCGGGGTAGTAGTAACCGCCCGCGGCGTAAACGAACACTTTGTCGTCGGCCTTGCCGCCGTTGTAGCGGTCCGCGAGCAGCCGCCACAGCGGCTTGCCTTCGATCTTGGCCACCGCATCCCACACCGCCATGTCGATCACGCCGATCGCCACCGAGCGCTCGCCGTGGCCGCCGGGCTTCTCGTTCGCGTACATCGCGTTCCAGATGCGGTCGGGGTCGAGGTTGTCGCCGGCGTCGTTGACCAGCGTCTTCGGATCGGCCTGCATCACCCGCGGCGCGAAGCGTTCGTTGATGAGACCCGTCGGCGCGTAGCGGCCGTTGGAATTGAAGCCGTAGCCGATGACCCGTTTGCCGTCGCGCACCACGTCCGTGACCACCGCGCACACGCTGGCAGTCATTTTCGAGAAGTCGATGTAGGCGTTGCGGATCGCCGAGGCGATGGGGACCGTCTTGACGTGGAGGGCGGTGATCTTCATGGCGGCTCGCTGAAAAGGAACGGCCCGCAAGAGGCGGGCCGTGGGTATTCTAAACTGCCAGCGGTTCAGTCCAGCTTCACCCCCGCCTGCCGCGCCACCTTGCCCCACTTCGCGATCTCTTCCTGCAGGTAGGCCGCGAACTCCTGCGGTGTGCTGCCCACGATGTCCGCGCCCAGCCCCGTCATGCGCTCGCGCACGTCGGGCAGCTTGAGAATGCGCACCAGCTCAGCGTTCAGCTTTTGCACCACCGGCGCGGGTGTACCCGCGGGCGCCATCACGCCACCCCACGACACGGACTCGTAGTCCGCGAGTCCCGGGATGCCCGATTCGGCTACCGTGGGCACGTTGGACAGCGCCGCCACGCGTTTTTTCGGCGTTACCGCGATCGCTTTCAGCTTGCCGGAATTCAGGAAGGGCATCGCCGCCAGCACCGTCGGCAGTGCGAGCATGACCTGTCCGGCCACCGCGTCGATCATGGCCGGCGCGTCGCCCTTGTAAGCGATCGGCGTCATGCGGACGCCGGCCATGGCGGCGAACAACTCCATGGCGAGGTGGTTGGCCGAGCCGTTGCCGCCGTTGCCGTAGGTGAGCTCGCCCGGCTTCGATTTGGCCAGAACGATCAGCTGGCGGACGTTGTTCGCTGGAAGGTAGGCATTGGCGACAATGACCTGCGGCACGATGGTCGTCAGCGTCACCGGGGCGAAGCTCTTCACCGCGTCATACGGCAGCTTTGAGTACACACCCGGATTGATCGCGTTCGGCCCCAGGTTCGCCATCAGGATGGTGTAGCCGTCGGGTGTGGCCTTGGCCACATACTCCAGCGCGATGATGCCGTTCGCGCCCGGCCGGTTATCCACCACCACCTGCTGGTTCCACGCCTCGCCCATCTTCTGCCCCAGCACCCGGGCGGTGATGTCGGACGCGCCGCCAGGCGGATAAGGCACGACGAAGCGGATGGATTTTGCGGGGTAGTCCTGGGCCCCCGCCATCAGCGTGAACCCGACCAGTACGACTGCCAGCAGGCTTTTCATCATGCGCTCCTCCAAGAGTACTTCGACGGGCGGGCGACTGTAGCGTCGCCCTCAAATCCTCAATCCAAAATCCCAAATCCCGGCCGTTACGCGGCTTCCTTCTTCAACATCCCCGCCTTCCGCAGCACGGAGTAAATATGCTTGCGCTCGTCGTCCGACGGCGCGCGCGTGGGCGGCCGCACTGCCGAGCAGGCCATCCGACCCGACAGCTCCATCGCGAGCTTCAGCCGCGCGTGAGCGTCGCCGGTCGGCTCGCCGTCGCCGTAAATGATGTCCTTCAGCGGATCGATGCGCGCCTGCACCGCCATCGCGCGCTTGAGATCGCCCGCTTCCACCGCTTCGAACAGTTCGAGGATGGGCTCGGGAATGAAGGTGGCAAAACCGACCAGCGCGCCGTCCACGCCCTGCACCATCGACGCGAGCAGGTATTCGTCGTGGCAGGTGAGCACCGCACAGCGCGGATTGGCGGTACGGATGGCGGCGATGTCCTTGGCATACTTGTTCATCTCGCGCGTGCCGACCTTGAACACCTTGACCCAGGGCAGGCGCGCGAGGTCGGCCAGCAGCTCGCACGAATACGCCGTGCGCGTCCACGACGGATACACATGCACCGCGAGGTCGAGCCCGGTGGATTCGCCGATCGCCTTGAAATAGTCCACCACGTGCTCGTGCTTCATGCCGAAGCGCAGCCAGTGGTGCGGCGGCATCACGTCGAGGCCCGTCGCGCCCGCCTGCTTCTGCAGGTGTGCCTGCTCGATGGCGTCGCCGATGCCTTCGGCCGTCACCGCGGAAATGATCGGCAGCTTGCCTTCCACGCCTTCCACCGCCAGCCGCGTCACGTGCGCGCGCTCCCGGTTGGACAGACTGAACACCTCGCCCGTGTGGCCGTTGGTCATCAGCGCGGCCATGCCCTTGAAGCCGGCGAGCCATTTGGCGATGCGCTTCACTTCCGCTTCGTCCACGCTCAGGTCCGCCTTCAGCGGCAGCGTCAGCGCCGGTATGAGGCCTTTGTAATCCCACGATTTCGCCATCACCTTCTCCTTGAGTAAGCCTTGTACATATCCTTGTATAGCATCAAGCGGTGACGCCCGCGGTCTGCACCAGCCGCGACAGCTCGCGCGCCGCCGCCGTCAGTGGGCCGGCCGTCAGCTTCACGAATTCTGCGCGTGGCGCGCGCAGGCTGGGCGCGGCGACGCTGATCGCCGCCAGCGGGCGGTCCTTCGCGTCCAGCACCGGCGCGGCCATGACGCGCAGCCCCGCCACGACTTCCTGATCGGACAGCGCGTAGCCGCGGGTGCGCACTTCCGCGAGGCGCGCCTGGATCTCCGAGAGGGCCGTCGGCGTGGCCGGTGTCAGCTTCACCCGCGGCAGGCGCTTCAGCAGTTCCGCCTGTTCGGCGCGGTCGGTAAACGCGAGCAGCGCGTGGCCGATGGCCGAGCAATAGGCCGGCACGCGCGAGCCGACGCGAATGTCCACGCCCAGCCGCGCCAGCCCCGCCTGCACCCGCGCCACGTAAACGACTTCCGCGCCCTCCAGCACGCCCATGCTGGCCGCCTCGTTGACGGCGCCGACCAACGAACGCAGCACCGGCTGCGCCGCGTCGCGCAGTTCCTGGCGGGCGATGGCGGTGAAGCCGAGGTCGAGCGTCTTCAGCGTCAGGCGGAAGCGCCGCGGATCGCCCGCGCGGGCCACATACCCGGCCACTTCCAGGGTATTGAGGATGCGGAAGGCCGTGGCGTTGTCGAGCCCGGCCGCGCGCGCGAGTTCGGCCAGCGTCCGTTCCGGCGCCTGCGCCGTGAACGCTTCCAGCACGCGCAGGCCCTTGGCGAGCGAGTGCACGAGGCTTTTCGGGTCGCGCGCGGGTATTTCGGCGGAACGGCGGAGGGCGACGGCAGGCATGGACACCGGGACGGCAGGAAAAAGTTCGGAATGCGAACTTTATTTCGGATAGCGTAGCCGCCGTCGTCGGCCCGGGTCAAGCCCGCGCCGGCACGCAATATATTTGACGCCGCCCCGCCGCACCCCGAACATACGCTCGCGGCCACAGAGCTGCCTGGAGGAGTAACCATGAAATCGCGTCCCTACCGTGTCGCCCGTCCGGGCGCCGCCGTGCTGGTCATCGCTTCCGTACTGGCGGCACTGCTGTCCGCTCCCGCCGCCGCGCAACCCTTCCCGAACCGTCCGATCCGCGTGATCGTGCCCTACACGCCGGGCGGGATCACCGACGTCGTCACCCGCATCACGGCGCTGGAGATGGCGCGCTCGCTCGCTGTCAACGTCATCGTGGACAACCGCCCGGGCGCCAACAGCATCCTCGGCGTCGAGATGGTCGCCAAGTCCACGCCGGACGGCTACACCGTCGGCACGGTGATCGCCGCGCACGCCGCGAACCAGACGCTGTACCCCAAGCTCCCCTACGACTCGATCAGGAGCTTCGAGCCGGTCTCGCTGCTCGCCACCTCGCCGCTCATCGTCTGCGCGACCAACAGCCTGGCCGCGAACAACGTGAAGGAACTGGTCGATCTCGCGAAGGCCAAGCCGGGCCAGCTCGCGTTCGCCTCCAGCGGCATCGGCGCGGCCGCGCACCTGACGACGGAACTGCTGATGCTCACCACCGGCATCAAGCTGAACCACATCCCCTACAAGGGCACCGCGCCCGCGCTGCAGGACCTCATCGGCGGGCAGATCCAGATCATGATGGACACGCCGGGCAGCATGCTGCCGCACGTGCGGGGCGGCAAGATCAAGGCGCTGGCGATGACCTCCGAGAAGCGCGTGGCGGTCGCGCCGGAACTGTCGACGATGGTCGAGCAGGGCATCCCCGTCGTCGGCGGCACCTGGGTCGGCATGCTCGCGCCCGCCGGCACGCCGAAGCCCGTGGTGGCCACCCTGTCGAAAGCCGCGCAGGCCGCGATCCAGAAACCGGAGGTCCGCGAACGCTTCGTGCAGCTCGGCATCGACCCGGTGGGCGGCACACCGGCCGAGTTCACCGCCTTCCTCCAGGCCGAGGTGACCAAATGGGCCAAGGTCATCAAGGAAGCCAACGTCCGCATCGAACAATAAATAACCAGTCCCCGGGGAGCCCTTCATGTTTCGCGTCGTTGCCACCGCTCTGACCGCCGCACTTGCAGTATCCGCGCACGCGCAAGTGCCGACCTGGCCCGCGAAACCCATCCGCGTCGTCGTGCCCTTCCCCGCCGGCGGCACCTCCGACATCCTGGCGCGCCTGATCGGCCCCCGGCTCACCGAAACCTGGGGACCGCAGATCATCGTCGACAACCGGCCGGGTGCGAACGGCAACATCGGCGCCGAGATCGTCGCGCGCGCAGTAGCCGACGGCTACACACTGATCCTGATGGACGTCGGCAATCTCGCCATCAGTCCCAGCGTGTTCCCGAAGCTGCCCTTCGACATGCTCAAGGACTTCGCGCCGGTCACCATGGTGTCCTACTCCCCGCACCTGCTGGTGACGCACCCCAGCCTGCCGGTGCGCTCGGTGAAGGAGCTCATCACCTTCGCCAAGGCGCGGCCCGGCAAGCTCAATGTGCCGGTGGGGCTGGGCAGCGCGTCGCAGTTCGCGGCCATGAGCTTCGCGTCCCGCATGGGTATCGACTGGGTCTATCTCCCCACCAAGGGCGGCGGCGCGGCGTCGGTGATGGCGACCGTGATCGGCGAGGGCCACGTGCTGTTCCTCGGCATGCTGCAGGTGCTGCCGCAAGTGAAGAACGACAAGCTCAGGTTGCTCGCGGTGTCCGGCGCCAAGCGCGACCCGGCGCTGCCCGCTACGCCGACCATCAGCGAAACCCCGGGGCTGGAAGGCTTCGTCACCGGCTCCTGGCAGGGCATCCTCGCGCCGGCCAACACGCCGGCGGACATCGTCAACAAAGTCAATGCGGAGGTGATCCGCATCCTCAGGACCCCTGACTTCAACGAAAAACTCTCCTCGCAGGGCGCCGTGCCCTATACCAGCACCCCGCCGGAAATGGGGCAGTGGCTCGTCGCCGAGAAGGACCGCTGGGCGAAGCTGGTCAAGCAGACCAATTTCAAGCTGGAGTAGGGTTGCCGGCGTTCGCCGGGTCGCAACTCGCGACTCGGAACACCAGCGCGGCGTGGCCCGCGGCTAGAATAGCGGCCTGATGTCTGCCGCCAAACCGAAAACCCCGCCCGAACCCGCCTCCAACTTCATCCGCGGCATCATCGACGCCGATCTCGCCGCGGATCGCTACGCCGCCCGCACCTGGGGCGGGCATCCCGGCGATGCGAAAGTGCACGCCACCGGCGCCAAAGACGCCGCGCGCATCCGCACCCGCTTCCCCCCGGAGCCGAACGGCTACCTCCACTTCGGGCATGCGAAATCGATCTGTCTCAACTTCGGGCTCGCACTGGACTACGCCGGCGCCTGCCACATGCGTTTCGACGACACCAATCCGGAGAAGGAGGAGCAGGAGTACGTCGACTCCATCCTCGCCGCGGTGAAATGGCTGGGTTTCGACTGGGGGCCCAACCTCTACTACGCCTCGGACTACTTTGGCTTCATGTACGCGGCGGCGGAGCACCTGATCCAGAGCGGCAATGCCTACGTGGACCAGCAGACCGCCGACGAGATGCACGCGAGCCGCGGCACTTTCAGCGAACCCGGCAAGAACAGCCCCTGGCGCGACCGCCCGGCGGACGAATCCCTGCGGCTGTTCCATGAAATGCGCGACGGCAAACATCCGGACGGCGCGATGGTCGTGCGCGCGAAGATCGACATGGCCTCGTCCAACATCAACCTGCGCGACCCGGCGATCTACCGCATCCGCAAGGCGCACCACCACCGCACGGGCGACGCCTGGTGCGTCTACCCGATGTACACCTACGCGCATCCGATCGAGGACGGTCTCGAGCAGATCACGCACTCCATCTGCACGCTCGAATTTCAGGACCAGCGGCCCTTCTACGACTGGCTGCTGGAGAAGCTCGCGGCGGGCGGTCTGCTGGCCCGGCCGGTGCCCAAGCAGATCGAGTTCGCGCGGCTGAACCTCACCTACGTCGTGCTCTCCAAGCGCAAGCTGATCCAGCTGGTGGAGGAAAAGCATGTCGGCGGCTGGGACGACCCGCGCATGCCGACGCTGGTCGCGGCGCGCCGCCGCGGCTACACGCCCGAGGGCTTCCGCCGCTTCGCCGAGCGCATCGGCGTGTCCAAGGCCGATTCGTGGATCGAGTACGCCATCCTCGAAGACTGCATGCGCGAGCACCTCAACGAAGTAGCACCCCGCCGCATCGCCGTGCTCGATCCGGTCAAGCTCATCATCGACAACTATCCCGCCGGCCAGGCCGACACCTGCCTCGCGCCCAACCATCCGCAGCAGCCGGAACTCGGCAAACGCGAAGTACCGGTGTCCCGTGAACTGTGGATCGAGCGCGAGGACTTCATGGAAACGCCCGCCAAGGGCTATTTCCGGCTGTTCCCGGGGAACAAGGTGCGCCTGCGCTACGCCTTCGTCGTCGAATGCACCGGCTGCGAGAAGGATGCCGCCGGCAAAGTCACCGCCGTGCACTGCAATTACTTCGCGGACAGCCGCAGCGGCTCGCCGGGTGCTGAGACCTACAAGGTCAAGGGCAACATCCACTGGGTGTCCGCCACCCACGCCTACCCCTGCGAGGTGCGGCTCTACGACCGCCTGTTCAAGGCACCGCATCCCGGCAGCCGCGTCGACGGCAATGAGCGCGACTTCCTGCAGGATCTCAATCCCGAGTCGAAGCGCGTCATCACCGCGATGCTGGAACCGGGCCTGAAGGATGTGGCGGCGGAGTATCGCTGCCAGTTCGAACGTCACGGCTATTTCATCGCCGACCGCATCGACTCGAAGCCGGGCGTGCCCGTCTTCAACCGCGCCGTGACCCTGCGCGACTCCTGGGGCAAGCCGGGCGCCTGAGGCGGCCGGGTCGCACGCGGCGGCGGATGGCCGACCTTTCCGCAGCGCAAATCGCGTACTGCGTCATCGTGATGCTGCTGGCCTATTCGCTGCGCGGCAGCGCGGGCTTCGGCGGCGCCGTCGGCATGCCCTTGCTGGCGCTGGTGATCCCCTTCAAGCTGCTGGTGCCGGCTTGGACGCTGCTCGGACTCGCCTCCTCCACCGCGATCCTCGGCCACGAAGGCAGGAAAGTCTCGCTACGCGCCTTCGTCGCCTTCATTCCCTGGTGCCTGCTGGGCATCGCCGTCGGGCTTTATCTCTTTGCCACGCTGGATACCACCACGCTCACGCGCGGCCTCGGCGCGCTGGTGCTGGGCTACGCGGCGTGGACATTGTGGTTGATCGTGCGACCTGCGCCCGCGAGTGCTCCCGACGCGCCGCCCGGCGTTGCCGCGCGGATCGTCGCGCCGGTGGCCAGCGCCCTTGCGGGCGCGGTCGGCACGGTGTTCGGCACCATGGGCAGTGTGTTCTTCGCCATGTATCTCGACGCGCACCGGGTACCGAAGGCGCAATTCCGCGCCACGGTCTCCGCGATGCTGCTGGTACTGAGCGCGGTGCGCGGCGTGGGCTACTTCGCGACGGGCGAATTCACCCGCGAAGCACTGCTGCTGTTCGCCGCGGGATTTCCCCTGATGCTGGCCGGGATGCTGATCGGCAACCACATCCACGTGCGCCTCTCCGAGGCCGGCTTCCGCAAGCTCATCTGCGCTACGCTCTTCCTGTGCGGTATCCCCCTCCTCCTCAATTAGCACGCGCCGCCGTGGTGGCCATGCTGGCGCTCCTGGCTGGCACCGCCGCGGCCCAGCCCGCGGCGCCCGGGAGCGCACCCGAGTTCGTGTTCGCGACGGTCGTCGAGGGCCGCGCCGTGCTCGGCGCACGCGACGACTACGTGCAGGCGACCACGCCACTCGAACGGTCCGCGAAACTGAACACCACCGAGGCCGTCGGCGAGGAACGCTTCCGCCAGCACATGCAGAACGCCGTGCAGGACTGGACGCCGGAACAACGCGCGAATCTGAACCCGCTCCTCGACCGTATGGCCGGCTTCCTCAAGGGGCTGCGCTGGCAGAGGCCGGAACGCATCCTGCTCGTGCAGGCCGATGCGACGCTGGAGGATGACGCGCCGCACACCCGCGCCAACGCCATCATCCTGCCGCAGAGCGTCTACGCACGCGGCCCCGGCTTCATGGCCTACCTGCTGGCGCACGAGACCTTCCACGTGCTCTCGCGCAACAACCCGGCGCTGCGCGAGGCGCTCTACGCGGCGATCGGCTTCCAGCGCTGCGACACCGTCAGCATCCCGCCAGCGGTCCAGGCCTTGCGCATCACCAACCCGGACGCGGTGGAAAGTCGGCACACGATCGCGCTGCGCTTCCAGGGTCAGCCGGTGGACGTGCTGCCCTACATCCGCTTTGCCTCGGACGCGATCGACCCGCGTGCCGGTTTCATCAGCCAGGTGCAGGTCGCCTGGATGCCGGTCGACCGGCAAGGCGGCGCCTGCGTCGTACGCGCCGGTCCACTGGAGCGCGGCGCCCCGCCGCAGGCCTACGAAGGGCTCTTCGAGCAGATCGGCCGCAATACGCAGTACCTGTTTCACCCCGAGGAAATCCTCGCCGACAACTTCGCCCAGCTCTTCCTGACGACGATGCGCGGGTCCACCGAGGGCGTCGCCTCGCCGGAGGTGCTGGAAAGAATGCGCACGATCCTGTTTGAAGGCGCCACCCCGTGATGCGCGGCGTACTCGCGCTGGCCCTTGTCCTGATGGCCCCCGCCCTGGCGGCGGATGCCGGCGCAGACCTGCTCGCCGCCGCCGGCCGCGGCGAGGTGTCCGCCGTGCGCCGGCTGCTGGCGGGCGGCGCGCCGGCAAACGTCCGCGGCGCCGACGGCAGCACGCCGCTGTTGGCCGCTGCGTACGGCAACCATGTCGAGACGGCGCGGGTGCTGCTGGATGCCGGCGCGGACGTCAACGCGACCGACCGCGTACCGCGCACCCTGCTGATGGTGGCGGCGGTCCGCGGCTATCCGGACCTGCTCAGGCTGGCCATCGCCCGCGGGGCGGACCTGCGCATCCGCAACCAGTACGGCGGCATCGCGATCATTCCTGCCAGCCATTACGGCCACGTGGAGGTCGTGCGCCTCCTGATCGAGGCCGGCTCGCCGCTCGATCACGTGAACAACCTCGGCTGGACCGCCCTGCTCGAGACCGTGATCCTCGGCGACGGCGGCGCGCGGCACACTGAGATCGCGCGGCAGCTGGTCGCCGCGGGCGCGAAGGTCAATCTCGCCGACCGCGACGGCGTCACCCCGCTCGCGCACGCCCGACGGCGCGGCCAGGCGGACATCGTGCGCATCCTGGAAACCGCGGGCGCGCGCTGACGCCTGCGCCCACGTCGGTGACCGAAGTCCAGCGCGAGCTCCGCACGGACGACGGCGCGCGGATCGCCTATCGCGTGACGCCTGCCATCGAGCGCCGTCCCGGCCGCGCCGTGCTGCTGTTGCACGGCCTCGCTTCCAACCTAACCCGCTGGTCGGAGTTCGTCGAGCACACCTCGCTCAGCCGGCGCTGGGACGTGATCCGCGTGGACCTGCGCGGCCACGGCGGCTCCATCGCCACGCAGCCCGCGATCGGCCGCCGCCTCACGCTCGAACGCTGGTGCAGCGACCTTGCCGCCATCCTCGACGCCGAGGGCCATCCGGCCGGCGTGATTGCCGGGCACAGCCTCGGCGCGCAGGTCGCACTGCACTTCACGGTGAGCCACCCCGCGCGCATAACAGCGCTCGCACTGATCGACCCCGTGTTCCGGGCGGCGCTGCGCGGACGCTGGCGACTGATCGGCCGGCTCGGTCCCTTATTGGCGGGTGGCGCTGTCCTGGTGCGCGCGCTCAATGCCGCGGGCCTACGCCGGCGCAACATCCCCGCGCTCGACCTGCGCGCCCTCGACCTCCAAGCCCGCGAAGCCCTCCGCACCGGTGATGGCGGACGCGCATTCGTGCGCCATTACAGTTCCATGCGCGCGGATCTGCGGACCTTCCGGACGGCCGATTACCTGGAGGATGCCGCAGAGCTCTTCCGCCCCACCCCCGTGCCAGCCGCGATCGCCGTGCCGGTGCTGACGCTCCTGTCGGCAAGCGGCACCTTTGCCGATCCCGCCGCCTCGGCGCGCGTGGCGGCCGGCTTTCCGCGCGGCAGCACCGTCGGCATCGATTGCCATCACTGGCCGCTGACCGAACGCCCCGAGGAAGTCCGCGCCGCGATCGAGCGGTGGTGCGCAGCCCTCGACGCGCCCTGCGCATAACGCCGCACCACCGCGTTTGACGCAGCGCCCGTACTCTGGGAATCTGCCCATCCGCACTCCGCAACCCCGCCCCCGGACCCACCGCCATGAACGAACTGCTGCTGACACCCGGCCCCGTGCAGGTGCCGCCCGAAGTGCTGGAGGCGGGCTGCGCGCCGATGACGCATCACAACGCACCCGCGATGCAGGCCGTTTTCCGGCAGGTGCTGGATGACCTGCGGCCGGTCTTCGGCAACGACGGCCCGATCCTCATCCAGAACTCCTCGGGGCGCGGCGCGATGGAAGCCGCGCTGACCAACCTGTTCAGCCCCGGCGACGCCGTGGCCATGCTGGTCAACGGTCGCTTCGGACTGCGCTTCGCCAGCATCGCGCGCGACCTCGGTCTGACGGTACACCCGGTTGCCGCCGACTGGCACTACGCCGCCAGCGAGGAGGAGATCGCGGAGACGCTCACGCGGCACCCCGGGATCAGGGGTCTCATCGGCTCCCTTTGCGAAACAGCCACCGGCGTGATGAACGACCTCGACGTGATCGGGCGCATGGGCGAGCGCTTCGGCGTGATCACGGTCGTCGATGCCGTCTCCGCGGCGGGCGGCGTGCCGATCCGCATGCAGGCGCGGAACATCGACGTGTGCTTCTCCGGCATCCAGAAGTGCCTGATGTCGCCGCCGGGGCTCGCGCTGGTGGCCACCAGCGAACGCGTGTGGGGCGCGATTGGTGCGTCGAAACACTACCGCCACTATTTCAACTGGCTGAAGATGCGCGAGTGGGTGGAAGCGCCCAAGATCCGCATGATGGGCACGCCGCCCGAGTCGCTGTTGCGCAGCCTCGCGCGCGCCCTGGCGCTGATGCACGAGGAAGGGCTGACCGGGGTGTACGCGCGGCATGCGCTGCTGGCCGAGGCGTTCCACGCCTTCGTTCAGGCGACGGGCTGCGAGCTGGCGGCCAGACAACCGCAGTACCGCTCGCCCACGGTGTCGGCCATGATGCTGCCGGTGGGCATCAACGGCCGCGAACTCGTCCGGCGGGTACAGGACAACGACAACGTGTACCTCGGCGCCGGCCAGGACATGCTGAAGGAAGTCGCCGTACGCATGGGTCACATGGGGCCGGTGCGCCCTGACATGCTGCTGCGCGGCGTGACGGCCCTCGCGCGCGCCCTCGGCGAGTTGGGCATGGAGCCGCGCCTCGCGCAGGCCGGGGTCGAGGCCTGCATGCGCGTGCTTGCCCGCAGCGAACACAGGGCCTACGCCGCGTGAACCGCCGCGTCGTGAAGAGGCTCGCGATCGCCTGCGCCTGCGCCTGGTGTGCATCGCCCGCATTCGGCGCGACGCCGGCGGATTACCCCGCGCGGCCGCTGCGTATCGTCGTGCCCTCCCCCCCGGCCGGCGGCAACGACACCATGGCCCGGATCGCCGCGCAGCACCTGACTGACGTGTGGTCGCGCCCCGTGATCGTCGAGAACCGGCCGGGCGCCGGCGGCGCCATCGCTTTCGAGATGGTTGCCCGGGCCACGCCCGACGGCTACACGCTGCTGCTCGGCAGCACCAACCTCACCGTTCTACCCGACCTCACCAAGGTCGACTACGATCCGATCAAGAGCTACGCGCCGGTATCGCTGATGGCCACCTCGATGAACATCCTGCTCGTGCATCCCAGCGTGCCGGCCGCGACGGTGAAGGAACTGATCACCCTGGCCAGAGCGCAGCCTGGCAAGCTCAACTACGCGTCCGCAAGCATCGCCACCTCCTCGCACCTCGCGGCGGAGCTGTTCTGCCTGCAGGCCGGCATCAACGTGGTGCATGTGCCCTACAAGGGCGCGGGGCCGGCGTTGACCGACCTCATCGCCGGCCAGGTGCAGATGATGTTCGCCAATCCCGCAGCGTCGATCGCGCATGTGAAATCGGGCCGGCTCCGCGCGCTCGCGGTCAGCGGGGACAAGCGCTCCACGCTCATGCCCGAGGTACCGACGGTCGCCGAGGCCGCGCTGCCGGGTTTCGAAGCCAGCACGTGGTGGGGCATCCTCGCGCCAGCGCGCACGCCGGATGCCATTATCAACAGGCTCAATGCCGAGCTTGCCCGCGCGCTCACCACGCCCGAGGCGCAGAGCCGCATGACCGCGCTCGGCGCGGACATCGTCGGCGGCCCGCCGCAGCGCCTGACCGAGCACCTGCGCGCGGAAATTCCGAAGTGGGGACGCGTGATCCGCGCGGCCAAGATCACGCTCTGAACACCCCCGCGCGGCACGCGACCGCCTCAGGAAAACACCATGCTCGACAAGCGCATCAAGCCCAGCCTCATCGCCAAGTACCTGGACCAGTACGTCATCGGCCAGGACGATGCCAAGAAGATCATGGCGGTCGCGGTCTATTCGCATTACCGCAAGATCGACAACGCGCAGCCGGACGCGATCCAGGTCGGCAAGAGCAACGTGTTGCTGATCGGCCCCTCCGGCACCGGCAAGACGCTGCTGTGCGAGACGCTCTCGCGGCTGGTCGGCGTGCCCTTCGTGACCGCCGATGCAACCTCGCTGGCGCAGACGCGCTACGTCAACGAGGAAATCGACGCGGTGCTGCAGCGGCTGCTGGACAAAGCCGACGGCAACCTCGCCCGCGCCCAGCTCGGCATCGTGTTCATCGACGAGGTCGACAAGCTCAAGGCGGAAAAGGGCCAGACCCGCAGCACCTCGGGCGAGAGCGTGCAGCACTCGCTGCTGAAAATCATGGAAGGCTCGCCGGTCAAGCTCGGCAGCGGCCAATACCTCGACACCACCAACATCCTGTTCATCTGCGGCGGCGCCTTCGTCGGTCTCGACGAGATCATGTCGAAGAGCCACAGCTACGGTTATATCTCGACCTCGGCCGACGACAACCAGAACATCCTCGACCGGCTGAACAACCGGGTGAAGCCCACCGACCTGTTCTCCTTCGGCCTGATCCCGGAGTTCACCGGCCGGCTGCCGATCATCGCGCGCTTCGAAGACCTCTCGCGCGCGATGCTGGTGCGCATCATGATCGAGCCCAAAAACTCCATCTACAACCAGTTCCGCGAGATCTTCCGCCAGGAAGGCGTCGAGCTCGTGGTGGATGGCAAGGTCTTCGAGCAGATTTCCGAACTGGCCATCGAGTACAAAACCGGCGCGCGCAGCCTGCGCGGCATCTTCGAGGAACTCATCACCCCCATCCTGTTCATGGTGCCGGACGCGCCCGACCTTTGCCGCGTGGAGATCGCCTCGCTGTTTACGGAGCCTACGCTGGTGAAAGCCCCCCGCAAAGACGCCGCCGCATGACCGCTTCTGATCCCCCCGTCATCGCGCCGTGGTACCAGCTCGGCTACGTCATCCCCCACCTCTACACCGACCTCGACGCCTACCAGTTCTACCGCGTCGCGCCCGAAGGCATGATGCTGCTGACGACCGGGCTCAACCTGACGGAGTACAGCCTCGCGGCCGTCGAGCGCGAACTGCCGGTCCTGCGCGAGCGCTTCGACCTGCTGGCGAAAAAGAAGGTGGACCGCATTGCGCTGTCCGGCGTGCCGGTCGCCGCCGCCCTCGGTCGCACGCGCATGCGCGAGATCCTCGCCGAAGGCGCGGCCCGCACCGGGCTGGCGTGCGACACCGACCTCGAAGCGCACATCGCGGCGCTGCAGAGCCTGGGCGCCACGCGCATCGCGCTAGCCACACGCTGGCCCGAGGCGGTCAACGCGGCGCTGACCCAGTACCTCCGCGAAGCCGGCATCGAAGTGCTGGCCTGCGTGTCGCGCGGCCGCGATCTCGCGCAGAACAAAGAAGCCAGCCCGGCCGACGACCACTTGCTCGCGCTGGAACTCGGCCGCCAAGTGCTGCGCGCTACGCCGGACGCGCAGGCGCTGCTGATGCCGGGCGGTCTGTGGTTCGCGATCCATGCCGTGCCGCTGCTCGAAGCCGAATTCGGCAAGCCCGTGCTGCTCAACATCCTGTCGACAACGTGGGCGGCACTGCACGCGGCGGGCAGCCGCATGCTGCACCGGCCCGATCCGCGCTGGGGGAAGGTGCTCGCCAACCTGCCAGCACGCTGAACGCGCGGCGAAGCACCGTCACGACGCATCGCGCCCGTGGGCGGTGCACGCGGAAAAAATCGGTCACCGCACGGCAGCATCCACAGGTGCCGGTGCTACACTTTTTGCCTCCGCATTCCTCCTCGACTAAGGACACCGCATGCCGTTCACTCTCGCCCGTTCCCGCTGGTCCGGCCTCGCGCTGGCGGCCGCCTCCCTTTCCCTGTTCGCCGCACCGGGGTACGCCGCCGATGCCGCCTACCCCGAACGCCCGATCCGGCTGATCATTCCGCAGGCCACCGGCGGCGGCTCCGACACCATCGGCCGCTACATGGCGCAGCGCCTGGGCGAAGCGCTTGGCCAGCAGTTCGTCGTCGACAACCGTCCGGGTGCCGCCGGCATGCTCGGTGCGGAGCTGGTCAAGCAGGCCACACCCGACGGCTACACCATGCTGCTGTGCGCGATTGACACGATCACCGCGCCCATCGTCGCGCAGCGCACCGCCTCGCTGGACGCCCTGCGCGATTTCGCGCCGGTCACGCAGCTCACGCTGTCGCCCAACGTCTGGCTGGTCAATCCGGCCTTTGCCGCGCAGTCCATGAAGGACTTTGTCGATATCGCCAAAGCCAAGCCGGGCCAGATCGACTACGCCTCTTCCGGCGTGGGCAGCATGCAGCACCTTGGCGGTGAACTGCTGAACCGCATGGCCGGCATCCAGCTCAATCACGTCCCGTACAAGGGCGGCCCGCCGGGACTGGTGGACGTTATGGGCGGCCGCGTGCCGTCCATCGTCTCCGGCATGCAGGGCGCGCTGCCGCACGTAAAATCCGGCAAGCTGCGCGCCTTGTCCGTGACTACGGTCAAACGCTTCCCCGCGCTGGCCGACGTGCCGACCACCGCCGAGGCGCTCAATCTGAAGGGTTACGAGGCGACCAACTGGCAGGGTTTCCTGTTTCCGGCCGGCACGCCCAACCCGGTCGTCGCCCGCATGTCGGCGGAATCGGTGAAGATCCTGAACACGCCGGAAGCGCGCGCGCGGCTGGAGGCGCTGGGCTACGCGCCCGCCGGCCTCACCCCGGCCGAGTTCACGGCGCTCATGCAGGCCGAGACCAAGCGCTGGACCAAGCTCATCAAGGACGCAGGAATCAAAGCCGAATGAAATCCACGCCACCGAAAGGCTACCGCCAGACCACTTCCATCGTCGTTGACCCCGGCGGCTCATGGGGGGCCCTCATTGCCAGGGGCGAGCGTGTCCGCTTTACCGACCTCGAAGGCCAGCAGGCCATCGACTTCCTCTGCTACAACGCCCGCGACACGCGCGACCGCTACAACGCCGCCAACACGATGAAGATGGGCGAGAACCTGTTTCTCAATCCGGGCTCAGTGTTCTATGGGGAATACGCGACGCCGCTCATGAAGATCGTTGCCTCCACCTGTCCGGACCACGACACCATCGGTGGCTGCTGCAGCGCGGAGATGAACGAGATCCGCTACGGCAAGCGCACGCACAGCTGCCGCGCCAATTTCCTGCACGAACTGTCGAAGTTCGGCATGGGCGAGGCCGACATTGTCGCCAACGTCAATTTCTTCATGAGCGTCCCTATCGGCCGCGGCGGCCACATGGCGATCTCCGACAGCCCGTCCAAGGCCGGCGATACCGTGGAGGTCGAAGCGCTGACCGACGTGATCGCGGTCATCTCCAACTGTCCGCAGAAGTACAACCCGGCCTGCGGCTATAACCCGTCGCCGGTGCGCATCGAGACGTACACGAAGGCGCAGCGCGGCCGCGCCTGACCACCCACGAGGACCCGTCATGCCCATCAAACGCGGCAATCCGCCCGGACTGAAGAACGTTCGCGGCACCGTCTACAACCACTTCGTGCGGGTGGATGCGCCCAAGAGCCTGATCTTCGTCTCGGGCCAGGTCTCGCGCGATGGCGATGGCAACCAGGTCGGCGTCGGCAGCATGCTGGAACAGACGCGCCAGTGCCTGCGCAACATCGAGAAAAACCTCGCCGCGGCGGGGGCGACCATGGCGGATGTCGTCTGGACGACGGTCTATACGACCGACATCCGTGAGTTCAAGCAGATCCTCGCGGCACGCGAGGAGTTCGTGAAGGACCACCTGCCCACCAGCACCATGGTGGAGGTCAGCCACCTCGCCGATCCGGGGCTGATGGTCGAGATCACGGTGATGGCCGCGATCTGAGCGTCCCGCTCAGTCGAGGCGAATCTTCGCCGCCGCGATCGTCTTCTTCCACTGCTCGTGCTCGCTGCGCATGAACTTCGCGAGCTGTTCGGGCGTGCCTGGCGCCGGCTCCGCGCCCTCGCGCTGGAAACGCTGCGCGATGTCTTTGTCCTGCAGGATGCGCACGACCTCGGCGTTGAACTTGGTCACGATCTCTTTTGGCGTGCCGGCCGGCGCGAACAGGCCGTACCAGGTCACGTACTCGAAGCCCGGCACGCCGGATTCAGCCACCGTCGGAATGTTGGGCGCCGCCGGCGAGCGCTGCGCGCTGCCGACCGCAATGCCCTTCAGTCGGCCGGCCTGCACCTGCGCCAGCACCGACGGCATGCTGTTGAACATCAGCGACACGTGTCCGGCAATCAGGTCGGTCACCGCGGGCGCCGTGCCCTTGTACGGGATGTGCACCATGTCGATACCCGTCATGAACTTGAGCATTTCCACGCCGAGGTGGTTGGGGCTGCCCGCGCCCACCGAGGCGTAGTTGATCTGCCCCGGCTTGGACTTGGCCAGCTTGACCAGTTCGCGCACGTTGTTCGCCGGCACCGACGGGTGCAGCACCAGCATCTGCGGATTGATGACCAGCAGATTGACCGGCGTGAGGTCGGTGAACACGTTATACGGAAGCTTCGCGATCAACGCCGGCGCGATCGACATGCTGCCGCCGGTGGCGAACAGGATCGTGTAGCCGTCGGCCGGCGAACGCACGACCATTTCCACGCCGACCACGCCGCCGGCGCCCGGCCGGTTGTCGACGAGCACCTGCTGGCCCCAGGCCTCGTTCAGCTTCTGGCCGACCGCACGCGCGACGAGGTCCGTCGGGCCGCCGGGTGGGAAATGCACGACGATGCGGATGGGTTTGGACGGGTACGTTTGAGCCTGTGCGGCCGGCGCAAATGCAGCGGCAAGGCAGAAGCCGAGGGCGTATCGATGCATGTTTCTCTCCTCCTGAAACGCGATTTTTATAGGCGAGAAGTATAGACGATCTCCCGTCGCTGCTTGCCCCGCGAGACTGGCGGTATCATCGTCACCCGACCCGACTCCGGAGAGACTTTCCATGCAGTGGACCTTCGAATTGCTCATGAAGCCGCGCGGTGTACCGCTCACTGAAGGCCCCGTGTGGGACGGCGAACAGCTGCTGTTCACGCACATCCACGCCAATGCGATCCTGCAGTACGCGCCCGAGACGGACGAGATCACTGAAGCGCGCACCGGCACCAACCGCACCAACGGCCTCGCCTTCGACGCGCACGGCAAACTCTACGGCTGCTGTTCCGGCGGGCGTTCCGTGGTGCGCTTCGATCCCGACGGCAAGAACACCGTCATCGCCGACCGCGTGGACGGCAAGAAGCTCAATACCCCCAACGACCTGGCCATCGACCGCAAGGGCCGCATCTGGTTCACCAACCCGGTGAACGACGGCAACTGGGACAAGGGCTCGACGATGGAAGTCGACCACCAGTCGGTCTACCGCCTCGACCCGCGGGCTGACGGCACCTACACCATCACACGCGTGACCTTCGACACCACGCAGCCCAACGGCATCCTCGTCTCGCAGGACCAGTCCAAGCTGTACGTGGCCGAAAGCGGCTACACGAAAGGCATTCCGCGCGAGCTGCGCGCCTACCCGATCGGGGAGGACGGCAGCCTCGGCACCTTCACCACGCTCTTTACCTGGGGCGAGGACGCCAAAGGCGTGCATCGCGGCATCGACGGCATGTGCCTCGACCGCGACGGCAACATCGTCGCCACCGCCGGCTGGGAAGTGGCGGGCGCGGGCCCGATGATCTATGTGTTCTCGCCGACCGGCCGCGTGCTGGAAACGCATCCCGTGCCGGCGATCCGCCCGACCAACTGCTGCTTCGGCGGTCCGGACCTGAGCACGCTGTTCGTCACCACCACGCAGGGCCATCTCTTCCGGGCGGAGACCCAACGTGTGGGCTGGGCAATGTATCCCTAGCGCGCAACGCCACGCGCGCAGGTGACCTTCAGCCCGGCAGCCATCCCAGTGCCTCGAACCGCAGGCACAGCTCGCGACAGACCCAGGCGTCCGTGGCCGCGTACGTGATCTGCGCCGCGCTGAGCTCTCGTGCGGCCCAGTTTGAGGTGCGGGCTCCTTTCGGAATCCGGATGCCCATGACGATGCCGGCGAGGTTGCGGACGCCGGTCTGCGCGAGATCGTGCTGTCGCGCGATACGCCCCAGATCGAGCATGTTCTGCTCCGCAAACGGGAACACCTGCTGCAGCGGCCGCAGATCGTCCGCCAGTCCCACGCCCGCCTTCACGACCTGCGGGTCGCCGAGCAGCGTGATGAGCACGGCATGCACCGCCGCGTCGCGCAGCGGAAACAGGTAGACCGCGCGGGCCGTGGCCACCTGCGCCAGGCAGGGCAGATGCATCTCGCCTTTGCGAAAGGCGGGCCGTGTCTCCGTATCAAAGCCGACGACGCCAGCCTCGGCGCAGTCCACGCGCGCCCGGTCCAGGTCCTCGGCGGTCCGCACGAGGCAAACCTCGCCCTCGTAGCGCTGTATCGTCAGCGCCGCCAGTGCCTCGCGCGAGATCGCGCGGGCAAGACAGCCCGATGCCGCGCTTGCGGCGTGCGAGACCGCGTTCAGCGGAGCTCGCGATGCACGAACGCGATGATTTTTTCGATCGCTTCGACCGCCTGCGACGAGGTGGGGTCGTTGGTGATAAAGGCCTCGCCCACGCCTTTGAAGAAGTGCAGGTCCAGACGGCCGCCGGCCTTGCCGTAAACGGCGACGAAACGGTCGAGCAGAGGGCGCGGATGCGCGTCGTCGTCGGTACCCTGCAGGTACAGCACCGGCGGCACGGGTGTCTTCTCGCCGCGCTCGAGCGCACGCAAGGGATTGCCCTCCGCCATGGCCGCGGCGTCGGACCAGTATTTGTCGTGGCAGGCAATCCACTCCGCCGCCTGCTTCTTCAGCTTGTCGCTGCCGCCCGCCAGCTTTTCCTGCGCGTACTCGTAGCGCCCGAGCGGGTCTATGACCGGCCAGCACAGCACGACGCACTGCACGGAGGCGTCCGCGGCGCCCGTACCCGGCACCACCGAGTAGCGCGGGTCCGCCGGCCGCAGCGCGGCCAGCATGGCCTGGTGGCCGCCGCTCGACACGCCGAGGATGCCGACGCGGTCGGCGCGGGCATACCAGCCGGCCGCTTGCGCCTTGCACCAGCGCACCGCGTAGTTCACGTCGGCCAGCGAGGCCGGATAGCCGGCGTCCGGCGGCATGCGGAAATCGAGCGCCACCACCACCACCCCGCTTTTCGCCAGCGGCTCACAGGTGCCGGCGTCAGCCATGCGGTCCTTCTTGCACCAGGCGCCGCCATGCAAGTCGATGACGATGGGAAACGGCCCCGGCCCCTGCGGGCGGTAAATGCGGGCCAGGAGCGGCTTGTCGCCGTGCCGCAGGTATTCGACGTCGGCGACGTCGATGTCGTGACGCGAGAGTACGGCGGTGTTCATGGCGGGCTCCTCCGGGTGGGGGCTGTTATTTCGCTTTCCGGGCATTGTAGGCAAGGACGAACTGGTCCAGCCGCGGCGTGTAGACGATGTCCTTGGGCGAAGCGATGGAGAACGAATAGAAGTACAGGGGTATTACCGGCGTGTCATCGGCGACGATCTCCGTCGCGCGCACCAGCAGATCGCGGCGCTTGGCGTCGTCCAGCGTCAGGAAAGCGGTATTCACGAGTTCGTCCACCTGCGGGTTCGAGTAGCGGCCGCGGTTGTTCACGCCCTTGCCGTTCGCGATGTCGTAAGTCACGACCACCGAGTTGAGCGCCGTCGCCATCTCGGCGATCGCGCCCGAGCTGATCATCCACAGGCTGAACTCCCGCTTGGTGATGCGGGGAAAATACACCGCCCACGGCAGCGCCTCCACCTTCGTCGTCACGCCGATCTTGGTCCACATCTGCGCGATCGCCTGGATGATCTTGCTGTCGTTCGTCAGGCGGTCGTTGGGCCCGTGCAGCGTCATGGTGATGCCGTTCGGGTAGCCGGCCTCGGCCAGCAGGGCCTTCGCTTTCGCCGGGTCGTACGGATGCGGCTTCACCTTGTCGGAAGTGCCGAACAGCCCGTCGAGCAGCAACTGGCCCGCCGGCAGCGTCGTGCCCGCCATGATCTTGTCGCAGATCGCCTTGCGGTCGATGCCGTAGGACAGCGCCTGGCGCACGCGCTTGTCCAGCAGCGGGTTGGTCTTGGCGCCCGGCGCCGGATTGTTGGCGCTGACGAAGGGCGTGGGATCGCGGCCGAGGTCCAGGCCGAGGTACACCGGCAGCGCGGGACGGCTCTGCACGATGGTGAAGTTCGCGCCCTTCACGCGCTGCACGAGGTCGGGCGGCACGTTCTCGATCAGATCGACGTCGCGCGCCATCAGCGCCGACACGCGCGCGCCCTCGTTGCTGATCATGCGCAGCGTGACCTTGCTCCAGTCGGCCTTGCGGCCCCAGTAGTTCTCGTTGCGCGTCATGATGATGCGGTCGCCGGACAGGAAGGCGCCGAACACGAAGGGCCCGGTGCCCACCATCGCCTTGCCGCTGTTGAACTCCACCGTGCTCGCGTTCCTGTAGTCCGAGGAGATGATCACGATCTCCGGCATCATGGTCGGCAGCAGTGGGTCGGGATACTTGGTCTCGATGCGGACCTTGAGCGGATCGATCGCCGTTACCTGCTTGATCGAGCGGGTGAACAGGCCGAGCGGCGCCGGCGAGTTGGGCACGGCGGGCGCGCGCTCGAAGGAGGCGATCACGTCATCCGCCGTGAAGGCCGATCCGTCGGAGAACTTCACGTTCGGGCGCAGCGTGAACTCCCACACCGTATCGCTGGTGCGGCGCCAGGACGTGGCCAGCGCGGGCACCGGCTTGAGGTTTTCGTCGAAGGCCACCAGCGCCTCGAAGAAGTGCCGCGCTACCGCCTTGATCGGCGAATTGTTCGCGAAGTGCGGATCGACCGTGGTAATCGGCGCGCTCAAACCGATCGTCAGATCCTGGGCGCGGGTGGGCAGCGCGGCCGCCAACAGCAGCCCCGCCAACATAAAAGCCAACGGCAAACGATGCATCATGGTGTTCTCCCTGTTTCTGAAAGTGGTGGGGGCGCTACAGCGCCGGCCGGAACGTCGGCAGCGGATAGCGCGCAGCCTCGGGCATGGGCACCAGTTCGACGGCCATGCCGCTTGAAACCGCCGCCACATCGGTGGTGGCCACCCGCGCCATCATCGCCACGCCGTCGGCCAGCGCGATTTCGGCGAGGATGGTCGGCGCCTCCTCCGCGAACGGCGGCGTGACGTGCTTGTACACGCGGGCGAAGGACACGATCTTCCCGCGCCCATTGCTGCGCTTCCATTCAAGCTTGTCCGACCAGCACTGCGGGCACAGTTCGCGCGGGAAGAAGATCACGGCCTTGCAGTCGCCGCAATGCTGGAGCATCAGCTCGCCGCGCTTCCAGCCTTCGAGCAGCGGCGCGTTGGTGATCGTGGGGCGTGTCTGGGGATATTCGGGGGTTGTCATATTGGCTACGCTTTTTCCACGATGAGGGCGGAGCTGGAAAGCCCGTGCCCATACGAAATCATGCCGAAGCCCGACACGATGCCGCGCTGCGCGTTCTTCACCTGACGGTGGCCGCCCTCACCGCGCAACTGCCGCGTCGCCTCCACCAGCCCGATGATGCCCGCGGAGCCGCCAGCCTGGCCGCAGGACAACTGCCCGCCGCCGGTATTGAGCGGAAAGCTGCCATCGTGCGTGAGCCGGTGTTGGTCGAAGAAGGCGCCAACCTCGCCTTTCTTGCAGAAACCAAGGTCCTCGATCTGGATCGCCGCCATGATCGGGAAGTCGTCGTAGAGCTGCATGAAGCTCATGTCTTTGTGCGCGTAGCCGGCCTCGTTGAACAGTTTGTCGCGGAAGACTTCCCAGCCGCCGCGCACGGGCGCGACCTCCCCGACCGGATGGTTGTGGTGGTCGGCGGCACTCAGCACTCGCACGCCCTTCCCCTTGGGTACCCGGTCGAGCGGGCCGATGACCAGTGCTTCGGCGCCCGAACACGGCATCACGCAGTCGTAGAGCCGCAGTGGCTCCGCGATCAGCGGCGCGTTCAGATAGTCGTCCAGCGACAACGGGCCGCGCAGCAGCGCGGCGTCGTTCAACTGCGCGTTCAGCCGCTGATCCACGGCGACGCGCCCGAACTGCTCGCGCGTCGTCCCGTACAGTTCCATGTGCTTGCGCTGGATGATGCCGAACAGGCCCGGCGGGCCGCCGTAGCCGTGCGGCACCAGGTAATCCTGGATCGCCATCGTGAACTGCGCGATGCGGCGCTTGAATGCCGCCACGTCCTGCGCGCCGCCGCCGACGCACAGTACATACTTCGCCTGCCCGCTCTCGACCGCGCGCACCGCATTGGCCACCGAAATCAGCGCGCCGGCACCGGCGTGAGTGGCTTTGTAGGCGAACGAAACGCTCAGGCCGAAGTACTCCGCGGTCGTCACGGCGGTGTCCGAACCAAGATTGACGGCATCCACCGTGATCCCGTCAATGTCCTGCTTGGAGATCCCGGCGCTTTTGATTGCCGCGCGCGCGGCTTCACCCAGGTAACCGAAGATGGTCTTGCTCGGCTTCTTCTCGTAAGCCGCACTGCCGTAGCCGATGATACCGACGTTCTTGGAAAGCATGGGGTTCCTTGTTGCCGTTGATCAGTGCCAGGCGTTGGCGGCCCGGTCGTAGACTTGGCGCTTGCCGGCGTCCTTCACCAGTTCGTGCTTGGCGATCTTGCCGGAGGTCGTGCGGGGAAACTCGGCGATGTACTCGATGTAGCGCGGCACCTTGAAGGCAGCGAGGCCCGCTTCGCAATGGGAAATCACCTGCGCGGGTGTTACCTGCTCGGGCGTAAACCCGGGCTGCAGCGCGACGACCAGCTTCACCTCCTCGCCGCGCTTGTCGTCGGGGACGGGCACCGCGGCGGTTTCGAGCACGCCGGGGATGCTGGCCGCCACCGACTCAATCTCGCGCGCGGCGATGTTCTCGCCGCTGCGGCGAATCGACTCCTTGATGCGGCCCTCGATGTAGAAATAGCCCTGTTCGTCCTGCCGGAACAGGTCGCCGGTGCGGAACCACTCGCCGGAGAAGGCGCTCCGCGTCGCCTCCGGCTTGTTGTAGTAGCCCTTGAGGATGCCGCGACCGCGCACCCAAAGTTCCCCCGTCTTGCCCTGCGGCACGTCCTGCCCATCGACGCCGACAATGCGGCAGTCGCGGTACGGCGCCGGCAGCCCACAGGATCCCGAACCGACGGTGTGGGTGTCCGCGATCGGCATATACAAGGTGGAACCGATCTCCGTCATGCCGTACAGCTCGCGCACCGGCGCGTGGAACTTCTCCTCGGCGCCGCGCTGCAGGTCCTTGCTCAGACCCCCGCTGGAGATCCAGGCGAACTTGACCTTGCCGATCTCCGGGTGCGGCTCGAGCTTGGCGACCGCGTCGGTCACCGAGAAGAAATCGATCTGGTGGTCGATCAGGCGCTGCTGCAGTTGCGACAGACTGAAACGCTGCGAGATGCAGGCAACGGATCCGATGTAGAGCGCGATCAGGAAACGCCACTTGCCGCCCATATAGGACAGCGGCCGGTCGATCATGAGGCGCTGAGGGTAAGGCCCCTGATGCGCGCGGACCCAGCCGAGCACCAGCCAGTAATCCTGGGTCAGCATGCAGCCTTTGGGGAAGCCGGTGGTGCCGGAGGTGTACTGAATGCTCACCAGCGTGTCCGCATTCGGTGCAGGCACCACGGGCGGCGTATCGGACGCGGCATCGACGGTCTTCTGCCAGCCCGGATACTGCGCATCGCCCTTGCCGTGGATAACAAGCTGCGCGGGCGGAATGATCGCTTTGCCGTCCGCGATACCGGTAAACACCGGCAGCGTCGATTCGTCGATCACCAGAAAGGTCGAATCGCTGTCGCGCAGCACGTACTCGAGCTCGCGGCTCGTGTACTGCATGTTCACCGGGACCATCACGGCGCCGAGGCGCGCGAGCGCGATCCAGGTGATGCAGTACGCCGGCACGTTGGGCAGCATGACGGACACGTGCGTGCCGGGTCGGACGCCGAGGGCGTACAGGGCGTTAGCGCATTTCAGCGTGTCGCGGGCAAACCCGGCAAACGAAATCGTCGTGCGGTCTTCGTCGATGGAGACCCACAACGGCGCGGCGCCGAAGCGCTGCGCGGCGGCGTCCACGAGCGCGGGCAGGCTCTCGTACGGCACCGGCGGGTCGAGTCGGTTCACGCGGGATTCACTGACGACGGGCGGCGGATTGTCCATGGTGCGCTATTCAATACGGTGGAAATGCAGGCGTCGCCGTCGGAGCGAATAACGGCCCGGGGGGTGCAGCGATTCTAGGCGAAACCCCTGCGGGGTCGCCATATCGACGGTCGCCCCGGAATTCGGTTTCCGAATGACGCTATGCGGAATGTGTCGGAAAATGAACCATGGTATATCGATGTGTGTGCCTGTACGCGCGGAACATTGATTGCGCGACGCATACAGGAGCGGCGCCCTCGCGGGGGACCAGAACCGGTTCACACTGCGGCAGATGGGGCCAGTGCACCCCTACCAGCCGAGGCGAGAAACACAGTTGAGCGGCCGTGCGCTTACGGTCGCGGGCGAACCATAACCGAGGAATCCACAGTGGCCACACGCACACTCAGCGCAATCCTTCTCCTTGCCCTCGCCGCCTTTTCCGCCACCGTGCCAGCGCCAGCCCTGGCCCAGGTCTGGGAACCCCGCAAGAACGTCGAAATCGTCGTCGGCGCCGATCCCGGCGGCGCGCTCGATTTCACCGCGCGCCTGATGCAGGGCATCTGGAAGGAACAGAAGCTCGTCGATGGCGTGGTGCTCAACCGGGCCGGTGCGGGCAACGCCATCGCCTGGACCTACCTCAACACCCATCCCGGCGACGCGAACTACATCGCCATCGCCACGCCGAACCTGTTCACCAATCAGATCCTCGGCATCAGTCCGATGTCGTACAAGGACGTGACGCCGCTCGGCGTGATGCTGACCGAATACATTGTGGTGCTGGTGCGGCCCGATTCGCCGTACAAGTCCATGAAGGACATCGTCGCGCCCCTGCGCAAGGATCCCGGCGCGCTGGGCATCGGCATGTCGCCCGGCGTGGGCAGCCCGGCCTACACGGCCGCCGCCATCGCCCTCGGCGCGGCGGGCGTGGACGCGAAAAACATGCGGCTGGTTGTTTACAAGGCCGCGAGCCAGGTGATCACGGCACTGCTCAGCAACGACATCGACGTGGCTTTCGTCGCCGCGCCCAACGCCCCGCCCATGCTGTCCGCCAAACGGGTCCACGCCGTCGGCATTTCCTCGCCCACGCGCGTGAGCGGCGAGTTGTCCGGCGTGGCGACGTTCCGCGAACAGGGCATCGACGCCGTCTACGAAAATTGGCGCGGCTTCATCGGTCCCAGGGACCTCAAGCCCGAACAGATCGCGTACTGGGAAAAGGCCATCCAGCAGGCCACGAAGACCGCCGAGTGGCAGAAGGCGCTCGAGAAGAACGGCTGGGGCAGTCGCTATCTCACCAGCGCTGAGGCAAGGAAGTTCTGGGACGAACAGTACGAAAAATACAAAGCCACCTACACCGCGGTCGGCGCCGCCAAATAGCCAGACGAAAGGTATACCCATGGCCCTCGCATTGACGACGGATCTCGGCAAGTTCGTGGCGGGAGTGCGCTACCGGGACATCCCGAAAGAAGCGTTCACCACGATCCACATGGCGTTCGCCGACACCATCGGCTGCGGCATTGCCGGCGGCGGCGACCCCGCGCCGCAACTCCTGGCCACCATGCTCTCTCCCGCGGGCGGCGAAGCCGCGATCCTCGGCACCGATCGCCGCACCACCGCGCGCGACGCCGCCTGGATCAATGGCACCGCCATGCACGCGCTCGACTATGACGACGTCGCGCAGCGCGGCGGCCATCCCAGCGCCGTGCTGGTGCCGGCGATCCTCGCCGAGGCCGAGGCGCTCGGCGCGAGCGGCGAACAGATGATGCTCGCGTATGCCGCCGGTTTCGAGGTGCTGGCGGAACTCGCGCGCCGTGATGCCGATTCCCATCACGACAAGGGCTGGCATCCCACCAGCGTATTCGGCGCGATGAGTGCCGCTGCGGCCTGCGCCTCGCTGCGCAAGCTCGACGCGCGGAAGGCGGCGATGGCGATCGGCATCGCCGCATCGCAAAGCTCCGGTCTGGTGTCGAACTTCGGCTCCATGACCAAGCCGTTTCACGCGGGGCTCGCGGCGCATGCGGGCATCGTGTCCGCCCGCCTCGCCGCCCTCGGTTTCACCTCCGCGCCCGACGCGGTCGAGCATGAGCCCGGCCTGCTCACGGCCGTCTCCCCCACCGGCCGCATGGACCTCGACTCGCCGCTACGTGCCGGCGTTGAATGGCAGATCTGCGGCAGCAACCGCATCGGCATCAAGAAATACCCGGCCTGCTACTGCGTGCACCGTTCGCTCGACGGCGTGCTGGACCTGCTGCAGAAGACACCAGTCGCTCCCGACGATGTAAAGCACGTCAGCGTCAGCTACAGCCCGCGCAACGTTACCATCCTGCGCAATCACCACCCGCAGACCGGCCTGGAAGCCAAGTTCAGCATCGAGTTCGCGATCGCCGCCGCGCTGCTGGTGCAGCGCGCGGGCCTGGCTGAATTAAGCGACCGGTTCGTGCAGCGCGCCGATGTGCAGGCGCTGATGAAGCGTGTCACCGCCACAGCGGACACCCGCCTGCACCCGACGCGGCCCGGCTATTCGGTCTGCGATCAGGTCGTGATCGAACTGCGCGACGGCCGCACGCTCGACACCGGTCCCATCAGCCAGATTCGGGGCGACGCGGACGCACCGCTGAAACCCGAACAACTCTGGGCCAAGTTCGAGGACTGCCTGCGCGTGGGGCCCCCGTGGCTCTCTGCGCGCCCTCTGTTCGATGCACTCATGACGCTGCAACAGGTGCCGCAGGCGCGGGACCTCGTGGAGCTGCTGACGCCGGCCGCCGCGCGGCCACGCCCGTCCGCGGTCAAGAAAACCGGCTGAGCGCTACTACTTCGCGCTCGCCCCCGAGACCTTCACGATCTCGCGGATCTGCTGCGTCTGCTCCCGGCGGAAGACATCCAGTTCGGCGCGCGTGCTGCCGACGATGTCGATCCCCAGCCCCTTCAACTGCTCCGCGAACTGCGGGTCGCGGACCGCCCGCTGCACTTCGGCGCTGGATTTGTCCAGTATGGCATTCGGCGTTCCGGTCGGCGCGACGATGCTGTACCAGCCGAGCGTCTGGTAGCCGGGCACCACTTCCGAAATCGACGGCACGTCGGGCAGCAGCGCGTTGCGCTTGGGTCCGGTGACGCCGAGCGCCCGTACCCGCCCCGCCTGCACCGCGCCCAACACCGCCGGCACTACGCCGTAGGTCAGGTTCACCTCGCGGGAGATCGTGGCCGTGATGGCGTCGGGGACGCCCTTGTACGGCACGTGCAGCATCTCGGTGCCGGTCAACTTGGTGAGCAGCACGCCGGACAGATGTTCCGACGCGCCGGTGCCGGCCGAGCCGTACTTGAGCGACGTTTTCTTCGCCAGGTCGATCAGCTCGCGCAGCGTCTTCGCGGGCAGATCCGCGCCGACCACCAGCACGAAGGGCACCGTGCCGATCAGGCTGATGGACGCAAAGTCCTTCTCGAGGTTGAACTTCACATCCGGATAGACGTTAGTCGCCACCATGAGCTGCGAGGTCAGCATCATCCACGTGTAGCCATCGGCGGCCGACCGCAGCACCAGGTCCGCGCTGAGGATGCCCGCCACCCCCGGCCGGGAATCGACCACCACGCGCTGGTTCCAAGCGCCGTACAGGCGGTCCGCCAGCACGCGCGAAATGATGTCCGGGCCGGAGCCCGGCGCGCTGCCGATGACGAGCCGGACCGATTTGTCGGGAAAGGCAGGTTGCGCGGCCTGCGCCGCGGATGTCATGACGAGCAAGCTTGCAGCGGCTACGGTCGCCAGAAGTGCGGTACGCATCTTGAATCTCCTCTCACCCACTGTTGCGAGTAGGCCCGGACGCGGTCTGTTGCCGCGTTACCGTGCCGCCGCCCTGCACCCCCATCCCAACCTTCCCCCGCACGCGGGGGAAGGGGTTTCGTCCCCTCCTCCGCGTGCGGGGGAGGGTTGGGGTGGGGGCGAATCGTTACGACATTTTCAATAGTAGCGCTTTGATCTTCGGTTCGGGCTTCCAGTAGTTCGGGCCCTTGAGAAACTTGCCGTTCGCGTCGTAGATTGGCTGCCCGTCCGCGCCCAGCTTGCTCTCGTTGCTGTCCATGATCACGTCCAGAACGTCCTCCAGCGGCAGGCCGTACTTCAGCGCCTCCGACCGGCAGTAGACCACGATGTCGCCCAGCACGTCGGCGATCGCCACCGCGAGATCTGCCGGCGACCCGCCGGCCTTCGCGAGCGCCACGATCTCGTCGATCTCGTGCACTTCGTCGAGCAGGGTTGCCTTGAACCTGGCGAGGCGGTCCGCCGCGTCCGCGGGGATCGTCGGCTGGTCGTTGGCGGGCAGGCGATACATCGCGTTCATGGCGGCGATGCGTTGGGCGAAAGATTTTTTCATGGTCTGCGGGTTGCGTTGGGCACGATCAGGCGCGGTCCATGCTGCCGACATCCGGCGCGGCCGCGAGTTGCATTTCCGTAAGGTCCATTACTTCGCGCGCCGTAAAGCCCGGCGCCACTTCCTGCAGCACGAAGCGGCCGTCCTCCCAGTGCAGGAGCGCGAGATCGGTGACGACCCAGGTCACGCAGGCTTTGCCCGTCAGCGGATAGGTGCACGCGCGCCGCAGCTTCGGCCGCCCCTTGCTGTCGGTGTGCTCCATCACGATGATGAGGTCGCCGCGCCCCGACAGCAGGTCCATTGCGCCGCCGATGCCGCCGCGCTTCGCGTCCGCCGTGCTCCAGTTGGCGACGCCCCCGGTCTGGTCCACCTCGTAGGCGCCGAGGATCACGGTGTCGATGCGGCCGCCGCGCGCCATCTCGAACGACGTCACGCTGTCGAAGAAGGACGCGCCGGGCTTGAGCGACACGAACTGCCCCGCCGCGTTATAGACGTCCGGATCGAGGTCCTCGCCGGTGACCATCTCGCCGTAGCCCAGCACGCCGTTTTCCGCGTGCAGGATCACGTCGCGGCTCTGCAGGTAATTGGACACCATGGTGGGAATGCCCACGCCGAGGTTCACGTAGGTGCCGTCCTTCACCAACGCCGCCGCGCGCTTGGCGATGCCCGCGCGCGTCAGCGCCGGCTTGCCGTTGTAGAGGCGCGGCTGGTCCGACGGGCGCCGCTCGGGCCGGCGCCAGGTCTGCACGGCCTGCGTCGTCTTCACCACACGCGTCACGAAGATGCCCGGCAGGTCGATCAGCTCCGGCGGAATCCCGCCCGGCTCCACGATCTCGTCCACTTCGACAATCGCCACGCGTGCCGCCTTGGCGAAGCTCGGATTGAAGTTCTGGCTGCCGCCGCGGAACTGCACGTTGCCGAGCCGGTCCGCGCGGTAACCACGCAGGAAGGCGTAATCCACGTGAATGGCGTGTTCGAGTACATGCGGCTTGCCGTCGAACACGCGGACTTCCTTGCCCGCCGCGATCTCCGTATCGACGCCGGTCGGCGAATAGAACGCCGGTATCCCCGCGCCGCCCGCGCGGCAGCGCTCGACGAGGATGCCCTGCGGCACCAGTTCCACTTCCATTTCCCCGGCGGCGATCTGCGCCTCGCTCGCGGTGGGCGTACCGGGCCGCACCGAAAAAGCCGCGATCAGCTTCCTGACCTGTTTGTTTTCGGCGAGGATCTGGCCACGCTGCGCGCCCGGATCGCCGAGAGAATTGCACACGACGCACAGGTCTTTGGTGCCCTGGTCGCGCAGGGCGACGATCAGGCTCGTGGCGAAGCGGTGGCCGACGCTGAAACCGGCGATGGCGATGGTGGCGCCATCGGCAATATCCGCGATGGCCTGCTCGGGCGTGGCAACGACCTTGTTCATGGCGTGCAGCGGCAGGCGCGATCAGGGACGCAGGCCCGTGCGCACCGTCCAGCCGGCCTTGCCGAGTTCCGCCTGGGCGCGCTCGCTGGCACTGCCAGCCACGAGCGCGAGCTTCGTTTTGCCGTCGAGCCCCTGGCGCTGCGTGAACTCGGCCACGCCCTTGTCCCAATATAGATAGTCCACGCCGGTCGCCACGACCAGCGTGGCCGCCGCCGTCGTGCCGACCGGGACCAGCTTGCTCATGCGCAGGCTGGTGATGCGCGATTCCTTCGCGCTGTAGGCCGCGAGCATGCGCACGGAATCGAGCAGGAAGCGGGCCCGCGTCTCGCCCTGAACCTGCGCGGGCGTGGCGATGAGTGGCTCGAAGCCCTGCATCTTGCCCAGTCGCCCCATCACTTCGGTGAGCGCGGTCTGCAGCGTGGGCGTGAACCACTTGTTGCGGTAGAAGTCGCGCACTGTGCGCGGCGCCACGCCGAGCGCGAGCAGCTTGGCCTCGTTCACCTTCAGCAGATCGTTGGGGCCCGTGTTCCAGACCGCGTCCTGCACGGTGGTTTCCAGGGTGGCGGTCAGCCCCACGGGCCCGGTCACCATGCCCACCGCGAAGTTGCCGGCAAAGGTGGCGCGCGCTGCGTCGTCCAGCAGCGGTTGCAGGACCGGGTTGCTGGTATAGGGATCGATCGCGAGCTTCTTCGCCCACTCGCGCCGCGCCTTGTTGTAGCCGAAGGGATCGCCGGTGAACGACGGCGGCTCGGGCTCACCCGCGGGCGCGGCAGCGGATTTGTGTTTGGACTTCGATGACGTGAGGTCAGTCGCCGCGTCCGACACCGTGGCGCTGGCCGTGGACACCGTGTTCTTGACGCTGCCGAAGATGGAGCCAAGACCCTTGCCCACGTTCTCGACGGTTTTTTCCGGATCGGTCACCGCGTTCTTGACGACGCGCAGCGACGCCGACGCCGAGTTTTTGAGGGCATCCTGTAAGGCCGCACTCGTGTGGACCTTCTGCAGTTCCTGGATGGCGTGCAGTTCGTTCACGCGCACGGTCAGCATGCGCTCGCTGACAACTGAAAACTTGCCGACCTCCGACTCGATCACGAAGCGTCCGAAATAGCCTTCCATCTTCACCGGCTCGGCGACTGTGTGCAGCGGGCCCTTGAGCAGGGTGGCGGGCGCGAGCTTCGCCCCTGCCGGTACCGGGGCGGGTTCAAAACTGCCGCCCTTCAGCGCGTGCGCGCCCATCGAAGCCAGGGCCAGCGCGAGCGCCGCAGTGCCGCGGATGATGGTTATCATCATGTGATGTCTCCCCCGGAAAGCTGGCCCGCACGGACATGCGGGCCGATGGATTCTAACCGCAGCCGCTATGCCGTCGGCCCGCGATCAACGATGGGCCGGTTCTCGACCACGCGCTGGTAGCCGAAGATCGAGAGATCGATGCTCTCGTAGCGCCCGGTGGTCAGCCACTCCGCCACGCCGCGTCCCACGGCGGGTGCGTGCTGCAGGCCGTGTCCTGAGAACCCGGCGACCAAATAAAAGTTGTCGAGCGTCCCGGTCCACGGCCCGATCACCGGATTGCCGTCGAGGAGGCACTGGTCGTAATGCCCGACCCAGCCGCCCTTCATGCGCACGGCCTCGAACTTCTGCGCGCGGCGCGCGAGTCCCGGCCACAGTGTCTCGTCGAACAGTGTGTGGTCGAGCGTCCAGTCGAAGCGGCCGGCGTCTTCCACGCGCGTCACTCCGGTGAGGAAGCCGGGCCCTTCCGGTCGCACCGTGAACCCGCTCTGGTCGCGCATGGCCGGGATCGCCTCGACCGGATCGCGCGCCTCGAAGTGGAAGGTCTGGCGCTTCAGCGGCACGATCGGCACGCGCATGCCCACCATCGCGCACACCTCGGGCGCCCAGCAGTTGGCGGCGTTGACCAGCGCCTCGCAGGGCAGCCGCGCGCCGCTCGCTAGCACGGCGACCGTCACGCGGCCGCGCGCGTGCTCGACGCCGGTGAGGCGGTCCTTCAGGTAACGCACGCCCAGCCGCTCGGCGCTGCGGCGGAATCCCATCAGGGCCGCGTTCGGATCGATGCGCCCGTCCGCGGGCGAGAGCGCGGCGGCATCGACCTGCGCGAAATCAAACGACGGCCAGCGCCGCCGCAGCGCGGCGCGGTCGAGCACTTCGACTTCGACGCCCAGCGCGCGCTGCATGCCCGCGTCGGCCTCCAGCGCGCGCACCCGGTCCGCTCCCCAGACCTGGAACAGATAACCCTCGCGGCGGAACGCCGGGTCGTAATCCACGCCGTCGGCCAGGATGGTCTCGCGAAAGCGCGTATAGACCTCCATTCCGTAGTTCGACATCACCACGTTCTCGGCCGTGCCGAACAGCCGCCGCACACCGCCCACCGCGCGCGGGCTCGCGGCCCACTCGTACGTCGGGTCGGGCTCGAGCACCGTCACCTCCGCGGCGCGGCCGGCGCGCGCCAGGTACAGCGCGATGCTGGAACCGATCACCCCGCCGCCGACGATGACGATGCCCGCCATGGCCGTCAGAGCGCCGCGAGTTCGGCGAGTTGCGCGGGGGCAACGTCCACCCCGCCCGCTGCAAGGGTCGCCGCGCGCAGCGCATGGCGGCGGTCGCCGGGCAGGCGCGTCACGCCGGTGGCGGCGAGATGCGCGCACAGCGCCTCGATGCGCTGGCCGATCGCCGCGCCGCCAAAACGCGCCGGATCGAAAGCGAGAATGACCTCGCCCGTATTGAGCGGCGCGTCGTCGTGCTTGCCCGCCGCCAACGCCTCGAACCCGAACTGGCCGCCCGCCAGGACGGCGGCGAACACTTCCACCATCAGCATCAGCGCGGAGCCCTTGGCGCCTCCGCCGAACGGACGCTGCGAACCTGCCAGCGCAGTCTGCGGATCGGTGGTGGGAGCGCCGTCCGGACCCACCGCCCAATCGGGCGGGATCGCGCGGCCCTCGCGCTGCGCGAGCGCAATGTCGCCGCGAGCCGATGCGGACGTGGCGAGATCGGCGACCAGCGGCGGCCGGCCCTCGCGCGGCACCGCGAAACACAGCGGATTGGTGCCGAAGGCGCGCCCGTGCCCGTCGAACACGCTGGCCGCGGGACGCGAGACGGCCATTGCGAGCACGAGGCAGCCGGCCTCGGCCACCGCCTCCACGTCCCACCACAGAGCGTGCAGGTGGTGCGCGTTGCGCAGGCGCAGCGTCCCGCGACCGTGCCGGCGCACCGCGTCGATCAGCAACGGCCGGCCGAGCGCAATGGCGGGCGCTGCGTAACCGCCGGCGCCGTCGATCTCGATGATGTCCGGGTGCGCCGCCGAAAACGGCGTCTGTCGCGGTACGCCGGCCGGATCGATGCGCCCGGTGCGCGCACCACGCACGTAACCCGGGATGCGCATGAGCCCGTGCGAACGGGCGCCGTCGCGCTCCGCCGCGGTGACCGCGTCGGCGATGACGGCGGCATTGCCCGCCGAAAACGCGTTGCGCTCAAGCACGGCGGCGGCAAGCCGGTGGACGGCCTCGAGTCCGAGGCGCTGCATCTGCATGGGATTTTCCGGTGGCGCGTTGAACTCCCGACCCCCGCCAAAGGTATCATGCGGGCAACGACTGTCGTCTCCGGGAGAACCTCGATGCAGCAGATCCGCCGCCGGCTTGGCGTGTGCGCCGTCCTACTGCTCTGCAGCGCCGCACAGGCCCAGCCCTACCCGGTGAAGCCGGTCCGCATCGTGGTCGGCTTCACAGCGGGCGGCGCCGTGGATGTCACCGCCCGCGTGCTTGCCGAGCGACTGTCTCCCGCGCTGGGCCAGCAGGTGCTGGTGGACAACCGCGCGGGCTCGTCGGGGAACATCGCGGCGGAGCTGGTGGCCAAGGCCCCGCCCGACGGCTATACCCTGCATCTCGGCACCTACATCATGGCCACCAGCCCCAGCCTCTTCCGCAAGCTCGCCTACGACCCGGTGCGCGACTTCGCCCCGATCTCGCTCACCATCGTCACGCCCTCGGTACTGATCGTGCATCCGTCGCTGCCGGCGCGCGACGTCAAACAGTTCGTGCAGCTGGCGAAGGCGCACCCCGGCAAGCTCAACTACTCCTCGGCCGGCATCGGCGCGGCGTCGCACCTGTGCGGCGAAATCTTCAACCAGATGGCGGGCATCCGCACCAACCACGTCCCGTACAAGGGCGCGGTGCAGGCCGCGACCGACCTCATCGGCGGTCACATCGAGTTCACCTTTTCCACCATCCTGGTGGCGATCCCGCACGCGAAAAGCGGCCGCCTGCGCGCGCTCGGCATCACCTCGGCCACGCGCAACGCCCAGTTGCCCGACGTGCCGACCATGGCGCAGTCGGGTTACCCGGAGTTCGTGTGGAACGCGTGGTGGGGCATGTTCGCGCCCGCCGGCACGCCGCCCGCGGTGGTTGCGCGCCTGAACGGAGAAATCATCAAGGCGCTGGAGCGCAAGGACGCGCGCGATCTGCTCACCTCGCAGGGCATGGACGTCGAGACCAGCACGCCCGCCGAACTCGGCGAGCGACTCAAGCGCGACATCGGTCTCTACGCCGATCTCATCAAGCGCGCCGGCATACAGCCCGAATAACACCCGCGGGGCCCCGTGCCCTCGCGCTGAAGCACGCAATCAACCAGGAGGAGTGTCATGCATCTCAAAGGAAAAGCCGCCGTCGTCACCGGCGCGGGACGTGGTATCGGGCGTGAAGTCGCCCTGCTGCTGGCAAAAGAAGGCGCATCGGTCGTGGTCAACGACCCGGGCGTGGGCCGCGGCGGCGAGGCCACCGAGGAGCGGCCCGCCGACGACGTGATGGCCGAGATCGTCAAGGCCGGCGGCAAAGCCGTCGCCAACTACGACTCGGTGGCCGACTACGTGAAGGCCGGCCTCATGATCAAGCAGTGCGTGGACAGCTTCGGCAAGATCGACATCGTGGTCAACGTGGCCGGCAACCTGCGCGAGCGCATGATCTGGAACATGTCGGAAGACGACTTCGACGCCGTCGTGAGCGTGCACCTGAAGGGGCACTGGAACCTGTGCACCCACGCCATCAAGTACATGCGGCAGGCGGGCCACGGCCGCATCGTCAATTTCTCGTCGGACGCCTTCAAGGGCTCGGTCGGCCAGTGCAACTACAGCGCGTCCAAGGCCGGCATCATCGCCCTCACGCGCTCGATCGCCAAGGAATGCTCCAAGTTCGGCATCACTGCCAACGCGATCTGCCCGCAGGCCGATACTCGCATGACGCTGACGGACACGGTGAAGGCCAACCGCAAGCGCAAGCTCGAGGCCGGCCTGATGACCCAGGCGGAATACGCGCGCACCCTGCAGTCGCGCGGCCCCGAGTACATCGCGCCCATCGTGGCCTATCTGTGCCTCGACCAGGCGGACGTCATCAACGGACAGGTGTTCCACGCCGAGCGCGGCCGCATCAACACCTATTACTTCGGGGAAGACTATAAATCGCTGTACAAGGGTGGCGACGGGCTGTTTACCCTCGACGAACTGATCGACACCGTCCCGGCGTCCCTCATGAACGGCATCACGCCCGTGGTGCCGCCGGTGAAAATGGCTGACGCCGTCAAGGCCGGCGACGCCAAGAAGACGGCCTGACCCGCAACCGGGAGCGACGGCGTTTCAGTCGAGCCGGATCTTCAGCGGCTCGATCACGCGCCGCATGGCTTCCGCGTCGTCATTGATGTACTTCGCGAAAGCCTCGGCCGAAAGGTCGCCGCGCGCGCGGTCGCCGTCGGCGGCGGTCTTGTCGACAATCGCCTTGCTCCGCGCGAACGCATTGATCTCGCGGTTCAGCATCAGCACGATCTCGCGCGGCGTGCCCGCCGGGGCCAGCACCCCGTACCAGGTGCTGCTGGCCACGACCGGATAACCGGCCTCGCCGATGGTCGGCACTCCGGGCAACGCCGCCAGCCGTTCCGGCGTGTTCACGGCCAGCGCTCGTAGTTTTTTGGCCTGCAGATGCGGCATCGCCGTCGCGGTCGCCGCCATCGCGAACTGAACCTCGCCGGCGAGCACGGCAATCGTGGCGGGCGCCGCGCCCTTGTAGTGCACGGCTTCCGAAGTCACACCCGTTGCTCCGCGGAACAGCTCGGCGACCAGATGCGTCGCCCCACCCGGCCCCGTGGTCGAGTAGCTCAGCTTTCCAGGGTTCGCCTTGCCATAGGCGATCAGCTTCTGGACCGTATCGAACTCCGATGCGACCGGCACGACCAGCGCCGTCGACGAATTGAAGACGAGGCCAACGGGGATCAGGTCTTCCAGCTTGTAGGGCAGACTGGCATGGGTAAAGCGGTTCGTCGCCACGTTCGTCACGCAGAAGCACAGGGTGTAGCCATCGGGCTTGGACGTGGCGACCGTCTGGATGGCCAGGATGCTCGCCGCGCCGGGTTTGTTTTCCACCACGAACGACTGCCCCCACACCTTCTGCAGGTGGGTGGACAGGAGCCGGGCGTAGACATCGGTATTGCCGCCGGGCGCGAAACCCACGATGAATTTGACCGGACGGTTGGGATAACTTTCCGCCGCGTGGCCGGCCGCGAGCGTCAAGCCGCACAACAGCACACCCACCGCCAAACGTCGCCATACCGTAATTCGCGTCATTGCCGTCCTTGGTTTCACTGGTGCTTGAATATAATCGCCGGTGATCGCAGGCACAACAGCGCGCATTGCGCATGGGGAGACACGGTATGAGCAGCAGCGTCCGGATCGCCGGACTCGTACAGCGGTTGGAGATTTCCGAGCGCGTCTCGCCCTGTTTCGACGGCCTGTCTTTCGAAACCCGCGGCCCGTACGAGCGCCTGCACGGCACGGTCTATTGTGAAGTCAACCCGGACCACCCGCTGAACGCGGGTGTCGTCAATCTCGGGTTCGCGCCGCGCAATGCCCGCGGCCAGGTCGAATACGACTTCGATATCTGCATCATGAAACCGGTCGACCTTGCACGGGGCAACGGCTGGCTGTTCTACGAAATCCTCAACCGGGGCGGCAAGCGCTCCGTGCCGCGCATCAACCACGCGCCCAACAAGAACCTTCCCCTGTCCGCGGCGGACGCCGGCAACGGCTTTCTCATGCGGCAGGGCTACAGCATGGCGTGGGGCGGGTGGCAGGCCGACGTGAGTCCCGGCAACGGCCGGATGGTCGCCCGGTACCCAATCGCCCGCGACGGCGAGCGGAAGATCACCGGCCTGTGCCGGGAGGAATACATCAACGAGACGGCCGCGGAAACGTTCACCGGCAAACTGAGCTACCCCACTGCCGGCCTGGATCCGGCACGGGCCACGCTGACCGTACGGCAACTGGAGCGCGACCCGCGACTCACGCCGCCGGACCTTCAATGGCGCTACCTCGACCACCACCAGATCGAGATCACCCGGTCGCGGGATCCGCGTTTCGATCGCGGCGCCATTTACGAGTTCATCTACACCGCCTGCGATCCCGTCGTGACGGGACTCGCCTTCACCGGCATCCGCGACTTCGCGTCGTTTCTGCGCCACGACACCCACGATGCCGAGGGCAACCCCAACCCGCTGGCCGCGAACGGCGCGCCGCACGCCCGCCGGGCGCTCGTCTTTGGTCTTTCACAATCGGGCCGGGCGGTGCGCGATTACCTGTACCAGGGCTTCAACGAATCTCCGCGCGGCGGCAAGGTCTTCGATGCGGCGATCCCCGTCATCGCCGGATCGCGCAGGACCTACATCAACTTCGCCTTTGCCCAGCCCGGGCGCTATTCGCGCCAGCACGAGGATCACAGCTACCCGGACGATCAGTTTCCGTTTACGTACGCCACGCTCACCGACGCTGTCAGCGGGCGCAGCGGCGGCATCCTCGAGCGCTGCACCCGTACCGGCACGGCGCCGAAGATCATGCACCTCGATACGGACTCGGAGATCTGGTCCGCCCGCGCCTCTCTGGTCGCCACGGATACGCAAGGGAACGACGTTGCCATGCCGGAGAACGTCCGGCTGTATCTGGCGGCGGGCCTGCAGCACGGATGGTCCGAGCCTCCCCTCCCAGGCATCGGGCAGTTTCCCGACAACCCCGTGAGTTACGGCAGCCTCGCACGGGCCCTCATCGTCGCGATGCGGGAGTGGGTCGAAGACGGCACCGAGCCTCCGCCCAGCTGCTTTCCCTCGCGTGCGGCAGCTACGCTGGTGGCGTCAGACGCTGCGAGCAGTGGATTCCCGGCGATCCCCGGCGTGCCTTACACGGGCATCAAAAATGAGCTGCGGCTGATGGACTACACCCAGCAGCCGCCGCGCGAAGGCCCGGCCTACCCGGTGTATGTCGTGAAGTTCGATGCCGACGGCAATGCCACTGATGGCGTCCGCCACCCCCTGATCGCCGCGCCGCTCGCCACGCACACCGGCTGGAACCTCCGCGCCTCCGGCCATGCGGAAGGCGACCTCTTCAGCGTCATCGGCACAAGGCTACCCTTCGCCCGGGGTGCGGCCAGCCGCGATCCGGCAGACCCCCGGCCCTCCCTGGAGGAGCGCTACGGCAGTCATGCCGCCTGGCTCGCGCAACTGACGCAGGCGGCACAGGCGCTCGTGGCAGCCCGTTATTTCCTGCAGGAAGACGCGGACCGGCTCATCGCCGCCGCTGGCACATCCTGGGAAGCCGCGGAGAACGCGGTGACTGCCGTTTGAGGGCATGTCCAAAGGCCGGGACTCCGGCTATTCTCCGACGCTTCCGACGCCGTAACCTGCACGCACAACCACACACCGGAAAGTATCTGCCATGCAAAGCTGGGCAAGGATCGCCGCCAGCCTGACCCTCCTGCCGCTCGCCGCCTGCGCCGGCGTGCCGGAAACCGTCCTGCCGGCGCGCATCGACTACAACTGCGCCGGCAACAAGCTCATGCAGATCGAGCGCGCGCCGGATGCGAGATCCGCCGCGGTGCTGGTGGACGGCAAGGCCGTCGTCCTGCCGCGCGCCGCCAGCGCGGCGCAGGAAAAATACAGCAACGGTAGCTATTCGCTCTACCTCGACGGCCAACGCGCGATGCTGGAGCAGGACGACGTCGTCGTGTTCGGCGCCCGCGAATCGCGCAACGTCCTCCCGACCGCGCCGCGGTCCCGTTCGTAACCCCTGTTTTTCACTGGAGAGCGCCATGCTGAAGCTGTACGGTTCCGTCAATTCCCGCGCCATGCGCGTCATCTGGATGGCCGCCGAGCTCGGGCTCAAGTATGAACACCTCAGCTGGGATCCCCGCTCGCCAGAAACGCGCACGCCGGCGTTTCGCGCGCTCAACCCCAACGCCCGCGTGCCGGTGATCGACGACGACGGTTTCATCCTCTCCGAGTCGATGGCGATCAACCTGTACCTCGCCAAGAAACACGCCAGCCCGCTCTACCCCGCGGACCCGAAGGCCGAGGCGCTCGCGCTGCAATGGAGCTTCTGGGAAACCGACCGTCTCGACCGCCAGATCGTCGAGTACTCCCGTCACTCCGGCGCCCTGCCCGCCGCCGAGCGCAAGCCGGAGATCGCGGAAAAGGCTTTCAAGGAAGTCGCGCCTGCGCTCGACGTGCTGGAAGTCGCGCTCGGCAAATCGCCATATCTTGCCGGCCCCGCGTTCACGGTGGCCGACCTCAACGTCGCCGGCGCGCTCTACCGCGCGTTGACGATCGAGCTCGCGCCGTGGCCGAAGGTAAACGCCTGGCTCAGCGCCTGCTGGGACCGTCCGGCCGCGAAAGTGGCGCGCAAGATCCGCGAGGGTTGACCTTAGAGCGCGTTCAGGCGCGCGGCAAGCGCGTTTCGGCCCAGTGGGCCCACGCCAGCAGGTCGCTGTCCGCGTCGAAGGCGCCGACGAGTTGCACGCCCAGCGGCAGCCCCTGCGGGCCCGTGCCGCACGGCAGCGTCACGCAGGGCACCCCCAGCAGCGTCCACATGCGGTTGAAGACGGAGTTGCCGGTCGTTGCGAGCCCGGCCGGCGCTTCGCCCGTGGCGCTGGGCGTCAGCAGGAAATCGCAGCCCGCCATCAGCGCCGCGAAGTCACGGCGCCCCGCGCGGGCGTGCTCGCGCGCAGTGTCGTAAGTGGCCCGCGGCACTGCCCAGCCTTCCTTGAGGCGCGGCAGTATGGACGCGCTCAACAGCCCGGGGTGTTGCGCGTACTCCCAGGCCAACGCGCGCGCCGACTCGAAGCCCATCACGTCGCCCTGCTCGTCGAACAGGCCGCCGATCACCGCGGGGAGTTCGACTTCCGTGACCTGCGCGCCGGCCTTGGCCAGCGCGGCTGCCGCCGCTTCTACCCGCGCGTGCGTCACGCCGTCCGCATCGCGCCAGCGCGAGGTGCGGCACAGCCCCACGCGCGGCGCGCGGCCCGCGGGACGGCCGAAGTCCGGCAGGGCACGTCCCGACAGCACGTGCACGCACAGCGCCGCGTCTTCCGCGCTGCGCGCCAGAATGCCGATGGTGTCGAGTGACTCGGATACGAACTTGAGACCCGCGCGGTTGATGGTGTTGAAGCTCGGCTTGTAGCCCACCACCCCGCAGTAGGCGGCCGGGCGGATCGTCGAGCCGCCGGTCTGCGTGCCGAGCGCGAGCGGCACCATGTGGGCCGCCACCGCCGCCGCCGAACCGCTCGAGGAGCCGCCGGGCGTGTGCGTGAGCTGGTGCGGATTGCACGTCTGCGAAGGATGGTTGTTGGCGAACTCCGTCGTCACCGCCTTGCCGAGGATCACCCCACCCGCGCGGCGCCACACGCCGACGCAGGCCGCATCGGCCTTCGGCCGGTGGCCGCGGTAGATGGGCGAGTTGTACTCCGTCGGCAGGTCCGCCGTGTCGATCACATCCTTCACGCCAATCGGCACGCCGTGCAGCGGCCCGCGCGGCGCCTCGCGGTCGCAGGCGCGCGCCTGCTCGAGCGCGAGCGTGCGGTCGACGAAGGCCCACGCCTGCACGTCCTTGTCGCGCGATGCGATCTGCGCAAGACAGGCCTCGACCAGCGCCTCGCTCGTCAATGTCTTGCCCGCGATGCGGCGCGCGGCCTCGGCGGCGCTCAGTTGATGCAGGGGGGTTGCTGCGTCGGCCATCGGGCTCTCCGGAAAACAGGCGGTGCGGAAGCCGCGTACTGTATCAGCCCGCGCCGAATGGGCAGCAGGCGCGGCTTGCGATCTATGTCATATCCGACATATCCGTGTTATCCATGGGCAAAGTAGATAGCCCTCTGCTTTGGCTGCACGGAGAGGTCAGAACACCGCCATTTTCTCTGCCGGAGAGGACAGAAGCCGGGGTGCTGTTGCGCCGGCTGCAACGCGGCGAACGCATCGGACTGCCTCATTCACGTCCCATGCCCGGCATCGCAAAGGCTTGCTATGAATTGCGGATTCCTGACGAGAATCGTACCTGGCGCATCGTCTATTTTCTGGACCGTGATGTGGTGGTGATTCCCGAAGTGTTCACCAAAAGCACAACTCGGATATGAATGGCACTGACTTTAGCAATTTTTCGCAGATCCCCTCCCTTGCGCGCAGCGCGGAGGAGGGCTGGGGAGGGCAATCCCATCACCACGAAGTCCATCTTCACCCTCCCTTGCAGCAGTGCTGCGGGGGAGGGCTGGGGAGG
>ENA-ORBV01001104-ORBV01001104.1-microbial-mat-metagenome-genome-assembly--contig:-NODE-1104-length-61480-cov-11.399834_pt1 | contig 61480 bp, 52 predicted proteins | sample MGYA00237777_ERZ505514 | MGnify/ENA primary metagenome ERZ505514 (study PRJEB26160, sample SAMN06269048) | microbial mat metagenome | isolation source: Oligotrophic lake microbial mat | place...
GAGTGGCGGAGTACCGCCATTCACCTGCCAGGAATTCTGTCAAGAGAAGAAAAGGGGCGTGGCGGCCAAGTGTGCTGAGTTGCTCGGGATGGAAACGACAGTTTCGGTGCAGTTGCGTGTGGCGGCCAAGTGTGCTGGCCCGGCGGCCAAGTGCGGCTCCAGGTCGGGATGGAAACGACAGTTCCGGTGCAGCTGGGCGTGGCGGCCAAGTGTGCTGAGTTGCTCGGGATGGAAGTGATCGGTTCCGCTGCAGTTGCGCGTGACGGCCAAGTGGCTTCGTGCGGACATCGAAACGTCCGTTCCGGTGCAGTGGGCGAGACCGCCAAGCTAGCTCGAGCCAAGAGGCTTGCCTCCATTCGACAACACGATGCCGTCTCATGCGCTGAAGACTGTGCGTCTGGCGGGTGCACTGACCGCCAGGCAGTCTCGAACCACGGACAGTTCGAAAGCCGGCTGAGCCTGTGACGAACGCAGCACGTCCATGTGCGTGCCCGCGAAGGGTGGAGGGTGCAGCGGAAGCTACACTGCGCGATCACGATGGTTTCGTCCGCTCCCGTCACACCGCGCGTCAGTCCGCGGCGACATTCGCAGTTGCGACTCAGCACGTTTCGCGCCTTCGAACGCGCGGCAGCTTTCTGCGCTGGACGCCAGTTGTACAAGCGCTTCGCACTCTCGCCAGGCCGCTTCGTCGTGCGCGAGGAACGCGTCACCGTGCGCGGACTTCCGGCGGCCCTCGCAGGTTTCACGATCGCGCATCTGTCGGACCTGCACGGCGGATCGTTTCTCGGGAGCGGTGATCTCGAGCACGTCGTCGCAGCCGTGAATGTTCGACGGCCGGATCTCGCAGTGATCACCGGGGATTTCATCACGCACGACTGGAGCGAAGCTCTGCCGCTCGTGGACGATTGCGCGCGCATCCGGGCCAGTCACGGTGTCTTCGCCATCTTCGGCAACCACGACTACCGTGGGCGTCACGAGGACAGGATCGCCGACGCTTTCGGCGTACGCGGCATCCGTTTCCTGCGCGACGAGTGCGTGAAACTGTGTGTCGGCAACGCGACTCTCGCGCTCGTCGGACTCGAGGACTTGGAGGAAGCCAAAGCGGTCGACCTGGCGAAAGCGCGGGCCACCGTCACGGCGGACGAAGTCGAAATTCTCCTGTGCCACAATCCCTCGAGTGCGCGGATCCTCGCGCGCCCAGGGTGCGCCGTGATCCTCTCCGGTCATACGCACGGAATGCAGATGGATGTGCCGTACTTGCGCACGCTCGGCCCCAAGCACCCTGGAATCCGCGTCGAAATCGGCACGACCACGCTGATCGTGTCGCGCGGCTTGGGCGTCGTCGGACTGCCCTTGCGCCTGTTCGCGCCACCGGAAATCGTGTTCGTCACTCTCGTGCGCGCGGAGGAGAGATGAACGGTTCGCTCGCACTCAGCGGCGGCATATTGACGCTCGCTCGCCACGCGCGCTCCGTCGAAATTCGCACGTACGATCTCGACGGAGGACGCATCGGCGCGGGCTTTTCGTTCGCCGGTCTCGCGGGCGGGCGAGCGCGCGCTGACGGCATCGCAGTCGATCGCGACATGAAGTTGCGCGTCGCCGATTCTGCATCGCTCGCGTTGCGCACTTTCAGCGTCTTCGGCGTCGAACTCGACTCGCTCACGGCTGCGGGTGCCGAGGATCGTGCCGGAAACATCGGCGAGCCCGTCGCTTGCGCCGTCGACGGCATCGAGAACGATCTGCGCGTGCTCGTCGGCTCGCGCGGAATCCGACGACATGCGGTGCAGGCTTTCGATCGCGCAGGCAACCACGTGCGGACGCTGCGCTCACGCGGCGACGCGAACGAAGCGTTCCGAGAAGTCGTGAGAGTGGCGATCGACGGGCGCTTCCAAACCGTGTGCGACGCCGGCACGGGCCTCATCCAAGTGTTTCGCGACGGCGAATTCCATTTCGCTCTGAAGGCGCCTCGGCCGCGCGGAGCACGAGTCGACGCGACCCTGACCGCAGCGCGACGTTTGTCCGACGGACGCTTCGTCGTCGCGACGGCCGGCGTCGAGGGATCGGGCGTGCACCTGATCGAGGCCACCGGACGCTTGATTCACAGCATCGCCCTGGCCGGTGAGCGCACCTCGGAAGTGTTCGAGCCGAGCGACATCGCGCTCGACGAGAGCACAGCGGATCGTCGATCGCGCATCGCCGTCGTCGATTGTGACGGGGATCGCGTGCAGGTCTACAACCTCGAGGGTGTGTGCTACGGATCGTTCGCCGATCTCCCGCGCGCCGAGGACCCAGTCGCCGAGGAGTCGACGTGAGCCGAGCCCTCGTCGGTGCGATCGATCTGGGCACGAACACGGTGCTCTTGCTGATCGCTCGAGCGCGCGCGACGGGGGAGTTCGTAATCGTCGAAGATCACTGTCTGACTCCGCGCCTCGGAGAAGGACTCGCTGCGAACGAAGTTTTGCAGCAGCTCGCCGTCGAACGCACGCTCGAAGCGCTCGCGTTCTTCGCAGAGCGCTTGAGGATTCTGAACGTCGCGCCCGAGCGCACGCGCGTCGTGTCGACTGCGGTGTTGCGGCGCGCACGCGACGCGCAGTCCTTCGTTCATCTCGCGCGTGAACGAACCGGACTCACGATCGAAATCGTGTCGGGCGAGGAGGAAGCGCACCTGGGAGAGATCGCGGTTGCAGCGGAAGGCGTCACGCGCGAATCGGTCGTGATCGACGTCGGCGGCGGCAGCACGGAGGTGTCGTGCGGGGCGCTCGCGCTGCGGAGATCACTCGCCATCGGTGCGGTCGTGTTGAACGAAGCCACGCCGCACGACAGGTACTTCGAAACCGCTGCGCGCGCAGCAGACGAATTGCCGGCTGGAGTCGCGCGCGCGCGCGACGTCGTCGTGCTCGGCGGTACCGGGGTCAACCTGGCGTGCTTGTACCTCGGACTCGCTCGGTTCGATCACGAACGCGCCGAAGGCACGCGTGTCGACGCCGGGGCGGCGCGCAAGTGGGCGCAGACGCTCACGAGCTTGCCGCTGGCAGCGAGGTACGCTTTCCCGATCGAGCATGAGCGGGCGCTCATCCTGCCCGCAGGACTTTCCATCCTCGCCTGTGTACTCGAGCGCTTGGAAGCGAAGAGTTTTCGCGTGACCGGAAGAGGTTTGCGGTTCGGAGTCGCTCGCGAACTGTTGTCGCGCGAATGAGGCGGAAAAACCCGAAGGACCACGCCCGGTCGAGTCGCTCGCCCCGTTTAGGAAGTTGGATTCGGGCTCAGCCTCGAATCGGACGTCATCGAGTATCTTCGAGTACCCTGCAATCACAACGCTCATGCTCCAACGCTTCGTTTTCGCACTCTCGCTCACGCTCGCCGCTTGTTCCGGCGGCGGGACCGAGAGCGTCGCACCGGCCGACTCCGCGCTCGACACGGTCCTTCCGACCGCGCCTGAATTCGCAGTCGACATCGCCGACACGAACGACCTCCTGCGCGGCCCTGGCGGCACCGGCGAATCGCTCACCGACGATCAGGATCACCTCGATTTCTCGACGCTGACGCCGGCGCAAGTCGCCGCGATCATCGCTTCGCCGACGCCGCGTTACCGCTACCGCGCGATTCCCGGTTATCCGGGTCTGCTCGAGTTCGCCGTGTTCAACACCGGCTCCGGTTGGGAAGAGCGCTTTCTGTTGCAGACGCCGATTCCCGCGCCGACTGGGCCGCGTCCGCTCGTCGTCGCCTTCCACAAGTACGGTTCCTCGCACGGCGACTTGCTCAACACGGGCTTCATCCCCGAGGCGATCGCACGCGGCTGGTATCTGGTGTGCCCGCTCGGTGCGCGTCAGAGCCACTTCGGCAACTTCGAGAGTCAGATCAACACGCGGGTCGCTCTGAACCTCGTGCGCCAACTGTGCCCGATCGACCCGCTGCGCGTGTACGCCGTCGGATTCTCGATGGGCGGCGGCTCGGCGGCGAATTACGCGGCGCGCCACGTCGACCCGAAGGGCGTGATGTTCGCGGCCGTGTGCGATCACACGGGCGGCGTTGCGCTCGGTCACACGTGGTGGAGCGAATTCGACGACGGCGACCTCGACGACAATACGCCGAACTTCGGCGACAACCTCGAGGTGCCCGACGTGCTCGAGAGTATGTATGGCGGCAATCCGACGACCCAACCGTTCGAGTACCAGCGCTGCTCGTCGATCGATCTCGATCCGTTCACGGGGCTGATCGGCACAGAGACGGATTTCGCGCGCAATTTGGCTCACATGCCGACGCTCGTCTGGCGCGCAGCGAGCGATCCGACGGCCTTCCTCGTCACGCAAACGGACCAATTCGACGCGCACATCCAGACCTTCAACGCTGGCAACCAGTACCAACTCGCACCGGGGACGGTCCACGCGTGGAGCACGCTCGACGCGAACTACGTTTGCAATTGGTTCTCGACGCGGACGCTGAGCTTGCCGACGGCTTCGCGCACGATCGCCGACGAGGACGGCAACTGGTTCTACTTCTTCGTCGAGCAAGACGCGGGCGGCGCGTTCACGCCGTTCACGTGGTCGGTCGATGCCGGGTTGAAAAAGGTCACGGTCTCCGCGACGAAGAATCTGAAGCGCCTGAAGATCACGCCCGCAGGTTTCGGACTCGTCTTGAGCGGAGCGGTCACGCTCGAACTCTCGACGGCCGATGCGAGCGGTGACCGCTTCCAGTTCTTGTACGTGCCGAATGCGCCGCTGTCCGTGACGCGCGACGGCGTGCCGGCGAGCGGCACGTGGAATGCGACGGCGCGCACGTTCGAAGTCGTCGAGACGAACGCCGCGTTGCACACTTGGGTGCTGACCTTTCCCTGAGCCCTTTCATCACGCGCGTCGATGTCGCGCGGCACGCCGGATGTGCGCTGGTCATCGCGTGATTCGCCTGTGGGGGTCGAGCGCGAGCCTGCATGCGTCGAGCGCGAGCCTGCATGCGTGAAGCGAGCGCCTGCTTGCGTCGAGGACGGTCACGAATCCGGACACGCGGGCGGAGGCACATTCTGCGCATGCTGACGCGCTGTGTGGTCGCGTGGATCGCGCCGCGCCAGAGCAGTCCGCAGTTGACCGGCGCACATCCGAGGTACAGCTGACCCCGCGCGCTCTTCTACCGCAGAGCGCATGTTCACTCGCCCATGGATACGAAGGGGGCCGGTGGTTTTTAAGGCCACCGGCCCGAGGGAGAGAGGAGTTTCATCAAGCTTCCCGGGCACCACACCGCTCGCAAAGTGCGGCGCCTCTCGATGAGACTCACTATGCCACCGCTTGCGCGGTCGCACGCCCCAACTCTAGGCGGGGTGCGCTTGGTGGACAAGGTAGTTCCTTCCGATTTCGCGCCATCGAGTTCAAAACCCCCGTCCGTTGGATTGCGGAAACGTCATTTCGAAGGCCGCGCCGCCTAGCTTGCGGTTGCGCACACGAATCCTCCCGCCTGCGGATTCGACGATCTCTTTCACGATGGAGAGTCCCCGTCCACCCGAGGCGGTGTCCTTGGTGCTGTAGCCGGGCTCGAAAACTCGGTCCAACGGTTCCGATAGCAGACCTGGGCCGCTGTCTTCGACGATGAGATAGACCTCATGAGCGCCGGGCGCGAGGGCGATCGTGATCCACAGTTCGCCCGCTCCAACCGTCGTCAGCGCCTCGCGTGCGTTCACGACCAGATTCTGGATCACCCTCGCGAGAGCACTCTTCAGGAGTGGAATCCGCACCGCTCGCGCGGCCGGTTCGATGAAGGTCGTGATCTGGATGCCGGCTGCCAGATTGGATGCGCGTTCTGCGGCCAGCACTTGTTCCAGCACGCGCACCGGATCCGAACTCTCGCTCGCGTGATTCGGTCGCGTGACGAAGGCGGTCGCGAGCAACTCACCCGCGCGCGAGACTTCGTGATCGACGATGCCTTTGAAGTAGTTCGTCTCCTCGAGAGACAAGCCCTCGCCGAGCATCGAGAGCATGTCCTCGGTCGCTCGCAAACTCGTCAAAATGTTCGCGAAATCGTGCCTCAAACGCTTGTCGGCCTCGTCGTCGACAGCAGGTAGCGGATGTGTTCGCGAGGGCAAGGCTCCAGGCATTGCATCGGCTTCGCTCCAGGTGTCGACGAGCGCGAACACCTGCAGCAGAGCTTCGATCGGATCGAGACGTTCGTCGTCACACGACACCCCGCCGAGCGCGAGTGCTACGGCCTCACTCGCGAAAACGCGCGTGCTCGATACGGCGTTCGCGGGCAAACGAGCCGTGCGCAACGCTTCGAATGCCGAGCGCTTCGGGAGCAGGTCGGCCGGACCGCGCGCGAGGACTTCGCGCCATTCGTTTCCGATGCGCTTCCACAACGCGGCGGCTTGCGCGCACTCGAGCGTGATCGCGCACTCGACGAGCAAGCGATCGCGCGCGTGCACGTCGCCGGCTGCGCAGATCAGTTCGATCCACGGCGTCAGTCGTTTGCGGTCGAGATCGCTCGTCACGTCGGCTCGCGCTCGGACGAGCACGTGCGGTAGATTGAACGCTTCGCGCGATGCAGTTCCAGGGATTCCAGCTCACGATCGACGAAAGCGCGCTGCCGTGGCGCCCGACGAGGCACTCCGGCATCGAGTGGTTTCCTCTGCATTCGGCGGAAAATCGCGATAGCGCCAATGGGCAGCGCGATTCGACGGTGCTGATCCGCATGGCGCCGGGATGTGGGTATCCGCGCCACCGGCATTTGGACGTCGAGGAGGTGCTCATCCTGCGCGGCGGGTACCGCGACGAGCGCGGTGAGCACGTGGCTGGAACCTACTTGCGCTACGAGCAAGGTAGCGAGCACACCCCGATCGCGCTGGGCCGGCGCGACGAGCAGATCGGGCCGAAAAATCCCGCGTGCGTGCTGTTCGCGAGCGCGCGTGGCGGGGTTTTGAACCTCGACTGAGCCTCTGCATGCGCGCTCCGGCGACGGATGACAGAATGATCGGATGCAGGATCCGCGCGTTAATGTGACGAGCCCCGATCTCTATTTCGACTTCAACGGTTCGACACCGGTCGACGCTTCCGTGCTCGCGGCGGCTGCGCCCTATCTGTCGGGCGAGTTCGCGAATCCCTCTGCGAACCACGTCGCTGGGCAGCGCGCGCGGGCGGCCATCGACGCAGCGCGCGTGCGCATCGCGGAGTCGATCGGGGCGCACGCGGAAGAGATCCGGTTCACCTCGGGTGGCACGGAGTCGAACAACTGGGCGCTCTTCGGCAGCATGCCGCGCGAGGCGCGTGTCCACGTCCTCGTCAGCGCGATCGAACACAAATCCGTGTTGTCCACGGCCGACGAGCTCGAGCGACAGGGCCACGTCGTGACACGCGTCGCGCCCGACTCGTCCGGAGCCGTGCGCGTCGCCGACGTCGAGCGAGCGCTGCGCGCGGACACGGCTCTCGTGTCGGTGATGTGGGCGAACAACGAGACGGGCGTGCTGCAGCCCGTGCGCGAAATCGGCGAGCTGTGCCGCGCGCGTAACGTGCGGTTCCACAGCGACGCCGTGTGCGCGTACGGGAAGGTGGCCGTCGACGTCGCGAGCTCTCCGTGCGATCTGCTGTCGCTCGCGAGTCACAAGGTCTACGCGCCGAAGGGACTCGGCGTCTTGTTCGTGCGCCGCGGGACGGCTCTGCGACCGTTCATGTGGGGTTGCGGACAACAAGACGGTCTGCGCGGCGGCACCGAGAATCCATTCACTGTCGTGGCGTTGGCGCGCGCTGCAGAGATCATCCAGCGCGAGCGCGCGACAGGTGCAGTACGTCTCGAAATACTGCGCGAGGAATTGTGGCGCGGAATTCGTGAACGCTGCGCGGGTGCGTCGCGCAACGGTTCGGGCGCGACGCTGCCGAATACGCTCAACGTGCGCTTTCCAGGCCGATTGGGCGCAGACTTGCAGCGCGAATTGTCAGCGCTCGGCATTTCGGTGTCGGTGGGCGCCGCATCGATCGACGCGACGCCGAGTCACGTCTTGATCGCGATGGGACTCGCTCCCGCAGCAGCTCGCGAGAGCGTGCGCTTCAGCCTCGGCGCAACGACGACGCGCGAATCCGTGACGGCCTTGCTCGCGGCACTCGAGGCCGTCTCGATCTCGCATCCCTCGTCCCGCATGGAGTACAGCTCGTGAAGACCAGCTCGATCCTGGATCTCTCGCGTCCGCTCACCGCCGAGTTCGAGCGCGACCCAAAGGGCTCGAAAATCGCGCAGATTCTTCAGGAGTACGCGCGATCGAAACAGTGTTGGAAGGACTTCGCGCTGTTCGCGCCGAGCGTCTACACGCGCAACTTGATCGAGCGCAACGAGTGGTTCGAGCTCTTGCTGCTGTGTTGGGACGCCGGACAGTCGAGCCCGATTCACAACCACGCCGGACAGAATTGTTGGATGGCCGTCCTCGAAGGCGAGATCGAAGAAGTGCAGTTCGACTGCCCGAAGACGGATGCGCGGTGCGAGCTCGTGCAGCGCGGCACGAAGACCTACGTTCCCGGCAAAGTCGGGTTCATCAACGACGACATCGCGTTGCACCTCGTGCGGCCGAAACACGGTCGGCGCGGAGTGTCCTTGCACTTGTATTCGCGTCCGATCGAGACGTGTCAGTTGTACGACGAGGCCACGGGGACGATCGTGATGCGCACGATGGCGTACCACTCGATTCGTGGCAGCGTCGTCGCGAAGTGAAGCTTCGGAGTCTCCGCTCAGACGTCGTTCGGGAGCGGACTCAGAGAGCCGCCTCTCTCGGCGCGCGCCGCTGAAGCATTCGACCTCCCGCCAACCTGCGCGGCGTCGAGCGGCGTCACCGCTGACCTCAGGCCGCCGGCGAAGCCACCTTGACCGACACCCGGATCGGATCCTGCACGGCACCCGGACCGAAGTTCAGCAAGCGCTCCAGGAAGCTGTGGGTGATCTCGAATCCGCGTGTGATGACGGCTCGAGTTCTTGCTGCGCTCGGTGGCTCGCGTCGGACGTCGGGTCGGAGGCGAACGAGTTGGCCACGGCGAGGCAGGACGCGATGAGCGTCGCCGACACCGCGGGACGGAGTCGAAGCATGGATGATCTCGGACGGGGGAGGGGAGGCAAATTCAGGAGTCCGATGTCGGCTTCATCTCGTTGCCAACGCTTCCTAGAGGTGATATGGCCTCCGGCGCTGGCCGACCCCGCACTTGGGAGCCCGCCGACGCGCCTGAGTCGCGCCGCGCGCAAACTGTCCGCGCGCTTCCTCCAAAAACGAAAACAGCGCGCTTGTCCGGACAGACAAGCGCGCGTCGACTCTCTCGTGTCGGTTTTCCCCGTCATCGTCGACCTCCCTCTCTCGAAGGTCGCCGAGGTGTGGGCGAGAGGCATCCACTCCCTTGCGGGCTTGGGTCCGTCTCCCCAGCTACAGATAACGCCGTTCGCGCCAAGAAGCGCCGAGAATCCAGTGGACTTTTGGCTCCAGGAGTGGAACGCACGGTCCAGAACTCGTTGCCGTTCTCCGGGCCGGTCGCTAGAGTCCCGGCCATGCGCGACCGAGGGCTCCCATTCGGAGCCGCAATCTCCTAAGGTGTCGCGCTCGTTCGACGGCGGTGTAGCTCAGTTGGTTAGAGCAGCGGCTTCATAAGCCGCGCGTCGGGGGTTCAAATCCCTCCACCGCTACCACCTTCGCGTCCGACCGCTCACCGCCTGACGTCCGCACCGCGCAATCGGCTGAGATGCGCACGATGTCTGCCGAATCAAGTTGGGCGCTGGCCGACTCGAGCTAGCGGATCAGGCGCACGGATCACCCGCGCAGCATCGCGCACGGTGTTCCCGAGCGCTCGCACCAGCGTCTCGGAGTCGTTCACACATGCCGCGACGACCAGCTCGCGACCGCCGCCGGCCTCGAACGTCTCGCGCAGGCGAATGGCGATTTCTTCGAGCGTTTCGAGGCAATCAGCCGTGAAACCCGGCATCGCGACACCGACACGCGGATACGTCTTGGCGAGTTCGGGCACCAGCACGTCGACGTAGGGTTGCAGCCACGGCTCGCGACCGAAGCGCGACTGGAACGCGATCGACCAGCGTTCGGGGGCCAGGCCGAGGCGCGCGGCCAGGAGTTCTGCTGTGCGTTCGCAATGCTCGCGGTAGATGTCGCCCATGCGCACGTAGCGCTTGGGGAGACCATGAAAGCTCCACACCCAATGCGCGATCGGTTCGGCACCCTCGGCTTCGCGACAGCGCTCGGCGAGTGCGTCGATGTAAGCGGGCGCCTCGTGCCACGAGTCGACGAACGTCGGTTTCAATGGTGAACGCGCTGCAGTGAGCGCGCGCTGGACCTCGACCTTGACCGTGCCGACCGTCGTCTTGCTGAACTGCGGGAACGCGGTGAGCACGATCACGCGCTCGACGCCGCGCGACCTCAACGCGTTCAACCCGCGCTCGATCGACGGTTCGCCGTAGCGCATCGCGAGCTCGACCGTGTAGTTCGCGCCCAAGTCGCGCTGCAACAGAGCTGCTTGCCGTTTGCTGATGACCATCAACGGCGAACCCTCGCTCGTCCAGATCGACGAGTATGCGTGTGCCGATTTCGGCCCGCGCAACGGCAGGATCACGAAGTTCAAGAGCGGCCACCACACGACGCGCGAGACGTCGACGACCATGCGATCCGACAGGAATTGGCGCAGAAAACGGCGCACGTCCGCGACCGCTGGCGACGCGGGCGTGCCCAAGTTCACGTACAGCACGCCGATCGGCACGCGCGGCGATGCGGGATCAGTCGAGGCGTTGGTCGAGGTGATATTCACCGCTGTACTCGGGATCCAGTGAGCCGTCTTCGCGCGAAAAATCCCAATGCCCTTCGCGCGCGCCATTCACGAAGACGCCGCGCGAAAGGATCTCGCCGTTCTCGTGCCAGTAGGTCCACATTCCTTCGCGAGGGGACGCGTGGAGAGCTTCGGACCACACGCGTTCGCCGCGCGAGCGCCGTTGTCCATTCGGGTACCACTGCGTCCACTCGCCGGTGCGATGACCCTCGGCATGGGTGCCGCTCTCGCGCCGTTCGCCGTTCGGATACCACCAAGTCCACGTCCCGTCTTCGCGTTCGCTCGACGCCGGGATGCGCTTTTCGCTGCGAAAAACCAGCGGTCCTTCCGCGCGGCGCACACCGTCCGAGTAGTACTCCACTGCGTTGCCACACGACGAGAGAGACAAGAGCGCAAGAGCGACGAGCGCGATCGTGCCGCGTGCGCAGCCCTTCGATTCGAACCTCGCGATCAATGGAGGAAGAGGATCTCGCGGTACTTCGGCAACGGCCACAGATCGTCGTCGACGATCTGCTCCAACAGGTCGGCTTGTTCGCGCACGCGGTTCATCACCGGGATGAGCTGCTCCTTGAACGCGCGCGCGATCGCGTTGTCGCTGCCTTTCGTCTCTTCGGCGGTGTGACGAGCCTTCTGGATCTCGTTCGTCGCCGCGCGCAGCTTGTTGATCGCGTCCGTGATCTGCGAAAGCAGTTCACCCTGCGATTTCAGATCGGCTTGAGCGTTCACCACCCTCACGGCCTGGATCGACTCGGCCACGCGCTTCTGGCACGCCATCGCGGCCGGCAGGATCAACGTCGACGCGATGTCTTTCATCGACAACGCCTCGACCGAGACGCGGTGCGCGTACATCTGGTTCAACACCGTCGCGCGCGATTCGCACTCGCGCGGGCTGAACACTTTGTATTTGTCGAACAGCGCTTGATTCGCCGGCGAGGCGAACGTCGACAAGGCTGCGGGAGTGTCGCGCAAGTTCAACAAGCCGCGGCGCTCCGCTTCCTGCACCCACTCGCCCGAGTAGTTGTCGCCCGAGAACAGGATGCGCTTGTGCTTCGAGAGCGTCTCGCGCACGAGCGCTTCGATCACTTCGCGTCGATCCCCCGATCCACCGCGCTTCTCGATCTCGGTCGCGTAATAGTCGAGCGTCTCCGCGACGATCGTGTTGAGCACGATGTTCGGGTACGCGATCGATTGGCTGGCGCCGACCGCGCGGAACTCGAACTTGTTGCCCGTGAACGCGAACGGCGAGGTGCGATTGCGGTCGCTCGAATCGCGCGGCAGCGGCGGCAGAGTCGTCACGCCGAGGCGCAATTCACGCCCGCCGGCTGCTTGCGGCGCACGATTTTCGATCAGCGCGTTGAGCACGTCCTCCAACTGACTGCCGACGAAGATCGAAACGATCGCGGGCGGTGCTTCGTTCGCGCCCAGCCGATGGTCGTTGCCCGCCGTCGCGACCGACGCGCGGATCAAGTCTTGGTGCAGATCGACGGCGCGGATGATCGCCGAGAGGAACACCATGAACTTGAGGTTGTCGTGCGGCGTGTTGCCGGGCTCGAGCATGTTGTTGCCCAAGTTGTCCGCGAGCGACCAGTTGTTGTGCTTGCCCGAACCGTTCACGCCCGCGAACGGTTTCTCGGCGAGCAAACACGCGAGTCCGTGGCGCGCAGCCACATCCTTCAAGAGCTCCATCGTGAGCATGTTGTGGTCGGTCGCGACCGTCACTTGCTCGAAGATCGGCGCCAACTCGAACTGGCTCGGCGCGACCTCGTTGTGGCGCGTTTTGATGGGGATGCCGAGCTTCCACATCTCGACTTCGAGCTCCATCATGAACGCGAGCACGCGCGGCGGAATCGTGCCGAAGTAGTGGTCCTCGAGCTCTTGACCTTTCGGCGGACGCGCGCCGAACAACGTGCGACCGCACGCGACCAGGTCGGGACGCAGCGCGTGGAAACGACGGTCGATCAGGAAGTATTCCTGCTCAGGGCCCGTGGTCGGATACACCTTCGTGACGCCCTTCTCGCCGAGCAGATGCAGCAGTCGCACCGCTTGCTTGTTGATCGCTTCGCACGAGCGCAACAGCGGCGTCTTCTTGTCGAGCGCTTCGCCCGTCCAACTCGCGAACGCGGTCGGGATGACGAGCGTCGCGCCGTGCGACGTCACGCGCAAGAACGCCGGCGACGTCGGATCCCACGCGGTGTAGCCGCGCGCTTCGAACGTCGCGCGGATGCCGCCGGAGGGGAACGAACTCGCGTCCGGTTCGCCCTTGATCAACTCCTTGCCCGAGAATTCGAGCAGCGCGCGCCCGTCCAGCGTCTGATTGATGAACGAGTCGTGCTTCTGCGCGGTCAAGCCCGTCATCGGCTGGAACCAGTGCGTGAAGTGCGTGGCGTCGTGCTCGATCGCCCAATCCTTCATCGCGTTGGCGACGGAGTCGGCGATCTTCGGGTCGAGCTCGTCCCCCGCGTCGATCGTGCGCCGCAACGCCGCGTAGACGGCCTTCGGCAGCCGCTGGCGCTGCACCGCGTCGTTGAAGACCAGCGAGCCGAACAAATTCGGCAGCTTCTGATCCATCGAACCGGCCGCTTGAGAGCGCGGGGTGTCCGCGAGGATCGCCGAAACGGCGGCTTGTCTGGCATTGTTGCTGGTGCTCATCGCTGAATCCTTGGCCCTGTCCGGGCATCGACGTCCCTCTGCGGCGCCAGGTCGGCGCTCGACCTGATCTCCCGTTCAGCGAGCGCCGGGGCTCGATCGGTGGAGAGAATCAGGCACTTCGAATCGGCGAGAACCTAGCGGTGCGTCGAAGTCGAGTCAAAGGACTGGGAAGCGCTCACTTTTCCCAACGGTTTTTTCTTGCGTAACGGGGCCTACCTCACGAAAAGATCGACGCCTGAGCCCCCGAGCTCCAAGCCGAACGAGTCGGCGAGTCGAGGGGTACCCCATTTCCATCCAGCACGGGCTCTCTCCTCACCATCCCCGAGGAACACCATGCGGCTCCTAGCCAGCGGCATTCAGACGACGATCGACACGGACACGGACGAGCTTTCTTCCGTCACGACCCTCCCCATTCCCTTCACCGTCATGGCCTCCGAGGACTACGACGGCGACTTCGATTCCGAATTGGACCTCGACGACGATGACGACGAGGACGAAGACGACGAAGAAGACGACGACGAAGAAGAGGATGACGACGAAGCGGACGACGACGATGCTGTCGAAGTCGGCGGCGACGACGACGACTGATTCAGTCGACTAGGCGTCGCACCGAAGGTCGAGCTGCGTACTGGTCGAAGCGACCGGTCGCCTGACGACTCACGACCGCAGATCGAACGCAGGCTGAGGCGCACGATGGCGACTCCCACTCCTCTGGAACTGCGCGGCCTCGCGCGCCGCGACACGAAGCTCGGCGCCGCGATGAAGCGTCTCGCCGCATTCCCCGGGTTTCCAGACGCTGGCCAACGCACCCAACGCACCCACTGGGACGCATTGGCGCGCGCGATCGTGTTCCAGCAACTGGCGACGAAGGCGGCGGAGACGATCCATGGTCGCGTGTGCACGCTCGCGGGAGGCAAACGCTTTCCGAAGTGCGCGGAATTGCTGGCGTATGAGGACGCGCACTTGCGTGGTGCCGGACTCTCGCAGAACAAGATGCTCGCGCTGCGCGATCTGGCGCTGCGCATCGAGGAGGGCCGGCTCGACTTGCGCCGGCTCGAGCGCATCAGCGACGAGGACATCGTCGAGCGGCTCGTCGAGGTACGCGGGATCGGCGAGTGGAGCGCACAGATGTTCCTGATGTTCCGCTTGGGGCGGCTCGACATCGGTCCGTCCGGCGATCTGGGCGTGCAGGAAGGTCTGCGTCTGCTCGACGGACTCGCGGAACGTCCGACGCCGAAGGTCGCGCTCGCGCGGATGGAAGTGTGGCGACCGCTGCGCAGCGTCGGCGCGTGGATGATGTGGCGCTTGGTCGAGGCCGAGCGTTCGCGCTCAGCGGATCCGAAGTGATCCACACAGGCGCTCGTCAACCGTCGAGCGCGTCTCCACTCGGCTTGTCTTGGATCTTGTGCTTGCGCAGGTAGTAGCCGAGGTTGCGCGCGTCGATTCCGAGCAAGTCCGACGCGTCGCGCTTCTTGCCTTTCGTGCGCTCGAGCGCTCCCAAGACGAGTTCTTTTTCGCGCGCGTCCAGGTTCGAACGGATGTTGAATTCGAACAGGTTCGTGCCGGCCAACGCTTGACCGCCTGACTCGAGGATCGTGCGCAACAGTTCCGGCGTGAGCGTGCTCTTTCCGGCGACGATCGACGCGCGATCGAGCACGTTTTCGAGTTCGCGCACGTTGCCGGGCCAGTCGTACGACGCGAGCACGTCGAGCGCGTGGGGCGACAGCGTGAGGCCGCTCGCGCCGTGCTCCCCGGATCGTCGCGCGAGCCAATCCGTCGCCAAGAGCGCGATGTCTTCCTTGCGCGAGCGCAACGGCGGCAGGGCGATCGGAAACGAAGAGAGGCGGAAATACAGGTCCGCGCGGAAGCTCCCGGCCTTCGCACGGGCTGCGAGATCCGTCGACGACAGCGCGATGAAACGCACGTCGAGCGTGCGCGCTTCGGATTCGCCGGAGCGACGGAATTCGCCGGTCTCGAGCAAGGCCAACAGCTTCGCCTGCGTGTTCGCGCTCGCTCTGTCGACGTGATCGAGGACGAGCGTGCCGCCCTCGGCAGCGTCGAGTGCGCCTCCGCGCGACTTGCGCACACCGAAGAGCTCGTGATCGAAGCTCTCTTCGCTCGCCGTCGCGCACGAAACACGTTTCAGCGGCCCGCGTGATCGTGAACTGGCCGCGTGCACGGCTCGCGCGACGAGATTCTTGCCGCTGCCCGATTCGCCGTACACGAACACGATCGCGTCCGTCGGTGCGACTTGCGAGACGAGTGCGCGCACACGCTCGAGCGCGGCCGATTCACCGACGATTTTCGGAGAGCCGCTCGCGTCGGCGGCGTCGCGCAACACGATCACTTCCGAGAGGAGCGCCTTGTGCTCCGCCGCACGTCGCACGAGCACGATCAGTGCGTCCGGATCGATCGGCTTCTGAACGAAATCGAAGGCGCCCTTCTTCATGGCGGCCACGGCTTCCTTGACCGTTCCGACGCCGGTCAAGAGCACGATCGGCGTCGGCGGGATGCGTGCGCCGGCCTCGTCGACGAGATTCACGCCGCTCTCGCCGGGCATACGCACATCGGAGACGATCGCGTCGAAGGCGCGCTTCGCCAGCAAGGTCTTGGCTTCGCGCACGGACTTCGCCGTCGCGACCTGCATGCCGTCGGCGGAGAGCACTTCGGCGAGCGATTCACGCACGAACGATTCGTCGTCGACGACGAGCACTCGCAGTTTTTTGTCCATCAGGTTTCAATCGCGCGACGGGGAAGACTCGGAAAAAGCAGCGTGAAACGAGCCCCGCCGCCGGCACGGTTCTCGGCCCAGATGCGTCCGCCGTGTGCAGACACGATGCCGTAGGACACGAACAGCCCGAGCCCGGTCCCGTCGGTCTTGGTGAAGAACGGATCGAAGATGCGCGCCAGATCGGCCGGTGCGATACCGGGACCGACGTCGTCGACGGTGACGACGAGCTCCTCGCTTTCGTTACGTCCAGCGGAGAGCACGATGCGACCGCTTCCATCCATCGCCGATCCGGCATTGAAGAGCAAATTGACGACGACCTGCTCGATGCGGCCCGCATCACCGCGCACGAAAAGGGGCGCGTCGAATCCCACCGTTTCGATCGTGACGCCGCGGAGCTTCGAAGAGTAGCGAGCCAACTTCACGGCGCGCTCGACCGCAGTAGCGAGATCGAAGTCGCGCGGTTCGCTCGCCGCGTCCTGCGCTTCGGGTCGAGCAAAGTGCAGCAAGTCGCGCACGATCTCGCCGATGCGCGCGAAACCGTGCCGTACCGAGACCAGGTAGCGCTCGCGCGCGTCGGGCGCGAGGTCCTGTTTTTCGAGCAGCTTCAGGTAGTTACCGATGCCCTCGAGCGGATTGTTGATCTCGTGTGCGACGCCGGCAGTCAGCAGACCGATCGACGACAAGCGCTCGTGCACGACGAGCGTGCGCTCCAACTCCTTTTGCGCCGTGACGTCACGCAAGGCGACCTGGACGAGGCGTTCTCCGTCGACGTCGACGGCGGCGAGGCGCGCGTCGGCGATGCGGGCCGCGCCCGAGCTCGTGCGCAGTCGCACGTCTTCGATCGAAACGCTCTCGCCGCGCGAAGCGTCCGCGCGCGACAATCCGGCTCGGATTCGCTCACGATCATTCTCGGAAACGAGTGCATCGATCACGGTCGTGCCGGCCTCGCCCAGTGCGAATTCCTCGCGCGAACGGCGACTGGCTTCGCGTACGCGGCGTGAAACAGGCTCGACGACGAGGATCATGTCGGCGGCACCTTCCATGAGCGCTCGGTACTTGGTCGATTCGCGGCGGATCGCCACGAGGTAGTTTTCGGTCTCTTTCCACCGCACGGGATTGATGCGCAGCCGATGGAAGAAGACGCCCGCGAAACCGATCGCGACGGCCAAGAGGACGCTCGTTCCGGCGATCCAGGCGACGTCGCTCGCCGTGAACGCGCCACTGTGGGCGTGCGCTCGGAACGCACCGAAAGCGACGCCGATCGCCGCGACGATCACGAAGAAAGCCGTCAGCCGGAAGTGGCCGAAGGGTCGGGTCAGTTGTTGCGCGGGCATCGCTCGATCCGGGCATCGTATCGCTTGACTGCACGCGAGTTCAGGATGGGCGGAAGAACGTCGTCGAATCGCGGGCTACACTGTCCGCCGATTCAAGCTAGGGGCGGCGTGCGCGGACGACTCAGGTCGTCGTTCGTGATGCGCCTGAGAGGCACCCTTCGAACCTGATCCGGGTCGTACCGGCGTAGGAAAGCTCCATGGGAAACGTTTCGAAATCCGATTCGACCACGCCGCGTGAGATGGCGGCCGCGAGACCGCTGGTGGAGTCGTTCCCGTCTTCGCACAAAGTCTGGAACGAACTGCGGCACGGTGAATTCGCGCTGAAAGTGCCGGCGCGGCGCATCCATTTGTCGGGCGGCGAGAGCGCGCTCGACGTGTACGACACATCGGGGCCCGAGGGTTTCGATCCGCGCCAAGGTCTGCCGAAATTACGCGCACCGTGGGTCGCGAAACGCCTCGCGCGCGGCGACGCGAACCACTCGCAGATGCACTACGCGCGCCGCGGAATCGTGACGGAAGAGATGGCGTTCGTCGCGGCGCGCGAAAGTTGCGAACCCGAGTTCGTGCGCTCCGAAATCGCGCGCGGCCGAGCGATCATCCCTGCGAATCGCAATCATCCGGAGTCGGAGCCGATGATCATCGGCCGCAACTTCCTCGTGAAGATCAACGCGAACATCGGCAACAGTGCCGTGAGTTCCTCGATCGAGGACGAAGTGCAGAAGTTGCAGTGGGCCACGCGCTGGGGCGCCGACACCGTGATGGACCTTTCGACGGGGGACAAGATCCACGAGACGCGCGAGTGGATCGTGCGCAACTCGCCCGTCCCGATCGGAACGGTGCCGATCTACCAAGCCCTCGAAAAGGTGAAGGGGCGGCCCGAGAAACTCGACATCGACGTGTTCATGGAGACGCTCGTCGAGCAGGCCGAGCAAGGCGTCGACTACTTCACGATTCACGCCGGTGTTTTGTTGCGCTATGTGCCGCTGACTGCGAAACGCGTCACCGGAATCGTTTCGCGCGGCGGTTCGATCATGGCCAAGTGGTGTCTTTCGCATCACAAGGAGAACTTTCTCTACACCGAGTTCGAGCGCATCTGCGAGCTGATGCAGCGCTACGACGTGAGCTTCTCGCTCGGCGACGGTCTGCGTCCAGGATCGATCGCGGACGCGAACGACGCAGCACAGTTCGGCGAACTCGAAACGCTCGGCGAATTGACGAAAACAGCCTGGAAATACGACGTTCAGACGATGATCGAGGGTCCCGGTCACGTGCCGATGCACCTCATCAAAGAGAACATGGAGAAGCAACTCCAGATCTGTCACGAGGCGCCGTTCTACACGCTCGGTCCGTTGACGACGGACATCGCGCCGGGCTACGACCACATCACGAGCGCAATCGGTGCCGCGATGATCGGTTGGTACGGAACGGCGATGCTGTGTTACGTGACGCCGAAAGAACACCTGGGGCTTCCGAACGCGAAGGACGTGAAGGACGGCGTCATCGCGTACAAGATCGCGGCGCACGCAGCCGATCTCGCGAAGGGTCATGCGCTGGCGCAGAAGCGCGACAATGCGCTTTCGAAAGCGCGCTTCGAATTTCGTTGGCGCGATCAATTCAATCTGTCGCTCGATCCCGAGACGGCGCTCGCATTCCACGACGAGACGCTGCCGGCGGAAGGCGCGAAGACCGCGCACTTCTGCTCTATGTGCGGACCGCAATTCTGCTCGATGAAGATCACCGACGACGTGCGCGCATACGCCAAGGCACAAGGGCTGGCCGAGGAAAAAGCACTCGAAGAGGGTCTGCGCACGAAGCAGAAAGAGTTCAGCGCGGGCGGGGGCGAGATCTATCGCTGAAAGGCGGCGGACTCCGCCGTTCGAAGGCGACGGCTCATGGCGTTTCGAATCGCGTCGGCGAGAACGGCCCCGCGATAGCGCGCGGTTCTTCGATGCAGAGTGCCGCGCGCGCGGCGAGTTCGCCGACGACGGCAGCGCAAGTGACTCCATGACCGCCGAGGCCGGCGGCCCAGATCAGATTCGGTACGTGCGAATCGCGACCGATCACGAAGCGACGATCGGCGGCGTGCGTGCGCAATCCGGCCCAGAACTTCGCCGGTTGCCCGATGTCCGCCGAATTCAAGATCGCACGAGCTTTGGACGTCGCCGATTCGAGCGCAGCGTGCGTCGCCGTCAAACGATCCGGGTCGACTGCGTCCTCGTCGCACGGACAGAGCATCCAACCGCCGCTGTCGGGGCGAGCGTAGAACTCGTCGTCGTCGCTCCACACAGCGGGCCAGCGCGGATCGATGGCCGCGTCGCGCCGGGTGACCAGCAAGTGACGGCGCGTCGGCGTCAGTTCGACTCGCGATCCAACGGCGCGCGCGAGCGGTGCGGCCCACGCCCCTGCAGCGAGCACGCAGCGCTCGGCTTCGATGGTCTCGCCGCTCGCGAGTTCGACGCCCAGGCCCTGTTCGCGGATCGCACGCACTCGCGCGTCGAGCACGAAGCGCACGCCGGCGGCACGCGCACCTTCGGCGAATGCGGCAATGAGCACGCGGACGTCGACGCGGCCCTCCTGCGCGAAAAACCAGCCGTTTTCAGCTGCTTTCGACAGTGCGGGCAGTCGTCGACGCGCTCCTACGGAGTCGATGCGCTCACCGTGCTCCCACGTGACGTTCGCGCTCGACAGCACGATCAAACCGTCGCCGGCGACGAGCTTCTGTAGCGAGAATCCCGGCGGAGGCTCGTTCAAGAAGCGCGCTCCACGCTGCGCGAGTTCACGCATCGGCGCATCGTCGATGGCCGTCCGCACGATGGCGGCGTTCTGCGCGCTCGCTTGAGTTCCCAGCTCGCGCTCGCGCTCGACCACCACGACGTCACGCGCACCGAACTGCGCCAAATGCCAGGCCGTCGACAAGCCCGCGAGTCCACCTCCGACGACGACGATGCGATTCGAAACCACGATCGGCGGAATGTTATCGGTCGTGTTCCATGAACGCGACCCAGCGCGAGCCTGGCCCTGGAATACGCTGCAATTCTCGCAAGCGATAGCCCTCTGCGCGCAACGACAAGCGCGGCGGCCCCAGGCGCGAACGCAACAGCACGTGACCTTCGGCGTCGCTCATTCCCATCCGACCTTGGACCGATTCGACGTGGACGCCCGCGAGGGGAGGCGCCGCCAAAAGTTGGACGAGCGTGAATCCGGATGTTTCTGCCCCTCCGCGCTGACCGTCGGACTTCGATCCTCGAGCCCGTCGATTCTCTGCCGAATCAAGTTGTCTGCCTCATCGCGATCGGGTGACGCGAATGTTCGCCGAATCAAGTTGCCCGGCGCATCAGACGCTCGAGCGCTTCGCCACCGCGGCGGCGGACCGTCGGCTCGGGCACGCCGGTGCGACGCGCGATCTCGACCCACGTCTCCTGGCTGAGAAAGCGGCGCGAGAGGATCTCGCGATCTGCGTTGGATACACGGCTCAAGGCGTCGTCGACGAAGGCTTGCAGATCGGATCGCTCCGCGCAGTCGCTCGGACGCTCGTGTTCGCACTCGATCGACGACAAGACGTGCTCGGCGTCGCGACTCTCGAGTCGCGCGTTGCGGCGCCAGCGTTGATGACGTCGCACTTGGTCGGCAAGACCATTGCGCAGGATTTCCGCGAGATAGCCGGCGAAGCTCGTAGCGTCGGCTGACTCGAGCACGCGAGGAGTAGACGCGAGCGACAAGAACGCTTCCTGCATCACGTCGCGTTCGTCGAAGCGAGCACGCAAGTACGGCGGGATGCGGCCTCTCAACACCCCCTTCATCCACGGCTCGAGGGCGCAGTACAGCCGGCGCCAGGCTTCTTGGTCGCCGCGCGCAGCGTCGCGCATGAGCGTCGTGACTTCGGCGTGGGGCAGCAGGGTCAGCGAGTAGGACATGAGAGGTTCCATGCAGCACGGTTCGACCGAGCCGGCGACTGGAACCCTCCGTCCCGCGTCAGCGCTCGAGCGGCAACCAAGCCAAGCGCGCACGGTCGGGAGCATTCGGGCCCGGCCCGCTCCGATCTGCATTCGAAGGGGAATCGAACGCGAGTCGCAGCACGTGCCTCTCGCCGCGCAAAGTCAGCGGCTTACCGGAAATCCAGGTGTTTTCGCCCGGAAGGTCGAAGAAACCCGCGAGCTTGCCGGGGCCCGCCTCGCCGCCCGGTCCGGTTGACGTTTCCTCTCGCGACGTAGGCACAGTATTCGACTGAGCCGCGCGATTCGCGAGATCGATACGCGAACCATCGACGAGCCGCGTGAGCGCGACGTCTTCGATTTGTTCACGCGATCGACGTGACGAGCGTGCGTCGAACACGAACGCGGCGCCGGACGGACCGACCGTGCTCGCGGTCTGCGTGTTCGCGTCTTCGATCCAAGCGCACGGTCCGGCGAGCCAGACGCCACGTTCGAGGTCACGGTCGAAGAGTGCTTCGAGCATGCGCTCCGGATCGACGCGGCCGTCTGTGGCGAAATCGATGCACAGATCACTCGAGACGCCGATTCCGCCGAGGAGGACGTCGATCGAACGTGCGTGCGGATCGCGGTTCGGTCGGTGCAGCGTTGCGCGCGAGAGCAGCGATCGCCCGGCCAAGTGCGCGCCGGCTGGACCGATGCCGACCAGGTGGATTCCGCGCGCGTGTGCGCGGACGAGAGCTCGGCACAGTTCTGATTGTTTGCCATACGGGCGCAGAGCGAACCACCAGTCGAGCCAGTTGCCGCCTTCGAGGACGATGCACTGCGCGGCTGCGATTCGTGGTGCGAACGTCGGGTCGTCGCCGGGACGCGCGACGTTCATGTCGAGTTGGAAGAGTGACGCGCGAGCCTCCGACTTCGCGAACGGATCGAGCGCGCTCGCGCTTTGGCCACCGATCTGGAACGTGAGTCGTTCGGAAGCCGTCGGGCTCAACTCACGCGCTGTTTCGACAGGGAGAACGAACGGCACGGTGACGACCGCGACGCGGCCGACGCGAGGCGCTTCCGTGAGGGCGGCGAGTGCGAGTGCCAAGAACATCGAAGTCTCCGTAGCGCGCTCGTGGCTAGCGGTCACCCGCCCGACAGATCGACGACGCGAGAAAGTGCGCTGATCACGAGGCTGTGACGGATTTCGTTGCGCGCAATGCGGCGCACGACGTCGGCGAGAGGGGCGGTTTCGATCTCGATGTCTTCGCCCGAATCGAGGCCTTGTTCGTGCGTGCGTTCGCAGTCCGTCGCCAGCCAGTGATGACACAGATTGTCGTGGAAGGCCGGGTTGGGTTCGACGGCACCCAGGTAGCGCCAATTCGTGCTGGTGAAGCCTGTTTCCTCGCGCAATTCGCGCTGAGCGGCGTCGCCGTGCGCTTCGCCCTTGTCGACCATACCGCCGGGGATTTCGGCCGTGATCGCACCGTTGCCGAAGCGAAACTGGTGCACCAACACGAGTCGTCGGTCGCTAGTCAACGCGACGACGTTGACCCAATCGGGCGTCTCGAGAACGAGTCGATCGAACTCTTCACCCGTGCGCGGATTCGACAAGCGATCCCAGCGCGGACGAAAGAGGACCATGTGCGCGCCGTGACGCGTCGAAAGTTTGGGCCACGGTCGCGGGCGAGGTGAATGCGGCGTGTCGTCGGTCGTGGACATGATGGAGACGCGCAGTCTACTCTCCGCCGATGAAGAGCGACGTTTGGCGCGGACATGCAGCCCTCGTCGTCGTTCAATTCTGCTTCGCGCTGTTCCCGATCTTCGGCGTGTTGGCGTTCAAACCAGGCGGCTTCGGTCCGCTCGCGGTCGCGGGATGGCGCATGGGTGTGGGAGCGGCAGTGTTGCTCGCGATCGCGTTCGCGGTGCACGGTCGGCGAGCGGTGCCGAACTGGCGCGACCTGCCGCTGCTCTTCGTCGCGTCGCTGCTCGGCGTCACGCTCAACATGGTTCTCTATCTCGAGGGGCTCGCGCGATCGACGCCGACGAATGCAGCGTTGATGATGGGCCTGATCCCGGTGTTCACGTTCGCGATCGCCGCGTTCGCCGGGCAGGAACGCGCTTCGTCGACGCGCGTGATCGGCGTGTTGGTCGCCTTGGTCGGCGCGTCGTCGCGCTTCTGGGCCGAACGTCCCGATTTGGTGCGCGAGCACGCGTTCGGCAACCTGCTGATGGCGGCGAACGCGCTCTGTTACTCCGGCTACTTCGTGATTTCGCGGCCGATTTTGCACCGTTTGCCGCCGCTCGTCGTGATCGCGTGGGTGTTCGCGTTGTCGGTTCCATTCGTGCCGCTATTCGCACGCGGCGAAACGTTCGTGCCCGAGACGGCGACGTCGAATCACTGGTGGGCGCTCGCGTTCATCCTCGTGTTCCCGACGGTCGTCGCGTACGTGTTGAACATCTATGCGCTGTCGGTTTTGTCGGCGTCGACGACGGCCGTCTACATCTACATGCAACCGCTGATCACCGCGTCCGCGAGTGCGTGGATCTTGCAGGAAGAGCTGACGCCCGCGATGTTGATCTCCGCCGTGCTGGTGTTCGCCGGCATCTGGCTCGTCGTGCATCCCAAACGAGTCGTCGCTCCAGCTTGAGCCCTATGGAAACACCCCGAGTTCCCGAATCCCGATCGATCCGCTTCCGAGTCGCGCTGCACACGCGCTGGTCCGACGAGGACAATCAGGGTGTCTTGAACAATGCGGTCTACCTGACGTTGTTCGAGGAAGCGCGTCACCGCTACTTTGGTGACTTGGGCTTGCTCGAAGGTGCGATGTTCCCATTCGTGCTCGCTCAGACGAACGTCGCGTTTTTGTCGCCGGGCCAGGGCGGAGTCGACGTCATCGTCGAAGCGAAGACGGTTGCGCTCGGTAATTCGTCGTTCACGCAGGTCTATCGAGTGATCGACAAGAGCGGAGTCGTGTGGTGCGAAGCCGAAGCGCGCTTGGTCGCGTGGGACAATCAAGCTCGCAAAAAAAGCTCGATCTCGAGCACTTTCCGCGAGCGTGTGGCGGCGTTCGACGCTGTCTAGTTCCTCGAAAATCGCGTCAGACAGTTCGGCTTCGCAATCGTCGTGTGCACAAAGGAGATCCTGCACGAACCCTGCGGAACGGTAGCTGTGTTCGAGGATCTGTACGGTAATCTGTGGGACCTCCTCGAACCGCGCTGACGGCACGCTGACGTCCGACCTCGCGCTCGCGGGTCTACTGCTTCACGGCGGTCGTATCGAAAGCAGTGTGGGAGGAGGTACCGCGATCCGGCCTCACGATTCGAAGCAGAGTACCTCCCGAGAACATGACGAATGGTGACCAGTGAAATCCGCTTCGACGACGGAGCTGCCTATGAGCGCTACATGGGGAAGTGGAGCCAGCTTGCCGGTGAAACGTTCCTCGAATGGCTTGCTCCGCAATCAGGTTTGCGCTGGCTCGATGTGGGCTGCGGCAGCGGTGCTTTCACCGAAACGCTCGTCGAGCGGTGTTCACCTCTTTCAGTACACGGAATCGATCCGTCGCTAGGGCAGCTCGCTTTTGCTCGCACGCGACCCGCCTTGCATTCCGCACAGTTTCGTCAGGGCGACGCGATGGCGCAGCCTTTTCCCGACGACACGTTCGACGCGGCCGTCATGCCGCTCGTGATCTTCTTCGTACCAGACCCGCAGAAGGGCGTGGCCGAAATGGCACGCGTGGTGTGTCGCGGGGGATTTGTCACGGCTTACGCGTGGGACATGCCCGGCGGTGGTTTCCCCTACGACGCGCTGCATGTCGAAATGCGCCAGTTGGGTATGGATGTACCGGTGCCGCCGAGTCCGGGTGCGTCGAGTCGAGACGTCATGCGAGAACTGTGGATGGGTGCGGGTCTGGATGCGATCGAAACACGGGAGATCACGGTGCAGCGGACGTTCGCTGATTTCGCCGACTACTGGACGACGATCCTCGGCGGGCCGAGCGTCGGTCCCAAGTTGGCCGCTCTGACATCCGGAGATCTCGCACTTCTCGAAGCACGGATGCGCGAGCGGTTGCCGTCGGATGCAGCCGGCCGCATTACCTACAGGGCCCGGGCTAATGCCGTAAAGGGTCGAGTTGCAAAGTAAGCTCCGCAACGAAGCTGAGTCCTGTTCTGGCTCGGGATCCTAGTCCCATGAAGTTCGAGGCGAGGCTCGTAGACGTGTTACGCGCCGCTTCAGCGCGCGCCCGTTGACGCGGGCACGTCCACCAGCCTATTCGGCCGCCGCGGATCAGTACGGCGCCAGGCACCTTCTTTGCGCGGAGAGGGCGGAGTACCGAACAACACGGCGCGCGGCTCGATCGAGACTCTTCGCACTCTCGGCACGGGACGTGCGATAGTCTCTCCAATGGCTAGGTACGGTTGGCAGTGCATTTCGTGCGGTGAGAAGCCCGCTTGGTCGACGGTGTGTGACTCGCGCAGCGTGGCCGCTTTCATCTGGGACGAGTTGGCGCCGAGCGGCTGGGATCAGCGCTTGTTGCACCGCCTGTGCACGTGCACGCGCAAGTCGCTGCGCATCACCTCACGTTTCAAGCGCGGAGATCCCGAGAGAGTCAGCGTCGAGCACATCGTCGGTCTCGGACCCGACGGCGATCAACTCACGATGCTGTGGGAGACATTCAGGCACGCGGATCCGCGAACGCGTTGGATGGACTTCAAATATCAACGGGGTCGCAGTCCGTGGGGGCTCAACAAACGCTTGGTGCTCGAGAAGGCACAGCTGACGCGACTGCTGCGCGCGTACGAGACACAGACTGGGAAGGTCATCGTGCCGGAATCCAAGACGCGAAAGACGCCGAAACGCGCATCAGCGCAGCGGCGGAACCGAAAGTAACCAGTCGCTTTCGCGCGCTGGCGAGAGCGGACGGATCCACTGCCAAGCCGAGCGCGTGTTCCACTCCGCGCGCCACCGCGCATGCAGCTCGTCCGTCGGGAAATGCTCGTCGGCTTCATAGGGATAACCGCTCATCGCATGGAAGGGGAGCGGTTCGACCTCTAGGGCCTGAATCGAATTCGGATCGCGATCCTTGGCCCAGCCATCCAAGTAGACGAGGTAGTCGCGGCGCATGCCGGGCGTCGGCGGAGGCAGTGTTCTTGCGTCAAAACGCAGTGTGAGCGCATCCCCGGCGCCCATGATCACGAAGCGATCGTCGACGGTATCGAGCAACTCGCGACATTCGCCGAAGCGCGTGTACTGACCCGGATGCTGATTCCAGCGCGGATGCGGCGCGATCTCGTTCCAGTCGAAACGCTCAGGAGTTCCATCGTTCGTCGCGACGCCCGGTGCAATCCCTGAGCTCAGCGGCGCACTGAAACCACGGCGCCACAACTTCGCCGACGTGCATGGAAACTCGCGCAACTCGAGCGGCGCATCGTCGTCGTCGACGGCGAGACGAATGGAATCCCAATAGAGCTGCAAGCTCGTGAACACGCGGATGCGCGGATCGTCTTTCGACAGGATCGACGTCACGTCGATCACCATCGTCTTGGTTTTTCCCGCGGGAAAACCGACCGGCGGACCTGTCTCGCGCCAACTGCCTTTGCCGTCGGGAACGTGCAACAGCGGAGGAATGAACGGTACGTCCGGCGTGCGCGACGAGGCCATGTTCGCGCTCGCATCACTCCAGAAGAACCAACCCGTCATCACCAGTCGCAGCTTCTTGGCCCGCGCGACAACATCCTTGTCGAAGGACAGTTCGAGGAACCACGGCTTGGCCAAACCGGCGAACTGGGGCGCTTGCTTCGTGAACGGAACGGCGTACACATCGTCGATCGCTGCGACGTGCTCCTTCCACTCAGCGCCCGCCGCATCGACAGCTCGCAGCGGCGAAAGCGCTTGTTTCACCGTGTGATTGTGAGCTTTTGGGAATGGGGGAAACGTGAAGCGCTCGTTCGGGAACACCTCGGTGTCAGCGGGATGATCGACGACGACGACCTTCGCGTGATCGAGGTACGTCACCTCGCGCAGCTCTTCTGTGAACTGCATCTCGAAAGCACCGTCCTTCAACGTCATCTGTTCCCCCGTGACGAGCACGTACTCGTCGTGATCGGGTGGCACCAACATGTCGGCGTTGATCGGAAGGCCGAGCGGCGTGATGCCGAGCACGTCCGACACGAACGTGTACGACTGGCCGTTCCACGTGTAGAGGAACGGGCACGAGCCGATTTGAGCCGACGGTTGCTTCATCGGATCGAAGATCGAAGTTCCGTCTGCGCTCTTCGCATTCAACGCCAGATCGAGTTCGTCCGTGTTCGCGCCATTCGGCCACGTCGCGCGGAAGACGTCGAACTGTGTATGCCCTCCGACACCGATCGGTATGCGCTCGCCGCGCCAATACACGCGCCGGTAGATGTCGCCCGCGCGGAACTCGAACACCAAGCCGACGCCGCGTTGATTGTCGCGCAAGCCTGAGAACGAGACGCGCACGCCGTTGCCCGTCGGACCTTCGTTGTGCAGCGCATCGATGCCGTCCGCCTTCATGAACACGAGATCGGTGCGCCCATCGTCGTCGTAGTCGAACGCGCTCAACACTCCGCTCGCGGCGAAACCCGTGTCGAGCGCACGCTCGGCGGCCAGACCGGGTGCGAGCACGATGTGCACTTTGCCGTCGACACCGATCCAGGCGATGTCGAGCGATCCGTCGAGGTCGAAATCAGCGGGGCTGAGCGAACTCCGCGGCGCGACAGCGGCCGGAACCGACGCTCGCGGTTGGCCGCCGCGTGGAACGAACGTGCTCGGATTGCCGGCGATCCACAAGTCGGCGCGCGCGTCGCCGTCGAAGTCTGCGACCACCGGTTTCGATTTCACGTCCAGCGCGAACGCGCCCGCGATCTCCTTGAACTTGCCGCCGCGTTGGCTGTCGGCGAGGTACGGCTGACCCGCGCCGCCGAACAGGAAATCAACGTCGTTGTCTCCGTCGAAGTCTTCGGTCACGAGCCACGAAAAGACCTTCGCTTCCGGCAATCCGGACCCCTGCGTCGCATCGGTGAAGACCACGCGTTTGCCCTCGCCGCTGAGCTCGTTCGTCCCGTCGCGGCGCCAGATGCGTGCTCCGAAATCACCCGCGACGACGAAGTCGAGGTCGCCTTCGTGATCCCAATCGACGGCGGCGATGTCGTGCGCTGTCGAAGGGAGAGCGGGCAGTGTCGCCGCGACCGAGACGAACACTCCGTCCGTGTTTTCGAACAGCGTGCACTGCGCATTCATCTGGACCAACAAATCGAGATCACCGTCGTTGTCGGCGTCGAAGGGAACGACGCTCGTCGTCGGCGCAAGAGTGAGCGCGGTCACGTCGTCGAACGACGGACTTGCCGACACGGCGAGCACGCCTTTGGCCCCGAACGCGACGATGCGGCGATCGCACGCGACGAAGGAATCGAAACCATCGAAGTCGCGCGGACTCAGAGCTTGTCCGCGGAACTTCAGCAGGTCGCCCTTCTCGACGACGCTGCCCATCGGTTGCGGCGGTTTCACGCGACCGAGTTCTCCGAGCAGGAATTGCAACGTCGTCGGCGCCTTCACCCCGCGCTTTTCCAGATCGCGAATCACGGCGCGGAAGGGTTCTGCGTCTGCATCGCGACCGCTCTGCGTCAGCAAGTTCGCGAGGCGTGTCACCGCGGCGAAGTACCACTGTTGCCCGTTTTCGAAACCGACGGCGACGACTTCTCGGAAGAGCTTCTCGGCCTCGGCCGGCTTCTCCAAATCGTCTTCGATCGCCCCGAGGAGGATCTTCGTCGGCAAATCGTTCGGCGCGAGCTCGTGAGCGCGCATCAAGTACTTCGACGCCGCCTCCGAATCGCCGGCTTGACGTGCCATCTGTCCGCGCAAGAACGCGACCGCCGCGGATTGCGGATCGCGCTTTTCGGCGCGCGCGAGGAACGCTTCCGCCTCGGCGTCGCGCGTGTCCGACACTTCGATCGCGGCCGCGCGCACCAAGTCTTCGGAGGCTGAGTCGGTTCCCGCGACGAGGGCAGCCAACTCTTCCCGCGCCTGTGTGCGCTGATCCTTCGCTATGAGCACGGCGACCCGTTCGCGAACGCGCAGCGCCTGGTTGGCGGGGAGCGGAAAGGTCTTTTCCTGCGGACGAAACCACAAGTACACGGCCAAGGCGACGAGGGCCGCGACCAGCGCGATACGAATCAGACGGGAGCCGTTCACGGACGCGATTTCCTTCGGGGTTGGAGCTTGCGTCGGTGTACGCGCGATGTCCGCCGGAATCAAGTCGACCAAGCCTTCGGTCATTTCATGCGAGCCTCCGATAAGCTCTCTCCCACATGAGCGCGAACACACCGTTGGACTTGGTCTCGAATCGGAACGCGAAGACGGCGCTGGTCGTCGGCGCGAGTTCCGGCATCGGCGCAGCGCTGGTGAAGCAACTCGTGAGCGAAGGCTACGCCGTGTGTGCGATCGCGCGCCGGAGAGACGTTCTCGATCAGCTCTCCAGCGAGGTCGCTGCCAGCGCGCGTGCGAGCGGGGGCCGCTCGATCGTTCGCGTCCACGACGTCGCGCGTGCGGAACAGGTGCCCCAGCTCTTCGAGGAGATCGTGCGCGACCTGGGCGGCCTCGAACTCGTGATCTACGCCGCCGGGATCATGCCCAAGATCGGTTCGAAAGAGTACGACACCGAAAAGGATCTCGATCAACTGACTGTGAACGTCGGCGGCGCGATCGCGTGGTGCAACGCGGCGGCGAATCTGTTCCAGACGACGCGCCGCGGAACGATCGTCGGCATCAGCTCGATCGCAGGCGATCGCGGGCGCAAGGGGAACCCCGTCTACTGCACGACGAAGGCTGCGCTGAACACCTATCTCGAAGCGTTGCGCAATCGACTGTCCGAAGTCGGCGTGCACGTCACGACCATCAAGCCGGGCTTCGTCGACACTGCGATGACGAAGGGAATGCCGGGCCTGTTTTGGCTGATTTCGGCCGAAAAAGCGGCCGAGATGATCCTTGCCGCCGCGCGCGGTCGAGTGAACACGCGCTACGTTCCGCGGCGTTGGTGGTTCGTCGGGACCGTGATTCGCTCGATCCCGTCGTTCGTGTTCAAGAAGCTGAACGTGTGAGATGAGCGCGGGGAATCGCAAACGCGAGTTCGAGCGACCGCGGCACGATATCGAGTACGTCGAAGGCTGGGGGATGGCTGTCGGTGCGACGTCGCGCGTGTTCAGACCCACGAGCGTTGCAGAAATCGTCGCTACGCTCGCCGCCGCACGCGCCGACGGAGTCTCGATCGGTCTGCGCGGCACCGGTTGTTCGTACGGCGACGCGAGCGTGAACGAGCACGGCCACGTGCTCGAGCTCACGCGCATGAATCGCATCCTCGCATTCGATCCTGCGACGGGCATCGCGAACTGCGAAGCCGGCGTCTCGATCGAACAACTGTGGAAGACGATTCTGCCGCACGGTTACTGGCCGCGCGTCGTGTCGGGCACGATGTTCCCGACGCTCGGCGGCGCGCTCGCGATGAACATCCACGGCAAGAACAACTACGCCGTCGGTACGATCGGCGACGCCGTTCGCGAGTTCGACATCGTGCTGCCGAGCGGTGAAGTGCGCACGTGCAATCGACAGGCGAACAGCGATTTGTTCCATGCTGCGATCGGCGGACTGGGACTGCTCGGCGTGATTTGCCGCGTCGAGATCGAGACGAAGCGCGTCTACTCGGGCGATGTGGAGGTGCGTGCGAAGAGCACGCAGACGCTGCGCGAAGCGATGGAGTATTTCCAAGCGCACAAGGCGACGAGCGACTATCTCGTCGCCTGGATCGATTGCTTCGCTGCTGCCCCGGAACTCGGTCGCGGGCTGGTGCACGATGCGCGCTACTTGCGCCGCGGCGAGGACGAAACACCGGAAAGGTCGCTCGCGCTGGCGCATCAAGACCTGCCTAAAAACGTCCTCGGCGTCGTGCCGAAAGGCGAAGTATGGCGCGCGTTGCGCTTGCTCAATCACGATTTCGGGATGCGCTCGCTCAACCTCGCGAAGTACTTGGCCGGGCAGATCGAAGAGCGCCAAGGTCCGCATCGCCAATCGCACGCCGGCTTCGCGTTCCTGCTCGACTACGTGCCGAATTGGAAGTGGGCCTACGGTCGCACGGGCAAACGCGGGCTGATCCAGTACCAAGTCTTCGTGCCGCACCGCTCCGCCGCGGACGTGTTCGAGGAAATCCTGCGTCGCAGTCAACGCGCGAAGATCGTCCCGTACTTGGGCGTCTTGAAGCGCCACCGCCCCGATCCGTTCTGGTTGACGCACTCGGTCGACGGTTGGAGCCTCGCGCTCGATTTCAAAGTCACTCCCGAGTCGCGTGATCGTCTGTGGCGTCACTGCGCCGAACTCACGCGCCTCGTGCTCGCGAACGGCGGCAAATTCTATTTCGCAAAGGATCTCGTGATCTCGAACACCGACATGGTGGCGATGTATCCACCCGAGAAATTGGCCACGTTTTTGGCTCTGAAACGCCGTATCGACCCAGACATGTGCTTCGAATCGAATCTGTCGCGCCGCGTTCTGCACGGATTGAGACGCTAGCCGGGCAAGACACCGGCTCAGACCCCCGACCCAGCGCTTCGTCAGCAGCGATCAGTCCTACCGTGGCAAAGACTCGCTCGCAGATCACGGGGCTGACGTCTCCCGCGCGTTGGATCGGCCAAACTCCTACATCGGCTTCGACAATCTGGAATATGATGTTGACTCCGAGGGGGGGGGGGCATGGTCTGCTTGAGAAGGGTACATCACGTCGTCGAAGCGCTTGCACTCCGCGACCGCTGCCTGGGCGTGTGCCGTCCTCTAACTTCAAAGGAATATCATGCTTGTTTCATTGCTACTCGCTGCCGCTGCTGCAAGCGCGCCAGCCCAAAGCGCCGCTTGCTTCGGTCCCTGCTACACGCCTGGCTGCGCCAACTCGAGCTTTTGGGTCTGCAAGGGCCACACGGGAGTCACCCGAACCTTCGGTGATGCCCCGGATGGCGGTCACTTTTCATCGAACAACCGGAACGACTCGAACCACGTCGTTAGGACGGCTGGCGGGTACATCGAGCCGAAGCCGGGCAAGACCTGGGGTGACGTTCACGAATGCAGCGACCTCCAGGGCTGGTGCTAGAGTTTCAATTTCGAACCACAAGGACTTCACGATGATTTCAAGAACACACATCCTCCTCTTCTCAGCCGTTCTTCTCGCAGGCGTGTGTGTGGCCGCTGCCACACAAAGCCCAGGGCAGACTGCCCAGCCGAGAACACCCGCAGTGCCAACAGTCACAGGAGAACCGGCTTGGTTCAGCTCTCAGGACATCGGCGAGGGTGTTGAGTTGGAAACTTGGGTAGGACTCGCGCCCGCCGTCATCAATCCGACGACGAGCACATCTGTTCGCCCCGTCAGTCTGCACCTGAACTTCCTGTACGGACTTGGCGTCATGCAGCAGATCGACGTCTTGAAGCTATACGACGTCTCGGACACGAATCCGAAGGTCTTCAACATGGCGGGAATCGACCGCCAGGTCGTCGCGCCGCAGCGTCCTCCGCACAAAGTACTGAAGTACTTGGTCACGATTCAACCGAAGGCCAACTACACCTGGGGCACGATCCGCGGTGCGCTCGATCTCAACATCGACGCAGTCCAGCAGTAGCGCAACTGCTCGCAGGAAAGCGGCACCACTGAGACCTCTTCGAGGATTCAGCGGTGCTCTTCGCTGGGTGTCGACATTCGGATCAATTGGGTGCGCTCGGAATTTATTCTGCGTGATGCTCTCACGCGTGAACGGAAGAAACATGCAGCGGCCTGGACCAGTGGATCCGAGCGTCAAGCTAAGGACCTGCCTACGATGCGATGGTCGAGGGGCTCAAACCCGAGCCGGGCATCGAACTCTTCGTGAAGAAATGCGCGCCCACATCGCGGACGGATTCGCTCAGGCCAAGACTGGGAAGATCCTTGATGGCGTGCAAGTCGCGAAACGACTCCGACAGAGAGTTGACCGTCATCGAAAACAGGATGTCTGACGGGGTTTCAGCCTCGACGGAGGGAACGAGAGTCGTCAATCCGCCTCCGAGTACACGCGGGCCGCAGGCACGTCGACCAGGCGATCCTCTTCCGCGATCCACGCGGTCAACTCGCCGCCCCACACACATCCTGTGTCGAGCCCGCGCACGAAGGGTTTCGACACGAGACCGCCGCGCGCCCAGTGTCCGAACACGACGGTGCGACGTTCGCTCCGATCGCGCGGCCAGTACGTGTACCAAGGTTGGTAGGAACCCTTCGGAACCGGCCAATCGGCGCTCGGTCGACGACCGAACGCGTCGCAGTAGCGCGCGTAGATCGCGAACGCCAACTCGGGCGAATCCTCGAGCGGATCGAGACCCGTGAGCGCACGCACCGGATCTCTCCACGCGGGACTCACGCCGGCGTGCACGAGCAGCACGTCGTCCATGTCGCGCACGAGGGGACGTTCTGCCAGCCACGTGATCAAGTCGTGCGCATCCGGCGCGTCGAGCACATCGACCATCGTGTCGCGCTCGTGGCGTTTGCGCAGACCCGCGGCCGTACGCAACAGATGCACGTCGTGATTGCCGAGCACGCCGCCGACGCCGATCGTGCGACACACCCGCAAGACACCGGCCGAGTCCGGCCCACGATTGACGAAATCGCCGACGGGATGCACTTCGTCGCGCGCGGGATCGAAGCGCACGCGGTCGAGCAAGCGCTCGAACTCCTCGCGACAACCTTGGATGTCTCCGACGAAAATGCGGCGTTTTTGCATCAGAGTGCGTTGAAAATGCGCGCGCGCCCGCCGCCGTGTCCGACCAAGAGTCCGAGCGATTCGAGCTTCACGAACAGACGTCGAGTGCGCGCCTCCGACAGGTTGTGCAGGCGCGAGAACCTTGCGACCGTCGCCGTCCCGCCCGGAATCTTCGGCGTAGGACCATGGCGCTTGACCCATTCGAGAATCGATTCTTCGATGCTCGAAAGTCCGCGCCGATGTCGACGCGACGAACGCAACGCGCTCAACGTCGGCCCGTCGGCGACTCGATTGCTGGCGCCGACGCGCACGAGGAATTGCTTCTTGCCGTCGGGCGAGCTGACCGCGTGAGGACGCACGCGGCTGTACGGCACCGAACACGCCACGATGCGCGGACCGTGTACGTCGACGATCTGCAGCTCGACGTTCAATTGCGGCTCGATCCACGCGAGGGCGAGCGCACGAATGCGCTCCTCGACGGTGGTCGGATGATGCACACCGTGCACGCGCCCGCGATCGGTCACGCCGACGAGCAGCAGTCCGCCACGCGTGTTCGCGAACGCGCACAACGTCCGCGCAGCTCTTTCATCTCGCGGCAGAAGCCGCTTGAACTCGACGCGCAAGCCCTCGCCTTTCGCGAGCGAACTCATGATCTCGAGCGCCGTCAGATGCACGTCGAACGAGACTACAGCACGTCCATCGCTCGTGGGAGTAGCAACGGACCGAGTGGGCGCAGACAATGCGGCGCAGATGAGCACCCGCTCGCAACGCATCCTCGCTTGGGCCGGCGTCGTTTTCGGCGTCGTCTACGTCCTCAACCCGGGTTGGGGCTTGCTCGAATTCATCCCTGACATCGTGCCGGTCATCGGCAACCTGGACGAGGCTGGCGCCACGCTGCTCGTGCTCCAATCGGTGCGCAAACTGCGCGAAGCGCGAAAGTAGCTCGCCGCGCTTGGCGCATGCGCCGGGCTCGTGTAGAACCTCCGCTCAACATCCAGAGGAGATCGATCGATGGCCAAAGCACGCACGAAAAATATGGGTCCGACGCGCGGTCGCGCGAAGCCGCGCAAGATGGGTATGGGCTCGGGCAAGAGCCGCAAGAAAGCCAACACCAAGCGCCGCGTCTGATTGGGCTGCGCTCCACCGTTGGAGCGCGAGCACGCCATGATTCGGTTCTGCTCGCACGAGTGGGAGCAAGATGATCGTCGAAACCTCGCCGGGCCCGCTCGAATTCGCAGCGGCGCTCGGTTCGGCATTCACATGGGGCTTCGCGTCGCTGCTCTTCGCGCGCATCCTGCGGCGGGACGGAGCACGCGCGGCACCGACAGCGGCCGCGACGAACCTCTTCAAGAACACGCTCGCGACGCTCGTCTTCGTCGCCGTGTTCCTCGTGCAGGGGGAGAGCCTGCCGGCTGCTGCGGCGTGGCCCTGGCTGCTTCTGTCCGGCGTCTTCGGTTTCGCGATCGGCGATACGATGTACCTCGCCGCACTTCCGCGTTGCGGAGTGCAAGTCGCGACGATGGTCTCGCTCGTCCACGTGCCGACGACGACGCTGCTCGATTGGATCTTCCTCGGGCGATCGCTTTCCGCGATCACGATTCTGTGGATGTTCGTCGTGCTGCTCGGTGTCGCACTCGTCGTCACGGAAAAAAGGCCCGGTGAAGCGCACTCGCTCGAGCGGCGTCGCGCGCTGAGAATCGGCGTGGTGTTGACACTCTGCGCCGCGACCTCGCAATCCGTCGGCGTGGTGCTCGGTCACGAGGGCATGAGCGGCGCGAGCCTGATGGGCGGAACACTCGTGCGCATGTGCGGCGGCATCTTCGGCGCGGTCGTCGGAGCGGTGCTCATCGGCCTGGCTCGCACGACGGTGAATTCCGAATGCAGCGAACTCGTGCGACCGATGCGCGAACACGACACGCGTCGCTCGCTCGCATTCGCGGCACTGTTCGGATCCGTGCTCGGTCTACCGCTCTTCCACTTCGCGCTGCGCGGTCTGCCGAGCGGCATCGCCGCGGTGTTGTTCGCGACGACGCCGCTCTTCACCCTGCCATTGGGTTTTCTCTTCGGCGAACGACACGGCGCTCGCGCGTGGATCGGCACGCTGATCGGTTTCGGCGGAGTCGCCGGGCTCGTGCTGTCGCTCGCGTGATCAGCTCGCGAAGCGCATCGTCGCCGCGATCACGCTCATCCACAGCGATGCGCCGACCGTGATGGCTAGCACCAAGTACTCGAGGAATTTCGCGAAGCCGTTGTCGATGGGATTGGCCATTGGGGGGACTTTTTCCTTTCCTGCCTCGGCGTGGGGCGCCGGTTGCGACTAGATCCGCAACAAGGCCTCACTTCCGGGCCGAACGGTTGCGAACCGTTTTGGAGGTGCGGATGCAAGTCTTTGATACACAACGGCTTAGGCCGATAGATCAAGTCGCTGTCAGACGCTGTTTTTCACCGATCGGCCACGCGCGAAGAGGAAAGCAGCGAGTCCGATCACGGCCGCGAAGGCGAAGACCGGCCGTATGGCGAGCACGTTCTCGCCCTCGAGCACCAACAGTCCGTTGTACGACGCGTGCAGGATCACGGCCGGCCAAATGGTGCGCGCGCGCAACGTGAGCAGCGCGAGCACTGCGCCGAGGATCGCCGTCGGCAAGAAGCGATAGATCGACATGTGCACCGCGCCGAAGAAGAACGCGTTGATCGCGACCGCGCGCCACGCGGGCAAGTCGCGTCGCAAGCCGGACAAGAGTGCGCCGCGGAAGAAGAGCTCTTCGCAGATCGCCGGCGAGAGTGCGACGAGCGCGAGCATCGCCCACGTGTGATCGCCGGGATCGCCTTGAAAGAGCGTGATGTCGCCCTGCGTCGACGGCATCGGCAGCACGCGTTGTTGCCATTCGAACAGAACTTTGGCGGCGAGAGCGAGTGCGGGCGCGAGGCAGACGGCACCGAGCGCATGCACGATGCGCGGCGGCGCGATCCACAACGCTTCTCCGATCGATTCACGTGCGCGTCGAGCCGTTCCGCGAGCCGACAGGAGGGCGAGCGGCAACAACAACAACCACAGCGTCGCGGCCAAGCCCCACACGATGTTCCACTTCTGCAGCGTCGCGCCCACCAGGTACACGGCGAATACTGCGACGATCGCCCAACGCGTGGCGATGCGCGATTGGATGTTGCGAGCTTCGGTCTCGGCTTCGTTCTCGACGCCCTGCACGACGCGTTCGGCATCGAGCAACTTCGCGAGGCGTGACAACGCCCACCACGCCCACGCGGACTGTGCGACGAACATCCACGCCGAAAGCCCGAGCGCAACTTGTCCGCGCAGCGCGTCGCGCAACGCGAGCGAAGGTCCGCACAGTGGAATCGCCGCGAGGAGCGCGTCCAGCGAAACGTCGCCCTGTGTCGCCGGCAAAACCGGCAAAATCGACAGGAAAAGCAGGGGCAACAGCAGTTGCTGGCCTTCGCGGAACGTGCGCGCGCGGCCGCAAACCAGGCACAACACGGCGCACAGGAAGACGGCAGCGGGCAGGAACAGGACGGCCGCGAACAAGAGGCGCACACCGTCGAGGATGATTCCGTTCTCGAGCCCCGTGCCCGGCATGCTGCCGAGCCCGAAGTGGAGCGAGAGCAACACACTGCCGGCGTTCAAGACGATCGTCACGATGCCCGTCGCGAGCACCGCCAGGAACTTCGCCGTCACGATCGACGTTGCATGGACCGGTTGCACGAGCAAGGTCTCGAGCGTTCCGCTCTCGCGCTCTCCCGCGAACGCAGCGAGCGCGGCGTACGAGGCCCCTGCGAGCAAGACGAACACGAGCACGAGCGGCAAGAACTGACCCAGCTTCGCCCCGCTGGCTTCCTTCTCGCTCGCGACGTCGATGGCCTTCGCGTCGAGGCCGCGCGCGGGATCCTCGCCCAGGACGTCTTGGACGCGCTGCGTCTGCAACTCGCCGCGCAACTTCGCGATCGCGCGTCGCGAGCGTCGCTCGGCTTCGTTGCCGATGTCGGTCTGGCCGTCGAAGTAGGTGCGCAGCGCCAGGTGGGGCGCGAATCCCAGATGGCGTGCGACGACCAGGACGTCGGCGCGCTCTTCGAGCAAACGCTCGACGTGTTCGCGCTCTGCCGTCGTCACCGTCGCACCGGATTCGAGACCGGCGCCGAGCGCGAGCAGCATCGTCGCGTCGACGTCGACGAGTTCGATCGGCTTCTCGTCCGCGAGCAAGTCGCGCAGTCGCGAGGCTTCGGCCGGTGGCATCGCGCGGGTGTCGAGAGCGACACGCACGTGACGCGCGTCGAGCACGTCCTTCGAGAACTTCGCGAGCCACGAGTTCGACAGGAACAGGAACGGATAGAGCAGGGTGGGCAGGACGAACGCGGAGAACAGCGCCCGCCGATCGCGCAAAAGGCCCAGAATTTCCGTGCGAAACACGGCCCACAACGCTGTCTTCGTCGCGACTCGGCCCGACAACGTCGCTGCCGGATCGCGTGCCACCGGCGCGGCGCGCAAGCCCGGCGGACGGCGGCGCGGCTTCGTGCGCGGACCCGGTCTGGCTTCTGAATCGCTCAACGTTCCGGCACTCCGTTGCTCGCGCGCGCTTCGCGGTCGAGCGCCAAGAAGATGTCTTCGAGCCACTCCTTGCCCGTGGCTTGCGCCAGCTCGTCGAGCGTGCCAGACGCGAGCAACGTCCCGCGGTGGATGATGCCGATGCGGTCGCACAACCGTTCTGCTTCCGACAACACGTGCGTGCTGAACAGGACGCACGTTCCGCGCCCTCGCGCCGCGTCGATGAACTCGATCATCGCGCTCGAGGCCAAGATGTCGAGTCCCGTCGTCGGCTCGTCGAGGATCAATACTGCGGGATCGTGCAGCACGGCGCGCGCGATCGACACTCTTTGTTTCTGACCGGTAGACAACGCTTCGCAACGTCCGTCGGCGTAGTCGCGGATCGAGAACGTGTCGATCAACTCTTCGACGCGCGCTTCGAGCTTCTCTTTTTCGATGCCGTGCAATGTTCCAAAGTAGCGCAGCGTCTCGCGCGGTGTGAGACGCGGATACAAACCCGTCGTGCCCGACAAAAAGCCGATGCGTCGACGCGCTTCGAGCGGATCCTTCGTCACGTCGACCCCCGCGACCATCGCGGAGCCGGCCGTCGGCGCGAGAATCGTGGCGAGGATGCGCAAGGTCGTCGTCTTGCCGGCGCCGTTCGGTCCGAGCAGTCCGAAGATCTCACCTTGCTTGCATTCGAGATCGAGCCCGCGCAATGCGTCGACGCGACCGCGCTTGGGATCGACGTAACTCTTCGCGAGTCCGCGGGCGACGATGGCGCTCTCGGTCGTGTTCATGCGTTCGATTTCCGTGTCCGTTCGAAGCCGAAGCGGGACCAAAAGGTGGCTTTTCCACTGGAGGAAATGAGACTTTCGCGGCCGAGCACGCGCAACGCGATCCACACCGACAACGCGGCGAGCACGAGCAACGTCAGCGCGGTCAACGAGTATTCGAGCGGCAACCACTGGCCCTTCAACATCGCGCGGAACGACAACACGACGTTGACGACGGGCACGAAGCACAAGGGCACCGACAACTCGAGTCCGGGAATCGCGCCCGCCATGGCGGGGAAGAGGAACAGCATCTGCACCGGGCCGAGCAGTGCCTGTCCTTCCTTGAACGTCTTGGCGGTCGCCGCGACGCTCGTCAGTACGGCGCTCACGAACACCGCGAACAAGAGCGCCAACGGAACGACTGACAACATGGCCGCGATGGGCAACGCGATGTCGAGCTCGGACTCGTCGCGCAGCATGTTGACCAAGTGACCGGCCGAGAGTGCGAGCGCGAACAAGTTGAGCGCCGTCGCGAGAACAGCGCACGCACACACGGCCGCGATCTTGCCTTGATGCACGGCCAAGCGCGGGATGGGCAAGAGCAACGTCGTCTCGGCCGTGTTGCGCTCGCGCTCGCCGGCGGTGAAGTCGACGGCTGGATAGAACGCGCCGATCACCGTCATCACGACGAGCAACATGGGCAGGATCAACGAGAGTAGAAACGCACCGCCGTGTTCTTCGGCAGCGATGTCCTTCGGCTCGTCGATGCGGAACGGATCGAGCTCGTCGATCTCGCGACCGACGGCGCGCGCGCGTTCTTCGCGCAACGATTCCGCGTACACGGGCAATCTGCTGAGCGTGCGTTTCTTGGCGATGTCCGAGTGCGAAGTGCTGCTGTCGAAGTACACGTTCGCGCCGCCTTCGGGCGCATCGCTGGCGGGTCCGGGGCCGTGCAGCCACAGCACGGCGTCTGGCGTTTCGGCCGTTTTTGGCTTCTTTTCCGCCCGTTTCGCCATCCACGAGCGGGCACCACTCTCGTCGAGCGGTTCGCCGCGCGCTTCGACGACCATTGGCGCGATGGGCTTTTCAGCGGCGTGCACGGCGCTCGTTTCGGCCGACGCTTTCGTCGGCAACGTCGGCCGTTTCGAGAGTGCCTGCGTCAACCCGGCCGGGATCTCCGCGTCGCTCGAGGCCGAGACACCGAGGCGGACTTCGGTCTGCTCCTCGCGTCCTTGCACGAACAGCGCACCCTGGATGAGCGCCCAGAAGAGGAACGGGTACATCGCGATCGGCAGCACTATCGTGTAGAGCGTCGTCTGCCGATCGCGGAATGCCGCGACGAGTTCCTTCCACGCGACGATCCACGTGGCGCGCCAAAGCGAGACGTTCATGCCGGCGACCGCGCGTTCTCTTGTTCGCGGCCGAAGACGCGCGCGCCACTCGTTTCGACGACGACGATGTCCTCGATCCGCACGCCGAAGCGTCCTGGAAAGTACAGACCCGGCTCGACCGACAGCGTCATGCCCGGTTGCAGAATCGTGCGATTTCCGCCGTCGAAATAGGGGTGTTCGTGGCCCTCGAGTCCGATGCCGTGACCGAGGCGGTGCGTGAAGTCGCGATATCCGCCGTCGAAGCCGCGGCTCGCGACGAACGTCCGTGCGACACCGTCGATGACGCGTGCTTCCACGCCGGCACGGATCGCGTCGATCGCTGCACGCTGTGTGTCGCGCACCGTCTGCCACACGCGTTCGGCCTCGACGTTGGGAGCGTCGCCGAAAATCCAAGTGCGCGTCACATCACTCTGGTAGCCGTGCAACGCTGCACCCGTGTCGATCAAGATCACGTCGCCGCGTGCGAGCCTGCGTCGATCGGAATCGCCGTGCGGCAGTGCGGCGGCCGGACCGATCAGAGACAAATTCCACGGCGCGCGCATTCCAAGGCGCGTGTGCGCGAGTTCCATGCGCGCACCGATCTCGGTGCCGGTCAGTCCGGGCGTGAGCGATTCTGCGACGGAGCCAATCGCGATCTTGGTGAGTTCGTTGGCGCGCTCCATCAATGCGAGTTCATGCGCATCCTTCACCGAGCGCAATGCGGCGACGACGGTTTCTCCCGAGGAAACACGCTCGCGTCCGAATTCCCCGGACAAGCGGTCGGCGAAAACATGACGCAGTTGCGGCTCCACGAGTACGCGTTCGACGCGGCGATGACGCAAGGCAGCGGCGAGCACGGGTGTCGCGTACTCGTCTTCGTTCCAAGTCACGAGTGCGCCACCGGGTCGGTCGATTCCTTCGACGAGTCCGCGCGCTCGTGAAGCTTCGAACGCGGGCACCAACCAGAAATGCGAGCCGTCCGCGAGCACCGCGAGCGCGAACAGTCGCTCGGATTTGCCCCACGAAACGCCGCTCAGGTACGTCATCGTCGCGCCGCCTTCGAGCACGAGCGCGTCGGCTTGTGCGGCTCTGAGCAAGCTCGCGAGTCGCGCTCTGCGCAGTGCCCGTTCCGGCTCCGAGACGGGCGCGACGCTGGCCGAGTCATCGCGCAAATGCCCGAAGAGTTCGTCGCCTGAGGGTGGCTTGTCGAGACCGCTCGATCGGCAACTCGGAAGTGACAAGCCGATACCGAACGCACCGGCTCCGAGGAGCAGCGCACGACGGTCGAAGGGGTGTTTCAGGGGCTCGTGGGTCACGCGGTGGGCCCCGTTCGGGCGCACGAGAGTAGCGGCGAGCGGCCTCCTGAAAAAGCCGTCTCAACTCGGGTGCCGCCTGCGCCCGATAGGAACCGTCGTCGATGAAGACCGACGAACTCAGCCGCCCCGAATCGACGACGACCGAGGTGCGTCCCGAACCGCTGCTCGCGCCGCGGGTCGAGACGTGGCGCAAGCCCGAAGTCGATCGACCACTCGTCGACGATCTCTCGCGCGTGCGTCGAGCGTTGGAGCGCCGCGAGCGCGAGCAGAGACGCCGCTTGATGTCGGCCGCGATGACGTCGCTCAAGCTCGGCCTCGTCCTGTTCTTCACCTACGGACTGATCTTCAATTTTTCGATCGTGCGCGGCAGCTCGATGTCGCCCGGGATCCACGACGGCGATCGCATCCTCGTCGATCACTTGACGTACTTGTTCCGCGACGTGAAGCGTTCGGACATCGTCGTCCTACAGTATCCGCTCGATCCTTCCCTCGACTACATCAAGCGCGTGATCGGTTTGCCCGGTGACGAGATCCTGATCGACGGCGGCAAAGTGTTCGTCAACGGCGATCACATCGAAGAGCCGTACATCGCCGAGCCCGATCCGCGCACGCATCTGCACGAGTACGTCACCGACGATTGCTTTTTCGTGATGGGCGACAATCGTCCGCACTCGTCGGACTCGCGCGAGTTCGGCCAAGTGCCGCGCCAGAATCTCGTCGGGCTCGTGAATTGGCGCGTTTGGCCGCCGACGCGAGCGGGCGTGCTCGACTGAACCCTGAGCGCGGCGTAACTTCATTGGGTTCATGACCCAGGACGCCGATCGTTCGAATGCGCCGCGCGTCGTGCTCGTCACTGCGGCCGCGCGTGGACTCGGACTGGCCGTCGCGCGTGCCTTCAAGGTGCGCGGCGACAGCGTACATGTCTCGTGGCGGAGTTCGAGTGCGGCGGTGCCGCTGCTGCAGCGCGAATTCGGGCGAGAGTTCGTCCATCGCGTCGACCTCGCGCGCGCAACCGACGCCGAGCAACTCGTGGCCGAGGTCGTCGCACTCGAAGGACGTCTCGACGTGCTCGTGCATCCCGTCGGCGAGTTCAAGGCGGGCTCGCTCGAGCGCGCGACACCGAACGACGCCGCGCACATGTTCGAGAGCAACGTCACGACCGCGATGCACGTGTTCGCAGCAGCGCGCGCCGCATTGCGTGGCTGCCGCGGAAACGCGCTGTTCTTCGGCGTCGCGGGACTCGACAGCTTGCGCGGTCGACGCGACACGGCGCTGTACGCTGCTGCGAAGAGTGCGCTGCTCGTGCTCGTGCGTTCGTGGGCGCTCGAAGAAGGCGCGCACGGCGTGCGCGTCAACGCTGTGTCGCCGGGCGTGATCCCGCACGCAGACGCGGATCCGCTGACGCTCGATGCGAAGCTGCATGCGCGCATTCCGCTGGGTCGCGCCGGGACGCCCGAAGACATCGCGCGCGCGGCGCTGTTCTTGTGTTCGGACGAAGCGCGCTACGTGACCGGCGTGGACCTGCCCGTGTCGGGCGGTTGGCTCTCTTGAGAAAGCGCGTCGATCTGCTCAGACCGCAGCGCGCTCTCTACAGATCTTCGACGAACGGCAGATCGGCCGCACTCTGAGGACGCTGCTCGACGAGCACGCCGAAGATCGGCGGATTGGACGTCGTCTGACCGCCTGGAGCCGTCGCGACTTGTCCTTTGACTTGGAACCAGCCCGATTCCGTCGTGTTCATGCCGATGATCTCGTTCGGCGCGTCGTTCGTCCCGGCGAGGAACGTCTGACCGAACGAACCCGCGATCGTGAGCAGACGTTGGCGCGTCCAGCACGTGAACGAGTACGACGCGGAGTACACTTCCTCGTTGTCGTTCCACACGAGGAATGCCGTCGTCGTCGTGCTGTTCGCAGGGCCCAGCGGTCGGAACAAGATCAGGTCCGCGAGAGGCGCCGTGCGGCCGACGGCCTCGGGGTATTGACCGTAGAAACGCGGGACGTAGATCTTGTTCGGTGCTTTGTCGTACTCGAAGCCGTCGAGGTCGCGTTGACCGTCGTGGTCCAGATCGGTGTCGAGACCCGCGCCGGGCCGACCTTGGAACGAGAGTGCTTGCACCGACCAATCGAACGCGAGCACACCGTCGACACGCACGAGCGATCCGATCAGATGATCGAAGTCGAGCGACTTGCCGGTGAGGGGATCGACGGCCCAACCGTAGGCGTAGCCGCGTTGATTCGCTGACGTGTAGACGTTCGAGAGGAACGACACCGTGTCGCGCGGCGTCAAGTTGAAGATCAAGTCCGTCTCGAGGCAGTTCGTCGCGTTGATGAACACGAAGTGGACCTTGATCGAGCCGCTCTGCGTGTCGCCGTTGGTGTTCGTGATCGTGAGGAGCGAGAACTGCCCCGGACGATTGTCGTACTCCGGATAGACGAGCAGGCTGCCCGGTTCTTGGCCGCCGGCGCGAGCAGGTGACGAGACGGCGAAGAACAGCGCGGGGAGCGCGAGGAGGAAGAGCGATAAGGGGCGCATCGAGTGGATCTCCAGGTAGGCAACTAGGGTAGCGCATTTTTTTCGAAACTGCTCGCTCGAGCCTCAAGGATGAGCGGTGCGTCGGTCGATCCGCTCTAGGTGAACAGGTGCTCAGGTCGTCCCTTGCGCCAGCCGACTTTCGTCGAGTCGGAAGTCGCTGTTGACATGTTCCCCTCGACCGGTTTCCGTGGTCGCCCCCAAGCGCCGCCGTGCGACTGTGATCCATGCCCGAATTCCAAACAGTCCGAATGAGCGACACGGGACAGGGGCTCTTCTCCGGAGCCGAAGTCGAAAGCTTGATGCGCGTCGAATTCGAGCGCGCTCGTCGGCACAAGTTCCCGCTCGTGTGCATGCGCGTCGCGATCGATCGGATCGATCAGCTGCACGATCTGTACGGCGTCGAATCGAAGGACGAAATCCTGCGCGCGGTCACGGCCCTGATGCGCGACTCGATGCGCGATTCGGATCACCTCGGGATCACGCAGGACGATCGCTTCCTGGCCGTGTTCCCGCACACGACGCCTGAGACCGGGCAGATGCTCGCCAAGCGCTTGATCGCCAATGCGCGCAAGATGCGTTTCGAGCGCGACGGTCGCAGCTTGCGCATTTCGCTGTCGGTCGGCGTCGCGCACAACAAGGACGAGGCGGCGACGTCGTTCGAGACACTGCTCGCGGTCGCCGATGACGGGCTCGCGGTCGCAGACGCCGGCGGCGGAGACCGTTTCGTCGAGACCGAGCTGTACGCTCTCTATGCGAACAAGAAAAAGCGCGGCGGAATGGACAGCGACAAACCGCTGATCATCAACGCTCCCGCCCGACCGCTGCCTGCCGCACCGCACGAACCGACGCGTGAGGAATTGGTCGGCAAGGCACTGCTCGAAAAACTGATGTCGCAAGGCTTCGACATCGACGCGTTGGCCGGCATGCCGCCCGACATGATCGCGCAGGCGATCCGCGCGTTCAGCCAACAGAAAAACGTGGTCGAGGCCGGCGCCGGTAGCGACGCAGACAAGGGCCGCCAGATCGATCAGCTCGAGCGCCGTATCGCGAAATTGACGCACGTCCTCGGCATCACCGAAGACGAATTGCGCCGCGTGGCGACGATGAAGGGGATCGACCTCGGTCTCGCTTCGATTTACAGCACGGTCCAGGGTCTCGCGACGGACACGAGCTTGTACGAGCAGAAGCGCGAGATGATGAAGACCATCTTCGAGGCCAACTTCGAGTTGAAGCAGAAGCTCAAGCCCGGTTCCGGACCTGGTTCCCCGTTCGAGAAGAAGTGAAAGCAGCATTTTCATGAGCAGCGAAACAACGCAAGAGGGCCAGAAGGACAAAGGCGTCCTCTATCTCGGGATCGACCTCGGAACGTCGCGCACTTCGGTCGCGTCGAGCAACGGACAGCGGATCACGATCAGCTCGCACGTCGGTTATCCGAAGGACGTGGTGTCGAAGAAGCTGTTGAAGAAGGACATCTTGTTCGGCGACGAAGCCGTCGAGCACCGCCTGAGCTTGAAGTTCTACCGGCCGCTCGCTGCGGGCGTGTTGAAGCACAGCAACAAGACGACCGACGACGTCGAAGGCAACATGAAGGCAGCGGCCGACTTGATCCGCGAGATCATCCGCGTGTCGTTGCCGCGCAAGGACGAGCTGGTGTACGGCGTGATCGGCGTGCCCGCGCAAGCGGCGATCCATCACAAAGACGCGATCATCAGAGCTGCGCGCGAGACGCTCGACAGCGTGATGCTGTGCTCGGAGCCGTTCGCGGTCGCGTACGGATTGGACATGCTCGACGACGTGCTCGTGATCGACATCGGCGCCGGCACGACGGACTTGTGCCGGATGCACGGCACGATGCCCGAAGATTCGGACCAGATTACGAACACGTTCGCGGGTGACTACGTCGACGATCAACTGTCGGCGCTGATCAAGAAGAAGCACCCGGAAGCGCAATTCACATCGCGCATGATCCAGACCTTGAAGGAGCGTTACGCGTCGGTGTCGGACAGCATGCCGCCCGTCGTGATCGAATTGCCGGTGGCGGGCAAGCCGATGTCCTTCGACATCACCGACGACATGCGCACGGCGTGTCGCTCGATCGTGACGCCGATGGTCGAGGGCTTGGGCAAGCTGATTTCCACTTTCGACCCGGAATTCCAGCACCGTTTGAAGAACCGTGTACTGCTCGCGGGCGGTGGTTCGCAGATCAAAGGGCTCGATTCGGCGATCGAGCAAGAGATGAAGAAGCTGCTCGGGGGCGGCAAGGTGCTGCGCATCGAAGAGCCGATCTACGGTGGCGCGAATGGTGCGCTGAAGATCGCGCACGACATGCCGGCGGAGTACTGGGAGAAGTTGAAGTAGCGGAGGCAGCTCAGCGCGCGACGAGGCGCGCTCGGGCCCAGTCGCGCCACTCAGCGGTTTCACCTTCGAGTGCGATGCGCTTCAGCCAACCAGCGAGACGTGCCTCGGTGCGACCGCTCGAGATGACGTTACGGGCTGCGCCCTGCTCGGCGGAGATGCAGTTGGGCGCTACTTCAAGGGCGGCGAGGTAGGAACGAAAGGCATCCTCCGTACGACCGGCCCGCTCCATCGTGATCGCGAGGTTCACACGCGGATCTGCGCTGTCGGGCAAGAGCTTGCGTGCCCATTCGAATTCGTTGGCGGCCTCATAGAGCTTGCCCTGGTTCAGGAACACGACGCCGAGGTTGTTGTGCGCCGGGCCGCAGAAGACGTCCTTCGTCAGAGCTTCGCGCAGGAGTGACTCGGCGTTCGACGGATCCGTGTCGATGAACTCTGCAGCCTTGCGATTCAACTTCTCGGCTGCGCTCGTATCGCGTGCACTCTCGGCCGGCGACGAGTACGGACCTGTCGCGCTTGTTCGGCACGATGCGAGCGCGACGAGGCTGACCGCGAGGATCTGAATCCACTTCATCGCATGATCCTCGGCTTCAGTCTCGGCAGGCCGTCATCGACTCTCGCGTCGGCGATGTCGCGTTGGCTGGCGTACTTCAGGTCCTCGAATCCAGTGGCGCGCATGACATTGCAGCGCAGGAACACGAAGAAGCGCGTCTTCGTCTCCGACTTCGTCTGACTGCCGAACAGCGCGCCCAAGAGAGGAATGTCGCCAAGGATCGGCACCGACGAGCGTCCCTTCGAGTCCGTCGCGACCTCGAGCCCGCCGACAACCACGGTGAATCCATCGGGCACGGTCGCGACGCTCTTCAGCTTGTTTTGCTGGCGCGGCGGAGGCAGGGCGGGATCGCTCGGAACTCCCGTGAACGAGCTCAAGCTGATGGAGTAGTCGAGGACGAGCTGTCCACCAGAAGCGATCTGCGGCGTGACTTGGATCTGCGTGCCGGCATCGAGCGTGCCGCCGAAATTCGTCGTCGCCACCGTGTTCGATGCGTTCGTGCTCGCATACGGCGTCTGCAACACACTGTCGAGACTCGCCACTTGGTTGTTGTCGACGAGCACCTTCGGCATCGCGAACGAGCGGCCCTCGTTGACCGTCGTCAACGCGCGTACGACTGCTGAGAAGTTGCCAGGATCGAGGACCACTCCGCCGAACCCGGTGCCACTTGCTTCGGGCGGCAATCCGAACGAAGGACTCGGCGACCCGAGTCCGAACAAGCTCGACAGTTGGTACTGGAGGTCGCCCTGCACGCCCATCTTCTGCAATTCGATGCCGAGAGTGTGCGTCTGCGACTCGGTGAGCGTCACGACCATCGCTTCGACGAGAACTTGCGGTTGCCGCACATCGAGTTCCAGAATCAGCGCTTCGAGTTGTTCGAGCACGCGCGACTCGCCCATCGCGATCAAGCGGTTCGTCGGACGATCTACGGTCAGGATCACTTTGTCGCCGAGCTCATCGGACTTGAGTGTCGACGGAGGACTGTTCGCGAGCGGTGCGGTGACACCTTGAGTTGGCCCGAGCAGGGTGGTCGACACATCCGGTTTCGTCGCTCCCTTCAATGCGCCCGCGTCGAGCAATCCTTGCAGCAAGCCTTGCAGTTCCTCGACCGATCGATTCTTGATCGCGTAGCTGCGGATAGGGCGTTTGGAAGACTGCGCCATGGATTCGAGCCGCTCCAGCAGGCGCTCGATCTCTTCGTGCTTGCCTGGCGTCGTCGTCACGATGAGTGTGCCGGTGAGCGTGTCGGTCACCATGCGCCACGGCTCGACGTCGCTCGCTCCGGCGCTGCCGTGCACGACTTGCTCGATGAGCCTGGCGGTCTCTGACAAGGCGAATCGTCGCGGACTGTAGTTGATGGTCGTGACCGGTTCGGCGCGATCGAATTGATCGATCAAGCCGCGCCACACGTCGAGTTCGAGCGAGGGCGCGACGATCAAGACTCTTTTCGCTTCCGGCAACGCCAGCACAGCGCCCTTGCCTTTGTCGCCGAACACAGCCTTCTTCGAGTTCGTGATGCGATCGATCAACGCGGCCAGCGCAGTGGGGGACGAGTGTTTCACCGCCACTTCGATGACGTTCATGTCATCGACAGATTCATCGAGCTGCGCGATCACGCGCTGAGCCTGGATGACGTTCGCACGCAGATCGGCGACGAGGATCGAGCGCGAGTCCTTGAAAGCCGTCGTCGTGCCGCTCTTCGTCAACACCAACTTGACCGCTTCGTTGACCGAGTCGGTGCGTTCGTGCGCGAGCTGCGCAATTACCTTGACGAAGCCTGCGCGGGCTCCGCGCATCGATTCTTCGAGTCGCGCGAGTGGCATTGCGTCAGCGAGCTTGACGACCGACAGCGCCGAACTGCCTGCCTGCTGAACCGTGATGAGCCCTCGACCTGCGAGCGTTCGATTCACGAACTCCCACAACACGTCGACGCTGACAGGCCCAGGCAGGCGCACCGACACAGTGCCTGCAACATCAGCACGCACGTACTCGATGGGCATGCCGATCGCGAGGCTGGCAGTGTCGAGCAGCTCGGCGAGATCCTGCTCGCGATCGACTATCGCCCACGTTTCTGTCGGGACGGGCTTGCGATCCTGTGCCGCAACGATTCCGCCGCCGAGAACGAGCGCGGTCATGCCTGCGACCGCGTGAAGATGCCATCCAGTGACCGAGCGCATCGCGGCGCTCAGTGATCCGAGGGTGCGGCCACGGCTGTCGTCAGCGCCTGCGCCACCGCCGCGAGGTTCGTGTTCAACGCTGTCGTGGCCGCAGCGACCGTCGCGTTCGCTCGCGCGGTCGCGAGGCGTGCTTGGCCCGACGGATTGGCCTGGACGCCCTCCGTCGCGCTGATGCGTTCGTTGGCAAGGTCGTCGCGCAGTTGCATCCACTCTTGCTTCGTGCGCGTGATCGTGCGGAATTCGACGGACACTTCAGCGTTGGCCGCATTTGCGCGAATCGCACTGAGTGTCTCGCGTTGTTGCTGGCTCAAGCCTGCCGTCGTTGCTGTGAACACGGCATTGAATGCCGAGTCGTGCTGCGCAGTCGCCGCCGCGAGCGCGGCCTTCTGCACCTGATACTCGCCGACTTGTTCTTGAGTGGCTTTGCCAGCCTGAATGAGGCGCAGCAATCGATCGCTCTCGCGGCGCGCGTTTGCCAACGCAGTTTCTGCGCCAGAGATCGCATCGGGATTCAACACGAGGTGCGCGTTCAGTGCTTGAACGAGAGCGCTGATCGATCCCGAAGTAACGCCAGATGCGGCCAGCGTCTGTGCATCTAAGCCAGCACGCTTCAAGGTCACCTGTTTCTCTGCTGCGCTGGCCGCATCCCAACTTAAGACCGCATTCGCAGCGATCGCCGGCACTGCAGATACCCGCAGTCGCCACCAAAGAGGCAGAGCGATCAGGATCAGGGCCAGACCGAAAAATGAAACCGGCTTGTGAACGAGTCGAATCATGAGCGCCTCCGATTGCGGAGTTGGCAGGAGAACGAGCAACGCGCGGGAAGCGCGACGGGAATGAGCGTACCGATGTTGCTCGAGTCCGCAACCGGGCAAGTTTCTGGAATCAGCGCGCGCGCTCCATGAGATAGCGCGCGTCGTTGCTCAGTCCGAGACCGCGCGTTGACATTGGAATTAGGTAGTCGCATTCGAGACGGCGGTTCCCGACGGCATGAACCGAGTCTTGGGTCGCCGCATGGAAGCTCGGAGGCACTCCAAGAACTCTGATTTCCGCTGTATCGAGACTTCGAACACGCGGGTATTGTCCAGGCGTCGTGCGAAGCATCCCGCTTCGCAGGACAGTTTCCTTCGCAAGTTTCCGAGGCTTCCATGTGCTCCCCCCGGTCGCATGTCGTGCTCCGCTCGCCGCAGTCGCGATTGTCGCGACGATCTCGCGCGTTTCTTCCGCGCAGATTCTGTCCGTGTGTCACGACGTTCGAGTACGACTCGCGCGGTCGGCGCATCCTCGACCTGCCGCCGCTGGCACCTTTCACGGTCACGAAGTACGACAACCACAATCGCTCGATCGCCACCGCTCAATACAGCAGCAGCTCCGGCCTGACGACGAGCACCGATCCCACGTCGACGTCGACGAACCGCATGACGCTGAGCGAAACGCTCTTCGACGAAGCCAGCCGTGCGTGGAAAACGATTCGCCACAAGATCGGCACGAGCGGATCCGACGACGGCACGCTCGTGGCGCGCAGTTGGTATGACCAGCTCGGTCAAGTAGTCAAGGTCAACAATCAAGGGGCCTTGAAGAAGACGCGTTATGATCGCCTTGGTCGCGTGACCGACGAGTTCATCTTGGCTGTGGACAACGACACCGCTTACGCCGATGCCGACGACGTCGCGGCCGACATCGTGCTCGAACAGCATCAGACGCGTTACGACCCAGTGCTCGACACGGTGACCTTCAGCGCGACGATCAGCCGCTTGAAAACCGACGTCAGCACCGGCGAAACGACCGGCGCGCTGGACACGAACGCCGACGCCGAAGCGCGCAAGCTGACAGCCGCGGACGTCAAGGGTCGGATGATGGTGACCGGTTATTGGTACGACCGTACGAAGCGGCAGAAGGACCGCTGCGAGTTCGGCACCAACGGTGGCGCGACGCTCGACTTCACGACGGGGATGGGCACTCCGCCGGCGCGTTCAGATACGGCGCTTGTGACGTCGACGCTGTACAATATCGACGGCACGGTCGACACCGTGACCGATCCAATGGCGCACGTTGCTAAGTCGATCTACGACGCCTTGGGTCGCAGGACGAAGGAGATCCGCAACTACGATGTGGGCGTGAACTCCGGCAATCCCAGCGGCACCGACGACAACGTGACTGTGCTCTACACCTACTCCAGCGGCTTGCGCACGGCGTTGACAGCCGACCTGCCGAGCGGTTCGACCGATCAGGTGACGACGTACACGTACGGCACGACGAAGGGCACGAGCGCCGGCGATTCGAAGATCGCGACCGGGCACTTGTTGCAGAAGGTGACCTATCCCGACTCATCGGGCAGCACGGACGTCGTGACCAGCGCCTACAACGCACAAAGTCAGGAGATGTGGAAGAAGGATCAAGCCGGCACGATCCACGAGTTCGACTTCGACACGCGCGGTCGCAAGACTCAGGATCGCGTGACGACGCTGGCCTCGGGCTTCGATGGCGCAGTTCGGCGCATCGCGACGACGTACGACGGACTTGGGCGCACGGAACTCGTGACGCAGGTCGACAACGCGACGGTCGGCAGCGGCACGGTCGTCGACGAGGTCAAGTACACGTACGAGGGCTGGGGCAACGTCTCGAAGTTCGAGCAAGACCGCGACTCTGCAGTGGGCGCGAGCGGATCGGTGAACGACTACGAAGTGTCGTACACCTATGCGGCCGCGACGACGGGGCGCAACACGATCCGCAAGACGCAGATGGTCTTGCCGGGCGGCGATTACGTCGGGTACGACTACAGCGCGGCAGGCGGCTCGCACGACAACGAGGTCAGTCGGGTGACGACCCTCTTCAACGTCAGCCGGATCACGTACGCCCAATATGCCTACAATGGCGTCGGTCAGGTGGTCGGGACGGAGTACCCTGAGCCTGCGGTGATGTGGAACCAGTATTCAGGCAGCGGAACGAGCGCGACTTTCCCGGACTTCGACGACTTCAATCGGGTGAAGCGGAGTCGATGGACCAAGGACCTTGCGACGGATATCGACTTCTATCACGTCGAGCTGACGTACGATCGGAACTCGAACATCACGAGCGCGGACGATCAGGTGCATACGGGTTTCGACGTCAAGTACACGATGGATGACATCGATCGCCTCACAAAGGCGGAAGAGGGGACACTCTCTGGCGGCAGCATCACCGGCCGTACCAGGGACCAGGAGTGGACGCTGACTCAGACTGGCAATTGGGATGTGAACAAGGTCGATCTGAACGGCGACGGCGACTTCGTCGACACCGATGAAGAGGACGACACGCGCGCCCACAACACGGTCAACGAGATCACGACGCGGCTGTCGGGCACGAAAACGCTCACTTATGACGCTACGGGCAATCTGACCAACGACGGCGTCGACTACAAGTACGTTTGGGATGCGTGGTTCAGGATGCGTGAGGTGCGCAAGTATTCGAACAACGACCTGATCGCGGAGTACCGCTACAACGGCCTCGGGTATCGCATCGGCGAGCACGCCGACACGGATGCGGACGGCGATGTCGACGGCAGCGATCTGTGGTACTTCGATGCGTTCGATGAACGCTGGCGGCAAGTGGCGCGCTTCCGCTCCAGCGACACCAGCCCGAAGGAGCAGTTTGTCGCGCACCAGGCCGGCCTCGACGGCCGCGGCGGCAGCTCCTACATCGATCTAGTCGCGTGCCGAAACAAGGACGCCGACACGGCCTGGACAAGCGCGAGTGACGGCGTGCTTGAGGAGCGCGTGTATTACTGCCAGAATTGGCGGGCCGATGTGAGCGCACTCGTGAAGGCCGACGGAACAATGCTCGAGTGGGTCAAGTACTCGGCGTATGGAGTTCCGTTCGGACTGCCGAACGGAGACACGGACTCCGACGGTGACTGCGACTCGAACGACAGCAGCCAGGTCATCGCATGGTACATGGTCAGCGCGTACAACGTGCGTGGCGACATCGACTTGGATGGAGATGTCGATTCGACGGACGTGAGCTTAGTGCAAACTGGGAAGACCTACGGAAATGGGGTCCTAGGAGGAATCCAATCGCATCGAGGATGCCTCGGGATGACATGTACGTTTTCTAACGACTATGTTGTCCGGAACCGGGTTCTCGACGCTTCCTTGGGCCATTGGCTTAGCCGGGATCTCCTCGGTTATGCGGACAGTCAGAATCTATACGTACCGCTGCAGTTGTCTCCTTTGTCTTACAGTGATCCACTTGGTCTTGCTTCGTGCCGCCCCGGAATCGGGCACATGAGTTATTCAGACGGGCCTTTCAGGTTGGGGGTTGTTTGTTCTCTTGGAGATACAGACACTAGTTGCCAGCCCTCTTGCAACTTCGCGAAGCTGAGGATTCGGCTCAAAATTCTGATGAATGACAGACCATGCAATTGCGATCGCGATCCCAATCGGGCTCCCCGCGATATCACGGGTGCACCCATACCGTACAATCCGGCTTGCTGCAACACTTGGCATGGCCCTTCCCCCACCGGTCAGGGTGCGACCGGAAATGCAGATTCGGGGGCAACTTGGACGCCGACGGACCACCATGGTCAAAGCACATCGCTACCGACGGGAGCCGGTCCCATGCCTCCTACAACAAACCCGGGTGCATCTGAGCACGGAGTCTTCCCCACCGGAGGGAACTTTTCTCTGAGTTGTCCCTCAAGGCAGGACTTCTGCGTCTCGGTACAGTCGCCACCGAACAGAAATCGCCCTTATTCTACGCGCAGTTACAGAATTACGGCATGCATTTCCCTCTACTGTGATGCGTGCGACGATCTAATCGCCAGCACCACCACTACGGCATCAGGGGCCATCAATCTGAGTGGCATGAGCAGAAGCATCCTAGTCGGGCGTCCCATGAACGGATGCTCAGGAAACCCAATCGAAGAGGTACGCTCCGGGAGTTCCAGCAATGAGCAACAATAGTCGCTCGCACCAGCACAAGCTCAGGTTTGCAACGTATCTCCTGGGGGCGTGCGCATGCCCTGCCGTAAGCGCATATTGCGATGACCTTGACGATTGCGCATCCAATATTGCCTGTGTTGACCTGAACAAGGATGGCATCCTTGACGTGATTCTAATGGGTAGAGGTCCCAACCTGGGTCGTATGATCGCCATGACCCTGCCGGACATGCAAGTGCTTTGGGCCATTCACAACGAGATTCCGGGGTTCGGAGTCAACATGCACTTTGCGGGCGACTTCGATAAAGATGGTGTTAAGGACTTGGCCGTCGGTTGTGAAGTGCATCCTGTCGTAGTCAAGAATCACGAGCCGCCGGTTGATAACGCGCAGGTTGCCATAGTTTCTGGAGCTACGGGAACGGTCCTGAATTACCGGCGTGGTAAGCGGATGGCCATCTATCTGGAAGACCCACCGACGAATAGTGCTCGGTGGATTGAGTCTGCAAGTACCTATAACACTGATGTTGGTCGACGGTGCACACTAAGCGAGTATCCTTCTGGGGCCTGCTTGTCTACATTTGTCCCTCCGAAAGATCACAATTACTACTTGTTTGGATGGGAAATGTGCGTGATCGCCGGAAAAGAACCCATGATTGCGATCTCGTCTCCTGTGAGCAAGTCTACCGATATGTCGTCAGTACAAGCCGGAGCAGTGTTTATTTACTCGATGGATGGAACACTCAAGAAGACTCTTCAATCGTCCGCTCCCAATATTCTGTTCGGATGGTCACTGGCTGATCCACAATGTTTTAGTGGTCCGCGAAACAGCATTGTGATAGGAAGTCTGCATAACGGATGCGCAGAGTTTGGCCTTGCAACGGGTAAACCTGTGCGGACTATCAATGGGAGGGGCGTCATGGATGGGTCTGCCTCGTCAATTGGTGCCTATTGTCGCGGTAACAGCGAAATAGCGACACTTTTGCTTTCGGCTTGTGTTCGATGGAAAGAGTCCTTCGTGCAGGGGTATGTAGAGATCTTTAGTCCCAATGATGATGAACCGCAGAGGATTCTATCCGACTCCACACGTGGATGTGATGCTCAATTCTGCAGTGATCACAACAGTGATGGATTTCGTGAGATCGTGGTCATTTCATCACTTCCCTGGACCAGTGAGAAAATGAAAACGACTAATGTGACAGACGCACTACGTGAGGCCGATATTCTTACCGTCCTTGATGGCAAGTCCCATTCTATGGTACGGAGCGCACCAGTGGACTATGCGCCTCGCCGTCACACACAATGACCCTGTTGCCTTCATGGTAGAAGGGTTCGGTGGCCGCGTGTCAATGCAATGTGCCTCATCCTTGAGGTCAGAACGAAACCGCTTCGCAGTATTCCCGGATGAGTAAGTACCGAGCCAGAGCAATTTCTTCACAGAAGCGATCGGAGCAAGGCAGAATCTACTTGGTTAATGCGACGGAGAACTCTTCAAGTCCTATGCTGCCGCGTACTTCGAGTACGACTCGAACCACCGCGTGCGCAAGGCGTGGTTCAAGGGGTCATGCGGTTGCGCGGGCGGGGCCAATGGCAACCCGGAGTTCTCCTACGCGGCGATCACGAACACGAACACGTCGGGGTATGACGCGGCTCCGGCGCTGCGCACCATGGTCGAGCGCCCAGACGGCAGTTTCCTGACGCAGTACTTCGACGAAACGGGCCAAGCGCTGAGTCAGGTCATCTCTGATTCGGATCCCTCGACCGGCAGTCCGTCATTGTGGATCACGAAGGTCACGCGCGACTCGACCGGATGCGTGACGTCGGTGACGACGCCCGAGAATTCGACGGCTTACACGCACAGCACTGGCGCCATAACGGCGTCGACGAGCGCTGGCTTGATTCAGCATTTCACGCGCGCAAGTTCGGGTGACACGACAGGCTTCATGACCGAGCGCAAGCACTCTGTCGGCACCAGCGGCACTGCGTACTTCGACGAGAAGCTCACCTACGATGCGACGACGCTCGCAAAGACGATTACCGACGTCACCGTGCGCCGCCCGGTGGTCACCTCGCGCAAGAGCTACCCGACCGAAGTGAGCACGGACACGGGCTCCGAAGAAACGACCTACTCGTACACGGTGTGGAGCGGCGCCGCGCTCTCGCCCGAGAAGATCGAAGTCACGCCTCCGGCCGTCGATACGACAAAAAACGGCTCGGGCTCGGCGATCGTGAGTTCGTCGCACCTACGCAAGGACGGCCTCGTCGATTTCGAGAAACGTCCCACCGTTCTCGACAACGGTACGGCCAGCTACCTAGTCGCGTACTCCGCGTACGACAAGGGCCAAGTCACGCGCAGCATCGTTGACGCCGACACGAGTTCGGGTGACGTCACGGTTACGGTGCCGACCGGTTTCTCGTCCGACAGCGGCGCCACGAAGGTGGCGAAGAAGACCGACACGACCTACACCGCCAGCGGCCTGAAGGACGAAGTCACGCCGGCCGGAACGAACAACAAGGTCGAGAAGCAGTACCTCTCGAAGCTCGCCGACGAACGCCTCGTCGTGCTGAACTACGCCGCCGTCGGCGCTGGCGATTTCTACGGGCCGGTCAGCTATCAGGTCGTCAACCAAGCCGGGAAGACCGAAGTCTCGGGCGTGATCGCGGTCGTCTCGGACAAGAACAACACGGCGCAGTCGGCGCACATTGACGAGGCCAGCGCGGATCCGATCACGGCGATCGACACGGGCTCAGGCTTCGGATCGCTGGCCACGATGTCGACGATGATTTACGACGAGAGTGGGACCATGTTGAAGGAGGAGCGTCGCTACTTCCTGTTGCCGTCGACCGGCGCGGGCACGGAAGGCACGAACTACGACTCGACTCGCCACGGGTACGACGACGAGGGTCATCGTGTGCGCGTGAAGGAAGCCTCGGGCACGATCCGTCGCACGACCTTCGACCTGTTCGGCCGCAGCATCGACCAGTACGTCGGCACGAACGACCACAGCTTCACCGGCGGGGAAGCGAGCGGCACCGACAACATGGTCAAGACCGAGCACCTCGCCTACGACGGCGGCTCAGCAGGCTTGAATGGTCGCCTGACGTCGCGCACCGCGTACGTCGAGGACAGCACGACCGGTCAGCGTGTCACGACGTTCGAGTACGACTCGCGCGGTCGGCGCATCCTCGACCTGCCGCCGCTGGCACCTTTCACGGTCACGAAGTACGACAACCACAATCGCTCGATCGCCACCGCTCAATACAGCAGCAGCTCCGGCCTGACGACGAGCACCGATCCCACGTCGACGTCGACGAACCGCATGACGCTGAGCGAAACGCTCTTCGACGAAGCCAGCCGTGCGTGGAAAACGATTCGCCACAAGATCGGCACGAGCGGATCCGACGACGGCACGCTCGTGGCGCGCAGTTGGTATGACCAGCTCGGTCAAGTAGTCAAGGTCAACAATCAAGGGGCCTTGAAGAAGACGCGTTATGATCGCCTTGGTCGCGTGACCGACGAGTTCATCTTGGCTGTGGACAACGACACCGCTTACGCCGATGCCGACGACGTCGCGGCCGACATCGTGCTCGAACAGCATCAGACGCGTTACGACCCAGTGCTCGACACGGTGACCTTCAGCGCGACGATCAGCCGCTTGAAAACCGACGTCAGCACCGGCGAAACGACCGGCGCGCTGGACACGAACGCCGACGCCGAAGCGCGCAAGCTGACAGCCGCGGACGTCAAGGGTCGGATGATGGTGACCGGTTATTGGTACGACCGTACGAAGCGGCAGAAGGACCGCTGCGAGTTCGGCACCAACGGTGGCGCGACGCTCGACTTCACGACGGGGATGGGCACTCCGCCGGCGCGTTCAGATACGGCGCTTGTGACGTCGACGCTGTACAATATCGACGGCACGGTCGACACCGTGACCGATCCAATGGCGCACGTTGCTAAGTCGATCTACGACGCCTTGGGTCGCAGGACGAAGGAGATCCGCAACTACGATGTGGGCGTGAACTCCGGCAATCCCAGCGGCACCGACGACAACGTGACTGTGCTCTACACCTACTCCAGCGGCTTGCGCACGGCGTTGACAGCCGACCTGCCGAGCGGTTCGACCGATCAGGTGACGACGTACACGTACGGCACGACGAAGGGCACGAGCGCCGGCGATTCGAAGATCGCGACCGGGCACTTGTTGCAGAAGGTGACCTATCCCGACTCATCGGGCAGCACGGACGTCGTGACCAGCGCCTACAACGCACAAAGTCAGGAGATGTGGAAGAAGGATCAAGCCGGCACGATCCACGAGTTCGACTTCGACACGCGCGGTCGCAAGACTCAGGATCGCGTGACGACGCTGGCCTCGGGCTTCGATGGCGCAGTTCGGCGCATCGCGACGACGTACGACGGACTTGGGCGCACGGAACTCGTGACGCAGGTCGACAACGCGACGGTCGGCAGCGGCACGGTCGTCGACGAGGTCAAGTACACGTACGAGGGCTGGGGCAACGTCTCGAAGTTCGAGCAAGACCGCGACTCTGCAGTGGGCGCGAGCGGATCGGTGAACGACTACGAAGTGTCGTACACCTATGCGGCCGCGACGACGGGGCGCAACACGATCCGCAAGACGCAGATGGTCTTGCCGGGCGGCGATTACGTCGGGTACGACTACAGCGCGGCAGGCGGCTCGCACGACAACGAGGTCAGTCGGGTGACGACCCTCTTCAACGTCAGCCGGATCACGTACGCCCAATATGCCTACAATGGCGTCGGTCAGGTGGTCGGGACGGAGTACCCTGAGCCTGCGGTGATGTGGAACCAGTATTCAGGCAGCGGAACGAGCGCGACTTTCCCGGACTTCGACGACTTCAATCGGGTGAAGCGGAGTCGATGGACCAAGGACCTTGCGACGGATATCGACTTCTATCACGTCGAGCTGACGTACGATCGGAACTCGAACATCACGAGCGCGGACGATCAGGTGCACACAGGTTTCGATGTCAAGTACATGATGGATGACATCGATCGGTTGACGCGCGCGGAGGAGGGGACGCTGTCAAGCGGTTCGATCACGAGTCGGTCCCGCGATCAGGAGTGGACGCTGGGCCAGACGGGGAATTGGGACAACAACAAGGTCGATCTGAATGGCGATGGCGACTACGTCGACACCGATGAAGAGAACGACACGCGCGCGCACAACCCGGTCAACGAGATCTCGACGCGCAAGTCCGCCACTGTGACACTCGCTTACGACGCGCCGGGCAACCTGACGGACGATGGCGTCGACTACGAGTATGTGTGGGATGCGTGGAACCGGATGCGCGAAGTGAGGAATACAACCACGCAGGCCCTCATCGCGGAATACCGCTACAACGGGCTTGGATATCGCATTGGCGAGCACGTCGACACGGACACAGACAACGACGTCGATGGAAGTGACCTGTGGTACTACGATGCGTTCGATGAGAACTGGCGGCAAGTGGCACGCTTCCGTTCGAGCGACACGAGTCCGAAGGAACAATTCGTGGCACACCAGGCCGGGCTCGACGGAAGCGGAGGCAGCTCGTACATCGACCTTGTCGCCTGCCGGAACAAGGACAAGGACACCGCTTGGACAATCGCGAGTGATGGCGTGCTCGAAGAGCGAGTGTACTACTGCCAGAACTGGCGAGCAGGTGTGAGCGCGCTCGTGAAGGCCGATGGGACGATGCTAGAGTGGGTGAAGTACTCGGCCTATGGCGTTACGTTCGGCTTGCCGAATGGCGATTCAGATTCGGACGGCGACTGCGATTCAAACGACAGTAACCAGATTACGGCGTGGTATATTCTCAGCGCGTATGACGTAAGGGGGGACATTGACCTTGACGGAGATGTCGACCTCACTGACGTGTCACTGATGCAGACAGGTTCTATGCTGGGTAGGGGCATGCTAAGTGCACCAACGGTGAACAATTCCCGAGGTCTCCAGGCCGCGATCCAAGTGTCGGGATCAATGAACTTGTCGCGACGAAGATTGACCAGCCCTGTGTCTGGCCGATGGAATTCGCGCGATGAGCTAGGATATGCCGATGGTCCAAACAGCTACGAGTCTGTTCGTGGAAATCCCCTGTCTTTGACCGACCCCTTTGGATTACTGTCATTCGAATCTGGTCCTGGTAGGGAGCCAGGTGGATGCGTGCTATTTCTTCCAGAGGCCAAGAGGCGTTGGGTCGCAATAATTTACAGCACAACCTCTGCCAGTGGTTGGTCTCTTGGGATCCTTGGCGGTTCCATCGGAGGACAGATTACTGCCAATGGAAGTGGATATACTAGCGCAAAAGGACCATGTGGGAAATGCGATTCCCTTTCTGGCGGAACTGGGAATGGTCCAAGTACCGGTGATCGCCTCAAGCTGAAGGTACTAAAAGACGGTAAACCACTTACCAAGGGTGATACCGAGGCGTACGAAGAATGGCACGGCGGTGCGGGCTCTACTTGGCAACCAATGCAGTCGCATCCGCAGACAAGAAAGGATGAGTCGTATTTCGGTACTCCGTAAGCGTCCGCCGGTCCCTCAGCTTTTGGCCTGGACACCGAAGAGCGCCTTCCAGCGATCGGGCGTGAGTTCGTCGACGCGAGCGGCCGGGTGCGTGGCGACACGCACGAGCACGTCCTTCAAGTACTCATACGGATCGACATGGGCGCGCCGACAGCTCTCGACCAAGCTGTATACGATCGCCGCAGCTTCACCGCCGCGTTCACTGCCAGCGAACAGCCA
>ENA-ORBV01001105-ORBV01001105.1-microbial-mat-metagenome-genome-assembly--contig:-NODE-1105-length-61464-cov-7.197387_pt1 | contig 61464 bp, 59 predicted proteins | sample MGYA00237777_ERZ505514 | MGnify/ENA primary metagenome ERZ505514 (study PRJEB26160, sample SAMN06269048) | microbial mat metagenome | isolation source: Oligotrophic lake microbial mat | place...
CCAACGCTTAGGCGAGGCTTCCGGCGGCAAGACTATAGCGATCACTAACACGCGCAACGCCTGTGCGGCTACTCCTTAGCGGCAGCACGGCGGAAGTGTGCGCATTTGACCATACTCCTCACTCATTTCCTCCTCCCTCCCAGCCAAACGGCCTCTCATCCCGCCACCAATCAGCAACCAACACCGGGTCTCCCGGGTCGTCCGAAGAGGAGTTTCTGGAGAGACCCCGGCATCGAAGGACTCCCCACGGCGCCAAGCGGAATTACGTCCGGAAGTGATGGCTGCGGCGGCGGCGGCAGGCGCCGCGATTGGCGCCGCAGTGGCGAAAGACGACCGGATGAAGGGCGCGATTCTGGGCGCGGCGGTCGGTGGGCTGGCTGGCCTTATTTTTGACCAGATTATGAAGAAGAAAGACGCGGAACGAGCCGCGCCTGCGGCGGAAACTCGCTAGCAGACTGCGGATCGGACTGGCTGTTGGAATAGCGCTGGCGGGCACCGAACCGTCCAGTATTGAACGCTTGGATGGCTCGGCGATTTCTTTTGCCGAGGCCTAGACGTCTGCCCGGGACGCTGCGGGAGAAATCGCCAGCGGAGAAGGCCCGTTCGCGGTAGGCTGAGGGCATGATCGAACGCCGGAAACTGATGACCTTGGCCGCAGGCGCCGCATCCGCCGCCATGGCGCAAACACCCAGCGGAACAGGCACCGCCAAACTGTTCTTCAAACAGGCACTGCCAGACTTGCAGATGGCGGGATGGGCCGCCAATGCCATCAAGGTGACCTACGCACCGGGAGAGAGTTCCCATGTTCCCATCCTCATCAACACGCGGGATTCGTCCTGGGTTACGTGCTGGAGGGCGAAGTTCGCTTTCAGCTTCGCGGGCAACCGGAGAGGATCGTTTGTGCCGGGGAAATGTTCTATGAGCCGCCCGGCAGCGTGCATCAGGTTTCCGGAAACGCGAGCAAAACCAGCCCCGCCCGTTTGCTCGCGATCATCATTGCCGCGGCGGATACTCCGCTCACAAAACCGGCTTAGTCGAATGCAGTATCGCATTAAACAGCATGGAAAACTCCCCATGATTCTGCCAGCGGTAACAGGGGTTGGTGGAGAACATCACCACGCGCCCCTTGCCCACCGGCACATCCAGAATCGCCGCCTTGTCCTTGATCTCCGTGCCGCCCTTTAACAGGCCGCTCAAATCCGTTCCGGTGAACTTCATCAGCGTCCAATTATTTTTGTACTTTTCGGGCATCGCAAATACTGGTCCCGCCGCATATCGCACCGGAAGCCGCTTTTTGTTGTAGCCATAAAAAATAGGATGCAGCGGCTTCAGAACCTCCGCTTCCACAATCGGCCCCGGCGCGTAAAAAGCGGTGGAGGTCCGCCGCGCTTCCACTTCCCGCGTCAAACCAAACTCAGCCGGAAAGAAGCTCGCCGCGCCCAATGTAATCACCACGCCGCCGTCGAGGACGAACTTCTCAATCTCCTGCGCACCCGTCAGGCCCATGCCGCCGGTGATTTCGTCGGCCTCGCCATATAACCCTTTATACTCCAGCGGAATCTTCGCGGGTTCCAGGTCGAAGACCAAGCCCTTCCCGCTTCCTGCCTGGCTCGGAATCAGCAGCACATCGTATGCCGCGCGCAGCCCGCCCTTTTTCACGCGGTCTTTGTAAATCAAGTCATACGCCACACCGTAGTGATCGAGCGCATGGCGCACCCAGCCCACCGGCTGCGTGTTCCCCCACGTGCTGAACATCGCCATCCGCGGCACATCGACCGAATGCCGCTTCACGTCCGGCATCGCGGAAAGCGCCACCGCGCGCAGCCCCAACGCTTCGATTTCCCGCCGCAATCGCGCCGAATCTTCCACAATGAACGACCCCGCCGGCGCCGTTACGCCCCCCGCGGAAAACTCCTTCTCCACCGCTTCAAACTTCACGTCTTTCAATCGATACCGCAGCGAAATCAACCCATGCTCGCCGTTGTGCAAGACCGCCAACAGATCCCCAGTCCCCTCCACGCGCCCCTTCGCATCCACCCGGTCAACGGCCGCTACACCTGCGTCCAGCACCGCCTTATCCGCAATCTCCTTCACGTCGATATGCGCAATCAGCCCCATCGTCCAGCCCGTGTCATCGTACGTCCGCAGGTTCGCATCCGGAAATACCTGCTTCTCTAAAAGGCTCTTCGCCAGCCGCCCATAAGGCTGGTTCCGCTTGATCACAAATGACCCCGCCGCGAACGTCCCGTCCTTCAACGTCAGTTCCTCACGCAGCGTCCCCACTTCAATCCCCTGCAGCCGCAGCGTGTTCACCACCCACGCGACCCGCGTCTGGTCCTTCTGCCCTGCCGGAATAATGAACCCATGCGGCGCGGATTTTCCGCCATCCTCCACCGCGTGCAATGACTTTTTATAGAAGTTCTCCAGGATCACGCGTGGATGCGCCGCCGCCAACTCCAGCGCCGCCAGCACGCCCGTCTGCATGTAATTCGTGTTGTTTCGCATCGACCATTCCACCTCCGCATAGGCCGGCAGCGGCCGGTACCATTCGCGCTTCGCCGCGCCGAACCGGTCCCCTTCCGGCGAAACCTTTCGCTTCATCGTGTTCGCGCCGCCGTTGCCGTACGTCTCATACATTCGCAGCATGCCGTTATGGTTCGATGCCATAAATCCCAAATAACCAACCGACCACATATCCACAAACGCGTGCGTCCAAACGCCGGGCATGCCGTAGCCAATCAGCTTGGTCATTTCGTAATTAGCGAACCACGGCAACTCGGCATACAGAATTGGATCCAAATTCGCGTTCTGCGGCGCCTGCCCGCTGAATGTATAAAGAAACGGCACCGACTCATGCAGATCATGCACAATCGGCGGGTGCCACTCCAGATAGGAGCGTAGCCAGTTGCGCATCGTGATCTGTGAATAGTTCATGTCGCGATTGTTGTCGTGAAAAATGTACTTCCCCCAAAACGGCGGCCCCGGCATGCGGTCGTCCTCCGTTTCTTCCTGTATTTTGTAGCGCCGGTACCACTCCACGTAGCGGTCGCGGCCATCCGGTTCCAGCAGCGGCGAGATCATCACGATCAAGTTCTTGCGAATGCCGTCGAACAGCGGTCCGTCCCCGGCCACCAACCGGTACGCCAGCTCCATCAGCATTTCCGGCGGGCCCGTCTCGCCGCTGTGCAGACCGCCCGTAAGGTGATAGATCGGCTTGGCCTTATCCAGCACGCTCCGCGCCTCTGGCTCACTCAGCCCGCGCGGATCCGCCAGCTTCGCCAGGTAGCCTTTATGGGTGTCTAACGACGCCATCGTGCCCTCATCCCCAATTACCGCGCTCCAGCACGGCCGCCCCTCATCCGTCTGGCCCGCCTCAATAATCCGCAGCCGCTTCGACGCCTTCGCCAGCGCTTCAAAGTAGCGTCGCACCATTACCGTACCGGTCAATTTCTTGGGTGTGCCAACGTGATAGCCGAGCACGTCTTTGGGCGTTGGGATCCCCTTCACCAGTGGCAAGTGATCGACTAATGGCGAGGAAAATTCCGGCTTCGTCGTCCATTGCTTTACGGACTTTGCAAAATCCGCGTCCACTCCCTGCCCAAAGGAAGCGCAAGCCAGCGCCATCACCAACGAAAAAGATCGCATGGTACGTAGCGTAACAACTGCGTACCCCGAAACAACGGCGCGACTCAACACTTCAGCGTTCTTCCTATGGCGTCCGGCTTTGCGATTACCGGTGCTCAAAGTAAATTACGATAAACTCGCAATACCAATGCGCCTCGTTGTCCTACTCCTCTCGGCTCTTGCCTTCCCCGCCGAGTGGCCGTCCTTCCGTGGCCCCAACGGCGCTGGTGTCGCCGATACCACCGGGATCCCAGCCGAATTCGGTCCAAACAAAAATGTCGTCTGGCGCACCGCCGTTCCTCCAGGCAGCGGCTCCCCGGTCCTCACCGGCGATGCCTTGTTCCTCACCGCCGCCGAGAACTCGCAGCTCATCACCCTCAAAATCAACCGTAAAACCGGCCAGATCGAGTGGCGCCGCTCTGTCCCCCAAGCCCGCGTTGAGAATCGTCACAAGCTCAATAACCCCGCCAGTCCATCCCCCGTCACCGACGGCACTAACGTCTACGCCTTCTTCAGCGATTTCGGCCTGATATCCTACGGTCCCGATGGCAATGAGCGCTGGCGCCTCGCCCTCCCCCCTTTCGCCAATTTCCACGGCATGGGCGCATCCCCCATCCTCGCCGGCAATACGCTCCTCCTCGTCTGCGATCAGGATTCAGAATCGTTCCTCCTCGCCATCGACAAAAACACCGGCAAACAGATCTGGAAGACCGCCCGTCCCTCCGTTGTCCACGGCTTTGCCACCCCGTCAATTTACCGCGACCAGGTCATCGTTCCCGGATCTTATCTGCTAGCGTCCTACTCCTTAAAAGACGGCAAGGAACTCTGGACCGTTCGCGGCCTCTCCTGGCAAATCAAGGCCACCGCCGTCGTCGATGACGATACGATCTACGCCACCGGCTGGGCTCCCGGCGCCGACCCCGGCCAGGCCAAGCCATTGCCGGGATTTAACGACGCCCTCAAAGTAGCGGACGCTAATAACGACGGCAAACTGGCAAACGCCGAACTCCCGCCCGCCTTCAAACACGGTGGCAGTTGGTTAGCCATCGATTTGAATAACGACGGCGTCCTGGATGCCCGCGAATGGGGCTTTTACCGCGGCCGCCGTGAAGCCAGTAACGTCACTATCGCCGTGAAGCCCGGCAACGCCCGCGGCGACATCACCGATACTCACGTCGTCTGGAAGCACCAGCGCATGGTCCCCGAAGTGCCATCCCCGCTTCTCCTGAACGGCATTCTCTACACAATCAAAACCGGCGGTATTTTCACCGCCATGCTAGCCGGAACCGGTGAGTTGAAAAAGTCCGCCCGCGTCCAAGGCGCCATTGATGGTTACTACGCCTCACCCATCGCCGCCGACGGTAAGATATTCCTTTTCAGCGAGCAAGGCAAAGCCGCCGTAATCAAGCCCGGCGCCGAATGGGAACTCATCCACGTCAACGACTTCGACGAGCCCATTTACGCCACCCCGGCCATTGCCTCTGAAAGAATGTACATTCGAACCGCTTCCGCAATATTCGCCATCGGTGCGGCCGTGGCTCGGTGACTTAGCGAGATTATTGCCCGGCGGGCGCGAACAAACCAAACGTAAAAACCGCACTCTCCGCCGCGATGCTCACGTACTGCCGCCCATCCACCATATAAGTCACCGGCGAGGCAAACAAGCTGTGCCCCATCGAAAAATGCCACAGATCCTTGCCGGTCCTCGCGTCCACCGCCACCAGGTTTCCATCATCGTCCCCGCTGAACACCACGCCGCCAGCCGTTGACACCGTTCCCGCCCACATCACGCCCGGCCCCGGCATAGGATATTCCCACTTCAACTCCCCGCTCAGGACGTCCAGCGCACGCAGATAAAACTTCCCCGGCTCGGTTGGAATTCCCTCATTCCCCGTCCCGCGAAAACCCGACGCCGGCACCGGCTCCTTTGCCGACGCAACAATGATGTCGCACTGCTCCAGCGTCACCACATAGAGTAGTCCAGTCGCCGGATTAAACGAAGGAGACATCCAGTTCGACGCTCCCCGCACCGATGGACATACCTTCGTCCCCGCCGGCGTCGGGATCTTCGATTCAATTACTTGTGGCCGTCCTTTATCGTCCAGCCCGGTCGTCCAATCCAACTTCTTAACAAACGGACGTGCATGGAGAAACTCTCCCGTTACACGATCCAGAACATAATAGAAGCCATTCCGGTTTGCCTGTACGAGTAACTTGCGCGGCTTACCCCGAAAAACGGCATCCACTAACACCAGATTTTCATTTGCGTCCCAATCCCAAACGTCATGCGGCGTAAATTGAAAGTGCCATTTCATCTTGCCCGTATCGGCGTCCAGCGCCACCACGCTATCGGAATACAAGTTATCGCCTGGCCGCCGTCCGCCATAAAAATCCGGCCATGGATTCCCGGTCGGCCAGTACACCGTATTCAACGCGGCATCATAGGAACCCGTCGTCCAGGTCGGCGCGCCGCCCATTTCCGCCGGAAAGTTCCCCCATGTTTCCGACCCCGGCTCGCCCTTCGCCGGCACCGTCCAGAACCGCCACATTTCCTTGCCCGTTTCCGCATTGATCGCGGCCACAAATCCGCGCTGGCCGCTCCCGCCTCCCGCCACTCCCACCAGGATCCCGTTCTTCACCGCCAATGGCGCGATCGACGTCGTGTACCCGCCCGCGAACGAAGCGTATTCCACATCGAAAATCAGATTTCCAGTCATCCGGTTCAACGCCACCAAATGGCAATCCGCGGTCACAAAATAGACTCTATCGCCCAGAATCGCGGTCCCGCGGTTCACGCGCGTCCCCTTCGCGCCCGCTGCCCGGTAATACCAAACCTTGCGCCCGCTCAGGGCATCCAGTGCGTACATCTCGTTGGTGTTCGTCACATACATCAGCCCGTCGTAAACAATCGGCGACGCCTCCAGCTTCTTCGCTCCGTCCACACGAAAAACCCATTTCGCCACCAGCGATTTCGCATTTAACGGCGTTATCTGCCGCAACGGCGAATGGCGGGTTGCGGCATAGTCACCGTTGTAGGTTAGCCAATCCTCATTCGGCGATTTCGCGATCGCCGCCGGCGTCACTTGTGCCATCGAAAGCAGCGGGAACATCAACAAACTAGCCCACTTCATCGCGATTCCCCTTCATAAGGGCGCGTCGTCCGCCGCGCCAAAAATGCGATCAAATCCGTCACCGCGTCCCCGTTAGAAACTGCCGGCATCATCGACTCGTCCGTTAATTCCAAGCCTGCCAATTCGCTTCGCCGCAACAAATGCAGCCGTCCGCCGCCATCCACAATCTGCACCGAATAGTTGTTGAAATTCTTCGCTACGCCCCGCACCACCCGCCCGCCTCGCAACGTGGCCGTTGCCCCGCGATACCCATCCCCAATCCGCGCCGATGGTTTGGCGATCGATTCCCGCAACTGATGCACCGTCCGCTCCGCGCCGATGTTCGAAAGGTCCGGCCCCGGATAACCGCCCTCGCCCATAATCATATGGCACCCCGAGCATTTTCCCTCCCCGAAGAAAAACGCGCGCCCCCGCGCCGCGTCTCCGCCAACGTTCGCCGAAATAGCCGGCGCCGTCAACGACCGGACAAACGCCGTGATCTGCCAGACTTTCTCATTAGCCAAGGGAAAGTCCGGCATGCTCGTACCCGGCAGACCATTGCGAATAACGCCGAACAGCGCCCGGTCGCCCAACCGGCTAGCTCGCCCCGACAACAAACTCGGTCCCTGGCTGCCTTCCCCCGTCTTCCCATGACAGCCCGAACACGAGCCCATATATAATTGTCCGCCCGCCGTCACCGCCTCCGGCGCCGTGGGCATCTGCGCGATTGCCCACGGCGCCGTTAGCACCAGAATCAAAAATCTCATCCCGCTATCATATGCCGCCCGCAGCCTGAGAGATTGCGTGCGTCCTACTCCAACTTCAAACGCAGTATCTGCCCTCTTAATTCCAAAATGAAAAGCTCCTGTGTCGCCTCATCCAGCACCATATTCACCGGCGTGATTAACCCCGCCGCCGCCACCACCGGCTCCGGCGAGTCATACCGTAGCAGGCGCCCAGGAGGAGCCGGCGTCGCGCTCTGATTCGCGCTGAACTCCAATACGAAAAACTGCGGCCGCCCATCCGGCCGGGTTCGCCACAAAATGTCCGTTGCCGACGTTAGGCCATTGATGAATGGCGTACTCGTTCCCGTTTTCGGGTTCAACGCCACCACTCGCGCATTGCCCTGCACAAATGGAAATCCTGTCAGAAAACTCACCAGCAATTCGTCTCCATACACACGAATGCTCGTCGGCACGGGGTCAATCATCGGCGCGCCGACCGGGGACGGATTGGCCACCGGCCCGAATCGTGCCACACGCTGCCAGCGTCCAGTCGCCGTGTCCACTCGCGCCACCGTGTTCTGGGACGCGTCGCTTACATACAGCGCCTTTCCTTCCTCGGCTATAGCGAGGCCCCATGGGTTCGAAAACCGGTAGATCGAGTTTCTGTCCGGTTCGGAAATCGGGAATCGCGCCAGAAGCGAGACCTGAGCCTTCCCGCTGTTTCCGTCGTCCACATCCAAGGTAGCTCCATCGGCCAATCCCTGCTGTTGCGCCGGCGTGAGCTTAAACGTGCCGCCCAACGTGTCGACGTCGGCGCTCAATCGAAACTCCAGAATTGTCGCAAAGATCGGCGAGGAGGCTCCCTCCGGGTTGTGAATGGAGGTGCCGGGCGCTGTCCCGCGCCTTTCGGTATCGCCTGCACCTAAAGTGACATACAGCGTCCGGCCATTCAGCGCCATCGCACTCGGGCCGCTCCCGCCCGCCAACGTAACTTCGATTCCGGAGGGCAGTCCCTCGATAAGACTCCGTCTGCTCCCGCCCCGGCTCACGAAAGAAACGCGTCCGGAATTCAGCGCCATGCTCGTCTCGGAAACCAGGAAATTCCCGCGCGGCGTCAGCAATATCTTGTTTGCTCCCGGCAAGCCGGTGGCCAGAACCTGGGCTTGTGGCCACGCTGTGGCGACCGCGAAAGCCAGTATGAACAAAGGTTTCAGTTGCATAGCCAGAAGCTTACAGGAAAATTCCGCCATCCATCCCTACTTTTCGGATTTTCTTGACCTAGCGCCGTAACTCGATCAAACTACGCTTGTTCTTGTAAGACCTAGCTTCCTTTCGCGGCGGTCTTTCCTCACCTTCATGGGATCTCAACCGGCACCCTATGCAAAAATCGCGTTCGGGCCCTTCGAGTTCGAAGCGGTCTCCGGGGATCTGCGTAAATTCGGGACTCGTATCCGGCTGCAAGGCAAGCCCCTCCAGATCCTTACCTTCCTTCTCAATCGCCCCGGCGAAGTAGTAAGTCGCGAGGAACTCCAGAACCACCTCTGGCAAGGCACAACTTTCGTCGATTTTGAGCAGGGACTCAACTCCGCTGTCAACAAACTCCGCCAAGCGCTTGGCGACTCGCCAGACCAGCCGCGCTACGTCGAAACTCTTCCCGGCAAGGGCTACCGCTTTGTCGCTCCCTTGCAAAACCAGTCCAATCGAACGGTCCTCGAAATCGCTCCACCTTCCGCGCCCGCCGCCAAACCGGTTAAATCCTGGATCTACTGGATACCTGCGCTAACGCTAGCCGCCACAGCCGGCTTTTGGGCCGGTACACGCCAAATCACACCAAGCCTTCCCGCACCGGCCCTTCGCTTTGCTGTCAGCCCACCCGCCGGTTTCGCCCTTGAAGGCGCCGCCAGCCGCCAATCCTTCGCCCTCTCCCCGGACGGCACCCGCCTCGCCTATTCCGCCATCGACAGCAGCGGCGTTTTACAACTTTTTCTTCGTGACTTAAGAAGCCTGGAAACCCGCCCCATTCCAAATACCCGTGGCGCCCATACCCTCTTCTGGCATCCCGGCAATGATGCCATCTACATTTCGATCCGCGGCAAGATTCGCCGGGTCCCGTTGAATGGTGAAGGGTTCGTCGCGATATCCGACGCCCCCGCATTCACCCTCAACGGGCTACTTGTCAGCCCCGCAAACCTGCTGCTCGATACGAACCAATCAACTTATTCAGTCTCGCCCAACGGCGGCATACCGGAACGCATCGACAACCTAGTCCACTGGCCCCAAGCGCTCCCCGGTACAGATGAACTCCTCTATACAGCCTGGGACGGGGCCGCAAAACGGTACCGCGCCGTCATTGGCCGTCCCGATCGGCCCGAAGCCGCCAAACTTCCTCTTCTCTCCGATTCCCGCATCATGTACGCGCCGTCAACGCTCACACCCGGCGCTTCGTTTCTCCTTTATGTCTCCGGCGGAAATCTCGTCGCTCACCCCTTCAACCTCTCCCGGCGCCAACTTACCGGTGACGCCGTCCCCGTCGTAAATCAAATTTATTCGTTCCTCCCCTTAGCTACCGCCGACTTTTCCGTGTCCGCCAACGGCTTTCTCGCCTACCAAAAGTACGCCGCCCGCTCGCAACTTGCCTGGGTTGACCGCGCCGGCCGCCGCCTCTCCGCTATCGGCCCCGCCAAAGTTAACCTGAAGTCCGCGCGCCTCTCACCAGATGGAAAACAACTTGCCACCTCGATCTACGAAATCGAGAAGGGCCTTCAAAACCTCTGGATCATCGATATCAAATCGGGCGCGGCGAAACTGCTCACCTCTGCCTTCGGCCTCCGCGATTCTCCCGTCTGGGCCCCGCAAGGCGGCAAACTCGCATTTATGAATTCGTCCGGCGGCCGCACGCCGAAAATCGGAATCCGCGGGACCAGTGAAAACGATTCTGAAGCCATAGAAGCGGACGGCGGTTTTCAATTGCCTACGGACTGGTCGCCCGATGGCCGATTCCTCGCTTTCTCCGACAACGGCGTCGCCCGCCTCGCTAATGAAGTCCAAGGCAATGTCTTCCTGATGGATTTGCACCGCAATCGGAAACGCATCCCTCTTCTACACTCCTCGTTCCATGAAGGCAACGCGATCTTTTCGCCTGACGGCAAATGGATCGCATTCACGTCCAGTGAAAGTGGACGGTCCGAACTCTACCTGCAAGCTTTTACGGGCGGGGACGCCCCCGCCGTCTCCGGCGAACGATTCCCCGTTTCCCGAGCGGGCGCCCAGGTGGTTCGCTGGCGTCGCGACGGAAAAGAAATCTACTATCTGGGTTACGACGGCAAAGTCTACGCGGTTCCCGTCAAACTCGGGACGCGGCCGGCCTTCGGCCCCGCCGCCCCGCTCTTCGAAATCAGCACCGAAGCGCGCGCTGCCATCCACGCCCTCGCAGGTTTCGACGTCTCACCCGATGGCAAGCGATTCGTCATCCCCACGGTAAGCGATGCCGAACCTCCATCCATTGTTATCGTCCAGAACTGGGAGGCTTCGCTCCCCCTAAAACGTAATCCGTAGCGCCATCTGCCACGACCGCGGCACATCCTGCCCTGTGATCGTCCCAAACGCCGTACTCGACGACGTCGTATTCGGCGCGAACAAATTCGGATGATTCATCGCGTTCAAACACTCCGCCCGGAACTGTACCTTCCATCGTTCGGTCACCTTGAAATTCTTTATCGCGGACAAATCCCACCGCGATTGCCCGTCCCCCCGGATCCCGCTGAACCGTAGTGCCGACACGCGATAGTTACTCGCCAACGCCTGCGCGTTATTCCGGTTGAACCCCGCCGCCGTGTTAAACCAACGGTCCACACTCCGCTCGGACTTCGGCAAATTGATCGACTTCGTGTCTCCGGTAAACAACGTCCACACGTCGCCGAAGGCCAACGGCGCCCCGCTCTGCCGCTGCATAATCCCGTTCAACTGCCAACCGCCCGCCACGAAATCCACCGCCTTCGGCAGCGACCCTCCAAGATGCCGTCCTCGACCCACAGGAACTTCCCAAATGCCGGAAACCACCAGACGATGCGGCCGGTCAAAAGTCGAAATCGATTCATACGGCGCCGTGTCCAGTGCATTCAAATACTCAGTCGCCTCCATCGATTTGGACCACGTATAAGCCAACATCAACGCGTAGGCCTTTGAAAACCGCCGCTCCAGCCGAGTTTGCAACGAGTGACACCACGAGTACCCCGTCGGAACATTGACCGCCACCGCCCCGAACTGCGGATACATTCCGGGCGTTGACCGCGGCGCCTGCGACGACAGCGCCCGACGCATCCGTCACCCGCCCGACGATCGTCGAGCGCGTCTCTTGCGCCAGCACCGAGCTTGCAACCAGCAATAGAAAAGACACCTTGAGTAGCATGGCCGCAACTTATAACGACGCGCTCGCAGGTGTGATGCCATTACTGGGGATGGGTGCTTAACCGCATTGGGGAACATACCGGCTCGCTGACGCTCGCGGCTCGGCAACGCTTTCAGAATCTATACGACCGTTTCCGAGGCACGACCGTAGGGGAGTGTTTTCGGCCAGAAACCCCGAAAACGTTAAGGACTAGGGATCCTCAGGCGAACTACTCCTTAGGCCCAAACGTCAACGCCACCCATAGCAGGATCATCGACAGAAATGTCGCCACGGCGCCAATGACTAGGTAGTCTAAGTTCCGATGAGGCTCCGGAATGACTTTCAATAATATTGTAATTGACGCCACAAACAAGAACACGATACCGCCGCCTAATGTCAGCCACCTGCTTGTCCGCTTGTCCATTTACTCGATTGTACAGGCCTAGTCGTACTTCTCGAAGATCATCTGCCGGCGTTCCAACCCCCGCTCCTTGCACAGCGCCCGCACGCTGTCTACCATCTCCTTCAGCCCGCACACATAAACTTGCACGTCCTGACGCCCTCCCATCGTCTCCAAGAGTAGGGGTTGTACCCGCCCCGTCGCCCCTGTCCAATCGGCCGCGGGCCGCGTTACCGTCGGCACAAATCGAAAAGCCGGATGGCGAGTTTGCAGGGCCTGAAACTCCTCCGCCCACAACAGACTCTCCGCATAACGCGTCCCGTAGATCAACGTGATCCGCCGCTCCGTGCCGCGCGCGAACAGATCCTGCAACATCGCGCGGAAGGGTACAATCCCGGTGCCAGTCGCCACCAGGAACGCGTCCATCAAAGGCTCCCGCCAAACAAACGTCCCCAGTATGCCCTTCAATTCAACGGAATCGCCGACGTTCAGCGCGAACAGATGCGGAGAGAACACCCCGTCTTCCACCCGATTCAAACAAATTTCAAACTCGTTGTTCCCGCGCGGCGCCGCCGCCAGCGAATACGCCCGCGTGATCTCCCGCCCGCCAACGAATGCGGTCAACGACGCAAACTGCCCTGCCTGGAACGCCAGCGTCTCCGCCTCGGAGACCGCAAACACAAAGTGCCGGATCCCCGGCGCTAAATCGGCAACTCGAACCAGCCTCGCCGTCATGCCTGCAACGCGGCCCGCGCTCTTTCCAACAGAATCCCCACCAACGACGGATGCCCGTCCAACGGTTCTGTCACATCAATCCGCACCCCTTCGTGAATGCCCGCCAACTCCTCCACAATCCGCGGCAGATCGCGTTTTAAGTGGATCCCGAGCGTCAGAAAATACGGAATCACTACGATGCGATTGGCGCCCCGCGCCGCCAGCCTTGCCACCGCCTCCCGCAAGTCTGGTTGCGCCATTTCTAAATACGCCGTCTCCACCAAATCGTAGCCGCCCTCCACAGCCATCCGTTCGGTGACTCGCATCACCGCTTCATTCGCCGGCGCTACGCTCGACCCATGCGCAAATATCACCAGCCCCGTCACGCCGCGCCTTCCGGAAACGTACCGCGCAAATAGTGCACGTAGGCTCGGGAATGCGGCTTGCCGTTGTCGTAGCCATACGCAACGCGCGCCATGAACACCAGTACACCGAGCAATACACGATCCGCAAAAGGTCCAGCGTCCCGTTCCTGCAACTCTTTGATAAACTCGCCTAATTTCTCGCGGAACCGCTCCACAATGCCAGCCGCGATCTCGCCCGCCGGGACCACCTCCTTCCCCTCGCGAATCGAAGCCACCAACGCTTCCAGGGCCTCGCGCGCTTCGTGATCGGCCGCGTTCGGCACGGGCTGCAATGCGCGGTTAAAAAACGCCGCCATCAGCATCAGGACCATCTCCGACTGTTTCAAGAAGTCGTTATCGATCTTCACGTCCCGATGTGGCATCCCCGCCTCATCCAGAGGCCGCCGTTCATGCAGCCGCGACTCGCGCAAGTACCCGCACGAGAACGGACAGTTGATGGTGACCTCACGCTCGGTCGCGCAGCACTGCGTGCAAATATCCTCGCCGCGAGCAGTGCAGTAACGTTTCGCTTTTCTCGTTTCGCAAATCGTGCAGGTCGCCATTAAGCGCCCCACGCGTCCGCTTTGCGATACTCGTCAAAACACTTCATCAGCCCCGCCATTCCCGGCTGCGACAGTCCGTGCTCCATCCCAATCAATCCCTGGTATCCCAAGCCGTGAATTGCCTTGAACACATTGCCCCAGTTCACCTCTCCCGTGCCCGGCTCTTTGCGCCCGGGAACGTCACCAGTCTGGAAATAGCCGATCTGCGAGTAGTGCTTCTTGATGTGGTTGATCAGATTGCCCTCGGAAATCTGCTGATGATAGCAGTCGAATAATAGCCGCACATGGGGATGATTCGCGTTGGCGACGATCTCCGCGCCATGATCGGAAAACACAACGAAATACCCCGAATGATCCACCCGCACGTTCAGCGGCTCCAGCACCAGTTTCAACTTCGTTCCCGCGCACAAGTCGCCCGACCGCTTCAACACTTCGATGCAGTTCGTCGTCTGCTGCGTATAGCTCAGATCGTCCACGCCCAACCCGCTGCAAACTGTCGCCACTTCATTGCCGATTATCTTGTGGATCTCCACCGCCTTCTTCACATCCGCCAGAAAATCGGCGTGAAATTTCGTATCCACCATCGCGCTCGGCTTCCACCCACCGCGATTCACTACCAGCGTACCCATCGTCAGTTTCAGCGAGTCCATCTTTTTCCGGAACTGAGCAATCTCGGCGAAAGAATGCTTTGGCAGGCCGTTGTATTCAAAGCCCGTGAAACCGTTCTCGGCGATGATCTCAAACTGCCGTTCCACCGGCTCCGAAATCATCCCAATGCGCGGCGCGTAGCGCAGATGATACGAATATTTCGTCGCGGCGGCGGCCAGCGGCGCAGCCGCCATCATTCCAAACATCTGTCGGCGGTTCATGACGCCATCGTATCATTGCCTAATGCAATACCTCGACATCTACTTCAAAGTGGAACTCGAGCTCGACAACACCGAGCAGCCGCAACGCGTCGCCCGCGAACTGGAACGTATCCTTGCCAAGCACTACGGCGTCCGCACCGCCGAAGCCACCAATCTGGTCGTCCGCGAAGACTAAACCTACTTCCGCCGGTAAGTACTCGACGCCCCCTTGGCGTCCGTCATCGTCAACTCATTCCCCGACACCCGGACCTTAAACACCGGCACAACTTTCGTCGTCGGCTTCCGCACCGGCTGCCCGCCGCACGTCCGCGAATCAAACGTCCCGTCAATCGGCGTCGTCGTCAGCCCATCGCCGCGCAGCGTATAGGTGTCCGTGATGTTCATGAAGTAGGAATTCACGAAGGTTGCGTAGGTGAACTGCATCAGCCCGTATTGGTGAAAAGTGCCGTCGGCCAGGAACTTGTACGTCATGTTGTTGCCCGGCGGCGGCGCCAGGGCGCCGGTAATACTGTCCTGCCGTTGTATCGTCGAAATGCGCCCCGAATACCACTCGCCAACGACTGGCCCCGATGGCGCCGCGCCGCCCCGGTACGCCGCAAAGAACGCCATCGCCGCCGCCCGGTTCCGCCGATACGCCGCCGCGTCGTTCGTCGCATACAGCAGCGCTTCCAAGTGGCCGTCCCGCGCCCACGCCATCGCCGCCCGATACGTCCGCGTTCCATTCGGCTAGTGCAGTTACTCCGCCGTCACCGCCCCTTCCTCCCCATCGCCCACCTCGCCGCCCGCCACAACTTTCCCGCCCAAATAACTGTTCAAAGCCTTCGCAAACGCCGTCCGCGTTTCGCCCGTTAACGGCTTCGACGGAACGACCATCAACATCGCTTCTTCGCCCTTAAAATAGGCGATAGTGCCGGACTGCTCCTGCCTTCGCCAGCCCTCGCTCTCCAGCACCGTCGCGGCAAAACCAATGCCGTAAAATAGAATCAAAGTAGCAAAGTGTCGCATACACCCACAACACGCGCCGCCCACCCGCGAAAAAGCTCACCGCGCCGGTTAAACTGGAAACTGGATGTCCCAGAAAACCCGCACCGTGAGCGCGCGTAGTTTTTTCGCGCCCCACGGAGCCCTCTCCGAATGGCATCCCAATTACGAGTTTCGTCCCGGCCAGCTTGAAATGGCGGAGGCCGTTGAATCCGCCATCGCCGAGCGCAAGCACCTGATTGTCGAAGCCGGTACCGGCACGGGCAAATCCCTCGCGTATCTGGTCCCCGCCATCCTCGCCGGCAAACGCGTCGTCGTCTCTACCGGCACCAAGAACCTGCAGGAACAGCTCTTCTTTAAGGATGTCCCCTTCCTCCAACAGCACTTCGCCAATCAACTCCGCGTCTGCTACATGAAGGGCCGGTCCAACTACGCGTGCCGCCAAAAAATCTACGACGCCGAGCGCGAACCTATCCTCTCCGGTCTCGAAGAAGTCGCCGATTTCCAAATTATTCGCGAATGGGAAAAGACCACCGAGACCGGCGACCGCGCCGAAATCACGATCCTCCCCGAACACTCGACCGCATGGGCTAAAGTGGACGCCCGCGGCGAACTCTGCACTGGCCAAAAATGCGCTCAGTTCGACCGCTGTTTCATCACCGAAATGCAGCGCCGCGCTCTTGCCAGCGACATTATCATCGTCAACCACCACCTCTTCTTCGCCGATCTCGCCGTCAAGGAAAACGACTTTGGCGGCATCATCCCCGACTACGAAGCCGTTGTCTTCGATGAAGCCCATGAACTCGAAGACGTCGCCGGCCAGTACTTCGGCCTCTCGGTCAGCAACTTCATGGTCGATGACCTGCGCAAGGACATCCTGAGCCTTGTCCGCCGTAAGGAACTTGGTTCGGCGGAACTCGACCGCGTCCTGATTGGCCTGCACGACTCGACCGATCGTTTCTTCGCCTGCTTCTCCACTCAAGAGGGCCGCACCGGCTTCCAGCGCCGCGCCGCCTTCGTTGAGCAGTTCCGCGACGTCTACGACGACATTCTGTCCGCCCTGGAAATGACGGGCATCCAGCTTCAGATGATCCGCGAGTCCATTGATGAAATCGTGCCGCTATTCGGCCGCGCCCGTTCCCTACAGGAGGATCTGAAGCAATATTTGGAAGGCGTGGCCGAGGATTTTGTCTACTGGATTGAGCGCCGGAACCGCGGCGTCTATCTCCAGGCCGTCCCCATTGACGTCTCCAATCTACTCACCGAAAGACTCTTCGACAGAGTTCCTTCCGCGGTCCTCACCTCCGCCACCCTGTCCGTCGGCGGGGGATTCGAGTTCCTCCAGAAGCGCCTCGGCATCCCTTACGCCCGCACCCTCAACGTCGCCAGCCCATTCGACTTCCAGGAGCAGTCGCTGCTCTACGTTCCGCAACATCTTCCCGAACCGCGCGACCCGGCGTTCCCTAAATCAGCCGCCGAAGAAATTATCAAGATCCTGAACCTTAGTTGCGGCCGCGCTTTTGTTCTATGCACCAGCTACCAATCGATGCGCGCCCTCCACGAGAGGGTTTCCTACGAAGTCGTCTATCCCGTCCTGCTGCAGGGAACCGCTCCGCGTAACGCGCTGCTGGATCAGTTCAAGGCAACGCCCAATGCCGTGCTCTTTGCGACGTCTTCCTTCTGGCAGGGCGTCGATGTGCAGGGCGACCAACTGAGCTGCGTCATCATCGACAAACTGCCCTTCGCTGTGCCCAGCGACCCCGTCGTCGCCGCGCGCACTGAAGCCGTCCGCCGCCAGGGCGGCGAGCCGTTCCGCGATTACCAGATTCCGCAGGCCGCTATCGCTCTCAAGCAGGGCTTCGGCCGTCTCATCCGCAGCCGTACGGACCGCGGCGTGCTGGTCCTCCTCGATAACCGCATCACCCGGCAGCGTTACGGGCAGATCTTCTTCGACAGCCTGCCCGATTACGCCTTCACCACCGAACTCGCCAAAGTCCAAGATTTCTTCCAAAAATATGTTTGAAGTTCACGTCACCACGATGTTCCCCGCCGCCCACGCGCTGCGCAACTACTACGGCAAAACCGAGCCGATCCATGGCCACAACTGGCGTGCCCGGATCACCATCGCCGGCCCGCATGTTGACTCGATGGGCATGCTCATCGATTTTGTCCCGTTGCAAAAAGAGATGGCGCGGATCATCGGCATTCTCGATCATCAATTCCTGAACGAAGTGCCGCCGTTCGATGTCGTGAACCCATCGGCGGAAAATATCGCCCGCTATTTATCGGAACAGTTCAGCGCGTCCGTGCCTGCGATGCAGCCGGAATTTCAGGTACAAGTCTCCCGCGTTGAGGTTTGGGAAACTGACAATTGCAGCGCGGTTTATTTGCCGTAATAGGCGGCGTTCCGGGCGGCGAACTCGTTCCACTTCTCGGGCAGATCTTCAATGGCGAAGATAGCCGAAACGGGGCAGACGGGGACGCAAGCGCCGCAATCGATGCATTCGACGGGTTCAATGTGCAGAATTTCAGCTTCGGCAAAACCAGGCTCGTCCTTCTTGGGATGGATGCAGTCTACCGGGCAAGCATCAACACACGCGCTATCCTTGGTCCCAATGCAGGGTTCAGCAATTACGTAAGCCATTTAACCTTTTTTACCACAGGCTTCCCGATTCCCACAATCAGTCGAGCGCCCTAGGGTGCGCGACATGAAAGTGAGGAATAGACAAACCTCTTTTTTGCGGCATGAATCCGTACGTATATAATACGCTAGGACAAAAGGAGCTACAATCATGCTTCCCCAGTCCCTGCAAACTCTCGAGCAACAACGGGCCGGTATCGCCGATCAGATTGCCGCGTTGGGTGATCTTCGTTCTGGTTCCGTCACCCCCACCACCGGCCGGTGTGGCAAACCGAACTGCCACTGCCATCAACCCAATGATCCCGGACATGGCCCCAATCCCCGTTTGACCTTCAAGCTCAACGGCAAGACCGTCACCCAATCCCTTTCCGATCCAGCGGCGATCCGGAAGGCGGAAAAAGAGATCGCGGAATTCCGAAAGCTGCAAAGGCTGCACAAGGAATTCATTGAGGTCAATGCGTTGATCTGCCAAATTCGTCCACCGGAGGCGGACTCGATGTCGCCCCAGGAAAAAAAACGGCGGACGCGATCCAAAAGGAAATCAAGCGCGAAGTAGACCAACTGTTGAACGTCGTCTTCAATAGCCGCCGCAAGACGGGCCGTGTCGATCTGGAAGCCATCGAGATGGCGATGCGCTCGGCCGTGCATCGGGCCGGCGCCATAGCTCTGACCGAACTATTGCGGTTCCCCGCGCCCGCCGCCGACCGGCGCCCCATCGCTTGTGCCTGCGGCCAGCAGGCGCAATACCGGGAACTGCGCTCCAAGACGCTGCTCACCGCCGTGGGCAAGGTGGAAATATCGCGTCCCTACTATCTGTGCCCGCACTGTCATCGCGGCCAGTGCCCGGCCGATCTCGAACTCGATGTGGAGAACACCGAAACGTCTCCCGGCGTACGGCGGATGCTGGCGACGGTGGGCCAGGACGCGCCCTTCGATCACGGGCGCCGGCAGATGAAACTGCTCGCCGATCTGGAGGTGACGGCCAAAGCCGTGGAGCGGACAGCGGAAGCGATCGGAGCCGATACAACGTGCCACGCGCGGGGAACTGCCGATGGTTCCCAGCGGACCGCCGGTATCCATCCTGTATATGCAAAGGGACGGGACCGGATTGCCGGTGGTGAAAAAGGAAACCGTGGGCCGGAAGGGCAAGACGGAAGGACAACCGGCCCACACGCGGGAGGCCAAGTTGGGAACGGTGTTCGCGCAAACGAAATGGGAGGAGAAAGGCTACGCCATCGGCGACCCCGATTCGACCACTTATACCGGCGCCATTGAGACGGCCGAAGAGTTTGGCATCCGCCTGTATGTGGAAGCTTGGAATCGCGGGTGGAGCCGCGCCGAAAAAAAAGTCGTGATCGGCGTCCACGCCGGCGTCGCAAGGATGTTGGATGGCATCCTCTCGGGCGATTGAGCGATTGCGGAATCCTGTTCCGGGAGGAAAGGTGGAAGCGGCGAGTGAGTTCGGTGTCGACGTCACTTTGTTGATTGAACAACTCAAGCTCAGTCCGGCTGAACGTGCGCGGCGCATGCACCCGCCACGAGAGATCGGCCCTCGCCGGGAGCAAGTTCGTCCGGAAATGTCCCGTAAGCAGGCCGGAGACGGCCGCCACAATGTCTCCCGCCGCCGCATGATCGCGGACTTCAAGCGAATGGCCGATTCCGTGCGCCGCTGGTATCTTCCGCAGGAGCAGCAAGTCGGCGCTCGCGTCTATCAGCCGATCATCGGGAAACTAATCAATCTGCCGGAGGGACCACTCGGTTCGGCGTTCCCTCCGGCGGCCTTTGTCGAACAGGAAACGGCGATGCAAGCGCACCCTGCTGCTGGGATCGCAACCCAGCTTGTATACTCTTGAGAATGCGAATCGTCGTCCTTGACGGCTACTGCCTAAACCCCGGTGACCTTGACTGGACGGCCCTTCGCGTGATTGGTGAAGTGGAGGTCTTCGACCGTACGCCGGAAACGCAAGTGGTGGAACGAGCGGCGGGCGCGACCGTTGTATTGACCAACAAATGCCCCTTCTCCGCCGACACGTTGGCCGCGCTCCCAGACCTGAAGTACATCGGCGTATTGGCCACGGGCTACAACATTGTTGACATCGCCGCCGCCCGCGAACGGGGCGTAGTGGTCACCAATGTACCGTCGTATGGCACGCACTCCGTGGCGCAGATGACCATGGCGCTTTTGCTCGAACTCTGCCATCATGTTGGCCATCACAGCGAGGCCGTTCGCGCCGGGGAATGGAATCGTAATCCGGATTGGACGTTCTGGCGTACGCGCCAGGTGGAACTGGCCGGCAAGCAGTTCGGCGTCGTCGGTTTTGGCGGTATCGGACGGCAGGCGGCCGCCGCCGCCGCGGGGCTCGGCATGAAAATTGCCGCCTATGACGCCAACCCTGGTGAACCGATGCCCGGGGCGAATTTTCAATGGATGGGACTCGCCGCGTTGCTCGCCGCTTCCGATGTCGTCAGCCTCCATTGCCCGCTGTTCCCGGAGACGAAGGACCTGATGAACAGGCAGCGTATCGCGACCATGAAGCCAACGGCGTTCCTGCTAAACACCTCGCGCGGCCCGCTCATCGTAGAGCAAGATCTGGCCGATGCATTGAACAACGGTGTCATTGCCGGGGCGGCTATTGACGTCTTGCCGATGGAGCCGCCGGTCAATGGTTCGCCGCTCTTCACTGCGAAAAACTGCATCGTGACTCCCCACATGGCCTGGGCCACGCTGGAAGCGCGCAGCCGGCTGATGGAAGTCGCCGTAAGCAACGTTCGCGCTTTCGCGAACGGCGCACCGGAGAATCGCGTCGGTTAGTTCTTCTTCACCGGTTCTTTGTATTCCATCAGGAACTCCCGCCTTTGTTCCACAAACGGCTTCAGGCCCATGTGGGGGCGCGCTCCGAACGGTCCCATGGCGGGATAGGAAGTCTCCTCGGTCACCGCTTTTTCAAAGGATTCGGTGGAGTACAGCTTGCGCGTATCGGTCTTCACATCCGCCAGCAGCAGCGCTTGATAACCAGTGGCGATCGGTCCCAGTTTCTTCCAGTCCAGCCAGTTAGTGGCGATGTCGCGGATATAACCCAGATACCTCTGCCGCAACGCGGGCACGGCGAGCAACTTGACGATCAGGGCTTTGTTCGGATCGGCCGATCCGGCGAAGGGATCGAGCTTGGCATTCTGCGGCGGCGGCGTGAAGCCTGGCGGCGGGCCAGGCGGGGGACCGTTCGGGGGGCCGCCGGGACCGCCAGGACCGCCCGGACCACGCGGCCCGCGCCCCATCCCCATCATCTCCGCCGGCGCCAGCGTCTCATTCGCGTCATGCGGGAACACATGGAACCTGCCCTTCTCGTCCAGGTATAGGCTGTAATCGCTGGCGCGCGTCCAATAACCGTCGTTGTTGATCAGCGCTTTATCCAGCGCCAGGAACTTCAACGCGCCGTCGATATCCAGGATCGGTTCCAGCGCCGCTTCCAGCTTGTCCGGCGGCGTCTGGTTCAACACCTTGCACAGGTTCATCAACGCGGCCCACGACTTCGCACTATCCTTCGACTTGATTTCATAGATCTTCTTATATGCCGCCGGATCGTCACCGATATAGGACAATCCCGCGCGCCCATTCGGGCTGCCGGGCGCCTTCCAGCGCGCGCCCTTAGTGGTCTTAAACCACTCCTCCACGAAGTCGGAATTGAACTGCTGCACGCTCGGATAAACGCCCCAGCTTTCGCCGTTGATCACGACCCGCATGAAGTTCGCTTTCGGCGCTGGAATGTACTGCCGCGCGATATGCAGGTAGAGCGCGGAGCGCAGCATCGTCGGATCCCCGTTGGCGTTTAGCAGATTCAAGGTGCGATAGCCGCCCAGTCGTTGATCTTCGTCCATGAAGTCAAGCGAAATGTTCAGTGAGCGCTTGCGCCCCTCCGGCGTCATCATGAACGACGATGCGCCGCGGAAATGCACGCCAACGTTCGGGTACACTTTGCCATCTACGGTCAGCTTCGCCGGCACCTCGACATCGGTGTGATAAAAAGCCGCCAGTTCTTTCTCCCAATCCGGATTCTCAAATTCCAGGAACAGCGTTCGCAGCACTTTGGGATCATAGAGCGCCTCTTTGCCATAGATTTTCACGTCCTTCGGCGTGAGCTTGGGACCGGGCTGGGGAGGCGCAGGCGGCTCGCCGCCGCGGCCGAATCTCATGCCGCGCGCGGGCTGTTTGGCCAGGAACTCGCGCGCCGCGGCGCGTTCCGCCGTATTCAACCGCTTGTCGCCATCCTTGTCATATTCTTTGAGCAGTTCCCGGCGCTGCCCCATTGGCCCGCCCGGTCCACCGAAGCCGCCGAAACCGCCAGGCCCGCCCGGAGGCGGAGGAGGCTGCGCCAACAAAACCGCCGCGCTTGCGGCCAGCAAAACATAGCTGTAGTTGATCATCACAAACCTCTCATTCCGATTCCGCGCCGCGCACCGCCAGGCGCACGTCGAAAATCCCATCCATCCGGTGCAACTGTTTCACCAGTTCTTCCGGGCTCGTGCCCTTGTCCAGAGTAATCTCGTAAACCGCTTCCAGCGACGTCCCCTGTTTGGCCGTCGACATCGACAACATTCGTCGTGCCGCGCCGCCCAGCACTTGCGATAGCAACGGTTCGAGTTCCGTTCCCACGCTGACCCGAAGCCGCAGCACCAGCGGCGGCCCGCCCGTATCGGCCCGCCGGCCCTCGCGCCACGCCAGCGCAAACGACGCGCCGCCGCCCACCACCAGCCCCAGCACCGCTACCCACGGCTGCTGCGATCCCACTGCCATGCCGACCACCACCGCGAATATCACAAACGCCGTGTCCCGCGTATCGCGCACAACAGTCCGAAAGCGCACAATCGACAACGCGCCAACCAGGCTGAACGCCCGGGCCACGTTGTCCCCGATCACCTGTGTCACCATCGCAATCAAAACCGCCAGCAGCACGAGCGTCGTGGGCAGTGAAGTGGCCGATTCCTCCCCGCTCGTCGTTCGCGAATAGACCCACGACACCAGCCAGCCCAGCACCAGCGCGGCCAGCAGTCGCACAAACACTTCCCACGGATCGGCGGCCTGGCTTTCCGAGAGAGCAGTGGTCAGGAAACCAGGCATAGCGCTACTTTTTTCAATTCCAGTGCCTCCACCGCCATCCGGTATTTTGAAGAAGCCTGCGGCCGCAGATCGAATTTCTGCATCAGCGCCTTGAACAAACCGGGAAGTTCCGACTTGTACTTCAACTCCAGAATCCGCTGTTCCGGCAGCAACGGAACTCTGCCGCCCATATCCGCGAAAGCATAACCCCGCACCTGCACGGCGCGCAGATCCTGGTCCAGCGTCAACCGGATGGGGCCGGTCTCGCTCACCGCCAATCGCGCCGTGCGGTTATACGAAATCTGGCACACGGGCCGCAACCCGCGCATTTGCTCGCGCTGGTGGAACCAGTGGCCGGCCCACCGCTTTGGAGTTTCGGCGCGTTCCAGCCACGTGACTTCCCCCATATCGACGATCGACCGCATCTTGCCCACGCGGTTCCGCGTTTTCAGTTTCCGCTCCAGGAAAATCCAATCGTTCTCGCCATAACGGCGGACGCGAAATTTACTCCGGCCGTAGGAGCCGCGACGCTCATACACGGCAAAATCTTCGGTTTCCAAATAGAGGGTCGTGACGCAGTACTCATCCCCCTTCGCGCCTCCCGCATGAGGATCGGGCGACATATTCGCCCGCGACCAATCGCGGATGGCATCCGCGCATTCCGGTGAGATCAGGAACTTCATCTCGTGGACAAAAGCCCGGCTCTCTCGCATTTCGGTCAATGGGATAACTGTTCGCACAGAAGAGCTTACGGCTTTTGTAACAAGAATGTTACGCGGTTTACATTTCTTTACCTGCTAACCGCCGAATAGCTTCGCGCCGGTTTCCCACAACACGGCCCGGCGGTCCTCCTCACTCATCGCCACGGAGAACACTTTTCCAATCTCGATCGCCACACTCTGCGGCAGGTCCGACCCCGCCATCAATCGCGACGCCGGCACATACTGCAATAACTCCGCCAAGTGATGCGGCATCAGCGAACTGACTTCCACATAGATGTTCGGACACACTTCGGCGGCAACGGCGCACTCCAGTACCAGCATCGGGCCGCCCGCATGGCCCAGGACAATCGGCAACTCCGGGAAGCGGCGCGCGGCGGCGATAAAGAGCGATGGCAGCGCGAACGGTACGCCGCTGCCCGTATGCGCCACCACCGCCATGCCATTGGCCAGCGCGGCTTCGAAGAAAAAATCGCTGCGTGGCGAAACTGGATTCAGCGGCTGGTACATCGGCTGCAACTTCAGAGCGCGGAAGCCGTGCGTCTCCGCGCAGCGCTGCACTTCGTCACGAAATTCAGTTTCCTTGACGAACGGATTCAGGCACGCCGCGCCCGCGAAACGATCCGGCCACTGCCGCACCGCGGCCCCGATTTCATCGTGCTGCTCGCGGTAGTCCTCGACCAGCGGGAAAGGAATCAGCAGGGAACGGTCCACGCCCTCCTTGTCCATCGACCGCAACATCTCTTCCGCCGTGAATACGCGGCCCGAGTGCCGCGCGGTGCCGATATGCGTATGCGTGTCGAAAACTTTATGGCCCTGAATCACTGGAGAACCGCCGCCGCGATCCGGTCGCCCATTTCGTGCGTTTTCAAACGTCCGCCCACGTCCGGCGTCCGCGCGGCCGGGTCGGCCAATATGCGCTCCACCGCGAGATGCAGCAAACGGCCGCCCTGCTTCGACGCCTCGCCGGGAAGCCAATCGAGCATCATCGCCGTTGATAAAATCATCGCCACCGGATTGGCGATGCCCTTACCGGCGATGTCCGGCGCGGTGCCATGGCTGGGCTGGAACACCGCGTATTTGTCTCCAATGTCGCCCGATGGCGCCATGCCCATGCCGCCAACAAGTCCCGAGGCGAGATCGGACAAAATGTCGCCGAACATGTTCTCCGTCACCATCACGTCGAAGTCCTGCGGACGCCGGACCAGAAAGAGCGCCGCCGCATCCACGTAACAGGTTTCGGTGGCGACATCTGGATACTCCGCCGCCATTTGATTAAATATATGGCGGAAGTAGGCCATAGTGGGAAGCACGTTGGCTTTGTCGACCAGGGTGACTTTCTTGCGCCGCTCGCGAGCGAGTTTGAAGGCCGAGTGAAACAAGCGAACCGAGGCGTGACGCGTCACTCGCATCGTGTCCTCGGCTACGTCGCCATTCAAATCCGCGCTGCCGTGCCGGCCGAAGAAAAGGCCCTCGGTGTTCTCGCGAATCAGCACGAAGTCGATATTGGCGCCATTTTTCAGCGGCGAGTCGTCGGGATGATACGTCCGGATGGGCCTCAATCCGCAGTAGAGATCCAGCACCTCGCGGATGTCGATCTGCGGCGTCATCTCCTTGCCATCGGGCCAGCGTACGCCGGGCAGGCCCATGGCGCCCAGCAGGATGGCATCGTAATCCTTCATGCGTTCCATGGTGGCGTCCGGCAGTGGGTTGCCGCTGCGCAGGAATTCGCCCGCGCCCACGGACATTTCGTCGCATTGGAAGCGCAATTCGGGAATGGCTGTTTCCACCGCGCGTAATGTTTTCAGGCCTTCGGCGGTCACGTCGGGGCCAATGCCGTCCCCGGGGAGGACGGCGATTCGGAAGTGGGGCATAGTATTTTTAGCGCAGCAGTTTGCGCGTCTCCTCAGAGTCCGGCAGTACGCAACGGAAGCCGACGATGTTGCCGCCGCCGCCTTTATTGCGGAATGAAATACGCAGGTGTTTGGCCGGATCGCTATTCCACGAACCCCCGCGGACAACGCGATCTTTTCCGGCCGCCGGACCCGCCGGATCCACTTTCCCGGACTCGGCGAAATAGGTGCCGCTGTAGAAGTCCGAAACGACCTCCCACACGTTCCCGGACATATCGAACAGCCCGTAGCCATTGGGGTCGAACTTCTTGACAGGCGCGCTAAACTCATAGCGGTCGTTCCCCTGCTTGCCGCTGAAATTCGCCTTTTCCCGGGCATTTTCCGCGTTCATCGGGACAATCTCGTTGGCCTTGCCGCCGCGCGCCGCGTATTCCCACTCGGCCTCCGTCGGCAACCGGCCGCCTGCCCATTTGCAGAACGCTTCGGCGTCTTCCGGAGACATATTCGCCATCGGCAGGTCGGTCTGGTCCCACTTTTTCCGGTCCAGCGGCGCCTGCGGCATTTTTCGCTTCGGGTTGCTTGCTTCTACAAGTTTAAGGAAGGCTTCCACCTGCACTTCGGTTTCGCCCATCCAAAACGCCTTGCCGATGGTCACCTCGTGTTGCGGCTTTTCGTGGTCTTCGCACTTGGTGTCGCCCGGTACGCAGCCCATCATGAATTTTCCGGCGGGGATGAAAACATAGGATTGGCGGTCTCGCGCGTTAACGTGTGGTTTGGTAATGAACTCGTCACTGGGCTTCATCGGCGCCATTTTCGGGGGCGGAGGCGGATCGGTGAAGCGGAACGGCTGCGTCGTCTGTGTGAGATAGAAGGGCGTCAGATTTTTTGACTCGGCCGCGACCTGACTTTGCGTTCCGTTAAGCAGTTCGACCAGCGTCGTACCCGGCTTCCGGATAAGCCCCGCGACATGCTTGGCGAATAGGCCGCGCTCAGCATCGCTCAGTGGCAGAGGCACCGCATTCATCGCGGCGCTGGAAAGATAAACGATCTCGCGGCTCTCGGAGAGGTCTGGCAGGGCCAGCCCCGTCGCGGTGGCGCGCTTCATCAGTTCGGTGGACTGCGTCGTCGCGTCTATCAAAATCATCCGCAGACCCATCTGTTTTTCATCCAGACTCTGTATGAATCCAGTCAAAGACTTGGCGCTAAACGACAGCCGATCAGTCTTCTCCGGATCGAAGTCTACGGGTACCAAAAAGTTATCGCCGTTGGCTTGTATGGCATAGCCGAAGTAATAGAAGAGCAGAGTATCGCCCGGCTTCACCGTGGTGAGCAGCAGGCCATCAAGATCCTTTGCCAGCCGGTCATAAGTGAGATTTCGTTCCTCGCGCACTGCAAAGTTAGCCGCGTTCAGAGCGGATTTCAACTCGTCTAACGCGGCCAGATTCAGCGGCGGCGACCGGACTTTCCGATACTCGGAATTAATCAACAGAAATGCTTGCCTTGATGGGGACTGGCCCTTAACGAGGAAAAACGGCAGGAATAGGAGAAACGAAATCGAAAGCACTATACGCATCGGCGGTTGCCTAGATTTTACAACGCTTTCGCCCCGGACGCGGGGCCTAGTCCCGCACAGTCCAGCGAATCTGAACAAAAGAAATCGCCGAGCTACTCTGATTCACCAACACCATGCTCGAGAATCGGTTCGCCGGGGAGGGCGCCGATTCCAGCCGGACTCCCTGCGTTCGAACCTCTACATTAATGGCTACATCGCCCGTGAACATCTGTCCGCTGGCGGTGCCGCCGCCGCTGGTCGCTCCGTCCTTGGTGATGGTAATTTTCTGGCCCGGCGCCAAATCGCCCACCCAGGTAATGTTGCCGCGCCGCAGGCCGGCGTAAGTGCCGCCGGGCGTGGGCGTGGGCGGCGTTTCCTTGGGCAATTCCTTCGGCAGTTCCTTCGGCGGCGGGGGATCGGGTTGCTTTTTCGGTGGATCCACCTGCGGCGGGATCTGCGAGATCACCGGGCGGTCCGGCTCGCGAACGCGCAGTGCGACTGGCACGCGACGCATCACGTCGGGCAGGCCTTCAGCAGTGATGATTACTTCGCCCTGATATGGTCCCGGAGCCAAGCCTTCGGCGTTAACGGAAACACTGATGACCGCCGGCATCCCGGACGCCGTGGGCGAGACGCGCAACCAACTGCCGCGTCCGCGCGCCGCCACACTGATGCGGCTGACGCCCGTGCCGCGCACGCGCAGCACCTTGCTGTCGGACTGCGCTGAGCCCTGCCGGACTTCGAAGGGCAGCAGGTCAAGGTCGGTCGCCAGGCTATTGCCCTGCGGCGTTACCGGCTGCACCGGGCGCGGAAGAATCCGCAGCGCGACGTTCACTTCGCGCGTCTTCGGCTCCGCCCCCGCGGCCTCCAGCTTTACTGTTGCCTTGTACTCGCCTGGCGCCATGTCCGACGGTGAAATCGCCACCGCGAACTGGCCGGGCGTAGCGGTCTGCCCCGGATCGACCGTCAGCCATGCAGCGCTGCTGACGGCCTTCAACGGCACTGTGCCACCGGTACTGGAAAGCGCAATCTGTTTCGGCTCCGGCAACTCCCCGCCCAGGCGCCAACTGAAATTCATCTTGTCCGTGGACGCCGTCCAAGCCGATTTGCCATCCTTCGGCCGCAGCATCATAAAGACGCCGGCGGCGATAGCGAGAAGGACCCCTAGCAGCAGGCCGGCTCTGACGCCGGAATAAATAGACGGCGGCGCCGGCACCTGCAGCGATGACGCCCCAATCGTATGCAAACGCTGATCCGCCCATTCCATCAGGCTGCGCGCTTGCGCGTCACCGGGAAACTCAGCCAGCAAAACCGCCGCCCCCTCTTTCACTAGCTGCGGATTGTCGGCCTTGCGCTTGGCTTCCAAATCATTTAGCCGCGTGGCGTAAGTTTGCCGCTTGATGTGCGCGCCGCGGGCGGTGTTCAACTCATCCAGGGCGCCCACCGCTTCGGCGTCATCAAGGTTAGCATCCAGCAATCCGCGCAGCAGCGCCGCCGCTTCGTCGAAGGACGAACGGGCCACGAGTTCCCGCGCTTTTCTGAGTGACATCGCGCGTTCGCCGGCCACTTTCTCGCGCTCTTTCTCCAATCGCTGCGTCAGCTTGGCGATCTTCTCATTACCCGGCTTCATCCCCGCCGCCGAGCGCAGCGCGTTCTCCGCCAAGTCCAGCCGGCGCGTGTTTAAGTGCTGCTCAGCGCGCTGCAACGCCTCCAGGAAAACCGCTTCCGATTCCATGGTCTGCTGCAACCGCAACAGCCGCGCGTCCCGCGGATGCGCCGCCAGCGCCTCCCGCAATCGCTTCCTGGCCTCCGTCACCGCGCCGCTTGCCACCAATTGCTCAATCCCCTGTGCCGTCGCATCCAACTCGGCCATCCGCCGCTTGACATCCAACTCATCGGAGAGCCGCCGCAGATTCGTCTGGTCGCCGAGTTGGCGCGTCGCCTCGTCAATTTCGCGCCGCGCCGCATCGAACTGTGCGCTATCGATCGCCCGGGAAATTCGCTCCATCCGCGCCGAGATATCCCCCGCCCGCTGCCGTTCCGCCGCGCGCGCCGCCAGCGCCGCCCGCGCGGAGAATAGCTCCGGATCGCCGCTGAAAAGCCGCAGCCCCTCGTCGACCGCCGCCAGCGCTTCAGCGTCCTTTCCCTGCCCTTCCAGCTTGCGCGCGTTGCCGAGAATTTCTTCCTTCTTTTTGCGCGCCTGCTGCTCACTCAGCCCGCGCTCGACGCTATCGAGCAGCGCGGTTAGTTCCGGTTCCGACGGGTACCGCTCCAGCGCTTTCCGCAAAATCGAGCGCGCCGCGTCCCACTGCGACGCGGCCATGCGTTCCCGGGCTTCGGCGGCTGTTTTATCCACCGCTTCACGCTTTTCGCGCCGCCGCGTCTCACTCTCAATTTCCCGATCCAACTCGGCCAACGCCGGCCAGTCATCGTACTTGCCGCGAAGAACGCCCGCCTCTTTCGCCGCTTGCGCCAAGTCGCCTCGTTGCCGCATCGCGCGCACGGCGGCGATGGCGGCATCCCGTTCTTTGCGCGTGGCGTCTTCCGTTACGCCGCGCTCCACGCTCTCCGCTAGCGCCGTCAATTCCGGTTCCGCCGGGTAAGTCCGCAAGGCCTCGCGCAGTTTTCCGCTGGCGGCCGCCCATTCTCCGCGAGCCGTCAGCGTACGGACTTCATTGGCAATGCCATGCGCCGCCTCGCGGTTTTCTTTCGCGCGCAAATCGTCGCTAATGTCCTTCGCGAGCCCCACCAGCGCCGGCGCGTCCCCGAACTTCGCCCGCGCCGCCTCCAACACCTTGCCCGCGCCCGCCATGTCCCCCGCGGAACGCAAATCGCGCGCCTGCCGCAGCGTTTCATCAATGGCCCGGCGGTCGTCGCGCTGCCGTACAAGCTGCTGGCTTTCGCGCAGCAACACCGCCAGGTCCGCATCGCCCGCGAACTCCTGCAGCGCCCGTTCCACCAGCGCCACGGCACGTTCCAACTCGCCGTCCTGCTGCAAGGTTCGCGTCCGATCGGTTACGCGGCGTACAGCGTCCCGCCGCCCCACAACGCGCCGGACTTGATCGCATCGTTCCAACGCCTGAAGAATGGCCCGGTCTTCCGGCGCCTCCTTGCGCAGCGGGTGCAGCAGGTTCTCGGCCTCTTCCACTCGCTCCTGGCGCAGCAGGTCGTCGGCCTCGCGAATGGCGCGTTCCCGCCGATCCCGTTCCGCCCTGGCTTTCAGGCCGGCCTCGGCTTCCCGCGCCGCCTCCAAAACTTCGGGCGGTTCGTGGAGCCGCTTGCGGGCGTCGTTCAACAGCGCCAGTGCTTCATCGAAATCGCCTCGTTGAATGAAACCCCGGGCCTGGCCGACGATCCGCTCCACCTCACGGCGCCGCTCCTGAGTGTCAAACGCATGCTGCACCCGCGCCATCACCTCGCGCGCGCGCTGATTCGCCGGATCCACTTCAAACGCCTGGCGCACAAGTTCGTGCGCCGCTACAAAGTCCTTTCGTTCCACCAGCGCCGCGGCGGCCTCCGCCAAATCCTGCGCTTTCTTGTATTGGCCCACCGAGCCGCGCGCGGCTTCCAGCAACGACCGGATTTCCGTGTTCGCCGAGTCCAGCCGCAATGCGTTTTCAAAGGACTGTATCGCCTCCGCATAACGCCTCTGCGACAACTGCTCTTCGCCCGTTTTTTTGAAAGCGCCGACCTTGGGAACAATGGCCTGCTGCTGCGCCATCCGCTGGATCCGCTCGCGCAACTGGCGCGCCTCCACATTCATCGGCTCCAGTTCCAAAATGCGGCGGACCAGGCGCTGCGCTTCCTCCCCGCGCTCCTGTTCAAATGCCTCCCGCGCCTGCGGCAAAAGCTCAGTCGCCCGCTGGCTGCGCATGTCGAGCAGGATCGGCCCGACGTCGAGCTGAAACTCATGCAGGCTTTGGTAGCGAAGGTCCCGATCCTTCGCCAGCGTCTTCATGATCATCTGGCTCAGCGCTTCCGGACATTCCGGTATCAGCGAGGATGGCGCCGGCGGCTCCACCGTAGTGATGCTGTATAGGATGGCTGGCGTGGACGTTCCCTCAAACGGAAATCGTCCAGTGAGGAACTCGTAATAGATCACGCCGAAGGCCCAGATGTCGCATAGCGCGTCCACTTCGGCATCCCGGAACTGCTCCGGGCTCATATAGTTCAGCGTGCCGACGAGGAAGCCGGCCTTGGTCATGCGCGTCGTATCGGAACGCGCGAGGCGCGCAATGCCGAAATCCATCAGCTTTACCAGGTTGCCTCTCAACACCATGACATTGCTGGGCTTCACATCCCTGTGAATGACGTTGTTCTCGTGCGCGCAATGCAGCCCGGCGGCCACCTGCTGCATAATTTCCACTTTTTCCAGCAGCGACAGCGGCCGGCGGTCGCGAATCAGTTGTTGGAGTTCCTCGCCCTCCAAATATTCCATCACCAGGAACTGGCTGCCATTCTCCTCGCCGAATTCGTGGATCGTGACCAGGTTCGGGTGATGCAGATTCCCGGCCGTGGTGGCTTCCATTTTGAAACGCGTCAGGAACTCCGGATCGTTCGTATCGGGGAGCAGGACTTTGATCGCCACCACGCGTCCGACCGTCGGGTCGTAGCCGCGGTAAACGCGTCCAAATCCGCCCCGGCCGATCTCGGCCTGGATCTCGTATTTGCCGATCCGTTCGGTCATGGGCGGCGGCCCTCAAGGCCCCGCACGCGGCTCCGCCCGAGTCCTGAAGGAAGGCGAACGTCCGCCGCCTCCGCCATCGACATGTCTACGCGGGGGAAGAACACAGTGAAAGAGTTATGATACCGCTACAGGGGAACGCGTAATCGCAGGAAAAATGATGACCAACGCTTGCCGTTTTCCGCTTTATTATAAGAGGGTGCGTTTGCCGGCGGCGGGATGCGGCGGCCCCAATCGAAAAATACAAGGATGAATGGAATGAAGAACATGCTTCGCGCGGTTTGTCTGGCGGCTTTGGGAACGCTCGGCTTGCCGGCGCAGACGGCGTCCGTCGTGCGCTCCGGCAGCTTCGAGGTGGGTGGCTTTGTCGGCGCCAGCTATGGTATTGACGAGGCCCGCTGGATGGGCGGCGGCAACGTGACCTATGCCGCCAATAAGTACATTCTGCCCTATGCCGAATTCAGCTACTTTCCCGGCATCGGCCGTAGACAGAGCCGCACGATCCCTGGACTCAACGCGCCGGTAAATATCAGCTATAACATCCCGCTTACCGATTTCCATGGCGGCGTTCACATTCGGCTGCCCATTCGCGAGTTTCCCATCGTGCCTTATGGCGTCATCGGCGTCGGCATGATCCACGCCCCCGAACGGCAGTTCAACGTGAACGTGGAAGGCATTCAGGTTCCTTTCACGTCGGCGGCTTCGACGAATGCGGCGGTGAACGTCGGCGGCGGTCTGCGCTATTACATTAATCAGCGCTTCGGGGTTCGCGCGGAGGCCAAAGTTTATAAGCCCACCGGCCAATTCAAGGAAACGTTCGGCAAGGTGGAGTTCGGGTTCTTTATTCAGTTGCGGTAAAGAATGCTATCGCGCCGGAACTTCATCCGCACATTGGGCGCCGCTGCGGGCGTGCGCGCTCAATCGCCGCGAAGGCCCAATATACTGCTGATTCTGGCCGACGATCTCGGCTACTCCGACCTTGGCTGCTTCGGCGGGGAGATCGAGACGCCAAACCTGGATCGCCTGGCATCGGCCGGGGCGAGGTTCACGCAGCTATACAACAACGCCCGCTGCTGTCCGTCCCGCGCCGCGTTGATGACGGGACAGCATCCGCACAAAGTGGGAATGGGAAATATGGTTGGCGGGCAGCCCCGCGAGGGCTTTCCCGGCTACTCCGGCCGCGTGAGCGGCAGTGCCAGGTTTCTGTCGGCTGTGCTTCGAGACAGCGGCTACACAACGCTGATGTGCGGCAAATGGCATCTCGGCCTACCGGGTCCCATCGAACGCGGGTTCGATGAATTTTATGGAATGGTGCATGGCTTCGACAGCTTTTGGGACGCCTCAAAGTACACGCGCCTTCCCGCCGGCCGTCCAACCCAGCGTCCGGAAGGGACCTTCCACGCCACCGATGCGATCACCAACCACGCACTGGACTTTCTGCAAACCGCGCGCCAGGCCGTCCCCAAGCCCTGGTTTTTGTATCTCGCCTACAATGCCCCGCACTTCCCGTTGCATGCGCCCAAAAATCTGATCGACAAGTACCAGAAAGTGTACAAGCAAGGCTGGGACGTAATTCGGGAGAGGCGCTTCGAACGGATGAAGACGCTGGGGCTGGTCGATCCACGCTGGAAGATGTCGCCGCGCAGTGTCGTCGGTCCAAATCGCGTCTCAACACCCAATGGATGGGACGTGAAGCAAAACCCGGCGTGGAACTCCGTCCCCGCGGACCGGCGCACCGACCTTGTCCGGCGGATGGCAATCTTCGCCGCGATGGTTGACCAGATGGACCGCAACATCGGCCGGGTAATTGAGGATCTGAGGGCCAAGGGCGAACTCGACAATACCCTGACTTTGTTCTGCTCCGACAATGGCGCCTGCGCCGAGTGGGATCCGTGGGGTTTCGACGTCAGGAGCGGCCCGGATAACGTACTCCACACCGGCGAAACGCTCAACGAAATGGGGCAGCCGGGAACTTATCATAGCTACGGTTCCGCCTGGGCGAATACCGGAAATACGCCGTGGCGGCTCTACAAACACTACACCCACGAAGGCGGCATCTCCACTCCCTGCATCGCCCACTGGCCCAACGGGCTGAAGATTCGTCCGGGCAGCATCCGGAATGAGGCTTGGCACTTCATCGACGTTCTGCCAACGCTCGCCGCCGTCGCGGGAGCCAAGGCTCCGGCGGACTGCGCCGGCGTCAACCTGGCTCCGTTATTCGGCGGGAAAACCGTGAAGCGCGGACCCTTGTTTTGGGAGCATGAAGGCAGCCGGGCGGTTCGAGAAGGCAAGTGGAAGATCACGGCCGTGCATCCAACGGGCGGTTGGGAGCTTTACGATATCGACGCCGACCGCACGGAACAGAACGACCTGGCCGCCAAATATCCGGACCGGGTCCGGCGAATGGCTTCGCAATGGGAGGCTTGGGCCAAGGCCAACGGGGCCGTTCCGTGGATTTGGAATCCCCAGTATCCGGCCAGCCAGCGCTAAGCCTTTTTAGCTGTAATCCCGCGCAGAACCAGCATAATCAACACCATCAGCGCGCTAGCAGCGGGAAGTACCAGCAGCGCCGTCGAAAGCTGCGCGGGATCATTCCCGCCCAAGGCGCCGATAATCCGCGAACTCACCGCCAGGCCCACCCAGCCAAACGTGATCACGAAGCCCATCGCCGTCGCCGTGCCCTTCGGAAAGGCATCACCCACCATTCCCAATGTGGTCGGGAACACCGGCGCCATCGCAATCCCCGCCGCGAATACGGTCACCCAAGCCATTGATGGATCCGTCGTCTGCAACAGCACGTAAGTCGTCACCAGCATCAGCGCCGCGCTCGCCAGAAGGACCGTCGACGCCGGAATCTTGATCAGAATCCGGCTCACCACCACCCGGCCCACCAGAATGCCGAACGCAAAGCCCCAGCCCACAATATTCTGCGCCGCATTCTTGTCCGTCCCGCGCGACTGCAACAACTGCGCCAGCCAGTTCCAAACTCCGATCTCGGCAGCCACATACAGGAACAGGAATCCTGCGAACAGCCACAACGACGGCTTCGTGACGAGTTCCCCAATCGCCACACTGGCTCCGCTGGCGCCACCTTTCGGCCCCGGCATTGGCGTTGTCAAGTGAACCACAAATGTCACTGCCGCCAGTGCTGCCGCCAGCAAACAAAGCATCCGCGGGTCGCTAACAAAGTTCGCGGCAATCAACGGCGTCGCCATCCCGCCTAGCCCGAAGAACAGGTTCAGGAAGTTCAGCGTCGATGACCGCCGCTCCTCGTTCACATCGCCGGCCAGCGCATTTGCCGCCGTCACCAGAATGCCCCCGCCCAGCCCCAAAACAAACACCCATAGCATCTGCTGCTCATAACTCGTCGAACCCCGCAGCAAGAACAGCGATCCCGCAATCAGTCCCAATGACGTCACCAGCGCCAGCTTCTTCCCTTTCCGGTCAATGATCGGTCCCGCCGATAGCGACGCTATGATCATGCCAATCGCTTGCGCCAGCGCAATGTTCCCATTCTGCGCCGGCGTCAAATTAAACGACGCCAGCAAAACGCCCAGCATGGCGGCGATCACGCCGTACACAAATATCGCCAAAATCGCCGCAAACACAATGCGGCCGGAGTTATTTTCGTTCTGTGCCATAGCAATCTTCCTTAAGCGAACCGGTGCTTCTGCGTCTTGCTATCCCACAGGACTTTCTTATTGTTCCGCAACGACAACGTCGCCAAATGCCCCGACACCGCCGCCTGCTGGCCCACTTCCACCGGCGCGATCACTTTCTCTTTGCCCAACACCGCATTGATGAAATTCGCCGTATGCGCCTGCACCGCCGGAATGTCGTTGCCGGGTTTATCTTCCGTGAACTCCTGCCGTGCCTTCACCGCGTCCGGCGCCTTCCCGCGGAACTTCTCCGTGTAGAAACGCAGCGTCTGCCGGTTCAACACCTCAATCGTTCCTTCGTTGCCCATAAACTGCTCGCCATACCCATATTGTTCGTTGCCGAAATAGCAGGAGTAGTTGATGTGGAAACGGTCCGGATACTCGTAAATGGCGCTCAGCGTGTCCGGTACTTCCCGGTCGTCGCTCGCTCCGGCCCAACGATAAATCCCACCCGACGCCATGCACGACAACGGCTCCGTCTTCCCGCAAACGAAGTTCGTAATGTCCGTCTGATGCACCAGCAAGTCGGTCGAGATGCCGCCCGAATAATCCCAATAAAGCCTCCATTGGTGGTAGCGTTGCTTGTCGAACGACCGGCTTTTCGCCGAGCCCAGGAACCGCTTCCAATCCGTGTTCTCCTCGGTCGTATCGGCCGGAATCGTATACCGCCAAGCCGGGTTATCTTCCAGCGAATTCCGGTACCAGAATGCTCGCACGTAATGAATCTCGCCGATCATCCCTTTAGCAACCATGTCTTTGGCCTTCTGGTACAGCGTGTTCGACCGGTTCTGCGTGCCGACCTGCACCACCTTCCCGGCCTTCTTCGCTTCCCGGACAATGTCTTGCCCCTCTTCAATCGTGTGCGCCAGCGGTTTCTCCACGTAAATGTTCTTCCCCGCGCGCAGCGCCGCGATTGTCATCTCGTGATGCAGATGCTCCGGCGTCGCAATGAACACCGCGTCAATCGACTTGTCCGCCAACAGCTCCTTGTAATCGACATAGGTCTTCGGGGTGTTTTTCCCCATCGTCTGAATCTGGTCCTTGCCCTTCGCCAGATTGCCCGCGTACGTGTCGCAAACGCCCGAGACAATTACGCTCTCCGGCACGGCCTGGTACATCATTTTCATGACATGCATGCCGCGCGTGCCGGCCCCGATCCAGCCGACATTCACCTTCCCGCCGACATTCTGCGCGGACAGCAGCGCGGCACCCGACACACCCAATAAATGACGACGCGTGATTTCATTGCTCATGGTATTCGAGAATATCACTTACCATGTTCAATCTCTTGCTGGCATTCATCGATCCCGGTTCCGCGCTCCTCGTCCTTCGCGATGGCAAGCCAGTTCGGATCAAAGCCGAAGGCGTCGCCGACATCCAAACAGGTCGTAAAATCACGGCCAAAACCAACTTCCGACTGGCATCGATCACCAAGCAGTTCACGGCCACCGCCATCCTCCTGCTCGCCAAAGATGGCAAGGTGAGGGTCGACGACGCCGTCGGCAAACATATCCCCGTTTGGCCCCTGTATGCGAACGGAGTCACCATCCGCCACCTGCTGACCCATACCACCGCGCCCAACAACAGCAACAACGGCTTCCGCAGATCGGACGTGCGACCCTCCAGTAGCGGCTGTAACTTCAACCGTGGCACCCACACGGTCCCGTCTCGTCCCGCCTCCGGGACCGGGAGTGTCCTTGAAATGTTGTCTAGTTCCCCCACTGCCGCAGCCAACGAAACCCCCGGTTTCAGCCGCGCCATCCCCTGGTAGTTGCTGCCGGCGCCTTCCCCGCGCGAGGAGGCCTTCAGCGGCGTCCACAGGTCCGCGTTGGCCCCACTATTGAACCCGGCGGGCATCACTCCCACAATGCTGTACGGCTCGCCGCGCAGTAACAGCTTCTGGTCAACCACGCCGCCCGCATCGCCAAAAAGCCGTCGCCGAAGCGCGTCGCTTAACACTACCGCGCGCGGAACGTTCTCGCGATCCTCTTCCTTCGTAAACCCGCGCCCAAACGCCGGCGGGATCTCCAGCACCTCAAAGAAACTTGCGCCCACCCGCTGCTGATTCACGAAGAAGGCCCGGTCTCCGGCGGCGCAATTCACGCCCGCCGCCCCGCTCGAATACACTGCCGGTTCAAACAGACTGGCATTGTCGCGCAACGCCTACCACTGAGCGCCAGTCAGCACTCGGTCGCTCGCCGCCCGCCCCGCCGCTTCAAACGACATAGAAACATACGCCAGCCGCTCCGGCTCCGGATACGGCAACGGCTTGAAGAACGCAACGTCGATCAACGCGAAAATCGCCGTCGTCACGCCCACTGCTAGCGCAATGACCAGCGCCACAGTTGCCGTAAAGGCGGGCGACTTGCGTGCCCGCCGGCCAGCGAAGCGCAGATTGCGAAGAAACGATTCGAGACGGTTCCAACCCCACATCTCCCGCGTCCGCTCCATCGCCAGCGCCGGGCTGCCGAAGGCCCGCCGCGCCGCGTGTTGAGCGGCTTCAGCCGTCAGGCCCAGTTCTCGCAACTCCTCGGCTTCCAGTTCCATGTGGGCGCGCAGTTCCCGCGCCAGTTCCTCTTCCCGCTCTTTCCGATTCATACAGGCCGCATCACCTTTCCGATAGCGGCTACCAGTTGTGCCCATCTGTTCTGCTGCGCAACCAATTGCTTCTTTCCGCTCGGTGTCAGCAGATAATACTTCACCTCCCGGTTCTTGCCGGGCGCCTTGTCCCACTTCGTCGTCACCCAACCCTGCCGTTCCAATCGATGCAGCGCAGGGTAGAGGGAACCATGTTCAACCAGCAACGCCTCATCGCTGGTTCGTTGAATGTTTTTCGCGATAGCAAGGCCATGGCAAGGGGCTAATAATAAGGTCTGGAGCACCAACATATCCAAAGTGCCCTGCAACAGTACCACGCGCTCGTTGTCTGGTTTTCCCATCGTTATGGTAGACAGTCTACTATCAGTACGGAAGCTTTGCAAAAAGGTTCCGGGAATTTTTCATATTCCCGCGAGATTTGGCCAGACCTTGTGAAACCCTTGGTCAAGCGCCCATACATCGAGCGCGAGCAGCGCCAGCTCATCGACCTCGGGAATCATTTCAAGATCCCGCTCCGGCACCAAAAGATGGATGTAGGCAAGGCAGGTCTGGCATGTCTGCGTGCGCACGTGCGGCGTACCATCGGCCGAGTAAAAGTTGATCTTCTCCGGATCGGTCTCCGCGCATTCCGGACACGTCGCCCGCCGGAACGGCCACTCCTGACGGCATAGCGAACAGGCCAGGAAGAGGGCATCGCCGTTCCCGGATGGCCGGAGTACGCCCAACTGCGGTGCGTGTCCGCAGCGCGGGCATTCGTTCGGCGCCGCGTCCGGCATTTGCAGCGGCGCATGGCGCGCCCACGTTTCCAACGCCATTCGCGCGAAGAAACTCGATGGCGCAAACGGATCCGGGCTGTTGTAGTAAACTGCGGCGTCCGGAATAGCATCCCGCAGCGGCGCCGGCGCCCGGTCCCGCAACGCCTCATGCAGCCGCTCCGCCAACACCGGCACTTCTTCAAATGCCGGGCGCAAATCGCCAATCACCCCATAAGCCGCGGCCACCAACTCCAACACCTCCGCCGACTGCGGATACCGCGTCGCCAACACTCGCGCCCGCGCCGCTCTCACCGCCCGCTCATGCCGCGGAACCACTTGCCGTGATGCGACCGCGCCCAGCCCGCGCTCACCCTCCCATGCACCATGGCATGAAGCGCGCCCGGCACCGCCAGCGTGCTCATGTAGAAGTGGACGATGATGCCGGCCATGGAAACCGCCGCGCATACCGGGTGCAACAGGATCGCTATCAGCCGCAAACTCCGCGGCGCGACTTCCGGAAACCAAATCACTACGCCCGACAGCAGTAAAATGAATGCGCTCGCCGACTGCAGCCAGAACATCATCTTCTGTCCCGCGTTGAACCGGCCGCTCTCGGGAATCCCCGTTCCCAGATTCTGCGCGTACAGATGGCTCTTGGCCAGCCAAATCTGGTCGTCCGCGTCGAGCTGCATCTGCCCCGCCCAGCGCTTGAACATTACGCCCAACGCTATCGCGAAGAACAATCCGGCCCACGGGTGCCACGCCCTGACAGTCTCCCCGCCGCCAAACACTCCCGAAAGCCAGAATAGCCGCGGTGACCACAACGCCAGACCCGTAAACATCGCATACAAAAAGCACAGCGCCGACGTCCAATGCGACACGCGCTCCGCAAACGAAAACCGCTCAATGGATTTCGTCATCATGCGTCTCCTTGGGCCCAAATTTCAAGTAGTGCAGCATTGCGCCAAGCGCGGTGCCAAGGAACGCGGCATTGGCCACCCACTTCAGCGGTCCCTTCCACAACGACACCGTCCACGGAATCCGGGGATCCTTCGGCAGCCCATATTTTTCGGGCTCCGACGCATGCTTCAGCACATACAGCACGTTCGTCCCGCCTACGCCGGGGCCATCATAGACGCCCGCGTCCTTAAAGCCGTCTTCCTTCAACTCCGCCGTCCGCACCGCCGCCAACTGCACCAAATCCGTCCGCGACCCAAACGTCAGGCAGTTCGTCGGGCACGTCCGAATACAGGCCGGTGTCATGCCCGCCGCCACCCGGTCCGAACACAGCGAGCACTTATAGACCTTCTTCGTCACCGGGCTCAATCGCGGCACATCGAACGGACACCCCGTAATGCAGTAGCCGCAGCCAATACAGTTTTCCTGCTTGAAATCGATGATGCCATTCGGCAACTGAACAATCGCGCCCGGCGCCGGACACGCTTTCAGGCATCCCGCGTCGTCGCAGTGCATGCACTGGTATTTGGCCATCAGCCAACTGTTGACGCCGTCGTCGACATGTTCGTTGAACTTGATGAGATTCCAGAAGTTGTGAGTCAGATCCGGCTGCGTCTGGTAGGTGTTGTTGAACACACCCAGCGTGAACTCCTGGTCGTTCCATTCCTGGCACGCCACTTCACAAGCCTTGCAACCAATGCACAGCGAAGTATCGATCAGCTTCGCGACCGTCATAGCTTCTCCACGTTCACCAGGAAGCCCTTGTATTCGGGGGTTCCGGAATTCGGATCGAACACCGACGGCGTCAGGTTGTTCACCAGCGGACCGCGAACGCGGCCGACGAACCCCCAGTGAATCGGGATGCCCACATGATAAACCGTGCGCCCGCTAACAGTCAGCGGCCTCATCCGCTGCGTTACCATAGCGGGTCCCTCGACGTTACCACGGGCCGACGACACGCGGACCAAATCCCCGCCCTTGATGCCCTTCTCGTTGGCCAGCCCCTCGGGGAGTTCCACGAAGAAGTTGCTCTGCAGTTCGCTGCCGCTGACGATGTGCTTGGTCCAGTAATGGAAGTGCTCGGTGAGCCGGTATGTAATCGCGACGTAGGGATACTTGTCGGGTGTACCCATCGCGTCGGCGCTGCTCGTCATCACCGCCGCGCACGGATTCGCCGACGCGTTCGGATGCAAGGCATTCTTCACCGGCGACTCGCTCGGTTCGTAGTGCTCGGGAAACGGCCCTTCCGCGAACTCAGTAGTGTAGAACTTGGCCACGCCTTCGGGCAGCATGATGAAGGCGCCGTATTCGTGCGGATCGGAGTCCACTTTGGTATCCGGCGTGTCGCCAGTCCAGCGCGTACCGTTCCAGCGAATACTCGCGTGTGTCTCCGACCAGGGCTTGCCGTCCGCGTCGTTCGAAGCCCGGTTATACAGGATGCGCCGATTGGCGGGCCAACTCCAGGCATAGTTCGGAAACAAGCCCAGACCCGTCGGATCCTCCTGCCCGCGCCGCGCCATCTGATTCCCCGCCTCCGTCCACGAACCGCTGTAAACCCAATTGCCGCATGACGTGCCGCCATCGTCCTTCAAAGCCGCAAATCCCGGCAATTGCGCACCCGTAACCACATCGCGCCCATTCACTTCCCGTGCCACTTCCTCCAGCGACGGCGCGAATGGCTGCGCGTAATTCCACTGCATCGCCATCAACGGTTCCTTGCCCTTGCCGCCCTCTTTTTCGTAGAGAGCGCGAACGGCCAAAAAGATCCGCGCGATTATCTCGTGATCCGGCTTCGCTAAACCTGGTGGCGGCACGGCCGCTTTCTTCCACTGCAGCCAGCGGGAGCTGTTGACGAAAGATCCATCCTTCTCCGCGAAACAGGCCGCCGGCAACAGAATCACTTCCGTCTGGATTTGCTTCGGATCCACAAAGCTCGGATAGTACTTATCGCCCAACTTTTTCGCGTTCCAAAACGCCGCGGTCTCCGTCTCAAAGTTCTCCACCACCACCAGCCAATCCAGATTCGCCAGCGATTCCAGCATTTTACCCGTGTTCGGCCCATTCGCCACGGGATTCATGCCGAAACTGATGAAGCCGTGCATCTCCTTGCGATGCATACGGTCAAAAAAGAAGCCCCAGCTCTGGTTCTCCGTCTCGCCCAGTTTCGGCAGCCACTCGTAGCCGAAGCCATTCTCCTTCTTTGCCGCTGGACCGTAGAAGGACTTGAGCAAGCTGGTCGCAAACTTGGGCGTGTTACCCCAATAATTCATCGAGTTCGGCCGTAATGGCTTCGGCGTCGTGGCCTTCAGGTACGAGTCGAACGTCTGCCACTGCGCCCGCGGCACTCGCAAATAACCGGGCAGCATATTCCAAGCACCCATGTCCGTCGAGCCCTGTATATTGGCGTGGCCGCGCTGCGCGTTTACGCCCCCGCCGGGTAGCCCGATATTCCCCAGCAGCAGTTGCAGCATCGCCGCCGTGTGGATCAATTGCACCGAGTGTGAATGATGCGTCCAGCCCAGCGCGTAGAGAATCGTCCCGACTTTGCCAGCCTTTCCCGTGCTGCAAATCACGGCCGCGGCCTTCTTGAAATCCTCCGCCGTACAGCCGCAAATCTCGGCCACCTTCTCCGGCGTATACCGCGAGTAGTGCCGCTTCATCGACTGGTAGACCGAGCGCGGATTCTCGAGCGCCGGATCGACCTTGGCATAGCCGCCGCCATCGAGCTGATACTGCCACGAAGCCTTATCGTAGCTCCTCGTCTCCTCGTCCCAACCGCTAAAATGGCCTTCGCTGAATGAGAAGTCCTCGCGCAGCAGGAACGGCGCGTTCGTGTGCGCCCGGACATAGTCCATGTGGCACAGGTCATTGGAAATTGCGTGGTGAATTAAACCGCCGAGAAAGGCAATGTCGGTACCGGCGCGCAGGGGGACATAGGAATCGCTGACGGCGGCGGTGCGGTTGAAACGAGGGTCCACGCAGATCAGCTTGGCCTTGCGCTTCCGCTTGGCGTCCATCACGAAGCGAAAGCCGACCGGATGATTCTCCGCCGGATTACCACCCATTACCAGGACGACATCGGTGTTGGCGATGTCGCACCAGCCATTGGTCATAGCCCCTCTTCCAAATGTGGCGGCCAAACTGACCACCGTTGGACCGTGTCAAAGCCTGGCCTGGTTTTCGTAGGGGATGATGCCAAGCCCGAATCGAAACTTGCCCAGCAGATAGTTGATTTCGTTGGTGTCCGTACAGCCGCCGATAAGTCCCAGCGTGTCGAGACGGTTCACGGTGCGGCCTTGCGCATCTTTCTCCGCAAAGTCTTTGTCGCGAGTGTCCTTGATGCGGCGCGCGATGCGTTGAATCGCCTCGTCCCAGGAGATGTCCGTCCACTCACTCGCTCCCGGCGCGCGGTAAAGCGGTTTGGTCAGGCGGCGATCGTTGACGACGAACTCTTTAAGCGAAATGCCCTTCGAACAAAGCGTACCGCGGTTGATTGGATTGTCGGGATCGCCTTCAATATGCACGACCGTGGGCCGCGCATTCTTCACGCGCTCGCCGGACGTATGGATAACAACGCCGCAGCCGACAGCGCAATACGGACAGACGCTTTGGACCTGATTCGTACGGGCGATCTTCAGTTCACGCGCGGCGACGGTGGCGGCTTCCAACCGGAAGCCGAATGCGGTGGCCGTGACGGCGGCACCGGCCTGCAGGAACTGGCGGCGATTTACGTGCGGGATCATCGGGAACTATCATATCGCGGGTCCAGTCAGCCCTCTTCGGCGTCGTCGAAGGGAACGTTTCGATAGAGGTCCCGCAATGGTATCTCAATACCAGCGGAGGATAGAGAAAGCACTGCGCCGTCCCCACGCGATTCGTACAATACCCAGTGACCGTTCTCGAGCCGGAAAACCTCTGCCGCGGCCTCGCGCTGCGATACCAGCACGTATTCGCGAAGTGAACCTAGCTTGCGGTACTGCATAAATTTCGCACCCCGGTCGTAACGTTCCGTACTTGGCGAAAGCACTTCAATGAGCACGGTGGGATTTGTACAGGAGTGTTTGAAAGCCTTCGAACGTTGCAGCGGTCCGCAGACAATGGTGAGATCGGGATATGTAGCCAAATCGGCGCTTTCCACAACAACTCGAAAGTCCGCGGAATAGGTGGTACAAGAGGTGCCACGCAGACGAGTATCTACTTCCACCGCGAGATTAATTTGCAAACGCGAATGCGGTCCCGATCCGCCCGCCATCGCGAACACCTGCCCGGCGTGGTACTCGTGCTTCACGCCAAGCCGTTGTTCCAAAGCAACGTATTCTTCCGGGCTGAACAGATGCTGCGGTTGTGTGGCCATTATTCAGCGTCTTCGAACCGAACTCCCCGATAAATCTCGCGCATCGGGATCTGTATCCCAGCGGAATTCAGAGATAGCACCGCGTCCTCCCCGCGTAACGGGTGGAAAACCCATTGGCTGTTTTCCAATCGGTACAGGTCAATCGCCATTGCATGCTGGGATACAAGCACGTACTCCCGCAATGAAGCGAGATTGCGATACTGATCGAATTTGGCCCCTCGGTCATAGGCTTGCGTGCTGGGGGAGAGCACTTCAAAGAGTACCGTTGGGTTCGTGATCGAATGCCCGAAAGCCTTGGCCTGTTGTTCCGGACTGCAGACGATGGAGAGGTCGGGATATGTCGCCATGTCGACCGCTTCAATCACTACACGGACATCGGCGGGATAGACGTTGCAGGGGGAATCCGACAATGCTTCGTCTACGCGGCGGGTGAGGTTAACTTGTATGCGTCCATGCGGAAGCGAAACACCCGCCATCGCAAACATCTGCCCGCCGTGATACTCATACTTCCCGCCAAGCTTCTGCTCCAAGGCAACGTACTCCTGCGGGCTGATCCGGGGCTGCGGTGAAGTCGCCATCCCTTTATCTTAATACCCCATCTGCCGCATCCGGTTTTCGATAATCGCCCCATACTGATTCATCGCTCCCGGCCTTCTCCGCTTAGGCGCCGGAATACAAGCCGCCAAACGCGCCGCCTGTTCCCGCGATAACGCCCCGGCCGGCGCGCGATAGTGATATCGCGACGCGGCCTCCGCCCCGTACACTCCCGGTCCCCATTCGATCAGATTCAGGTACAACTCCAATATCCGCTCTTTCCCCAGGATGAAATCGGCCGCCGGCGCCAGTGTCCACTCCACTACCTTCCGTACCGGATTCCCGTGCGTCGTAAAGAACAGGTTCTTGATTAACTGCTGCGTTAGCGTCGACGCTCCCCGCAACCGCCTCCGTTTTCCGGTGGCATCGCGGGCGGCATCGGCCATCGCCTCGATATCCAAGCCCCAATGAGTGTAAAAGCGAGTGTCCTCACCCGCAACCACGGCATGGCGCAGATAAGGTGAGATTCTCGCCATCGCCACCGGCGTAAATCGCTTCTCATAGGGTGCCCTACGAAACCAGGATTCGACGCGCCGCTGAATATGCACCCCCGTTGTCGGTGGCGTCACCCACCGCAAAAGTATCAACGACCCAATCCAGAATGCATACAAACTGAGAACCGCTTTCACCGCAAACGGCGCCGCGCGGCGCCACAGCCGCTTCACGGTTTCTTAATCCTGGCGTCCGTCAGCCGGGTCCGGATGCGAGCCATTTCCTCCCGGTCCGCCGTGTTGGCGCGTCCCTCTTTTTCGAGCGCCGTGAACAAGCCCAACGCCGTTTCATACTGCGAAACGGCCTCCCCAAACTGCCTTGCGCGCAAGGCCACGTCGCCAAGCACGCCATGTGTCTCGGCCACCTCCCCGCGCGCGCCCGCATTCGCCGGATTTCGTTCCGCCAGCAAACGTCTCTCCTCCAGCACCGCGCGAAGAAGGCGCGCGGCGCGGCTTGTATCGCCCAGGAGATTCCACGCCTTCGCCTCCCGCAGCCTTACCGTAGCCAACAGCGTCCGCGCGCGCACTTCGTTCGCGTCGGCGTTCACCAACGGTTCAAACTGTCGGACGGCTAACGCAAATGACGCTAGCGCCCCCTTCGCGTCTCCGGCAACCCGCAACGCATTCCCCAGATTGGAATGCGCCAGTCCGAGCGAGATCCGAAACTGCGCCTGTCCGTTATGCGCGGTGTGTACCGCCGTTTGTATCCGCAGCGACTCGCGGTAATGTTTAATTGCGCCCTTCACATCCTTTTCGTGCAACAGAATGCTGGCCATACGGGTATGCGCCACCGCCAGGCCCTGTTGATCGTCATCGCTGCCCGGATTGCGTTTGGCGAGTTGTTCATAGAGGTGTAGACCCTCCCGGCGGAGTTCCAGAACTCCCTGAAATGCCCCGAGCATTGACACACTGGCACTGGTCGCCGTGAGGCTCGAAGCCACATTTCGCTGGCGGGCAACATCATCCGGCTTGCGCTCCAACAGGCGCCGCCGCATTTCCAGCGCCGTCCGGTCGGCATCCAGTGCCTGCTGCCCGTCTCCAGTGGCGCGCAGAATGGAGCTGATGCGCATCAGCGTGTTGGCCAACGCCTCCTCCCAGCGGTCGCGTTCAGCGGCGTCCTTGGCCTCCCGCAGTAGCGCCCGCCGAATTCCCTCCGCTTTGCGATAGCTCTGCAATGACGCCGCCGTGCCGCCCAGGTTCATGGAGCCGGGACGGCCCTGCACATCGCCCACTTTCTCGTACGCATTCGCCAGGTCCTCCTGCAAGGAAGGGTCGTCTTTGGATTCCTGCGCCAAACTGTCCAGGTACTGTAGCGAGTTCCGGACCATCGTCCCTCGTACCGCGGTGGCGCCAGGCAGCCGGGCGATGGCATCGTCCATATCGAATATAAAAGTGTTGGCCAGTCGCCGCACATCCTGGAACCGGCGCTCGGCGCGCTCATAGTTCAAACGCGCGATCCGCGCCTGCCACAGCGTCATGCCTAATCCGCCGATCAGCGCCAACGCCACCGCGCCCGTGGCCAGCACAACCAGGCGATTCCGCCGTATGAACTTGTGCGTACGGTACGTCCAGGTATGGGCGCGCGCCGCGATGGGGCGCGACGCCAAATGCGCGCGAACGTCTTCGGCGAGCGCTTCCACGGACTGAAACCGTTCGGCTGGCTCAAATTCGATGGCCTTCAACGATATGTTGTCCAAGTCGCCTTCCAACTTGCGGTCGCCCGCGCGCAGGCTGGGGTGCGGCGGCGCTTCCTTTTTCAGCTTTTCGTAGTACTGCATCGGAGCCAGATGCTCCATGGGTACCGCGTGCTCCCAGGTAAGCAGGAAGTAGAGGATACGTCCCAGTGAGTAAATGTCCGAGGCAATGCCGGCGGGATCGCCGCGTAGTTGCTCGGGGCTGGTCCAGGCTGGAGTCATGGCCGGTTGCGTCGTGCCGCCGGGCTTGGCTTCGGTCGTGTCCTCACTGGTCTGCAACAACCGCGAAATGCCGAAATCGAGCAGTTTAATTCCACCGCCGGGCTGCATCAAAATATTGCCCGGCTTCAGGTCGCCATGTGCGACCAGTTGGCGGTGCGCGTAGCTGACCGCGTCGCAAATCGCCAGGAACGCATCCAGTCGCGCGGGCAATTCCATCGCCCGCGCGTCGGCGCTTTTATCGAGTGGCGTGCCTTCCACATACTCGGTGACCAGATACGGCAGGCCATCGTCGGTGATGCCGCCATCGAGTAATTGCGTGATGCGTGGGTGATGGAGCCGTGCGAGAATCTGCCTTTCCATGCGAAAACGGCGAAGCGCGCCGGGCGTGACCGCCGAATGGCGAATCAGCTTCAACGCGACTGGCATCTTGTACCCATCCACCTCGCGTGTCGACAAATACACCTCGCCCATCCCACCTTGGCCGAGCAGCGATTCCAGATGATAAGGCCCGATTCGCCGCCCCGCCGAAGTTTTGGGACTGGCTAGGCTAACAACAGCTTCTTCCATAAAAGCCCCGGCCTCGCCCAATGCCGCAATCAGCGAAAGTACTTCCTCCCGCAATTCCGAGTCGGTTCCGCAGACCTCATCCAGGTAACGCGTCAATTCCCCCCGCGGAAGGTCCAAGGCATGGTCAAAAACTTCCTTTACCCGCTTCCAGCGGGCTGCGGGCGCCGATTCCGACGGCCCTGTCTTCATGGAACTTCCGGTTTCGCCGGTACCTTGGACAATTCGCGGAACAGCCATGCTTTCGCCGAGACCCAATCGCGCTTGACCGTCGACTCCGAAACGTCCAGCACTTCCGCCGTCTCTTCTATGGACAGGCCGGTGAAGAACCGAAGTTCAACAACGCGAGCCTGCTGCGGGTCGATCTGGCTGAGCGTCCGTAGTGCGTCGTCGAGAGCTTCGATTTCGAGGTCCCGCTTTTCGGAAACGCCCAAGGCTTCGTCAAGGGACAGGGCGGCGACGCCTCCGCCGCGCTTGGCCGCGCGGACGCCGCGGGCGTGATCGACAAGGATTCGCCGGATCATCTGCGCCGCGATACCAAAGAAATGCGCCCGGTTTTGCCATCGAACAGACTGTTGATCGACCAGGCGCATATACGCTTCATGAACCACAGCCGTCGCCTGCAACGTGTGGTCCGGCCGCTCCCGGTGGAGATAGATCGCCGCCAAGCGACGAAGCTCGTCATAGACGACCGGCGTTAAGGAATCGAGCGCCGCCCTCTCGCCGTCGGACCATTGTTTCAGGAGTTGCGTTACTTCCGGTGTCGTCATGCGCTACCAGTCAAAAATTATAGCGTTTTAAGGGGGTGTCCGGCGTTGGGTTTTGGGCTCGCTTCAGCAATGGGGTGGAACAGCTCTGGAGCATTTTCAGGGCGCTTGTAGACCCTTCCCTCACGGTCAGGGCTCGGTTTCGCGTCAATGATCTGTCCCCGGTAGTTTCCAAAAGGCGCTAGCTCGCCGCCAATGCGATTACCCGCGTCAAGCGGATACCCCTCTTGCCGAATACGTGCGAAGCGCATTCGAGTCGCGCCCGCAACCGCGGCGAATTTTTAATCGGCCGATTGGTTGCGTCGTTGTTCCGCCTTGGACCCATCCGGCATCAAAAAGTGACCTTCAGCGCAAATTGAATTTGACGGTTGGCGCGCTGCGTGCTGCTGATCGTGCCCACTCCGGTGTTGCCGATGGTGGCGGCGGGCAGGCTGAACTGCGGCGTATTGAGGGCGTTGAAGAACTCACTGCGAAAGAGCAGGCTCTAGGATTCTTGGATTCTAAAGCGCTTGGTTACCGTGAAATCGAAATTGTAGATGGGCGGGCCCGTGAGGATGTTGCGGCCGGTATTGCCCCACAGGAATGCCACCGGCGACCGGTAGGCGGCAGGGTTGAACCACAGGTTTGGCGTGCGGTTTTCGAGTTTTCCTTCCGTTCCGGGAACGGCATCGGCGCGCGTCCCCGCGCCCGTGTTGGTGAGTGAACCAGTGGAGGTAACCGTGAAAGGCAGACCGCTCTGCATCACCGTGATGCCGGCGGAGATTCGATCCGAGCGGCGCCGCATAATTCCAGGCGAGATTCACCCGGTGGCGGATGTCGGAGTTCTGCGGGCCCCAGTCGGCGCGCCGGTTGCGCGGGTCTTGCGGAACCGGTCCGTTGACGCCCCCGTCGCCGCCGGAATTATCCAGTCCATGAGCCCAGGTCCAGTTGCCGAGGAAATAGAGACCTTTGCCAAAACGCTTTTCCAGGTTGGCTTGCAACGAGGTGTAGGCGGAGTTACCCACGGTTTCCACCCATTGGATGTTCACGACGTCGGGGAACCGGGAATAGAATGGGCGGCGCGGGTTAATGGCGCCGGGGCCCGGGTCGGGCTGATTCAGCGGCTGGTTCCAGGTGAGGCGGCGTCCCAGGGAGCCGACGAAGGTGACACCGGCGACCGAGCTTGCGCCCAACTCATGCTGGATGCCGAAGTTGAATTGCTGAACGGCGGCGTTGCGGTAGTTCTGAGCCACGCCGCGGAGGTTTCCAAAAGGCCTTTTGGGATCGGGCGCCGGAAAGTCCTTCACCCCTTTGAAGCCTTGCGATACCCGATTGTCGGGGACCAGCGCGCCGGGAATGATGCTGAAGATCAGATCAAACGGCACGTGGCGAAACTGGCGGATGGTGGTGTCGTGGCGTCCTTCAGGGGTGAAGAAAATGCCGTAGCCGCTGCGGACGACCATTTTCGGTCTCAGTTGCCAGGAGAAGCCGAAGCGGGGGCTCAGGGAGCCGAAATCGGTGATGATGTTGGCTCTGCGGGAAACGCCGTTCGCTCCGGCAATGAGCAGTTCGGCGCGTGTGGGATCGAAGTTGGCCCCGTAGTTGTTGCGTTCGGTGAAGGGCGTGTTCACTTCGTAGTGGGCGCCGATATTTAACGTCAGATTGCGCCTGACCCGCCATTCGTCACGGGCATAGAAATTGTATTCCTGTGTATTGACGAAGGCTTGTCCGGGCAGGAAGAAGTCGCGGGTGGTGCGGGCCGGGTAGCCGAGAAGCATGGTCGCCATAACGTGGCCCGTGCCGCCGGCGGAGGCCGGGTTGTTGGTCAGCGCGTTGTCGAAATTGAAGCGGCCGAAGGCGCTTTCTCCGGGGGAGGCTGGCCGTTTCGCTGATCATGCGGCGGCGAAGGTCTACGCCGAATTTGAAGTTGTGCGTATTCTTCAGCCAGTTGATGTTGCCGATTTACTCCTGCATGGTCTCCTGGCGAATGAGGGGCGAGGACCGGGCGCTGCCGAGGCCGGCATATCCCGCCGGGGAGATGATGGGCGCGGTGGGTTGGAATGGGTCGGACGTATCGCGGCCGGGGATTTCTTTCCAAATAGGGTTTGACAGTGCCGTTGGCGTAAGGAAGCTGGCGAAACGCGTGTAGCCGAAGCGGAAGTCGCCGATCAGGTTGGGGCGAAAGACGTGCGTATCGGCGGCGACGAGACTTTGTCCGCGGACGGTGTTAGGGCCGGCGAAGCTGTCCTCATTGCCGCCAATGTCGGTATTAAACGTGTCCGGAATAGTCAGGTTGCTATCGTCGATGGAGTAGCGGAAAAAGAAGTTGTTGCGAGTGGAGTAGACGTGGTCGAGGCGGCCGTCGGCGCGTTCGCTAGAACTGCGTTTTTGCGGGCTGACAGTGTAGTTGTTGGCGAGGCCGGCGCGCTGCGGGACTGGGTACAGGCCAACGAGGCGGCCCGCGACAGGGTCAAAGCGGGAGGCGGGAATCCGGTCATTGGGAAACCGTTGCCGCGTCGCCGGGTTAACGCCGGTGTTGGTGGTGAGCGGATCGAAGATCCCGTTGGCAGCGACGCCGGTGAAATCGCCGAGACGCATTGGCTCCGTAGGGACGGTGACGAGGCGCGTCTGGCCGACCACTTCGCGGTAGCCTTCATAATCGGCGAAGAAAAAAGTCTTGTTCCGGCGGATGCGGCCCCCCAGCGCCGCGCCTCATCATGCTTTTCGACATTCGTCTTTACCTCTTCGAGTCGTGTTTTTGTGAGTTTTGCCGCTGGGCGGTATAGTCCCGGAAGAACTTGAATGTCCGCCGCAAGATGGGCTCATATAGCGGACTCTGGGTGACCTGCACCAGTTTACGGTCCCGTTCTCGCTGCCAGACGGCCCTATCGTAGACGTAAACGGCCACGCCGTTTTCATCCAGAATCTTGCTTGCGCCGACGGGCGCTGGATCCGGCTTTGGCTGAACGACGTAGTTGATGGCCGTTCCCGGAGGCTTTTCCCGCATGGCGTAATAGATCCAGACGTTCGGGTCCGTGCCCCAGGGCTGCTTTGGATATCGCATTCGGTAGTCTTCCGGCAGGAGGGCCTTCAGCGCCCCTCCTTTGCGTACGGCCTCGGGGTACCCGGCCTCATAATCTCCTACTCGGTAGGCGGTAGCGTAGCCGAATTCGCGAGCGGCCAGGTTGATGCCGAAATCGCGAGGCAAGGAGAGCGCCAGTGAGATGGCCGCGCAGCCGGCCGCCGCCGGAAGAAGCCAGCGCTGCGTACGTTCTGTGTAGCCAAGATACATGCGCCAGAACACCACCAGGGGCAGGATCATCACCGGCGTGAACTGGTGTAGTGACGTCCAAGTCTGTATATAAAGGACGCCGAAATAGGCCGCGGTGACGACGGCCAGGCTCCAGCCGATGGTGTCTGCCCGGCGGATGGCCGGGAGAAACAGGGCCGGCAGCAGACCACTTGGGAACAGCAGCGCGTTCCAGCGGAACCACTCCGTCAACGTGGGCGGGTAGAGTCGGCGGAGCATGTTCTTCATGGAGAACTGATCGTTCACTCCGCCAAGCAGTTTAATACCGTAGAAATACTCGTAAACTACTGTGATCACAGCCCAGGTCAGAAGCAAGGCGGCTAACGGGGTGAGGAGTTCGCGCCAGTTTTCACGGCGCGCGAGGATAATGGCGCCCGCCAGGCCAAGGAACAGTAAGAGAGATCCCGGCGACGAAAGGAGCGCGAACAGAGCAAAGAGCCAGAACCAGAACCGCCATTGGCTCCACAGCGCAAAGCAAGCAGGAAGAAAACAGGCCAGAATCAGCGTGTCGGTGGCCGAGCTCTCGGCGACATCGGCATAGAACGGCTCGTAAGTGGCGTTGAAAACCTGGACCGCGGTGTAGCAGGCAAGCGCAAGCCAAAGCGCCGCCTCCTCGGTTGCGCGGAGAGCGCGCCGCGCGCCTTTCTCGATGAGGAGCAAAAGGGCGGCGAACACGACTATGATATACAGCACGTAAGGGAAGCGCACTGAGGCTTCGATGGGTCCGAAGAGGCTCAGGAACCAATGGTTCGGATAGGAGAAAAGAACGAAGTTGCGATAAAACCCAAACAGGCCTTCCGATAGCTCAAAGAACGGGAACAGATGGGTGCCGAGGCTCCGGCCGAACTCGAAGGCTTCGATGCCGTCGATGTTAAAGCTTTCCCAAAAGATTTTGGGAACGAGGGCGGCGACCGCGGCGGCGGCGGCGGCGGCCATGGACAAAGCGCGCCGGGCCTCTCGCCATGGCACCTCAAACATAGGGGAAGCGATCTGCCGTGGACGGAATAACAGACCGGCATAAGCAAGGCCGGCCGCGCCGGCCCAGGGCCAAAGCGTGAGGCCGGGAGTGAGCGCCATTCCAGCCAGCTTGACGGCCGTGCCCAGGATGAACGAGAGCAGTATCGATGTGCCGAAAGCGAGCACAATCCATTCCGCGGCGCTCTTAACCCGCCAGAACAGCAAGACCAGAAGGCCTCCCGGCGCGAGATAAAACAAGAACGCGCTCACCGCCACTAGCGGGGTGACGGCATATAGCAGCCACCCATGGGAAGGCTGGAAGTAGGGATTGGCGGCCGCCGCGAGGTGGTACAGGCTGGATGTCCGCTCAATAACGCCGCGGCTCCAGATTGCCGGCAGGCAGCCAATCAGCAAGGCCGCGAGCAGCCATAGTAACGGGCGGCGCCGGTTCGTTTCGATCGGCGGGCTCATCGGCCACCGGAAATCGGTTGATATGGCCCTTGCACAACCGGCGCCGCAACGATCCAAACCGGCCGGTCCGGAAACCGGCGCGCGATGGCCGCACGGCTCTCCGGCCCGAGGTCTCGCGCGAAAATGGGTCCAGGAGAATCCAGTGTTGGAGGATTCACCAGCATCGCCGATATGTAGTCCACATCGTCGGCGGCACGGATAAAAACCAGACCGTTACCGAAATGCCGCCCGGCGGCAAAGCGCCGCATCTCGCCGCTGGTTCCCCCCAAACAGATGATATTTGTCCAGCCATCTCCAGGGGAAGTAATTGACCACGGAAATGAAGCACACGGCGGCCACAAGCGCGGCGATGCGCAACGAATCCGTATGGCTGCCTCCGGCTTCGGAGCAGCGCCGCCGCAATTCCTGGACCCCCCGGGCGGCGCAGACCTCGCTCAACGCGAATAACAGCGGAAAGGACGCGGCGAATCGGGGTATATTTCCTCCCAGGCGTTTTTAGCCTGCTCTACTCTATCACGCGGCGCGGACGAGATAAAGCCCCGCTCCACCCCGGCTTTTACCAACGTTTCCGGCAAACTCGCCGGACAGCGTAAGCGCCGGAATCGGAGGCCCTCCCCTTCCCAGCTATCGGATAACGGGAGATCAGCCCAGTTATTTGCGCCCGGGTCGGCCCGGTCATCGTCTCGCCGCAGCCACGCCGCAAGCCCTTTTCCCCTCGCCTCCGCTTTCCCCGGTCCCATGCACAAAAGCCCGGATCCGTTCCAGGCTCAACGCATTCCCGTCTTCCATACTGATGTGCAACTCCCGGCCAAGCTCGCCTCCGGGCTCATCTTGTATTGGACACGACGGGACAAGACTGAGATTTGCCACGACCGGCGGCGCGGGTGTGTCTCATCGGTAAGAGCGGCAAGTCTTGAACCGGTATCGAACTGTTTTGGTCGCGGCTAAAACCTCACCGATGGCGACGCGGCCAAGCCCTGGCGACACGCCTCGATCTGGTTCGCGATAGCGGCCTGAGCGGCCCGGTCCTCGCCGGTGATTTGGTTTCGCCCCGCAATTTCGGCGAAGAGTTGGCGGGCGCGCTCCAGCTCGGCTAGCGCTTCCCTCCAGGCTGCGGGCTGTTTGGAAGCGGCTGCGACCTCTGTCAGCGATCGTCCAAGTACCCATTGAGCCGACGCGCGGTCCCGGCGGAACAGGGCGTTTCCCTTCTCTCTTTCAAGCAGCCCGTCGATAACGCGGATGGCGGCGCGGGCGCTACTGACGGCGCCGTCCCGGTCTCCCGTTCTTGGGAGCGCCTCCGCCATCTTAAGCTGGGCGGTGGCCAGCATTTGGTTGGCGTAGGGGTTAGCGTGATCGCGCTGGATCCAGTCGCGCGCGGTTTGCAGGAGTTGACGGTAGCTGGCCAAGGCATCCGCATTCTTGCCGGCTTGCAGTTGGGCGTTGCCCTGGCGTTCCCAGGCGAGGGCGACGTCGCGGCGGGCCAGGGGGTTGGAGGGGTCAAGGGCGGAAAGTTGGCGCAATGTTTCGAGGGCGTCTTCGACCGAACCTTGCTTCAATAGCGTAAAGGCCAGGTCGCGGCGGGCTTGGAGATTCTGGGGGTCGGCGGCGGCAATTTCACGCCGAAATTGGAGAGAGCGCAAATAAAGAGGCGCGGCGTCGGCGGGGGATTCGAGATTGGCCAGATCCTCCAGGGCGAAAGCGAGTTCCCGTTTTGGCCGGGCGGCTAAGGGGTCGGCCGCCGCTATTTGTCGATACAAATTCAGGGCGGCCCGGCGGGATTCGCGGGCGCCAGTCCCGTCGCCGTTTCTCTGGAGGACGGCGGCGAGGCGGCTGTGGCTAATGGCTTGGTGGCGGGGAGCATCGGAGCCAGTCAGAGATTGGGCCAGTTGATGGGCCTTTTGCGAGAGACTGATGGCTTCGGTGGCGGCTCCGGTACCGGCCAGGGCGACGGCGAGGTTGTGATAGCTGGCGGCTTTGGAATCCGCTGGAGCGTTGGCGGCGTCACGAAGCGCGACTGCGCGGCGGAGAGATCCCACGGCGCCGGCGGAATCTCCGTTAGCTGTAAGGACATCGGCGACCGCTTCGTGGGCGTTGGCGAGTTCGTTAACGACTTCTGGGGTTTGCTCAATGTTTTCGAGGAGCGACTGCGAGCGGCGATAACTCGTGATCGCGCCACCGGTGTCGCCCAGATTCGGGAAGTTGGGATTGCCCTGGACGTGGCCGACGCGGAGGTAGCCGGTGGCGAGGTCGCGTTGGAGACCCGGGTCGGCCGTCGATTCCTGCGAGAGATTGGCTAGGTAAGCGAGGGCTTTGTTTACGAGCAGGCGACGCGCCGGCGTAGTACCGGGCAGTGGGGCGAGAGCATCCTGAACATCAAAAAGAATGGCGTTAGACATTTTGCGGACTTCGGCGAATCGGGCTTCCACCCGAAGACGTTCGGCGCGGGAGCGCGTGGCCTGCCAGAAAGCGAGACCGGCGATTAGAACCAGTAGCGTAATGGCGCCGGCGGCGGCAAGGGTAATGGCGGTATTGCGGCGAAAAAAGAGACCGGCGCGGTAGGCGGGGTTGTCCGGCCGGGCGGTGACGGGGAGTTGATTGAGATGGTTGCGAATGTCCTGGGCGAACTGGGCGGTGGACTGGTAACGCTCGGCGGGATGGCGGCGGAGGGCGCGAAGGAGAATGGCGTCGATGTCCCCTTGCAGTTTCTTGAGCAGGATGGCTGGCGTGCCATCGCGCTGTTCGCTGACGATAAGGGCGTTGGCGGTAATCTGACGGCCGCCGTCCATGGTGAGACGATCCGTGGTTCGAAAGATGGCCTCGCTGGGCTTTTGGGGTTCGCCCTGGGCGTATGCGCGGAGGGCTTCCAGCGCGGCGTTGTCCTTAATCTCATACGGGCGGTGTCCTGTCAGAAGCTCGTACAAGACAATGCCCAGAAGGTACACATCGCTGGCGGTGGTAACGTTTTCGCCTTTCAGTTGTTCCGGGCTGGCGTATTGGGGCGTCATTAGCCGCATGGAGGTGGCGGTCTTGTCGGTGGCTACCTGGGCGATTTCGGGGTTCATCAATTTGGCGATGCCGAAGTCGAGAAGCTTGGCCGTGTTGTCGGGTCGAACCAGGATGTTGCCCGGTTTGATGTCGCGGTGTATGATCAGATTCTGGTGCGCGTACTGAATGGCGTCGCAAACCTGAAGGAAGATCTGAAGGCGTTTGGCGGTGGGCAGACGTTTTTGATTGCACCATTCGTTGATGGGCATTCCCTCCACGTATTCCATGACGATGTAAGGGCGCCCGTCATCGGTCGCGCCCCCATCAAGGAGGCGGGCGATGTTCGGGTGATCGAGCGACGCGATGATTTGCCGCTCCCGGCGGAAACGCTGGAGAATGCGGTCGGATTCCATTCCGCGGTGGATGACTTTGATCGCGACTTGTTTATTAAAGGACTTATCGGCCCGATAGGCCAGATAGACCGCGCCCATGCCGCCGCTGCCGAGAAGTTTTTGCACCGCGTAAGGGCCCAAATGCGAGGGCATGGGTTCATTCATGTCGGCGGCCGCATCGGCTAGAACTTTGGATAGCGGCGTTACCGCGGGTTTTTCGAGGAACTTATCGGAGGTATAGTCCGCCTTGAGGAGTTCCCGGACTTGGATGTAGAGTTCGCGATCCGCTCCGCAGGCGCGTTCCAGGAATGATGGACGTTGCGCCATGGGCTGTTCGAGGACGAGTTGGAACAGGCTTTTGACCTGACTGTATCTTTCGGGAGTCACGAAGGGTCCGCGAAGATAGTATCCCTCATGCGGAAGCTAGTGGCGAGTGGCGGTGTAGGACAGAGAAGCCGCGCGGAGACGGAATTCGGTCCCGACCGCTGGCTTGTCGAGAGGAGTGTGGGGAATGGAGTCGGCGGCGAGGAGTGCGAGGACTTGCGGGAGCAGAGAAGGTTCTGCGGCGCAGTAATGGCGCAGAAACGATTCACGCTGTTCCAGCGGGAATTCGAGCGCGAGACGGAAGGCGGATTTTACCTGTCGATATCGTTCTGGCGTCACTGGTGTCTTGAGCGATTTGGATTTGCAAAAGAAATGCGAGGCTGGATGGTGAGACCGGCCTCGCAACCTCCGACATGTCCGGGAACCTACGGAAAGGTCCACGTTCAATATGTAGCGCGTGAACGGGGCGGAAAAGCCGTCAGGTAGTGTTTGGGCGGGGGGCGGTGAGTTGGTTATGGAGCCAGGCGCGGGCCATGCGCCATTCGCGTTCAACGGTTGCGGTGGAGATGCCCATCACTTCGGCGGCTTCTTCCACAGTAAGCCCGCCGAAGAAACGGAGTTCGACGAGTTTGGCCTGATCGGGGTCCAATGCCTGGAGGCGATTCAGCGCTTCGTCGAGTTCGTCAAAGGCCACTTCCGGTACGGACGCGATGCCGACGTTGTCTTCAATGGACAGAACCTGGGCGTTACCGCCGCGTTTCTGGGCGCCTTGGTTGCGGGCGTGATCCACCAGGATGCGGCGCATGAGTTGGGCGGCGACGCCGAAAAAGTGGGCGCGGCTTTGCCAGTTGACGCGGGTTTGATCCACCAATTGCATGTAGGCTTCGTGGACCAGCGCAGTGGCTTGCAGAGTATGGTCCCCGCGTTCGCGGCGCATGTAATTGGCGGCGATGCGGCGCAGTTCGGTGTAGACGATCGAGAAGAGCTGATCGTGAGCGCCGGGAGTGCCTTGACGGGCGTCGGATAGGAGTTGGGTGACTTCGCCGCTGGGTTGAGGGGTCACTGGTTTATCTTTGGAAAGTAGGTGGTAGGGACGGGCAGAGTCGAACTGCCGACCTGTCGCTTAGGAGGCGACCGCTCTATCCATACTGAGCTACGTCCCCAAAACCTTTTTCATTCTACCAGCGCGTTAGACCCTTTTTGCCTATATCTTTTCGGAATTGCATGCCGTGAAAGTGAATCGCCCCGGCCGCCGTGTAAGCGCTTGCAATGGCATCTGGCAACGTTTTGCCGCTCGCGGTTACTGCAAGGACTCGCCCGCCCGCAGTTACGAGTTGTCCATTTTCGTCGTGCTGAGTGCCTGCATGAAAGACTTTGGCGCCTCCCGACTCGGCTTCGGCGATCCCCGAAATGGGGTCTCCCATGCGAGGTCTGCCGGGGTAACCGGCCGCGGCGAAGACAATGGCTACCGACGGATCGGGAGACCATTTGAGACTCTGAGTATGGAGCTTGCCAGTAGCGCCGGCATGGAGCACTTGAGCCAGGTCGGACTCTAGGCGGAACATCAGGGGTTGTGTCTCCGGGTCACCCATTCGAACGTTGAACTCAAGGGTTTTAGGACCGTCCGCCGTCATCATCAAACCGGCGTACAGGAATCCGGTGAACGGCGATCCCTCTTTCCGCATCCCATCTATAGCCGGTCGCATGACCGTTTCCATAATGGTTTGCGTCAATTCGTTGGTGAGAAGACGTTCGTCGACGTAAGCGCCCATTCCGCCCGTATTGGGGCCTTGGTCGTTTTCGTATATATTCTTGTGATCCTGGGAGGGAAGAAGGGGTAAAAGCGTGTCGCCATCGGAGAGCGCGATGAAGCTGATTTCCTCTCCGGTCAGGAACTCCTCGATCACCAGGCGCTGCCCCGCTGCGCCGGCGAGTTCGCCTTGCATGAACTGTCGCACGGTGGCCCGCGCTTCGCCCATTGAATGCGCGATGACAACTCCCTTGCCTGCGGCGAGACCGTCGGCTTTCAGTACTACCGGCGCATCAAAGTCGTCGAGGGCGCGGAGGGCGTCGGCTTCGTTGGTGGCGGTGTGGAAGCGGGCGGTGGGGATATTGTGGCGCCCGAAGAAGTTTTTGGAAAAAATCTTACTGCCTTCAAGCTGGGCCGCGGCTTGCACCGGACCGAAGATAGCTTTCCCGGCTTGGCGGAATTGATCGACGACCCCAGCGATGAGCGGAGCCTCAGGACCCACTACAGTTAGATCGATTCCGTGAGTATCCACTATAGATAGGTAGTCGGTTCCCGCCAGACACGTTGCGGACTGGCTGATACCCGGATTGCCGGGTGCGGCATAGATTCGATTGACTGACGGACTTTGTGCCAACCGCCACGTCAAGGCGTGTTCACGGCCGCCTGATCCGATAACAAGTACGTTCAACGAAGAAAGCTCCTCCAGTTAGAATAGAACAGGCACTCAATTGGCTTTGAACTTTGATGTAGTTGTCATTGGCGCCGGGCACGCGGGCTGCGAGGCGGCGCGCGCCTGTGCCCGACTTGGGTTGAAAACTGCCATGGTAACGATGAACATAGACCTCATCGCCCAGATGTCTTGTAATCCCGCCATCGGCGGAATTGCCAAAGGTCATTTGGTTCGGGAGATTGACGCTCTCGGCGGCGTGATGGGTGAAGTAGCCGATTTCGTCGGGATTCAATTTCGTTTACTGAATACCAGCCGGGGACCGGCGGTGTGGTCGCCGCGCGCGCAGTGTGACAAAAAGCAATACCGGATTCGGATGAGAGACGTATTGGAGCAGGAGCCGAATCTTCGAATCTTGCAGGCCGAAGTGGCAGAGTTGTTGATCGATCCGGCCGTGCCCGGGGGCCGGCGCCGAATTCGCGGTGTTTCTTTGCGGGATGGACGGAGTGTGTCTGCCGGTGCCGTCGTCGTTACCACCGGTACATTCTTGAATGGTTTGGCCCACGTTGGTGAAAACAAGGTCGATTGCGGACGAAGCGGCGAACCAGCGTCGAATCTGTTGGGGCATCAACTTCGGAAGCTCGATTTGCAATGGACACGCCTTAAGACGGGAACTCCGCCCCGACTCGACGGGCGGTCCTTGGATTGGTCTCGATTCGAGCCTCAACCCGGGGATGCTGTGCCAACGCCGTTTTCATTCATGACGGGAAAGATCGTGCGCGAACAGATCAAATGCTATATTGCGTTTACTTCTCCGGCGACGCACGAGATTCTTCGAAAGAATATTTCGCGTTCTCCTCTTTATAGTGGTGTGATCGAAGGTATAGGCCCTCGTTACTGCCCGTCTATCGAGGACAAGGTCGTGAAATTCCCGGATAAGGATCGGCATCAGATATTCCTGGAGCCCGAAGGGCTGGATACGTACGAGGTCTACGTCAATGGAATGTCGACGAGCATGCCCGTGGATGTGCAGGAAGCGATGATCGCATCCGTTCCTGGCCTCGAGGATGCCGAGATGATCCGTCCAGGCTATGCCATCGAGTATGATGCGATTGACCCCCGCGAGTTGGACCACCGGCTTGAAGTCAAAAAGGTAGAGGGTTTGTTTCTAGCCGGCCAGATCAATGGAACCTCGGGCTACGAAGAGGCCGGATGTCAGGGGTTGATTGCCGGACTGAATGCGGCGTGTGCCGTCGGTGGATCGGAGGGGTTCTCCATCCCCCGCTCCGAGGCATACGCAGGGATCTTGGTGGACGATCTGATTACCAAGGGTGCCGATGAACCGTACCGAATGTTCACTTCGCGCGCCGAGTATCGCCTTCATTTGCGAATCGATAATGCGGATGAGAGATTAACACCATTAGGGCGACGTTTGGGCTTAGTCGGCAATGATCGCTGGGTTCGTTTTGAACGGAAGCAGGCTCAGAAAGAGCGGCTAAAGAACTGGCTCAGCCAAACAAGATTAAATCCGGTAGATTTTCCCGGGATGGGGCTTTCCTCCGATGACCGGCCGTTGCTGGAAGGTTGGCTTCGCCGTCCCGAATCCAAACTGTCTCTTATACACATCTGACGCTGCCGACGAATAGAGAGGTG
>ENA-ORBV01001106-ORBV01001106.1-microbial-mat-metagenome-genome-assembly--contig:-NODE-1106-length-61451-cov-7.107407_pt1 | contig 61451 bp, 50 predicted proteins | sample MGYA00237777_ERZ505514 | MGnify/ENA primary metagenome ERZ505514 (study PRJEB26160, sample SAMN06269048) | microbial mat metagenome | isolation source: Oligotrophic lake microbial mat | place...
TCGATCCGGAGGAGCTGGTTGTATTTGGCGACGCGGTCGGTGCGGGAGGCGGAGCCGGTCTTGATCTGGCCGGCGTTGGTGGCGACGGCGATGTCGGCGATGGTGACATCCTCGGTCTCGCCGGAGCGGTGCGAGATGATCGTCGTGTAGCGGTTGCGCTGCGCGAGGGCGATGGAGTCGAGGGTCTCGGTGAGGGAGCCGATCTGGTTCACCTTCACGAGAATCGAGTTGGCGGTGCCGGTATCGATGCCCTTTTGGAGGAAGGCGACGTTGGTCACGAAGAGATCGTCGCCGACCAACTGGACCTTGGCGCCGAGGGTGTCGGTGAGCTTCTTCCACGTGACCCAGTCGTTTTCGGCGCAGCCGTCCTCGATGGAAACGATCGGGTATTTGGCGCAGAGGTCCTGATAGTAGGAGACGAATTCGTCGCCGGTGAAGGAACGTTGATCGGACTTCTTGAAGACGTAGGTCTTCTTTTCCTTCACGTAGAACTCGGAAGCGGCGACGTCGAGGGCGAGGAAGATGTCCTTGCCGAGTTTGTAGCCGGCGCCCTTCACGGCCTCGGCGATGGCGTCGAGGGCGTCGGTGGTGGAGGCGAGGTTGGGGGCGAAGCCGCCCTCGTCGCCGACGGCGGTCTGGAGGCCCTTGGACTTGAGCACTTTCTTGAGGGAGTGGAACACCTCGGCCCCGGCGCGGAGGGCGTCGGAGAAGGAGGTGAAGTTCCGCGGGACGATCATGAACTCTTGGAAATCGATCGGGGCGTCGGAGTGCGCGCCGCCGTTCATGATGTTCATGAGGGGCACGGGGAGGACCTTGGCGTTGGGGCCGCCGAGGTATTTGTAGAGGGGAATGCCGGCGGCGGCGGCGGCGGCTTTGGCGGTGGCGAGGGAGACACCGAGGATGGCGTTGGCACCGAGCTTCGCCTTGGTCGGGGTGCCGTCGAGTTTGATCATGGCGGCGTCGACGCCGGTCTGGTCGAAGGCGTCGAAGCCGAGGAGGGCGGGGGCGATCTTGCCCTTCACGTTGCCGACCGCCTTTTGCACGCCCTTGCCGCCGTAGCGTTTTTTGTCGCCGTCGCGCAGCTCGATGGCCTCGTGCTCGCCGGTGGAGGCCCCGGACGGCACGGCGGCGCGGCCGAAGTGGCCGGAGGCAAGTTTGACATCAACCTCGACCGTGGGATTGCCACGGGAGTCAATGATTTCGCGGGCGGTGATGGCGCTGATGGTGGTGTTCATGGAAAAACGAAAAGAGGGAAGCAGGAAAGCAGGGGCGATGCCGAGGGGAAGGCGAAAGTTGGCCGATGCGCCCGCGCGTGCGGGTTTCCCGCGGCGGGGCCGCTCAAAACGGCGAGCGCGCGCGGAAAATCCGGCGGAAGAACCGCTCGGCCGCCCCGAGGTTGCGGGGGCGGAAGGCGGCGGGAATCTGGTGCGTGAAATTGCGGTCGCTGGCGGTCCGCCAGACGGAGACGCCGTCGTAGTTGCGGACCGCGAGGTTGACGCCGGTCAGCAACTCGGGCGGGACCTGATCGAGATGGCCTTCGAAGGCGGCGGCATGGAGCGGGGTGTCGCCGTTGTCGTTGCGGGTCAGCAAGAGGTCGGCGGTGAGATGCTCGCGGGGAATCTTGTCCAGTTGGCCGGTCTCGGCGGCGGCATGGATCGCGGTGAAGCCGGCCTTGCTGGCGCCGATCAGATTGCGGTGCGTGAGGAAGGCGGCGGGAATCTGCTGAAGATGGCCCGAAATGGCGGCGGCGTGGAAGACGGTGTCGCCCGTGCTGGTGACCTCGAGCAGGGCCGGGGCCGTGAGGAGGTCGGGCGCGATCTGGTCGAGGTGGCCGTTGAAGGCGGCGACATGGAGCACGGTCTCGCCGCCGAGATTTTTGGCGGAAAGCGCGGCCACGGTGATGAAGGAGGCCGGAATACGATCCAACGCGCCCTGCTCGGCCGCCTCGTGCAGGGGGGTGTTGCCGACATCGGATTTTAGCTGGAAGGCCGCCTGGGTGATCAACTCGAGCGGGAGTTGATCGAGATGGCCGTTGGCCACAAGCGAGTGGAAGACGGTGTTGCCGGCGTTGCTCCGCAACTCGAGGAGACCAGCCGTGAGCATGCCGGCGGGCAATTGGTCGAGGTGGCCGCTACTGGCCGCATGATGCAGCGGGCTGTAGCCGGCGTCGTTCTTTAAGGACAAGGCAGCGACGGTCAGCAATTCGGCGGGAATCCGGTTCAAGTAACCGTGGCGGGCAGCGACGTGCAGGGGCGTGTTGCCCGAGGCGTTGCGGGCGGCGAGGGATGCGGCCGTGAGCGTGCCGGCGGGCAACTGTGCGAAGTTGCCCGAGCGGGCGGCGGCGTGCAAATCGGGTGAGGCCATGACGAGTCGGAGAGGATTCCCGGCCCCGGCCGAACCGCAAAGCAAAATTCCTTTCGGCGCCGGAGACGTGCTTTGCATTTGCCAAGGAAACGGGGCTTCGCAAAAGCTACCCGGGATGAGCCAAGAATCGTCCACAACCCCGGCGGAAATTACCGCGAGCAAACAACCGGTGCTCCTGGTTGACGACGAGCAGTCGCTGTTGGATGTGCTGACGGCCGCGTTGGAGCCCTCGTTCGAGGTCACCACGGCGAAGAGCGCGCGCGAGGCGGATTTCCTGCTCCAAAAAAAGACTTTCAAGGTCGTCGTCGCCGACCACCTGATGCCCGGCGGAAACGGCATGAATTTTTTGGTCCGCGCCCGCGAGGAATTTCCTCACATGCAGCGGGTGTTGGTCACGGGCTACATGAAGCCCGAGATGTTGCTGCGGAGCGTGAACGAGGCGGCGTTGTTCCGGTATCTGCTGAAACCGGTTTCGTTGAGCGAGATCGTGCGGGTCGTCGAGGATGCGGCCAAGGCGCACGACATGAGCGTGGCGGCCGGCTGAGGTCGGTGGGCGTGCGACGAATTTTCGGACGGGAAACCCAGGTCGGCTTTAGCGCGCGAGTTTGGCGCGCAGGTAGGGTGCGGTGGGACTGCCTTTGGTTTTGAGGAGGCCGGCGAAGTCGCCCTGGTAGAGGAGTTCGCCGCCATCGGGTCCGCCGACCGGACCGAGCTCGACGATGTAATCGGCCTCCGCGAGCAGATCGAGATGGTGTTCGATCACGACCACGGTGTGACCCTGTTCGACGAGCGAATGGAGAACGCGGATGAGTTTTTCGCAGTCGCTGAGGTGCAGGCCGATGGTGGGCTCCTCGAGGAGATAGAGATTGCGCGGCAGCGTGCCGCGGGAGCGATCCCGGTAGCTGGCGAGACCGGTCGCGAGTTCCGTGACGAGCTTGAGGCGCTGGGCCTCGCCGCCGGAGAGCGTGGGCGAACTCTGGCCGAGCGTGAGGTAGCCGAGGCCGCAATCGACCATGAGCCGGCAGACTTGGGAAAGCTGAGAGTGGAAATCGAAGAACGTCGCGGCCTCCTCAAAGGTGAGCTGGAGGACTTGGCCGATGGCCTTGCCCTTCCAGGTGATGTCGGCGAGGTCGGGGCCGTAGCGCAGGCCGCGGCAGTCGTCGCAGGGAAGAAACGTGCCGGGCATGAACGCCATCTCGAGCTTGATCCGACCGGCGCCCTCGCAGGCGGGGCAGCGTCCGCCCGTGGTGTTGAAGGAGAAGCGGGCGGCGGAGTAGCCGCGGATCTTGGCCTCGGGGAGCGAGGCGAAGAACTGGCGGATGAGATCGAAGATGCCGAGGTAGGTGGCGGGTGTGGAGCGCGGGGTCTTGCCGATGGGTGATTGGTCGACCTCGACCACGGAGCGGAAACCGTTTGCGCCGCGAAGCTCGGTAAAAGGTAGCCGAGAGCCGAGAGTCGAGAGCTGAGAGTCGGAAGCGGAGGCGAAGCCGGTGGCCTTGACGAAGGAGCGGCCGGTGAGTTTTTTGCTTTTGGATTTGATCGCGTGCGTGACGGCCGGGTGGAGGACGTCGCGGAAGAGCGTGGATTTGCCGGCGCCGCTCGGGCCGGCGACCATGGTGAGGCGGCCGAGCGGGATACGGAGATCGAAGTTTTTTAAGTTTCGGAAGCGGACGGCAGTGAGGTCGAGCCAGGCGGATTTGTCGCGGGCAGACGGCAGCAGGCGGTAGTCGCCGCGCAGAGGATGGGTGATGCCTTTGGCGAGGAAGACGCCGGTGAGCGAGTTGGCGCTGGCGCGGATCTCGGCGGGCGTGCCCTCGGCGAGGAGCTCGCCGCCATGGATGCCGGCGGCGGGGCCGAGGTCGATGATGCGGTCGGCGCGGGCCATGAGTTCGTCGTCATGCTCGACGACGAGGAGGGTGTTTCCTTTGTCGCGAAGGGTGAGGAGCGTTTCGATGAGGCGGTCGTTGTCGCGGGCGTGCAGGCCGATGCTCGGCTCGTCGAGGACGTAGAGGACGCCGGCGAGGTTGGTGCCGAGCTGCGCGGCGAGCCGGATGCGTTGGGCTTCGCCACCGGAAAGCGTGTCGGTGGGACGTTCGAGCGCGAGGTAGCCGAGGCCGACTTGCGCGAGGAATTTGAGGCGCTCGGCGATTTGCGGGACGATGTCCTGTGTGACGAGCTTGCCGCGTGCATCGAGCTCGAGCGCGCGCAGATGGGAGATGAGAAGCGCGGGCGTGCAGCGGAGCAGCGCGGGCAGCGAAAGCGGAGGCTGCTTCGGCGTGCGGAAATGCAGTTTTACAGCGCGGGCAGTGCGATTCAGGCGTTCGCCGTGGCACTCGGGGCAGGGTTGACCCTCGTCGGCGATGTCGTCGGGGGAATCGACGCCGAGTTCGCGGAGACGGGCGGCGGAGTCGTCCTTATCGTCGTCGTCCTTGGGCTCGAGCATCCAGGGGAAAATGCGCCCGTGGCCGCGGCAGGCGGGACACCAGCCGCGCGGGGAGTTGAAGGAAAAATGCTTGGGGTCGAGTTCGGGAAAACTTTCGCCGGTCTCGATGTCGGTGCGGGTCGTGGAGAACCAGGAGAGGATGTCGCCCTGCGGCGTGAGGAGAAAGCAGGAGCCCTTGCCGAGGCGAAGGGCGGCGGCGAGGGCGACGTCCGCATCGCGGCGGGAAGCCGCTCCTACAAGATCGGCGACGACGACCTCGATGTCGTGCTCCCTGTAGCGGTCGAGTTTTTGGAAGGCATCGACGCGGGTGAGGCGGCCGTCGGCGCGCATGAGCGCGTAGCCCTGTTTGGCGATCCACGTCGCGATGGGCTGGTGGTGGCCCTTGCGACCGCGAATGAGCGGGGCGCAGAGGTAGAGGTGTTTGGCCTTTTTCGCCTTGGGTGTGGCGAGGACGCGGGCGAGGAGATTCTTCAGTGCGCCGGGCGAGAGGGGAGTGACGGGTTTGTCGGAATCGGGATGATGCTGGACGCCGAGGCGGGCGTAGAGGAGGCGGAGGTATTGGGCGACCTCGGTGATGGTGGCGACGGTGGACTTGCGGGAGCCGCGGGTGACGCGCTGCTCGATGGCGACGGTGGGCGGAATGCCGGTGATGCTGTCGAGGGCGGGGCGCGGGAGTTGTTCGACGAACTGGCGCGCGTAGGGCGACATCGACTCCATGAAACGGCGCTGGCCCTCGGCGAAAACGATGTCGAAGGCGAGCGTGCTCTTGCCGGAGCCGGAGACGCCGGTGACAACGGAGAGTTGGCGAAGGGGGATCGAGAGGGAGAGGTTCTTCAGGTTGTTCTCCCGGGCGCCCTCGATCCGGAGCGAGGTGACGACTTTCGGGTTCATGCGCGCGACGTAGGGCGCGGCGTCCTCGGCGGCGAGGCGGAGCGCCTCATCAATATCGGCGGCGGGGAGGCCGCTGGGTTTGTAACCTAATAGGTTACAAGTCTTGAGGGCGGCGAGGAGGAACGGGGTCGTGGCGGTGGCAAGGGCGACGATGGTTTCGGGCGGGCCTTCGGCGATGATGCGACCGCCTTCGGCGCCCGCGCCGGGACCGACTTCGAGGATCCAGTCGGCGGATTTCAGGACGTCGAGATTGTGCTCGATGATGACGACACTGTGGCCGGCGTCGACGAGGGCGTGGAGGACGGCGAGGAGGCGTTTGACGTCGTGGCGATGGAGGCCGGTCGTCGGTTCGTCCAGCAGGAGCAGGGCTCCCGCCGGCGGAACCGGCGTTAGTTTTAAGTTTTGAGTTTTGGATTTCGGGTTGTCGGAAAAGACGGGGTTTGGATTACGGGGTTTGAGACTTGGGTCCGGTAACTCGGAACCCGGAACGACCAACTCGGAACCGGGAGCGCTGAAAGCGCTCAGGTAGCGGACGAGTTTGAGGCGTTGGGATTCGCCGCCGCTGAGGGTGTTGAGCGGCTGGCCAAGGGTGAGGTAGCCGAGGCCGACGGATTCGAGGGTCAAAAGACGCGTGAGGATCTCGGCGTGGCCCGCGAAGAGAGCGAGGGCGTCGGTGACCGAGGTCTCGAGGAGATCGGCGATGGAGCGTTCATGCCAAGTGATGGCGAGGACTTCGGGCTTGAAACGCCGGCTCTCGCAGACGGGGCAAGGGACGAAGACATCGGAGAGGAACTGCATCTCGACGCGCTCGTAGCCGAGGCCCAGGCAGTGGTCGCAGCGGCCTTCGCCGGAGTTGAAGGAAAACGACGAGGCGTTGAAGCCGGCGGCGAGCGCGGCCGGGGTGGCGGCGTAGAGATCGCGGATGAGTTCCCAAGCCTCTGTGTAGAGCGCCGGGTTGGAGCGCGGGGTGCGGGAGAGCGGGGACTGGTCGACGAGGACGATCTCGGAGAACGGGAGATCGCAGGCGATGGCCTCGATGGCGGCAGGGTCGTCGGTGAGCTGGAGTTTCTGGGCGAGGAGGCCCTGATGGATGACGTTGTCGAGCAGCGTGGATTTGCCGGAGCCGGAGACGCCGCTGAGGCAGACGAGGCGCTGGAGCGGGAGGCGGAAGGAAAGGGCGCGGAGATTGTGCTTGGTGGCGTTGGTAAAGGTGAGCCACTTGGCCGCGCTCGCGGCAACAGGACGGCGGGCTGCGGGAGTGGGGATGGTTTCGCGGCCGGAAAAGTAGGCTCCGGTGATGCTGGCGGGGGATGCGAGGAGAGCGGGAAGATCGCCTTGGAAGACGACGTGGCCGCCGCGGGTGCCGGGCTCGGGGCCGATCTCGATGACGTGATCGGCGGCGCGGATCATCGCCTCATCGTGCTCGACGACGACGACGGTGTTGCCGGTATCGGTGAGCGTGCGGATGATGGCGATGAGCCGGTCGACGTCGCGCGGGTGCAGGCCGATGCTGGGCTCGTCGAGGACGAAGAGGGTGTCGACGAGGGAAGTCCCGAGGCAGCCGGTGAGATTGACGCGTTGGACCTCGCCGCCGGAGAGCGTCTTGGACTGGCGGTCGAGCGTGAGGTAGCCGAGACCGACTTGTTGGAGATAACGGAGGCGGGTGAGAATCGCGGCGCGGGCGTGGTCGGGCGCGTCGGGCGAGATCGGAGCTTTGGAATCGGCGACTTGAGCGGCAGCGACGAGGCCGAGGAGCGCGTCGACGGGGAGTTGATAAAGTTGCGGGAGGGTGTGGCCTCGCCATTGCCAACAAAGGGACTCGGGCTGGAGGCGCTGGCCGCCGCAATCGGGGCAGGGATTGTAAGCGCGATAGCGGGAGAGGAAGACGCGGACGTGCATCTTGTAGGCGTTCTTCGCGAGCCAAGTGAAGAAACCCTTGATGCCATACCAATACTGCGGCCACGAGCGGCCGGCGGCGTCGTCGTAGGCGGGATCGCCGTCGATGATGAAGGACTTCTGGGCGTCGGTGAGGGCGGCGAAAGGGACGTCGAACGGGATTTTTTTCTTCCGGGCGACGCTGCGGAGATCGTCGAGGGAGGCGCGGTAGACCTCGCCCTCCCAACACTTGAGGGCGCCGCCGTCGAGCGAGAGCGACTGGTCGGGGATCGCGAGGCGGTAGTCGATGTCGATGACGCGGCCGAAGCCTTTGCAGCGGGGACAGGCGCCGAGCGGGGAGTTGAAGGAGAAGAGGGGCGGCGAGGCCGGGCGAAACGTGCGACCGGTCTTGGGCGAGTGCAGGCCGCGGGAATAGTGGCCGAGTTCGGCGAGGGTATCGGCGGCGAAGAGATGGACCTGGCCCTGGCCGAAGTGGAGAGAGGTCTCGACGGCCTCGAGGAAGCGGGATTTTTGGTCGGCGCCGAGGATGAGGCGGTCCTGGACGACGAACAAGAACGCCGAACGCTCGACGTTTAACGCCGAACGCTGAAGTTCAGACGAGGCGAGCAGGTCGTCGATTTTGTGGATTTGCCCGGCGGCGAGGACGCGGACGTAGCCTTGGTTTTTGAGGCTGGTGAGGATCTCGGACCAGGCGAGGTTGGCGGGTTTATCGACGCGGAAGCCGATGAGCGCGGTGCGGGCGGGATGCGCGGCGAAGGATTTTTGCCAAATGGTCTGGGGATTGTCGTCTTCGACCGGCTCGCCGGTGGCGGGGTCGTGGCACGTGGCGACCTGGGCGAACCAGACTTTAAAGAAATCGGTGAGCTCCGTCATCGTGCCGACGGTGGAGCGGGAGGTCTTGACGGTGTTGGTCTGCTCGATGGCGATCGAGGGGCGGATGTTTTCGATGGAGTCGACCTTGGGCTTGTCGAGGAGGTCGAGGAACTGGCGGGTGTAGGCGGAGAACGTCTCGACGTAGCGGCGCTGGCCCTCGGCGTGGAGGGTGTCGAAGACGAGGGAGGATTTGCCCGCGCCGCTCAGGCCGGTGACGACGACGTAGCGGCCGAGCGGGAGGTCGAGGTCGAAGCCCTTGAGGTTGTTTTGGCGGACGCCGCGGAGACGGATGCACTCGGGCGCGGGACTCAAGGCGACGGCGGAGACGGTAGATTTTTTAACCACGGACGCGCACGGATGGACACGGATGCCGAGAACGCAAACGCCGACGGGCGCAGGCTGAAGACTGCGGACACAACGGTGTCAGGAAGGCGCGGGAAACGCGCTCACTTGCCGGTGAGGGTCAGCTTCGCGCCGGCGGCGTTGATCGCCTTGGCGACGGAGGCGCTCGGCCGGGAGTCGGTCACGATCGTGAACCGGCGATCAAAGGGCGTGGTCAGGCTGAGGGCCTTGCGGCCGAACTTGGAGTTGTCCAAGGCGAAGAGGGTGCGCTCGGCGGCGCCGATCATCTTGCGCTGGGCGGCGACGATGAGGGCGTTGTGGTTCCAGATGCCGTTTTCGGTGATGCCGGCGCCGCCGAGGATGGCGAGGTCGGCGTGGGTCTGTTCGAAGGATTGCTCGCAGAGCGGGCCGACGAGGACGCCGAGGCGGCTGTAGATGCTGCCGCCGGTGACGATGGTCTCGACGCTGCCGATTTCACCGAAGAGGGAAGCGATGGGGAGGGAGTTGGTGATGACCTGGAGGTGTTTGTCGGCGAGGAGGCGGGCGACGGCGTAGGTGGTGCTGCCGCCGTCGAGGATGACGGTCATACCGGGCAGGACCTGTTCGGCGACGAGGCGGGCGATGGCGAATTTCTCGTCGGGGTGGCGCTGGTTGCGGGCGATGAAATCGTATTCCTGGGCGAAGGCGTCGGTCTCGATCAGCGAGGCGCCGCCGTGGTGGCGGCGGGCGATGCCGCGGGCCTCCAAGCTGTCGAGCACGCGGCGCACCGTGGAGAGCGAGCCGCCGAAACGCGCGGCGAGGGTGTGGAGGTCCGCGTATTTGTTCTCGCGGAGATGGCGTTCGACGGAGTCGGTGCGCTGCTGGTTGGTCATCGCGGGGTGGGGAAGGATTACGGGCGATGGGTGAGACGGGTAAATAGGTCGAGATAGGCGGCGACCTGACGGGCGGGATCGAAGGTGGACCGGGCGTAGTCGCGGGCTTCGCCAGCGAGCGTGGCGCGGGCGGCGGGGGCGAGTTGAAACAAAGGCGCGAGGGCGGCGAGGAAGGCGGCGCGGTCGTCGCGAAGGATGACCCAGCCGGTGCGTCCCGGGATAAAACACTCGCCTATGCCTTGGGCGGCGTAGGCAACGGCGGGAAGACCGCAGGCCTGGGCTTCGATCAGAAAGTTGGAGAGCGATTCGCTTGCCGAGGCGTGGACTGCGACATCGGCGGCGGCGTAGAGCGGGGCGGGGTCGCGCAAGAAACCGAGGAAGCGGATCCGGGATTGGAGATTGAGCCGGGCCGCGAGGCGTTCGCACTCGGCGCGCGCGGGACCGACGCCAGCGAGCCAGAGTTGCCAATCGGCAGCGGGCGGGAGCGCGGCAGCAAGATGGATGAGCTCGCGCTGGTTTTTCTCGGGGCGGAACATGGCGACGTTGAGGAGAATCGTCGTCGACGGGGAGGCCCCGTGTTGGGCGCGCAGCGCGGGGTTGCCGGCGGCGGTCGAGGGCGGGAAGACCAAGGAATTATGGATGACGGTGATTTTGCCGGCGGGCAGAAGGTAGCGACCGACGAGGGTTTCCCGCGCTTCACGGCTGTTGGCGACGATGTGCCGGACTGCGGCCAACGAGCGGCGAAAGAGCAGGGGGAGATTTTTCCCGGTGCGCATCGAGCCGACGACGGCGGTTTCGGGGAGGTGGTTTTGGAGGGTCGCGCCGTAGCAGTTGGCCATGCGGCCCATGCAGAGGATCACGTCGGGCGAGAGCGCCCGGGCGCGTGCGACGAGGCGCGGGGCGAACCAATCGAGGTGAAGGTCGAAAGGCTGGAGCGAGCGCAGGTCGAGGCCGGCGGCGCTTTCGCCCAAGATGCCGCCGGGACGAAAAGTCAGCAGCGTAGCCGGATGTCCGGCGGAGGCGAAAGCGCGCGTCAACAGGATGGACTGGCGCTCGGTCCCGCCGCTGCGCAGGTAGTCTTGGACGACGAGTATTTTCATTGCGGGGCCGTCATCCGAGCGAAGAGTGACGGCCGATGAATTCGGCGCTGCTCCAATTGCTGGTCCGCTGGGCGATCCTCGCCTTGGGGGTAACGCTCGCGACCAAACTCGGCATCGGCATCTCCTGCGACAGCGGGTGGACGCTGGCGGTGGTCGTGTTGCTGCTGAGCTTTTTCAACGCGATCCTGAAGCCGCTGCTCGTGCTGTTTACGCTGCCGTTCATCTTGCTGACGCTGGGGTTGGGCATGGTGGTAATCAATGCCTTGTTGTTCCTGCTCGTCGGCCGTTTGGTCGAGGGGTTTCACGTGGATAGTTTTTGGTCCGCAGTGGGCGGCGCGGTCGTCGTGAGTGTGACCAATCTGGTCTTGAACCGTTTCACGCGAGGCCCGCAGGGGCCGCGCGGACCGGGTGGAACCAGCCGACCGGCCAAGGCGAAACCGACGGATGTGATCGATATCTAGAAGGGGCGGAGTTTCCGTTTGACGGGGGTAGGGCCGAACGCACGTTGGCGGCATGGCAGACACCATGGAATACGATCTCATTGTAATCGGCGGCGGCCCGGCGGGCTACGCGGGGGCGATTCGCGCCGGACAGCTCGGCAAAAAAGTCGCGTGCATCGAGGCGGAACGCGCGGGCGGCACCTGCCTCAATTGGGGCTGTATTCCGACGAAGGCGTTGCTGAAAAGCGCGGAGCTTTTGCAGAAGATCAGGAAGGCCGATACCTTCGGCTTGTCGGTGAAGGAAGTGGGGTTCGACTTCGCCAAGGTCATGGAGCGCTCGCGCGGCGTCGCCGGGCAAATGGCCAAGGGCATCGAGTTCCTCTTCAAGAAGAACAAGGTCGATTACTTCGTCGGCCGCGGCCAAGTCACCGCGCCCGGGACGGTTTCGATCACCGAGGGCGAACACGCCGGAAAGTTTTTCAAAGCGAAGAACGTCCTGCTGGCGACGGGTTGCAAGATGCGGCGGATTCCCGGCCTTGAGTTCGACGGTGTGCGGGTGATGACCTCGCGCGAGGCGCTGGCGAACAAGACGCTGCCGAAGTCGATCATCATCGTCGGCGCGGGGGCGATCGGCGTGGAGTTCGCGTATTTCTACAATGCGTTTGGCGCGAAGGTGACGCTGGTCGAAATGTTACCGCAAATCCTGCCGGTGGAGGACGAGGAGGTTGCGAAAACCCTCGCGCGTGCGTTTGAGAAACAGGGGGTGGCGCTGCACACCCACACCAAGTGCGAGAATTTCCGCGTCGGGAAGAACTCGGTGAAAGTCGATCTCGTCGCGGGCGACCAGAAGACGGAAGTCGAAGCCGAGGTTTTGCTCTCGGCGATCGGGGTGATCCCCAATCTCGAGGGGGCGGTGGCCGCCGATCTCAAGCCCGAGTTGGATCGGGGTTACCTGAAGGTGGGCGACGACTACCAAACGAGCATCAAGGGTGTGTTCGCGGCCGGCGATATCATCGGGCCGCCGTGGCTCGCGCACGTCGCGACGTTTGAGGCGATCAACGCGGTCAACGGGATGTTCGGCCACGGTCCGGTCAAGCGGGTGAAGAATTTCCCGGGTTGCACGTATTGCCAACCGCAGGTCGCGAGCACGGGCCTGACGGAGAAGGCGGCGAAGGAAAAGGGTCTCGACTACAAGGTGGGCAAATTTCCGTTCACGGCTTCGGGCAAGGCGGTGGCTTCCGCGGAAAGCGAAGGTTTCGTGAAGATCATCGCCGACGCGAAGACCGGTGAGATTTACGGGGCGCACATCATCGGATCGGAAGCGACCGAGTTGATCGCCGAATACGGTCTGGCGATGGATCTGGAGGCGACCGTCGAGGAGATTCACCAGACGATCCACGCCCATCCGACGCTCAGCGAGGCCAACATGGAAGCGGCGGCGGCGGTGCTCGGCGAAGCCATTCACATCTGATGGGGGCGGCGCGGGTGCCGCTTGGTAAGCGCCGGCTCATGGCCGGGCGGGCCGAGCCGGATCAGGCGGCGGGCTTGCGCTTCGAGAATGGAGCCGGCGTGCGTCCGGTCGGAGTGGAACCGTCGGCGGCCATCTCCTTCAGCAGGCTGGTCACGTAGGGGATGAGCTGTTTTTTGCGGCTCACGATTCCCGGAAGATCGAAGATTTCGTCGGGTTCGATCTGGGCGAAGCTGATCCGCTGGATGAAGCCGTCATCGCCCTTGACGACGAGCAGCGAGTTCTGGGTGTTGATGTCGGTGACCAGCAGCGCGGCGAAGGCGAGGTGTTCATCTTCGCGCAGACTCAGGAGAGCGCTGGCGATGGCCTTTGCATGCGACCAGAAATTGCCGAAGCCGAGTTCCTCGACTTGGGAGACGGCGAAGCGGAGGCCCTCCTCCTCGTAAATTTTGAAGTCCGAGCGCACGATTTTCTCGGGTGGATTCGCGAGAATCACGGAGCCGGAGTTGAAGATTTCGTCGGCGAGTTGCTTGGAGTTGACGCCGGCGATTTCGGCGAGCCAGGCGAGCATGAGGGCGTCCTTGCCGGTGGTGGTCGGGCCGTTGAGGTGCAACGTGTCGGAGATGAGTCCGGCCATCATGATCCCGGCGATCGCCGGTGAAGGCTGCAGGTTCTCGCGGCGAAAAAGATCGGCGACGATGGTGCAGGTGGAGCCGACGGGCTCGTTGATGAAGAGAATCGGCTGGGCGGTGTTGAGGGCCCCGAGGCGATGGTGATCGATGATCTCGGTGATGGTGACCTCTTCGGCGCCGCTGACGGCCTGGGTCATCTCGTTGTGATCGACGAGGACGAGACGGGTCTGCACGGGCTTGAGGATATCGCTCTTGGAGAGCACGCCGACCAAGGTGCCGTCGTCGTCGACCACCATTGCGGCGGACACGGCCATCCCGGCCAGCTTGCGGCGGACATCGGCAATCCGCGCATCGGGGTGGAACGACACGAATTTGGACTCGATCACCCGGTCGATGATCGTGGCGGTGCGCACGCCTTGGGCGGTGGTGGCCGAATCCCAAGGACTGCTGATGACGCTGACGCCGGCTGTCTGGGCGATACGAAGGATGTCGGCATCGACGGAGAGACCGCCGGTAATGATGAGGGCGCGAACGCCGAGGGTGATGGCCCGGGCTTGGATGTCGCGACGGTCGCCAACAATGATGAGCGACCGGTCGGCGGGGATGTTGTCCCGCTCGGAGATGGTCCAAAACGTGGAGACATCCATCGCGCCGACGCGGATGAAGTATTCGTCGATCCGATCGGAGTCGACCAGATGGTGCGCGGTGGCCCGGAGGGAGCGGACGATGTAGGCGAGGGAGGAGTTTACCTGCCGAAGGTGACGGGGTTCGCTGAGACGCGGAATAAACAAGCCGCCCAGATGGGGCAGCGAGATGGTTCCGACGACATGGCGGGCGGCGTCGACGACGGGCAGCAGGCGGATGTCGTGCCGATCGATCAGTTCGAGGGCCTCGGCGCAGGTGGCGTCGGGGGCGACCGAAACGAAGTCATCGACCATGAGGTCGCGCACGCGCGGGGAGACGTCGCTGAGGTAGACGGGCAGGGTCTGGTTGAAGCGGGCGAGGATGGTGTCGATCCGGGCGTTGGAGTTGCCGCAGCGCGCCGCGATGTAGCCCTTCTCGCCGCGGGCCTCCTTCAACGCCGCATAGGCGAGGGCGGAGCAGATCGAGTCGGCATCGGGATTTTTATGGCCGATGACGTAGGTGAGCGGAGGTTTGGCGGAAGCGGCGGCGGACGACATGGAGCGGGGAATGGCAGGGTGAACGGCGGCGCGGCGGCGGGAAAGCGGGAAATAAAAAACCCGGGCGCGGGTGCGTCCGGGTCTGAAAGCGGAGGAGGGTGGCTGCGGATCAGGGTCCGCGCGTGGCGACGGTGCCGTTGGCCGAGCCGAGGATGGGGCCGGAGGCGCCGCCGGTCGTGGGCGGAATCCCGTAGATGCGGCCGGTGCTGGCGGCCACGGTGCTGAACGGTATGGCCTGCCGGACGTCGATCGGTTTGGTCTGGCTCGTGCTCGTGGGATTATTGGAAAAGAGCGGACTCGTAGCGGCGGTCGAGATATTGGGATAGAACGCGATGTTACCGCCGAGAAACGCGATGTAGCCGCCGGTATCCTTGTAGACGCCCGCCGTGGCACTCCAGGTTCCGTTGGCCTGCAGGCCGCGGGTGTAAATTACGGGAGTGGTCGCGCGATCGCTCATCTTGACGCCGCCGACGAATTCCCACGAAGGCGAGCGGTTGTTGGTAAAGCTGGGGTGAAGCGCATTCCGCTGGGCGCTCGGCGTGATGATGAACTGGATCGGCGTGTTTGAGTCGAAGGCGGGGTCGTTCTTGGCAAAATAGAATGATGCGTCGGTGAGGATGTTGTTCTTGGCGAGAATCCCGGGCCATTTCCAGACGAGTTGGGCGGAATTGAGGACCGCGTTCGAGATATTGACGGGATCGGGGAGCTTGTCCTGGTTGTCGCCCGCGTAGATCTGGGCGGCCTTGAGAAGTTCGCGAATGTTGTTTCCGTCGACGGCGCGCTGGGCTTTTTCGCGCACGGTGCCGACGGTGGGAATCACGATCGCGGCCAGAATGCCGATGATCGCGATGACCGTCAAAAGCTCGATGAGGGTGAAGCCGGCGCGAAAATTGCGGGAAGAGGGGAGCATGGTGAATTACGGATGTTGGGGAGGGAAGCGGACGAAACGATACAGCGTCGGCGAATTTTCACCGAACATCCCCCATCTCAAGCAGATTCTTCCGGACGCGGACTGGACAAAGGATTTCGCCGCACCCTAGTTTGGTCGGATGAAGATTTATCTGGACGGAAAGTTTGTGGATGCCGCGGACGCCAAGGTGTCGGTTTTCGACCACGGACTCCTGTATGGCGACGGCATCTTCGAGGGGATCCGCCTCTACGGGGGCAATATCTTCCGTTTGGAAGAGCATCTGGAGCGGCTCGAATACTCGGCCAAGGCCCTGATGCTCCCGCTCCCGCTCAGCCGGGCCGAGTTGAGCGAGGCGACCTGTGAAACGTGTCGTCAAAACGGGCTGACCGACGCCTACATCCGGCTCGTGGTCACCCGCGGCGTGGGCGACCTCGGGCTGGCGCCGTGGCTCTGTCCCAAGCCCTCGATGTTCATCATCGCGAGCAAGATTTCCCTCTATCCGCAGGAACACTACGACAACGGCTTGGCGATCGTCACCGTGCCGACACGCCGCATCGGACCGGCCGCGCTTCCGCCCACGATCAAGTCGCTCAACTATCTCAACAACATCCTCGCCAAGATCGAGGCGAGGCAGTTCGGGGCGTTGGAGGCGATCATGCTGAACGAACAGGGCTACGTCGCCGAGTGCACGGCGGACAACGTCTTCATCGTCCACAAGGGCGAGATCATCACGCCCTCCGCCTCGCAAGGTGCGCTCAAGGGCATCACGCGGGGCGCGGTGCTCGATATCGCGAAGGAACTGGGTATGCCTGCACGCGAGAGCGACATGACGCGCTACGACATCTGGTGTGCCGACGAATGTTTTCTCACCGGCTCGGGCGCGGAGGTGATCCCGGCCGTGAAGCTGGACGGTCGGGTGATCGGCGACGGCAAACCCGGTCCGATCACGAAGCGGGTGTTGGCGGCGTTTCGGCAGCGCGTGCTGGTAGACGGCACGCGGATCTGACGGGTGGGTCATTTCTGCGCGACCAAGGCGACCCTGCGCGCCAAAGGTGCGCGCGGATTTCTTCCTTCGGCGCACTTGCCAGTGGTGTCTGAGCTGGCATGGTGTGTGCAGATCTCGATTCGAACCATGGCCAACCCTCTCAAATGCGACCTCTGCGAAAAACCCGCGACGGTTCACCTCACGCAGATCGTGAGCAACAAGGTTCATAAGGTCGACCTGTGCGAGGCCTGCGCGCAGGCCAAGGGCGTGACGGACCCCAGCGGCTTCTCGCTTTCGGATTTGTTGCTCAAGGCCTCGCTCAACCCCGAGATCGGCACCGGCGGAGCCCGGTGCGAATCGTGCGGTTTTACCCAAACCGATTTCAAGAAGCACGGCCGTTTCGGATGCCCGGTCTGCTATGAAACCTTCAAGGGCGTCGTCGAGCCCATGCTCGAAGGCATGCACAAAGGCACGACGCACACCGGCAAAGTTCCCCAGGCCGCGATCGCGCGGAAATCACTTTACGAACGCCTCAACAAGCTCGAACTCGATCTGACCGACGCGATCAAGACCGAGCGTTACGAAGACGCCGCCCGCACCCGCGATGAAATCAGCCAAGTCAAGCAAGCCCACAACCCGCCGCGCTGATCGACCGATGACCATCGCCTCGCTTATTGCCACGCCTTCCGAGCTGACGGATGCCGCCAGCAGCAAGACGGCCATCGTGCTGATGACGAGGATCCGGCTCGCGCGGAATCTCGCCGGCCAGCCCTTTCCCGGCTGGGCCAAGCCGGCGCAGCGACAAAAAATCGCGGAGATTTGCGCCGCGGCCGTCGCGGCGGCCGCCCCGCTCAAGCGCTCGCTCAACGTCGCGGTCGCCGACCTGGCGGAATTGGAAAAACAGATCCTCGTCGAGCGGCACCTCATCAGCCGCGAGTTGAGCGGCTCCAAACAAGGCAGCTGCGTGGTGATCAGCAAGGACCAGACGGTCTCGGTGATGATCAACGAAGAGGACCATCTTCGCATCCAGGTCATGCGTGCCGGGTTTCAACTCAAGAAGACCTGGAACGTAATCACCGAGCTCGACAGCTCGTTGGAAGCGTCGCTCGACTACGCCTTTTCTCCGACGCTCGGATACCTGACGGCTTGCCCTACGAACCTGGGCACGGCGATGCGGGCTTCGGCGATGATGCACCTGCCGGCGCTGGTCATCTCCAGCCAGATGGAAAAAGTCGTCCGCGCCGTGAACCAACTCGGCATGGTGGTGCGCGGTCTTTTCGGCGAGGGCTCGGACGCGAGCGGCAGTATCTTCCAGATCTCCAACCAGACGACCCTCGGCGAACCCGAGGAAGCGATCCTGAAGCGACTGAACACCGTGCTGCAGTCGATCATCGAGCATGAACTCAACGCCCGCGAAAAACTGCTTGAAGCCGACGCCGGCAAACTCTTCGACAAAATCGGCCGGGCCTACGGCATTTTGCAAAACAGCCATCTGCTCAACTCCAGCGAGGCGATGAATCTCCTCTCGCTCATCCGCCTCGGAATCGATCTCGGGGCGTTTCCCGATGCCAATCGCTCGACCATCGACCGGTTGTTCATCGAGGCGCAGCCGGGCCACCTCCAGCACGCGCAGAAAGGCGAATTCGACCCGGCGCAGCGCGACGTCCTGCGCGCGGGGCACCTCCGCTCGGAGTTTGCCAATTTCGTTCATCCCGATTTCACTCTCATCAACAGCGAAAAGATCTAAACCGCAGCCCCTTTCACGCCGATGTCCCAAGAACCCATGAACAACTTCACGCCGCGGGCCCAGCAAGTGCTCGCGCTGGCCCGCAAGGAAGCCGACCGCTTCCACCACAACTACGTGGGCACGGAGCACATTCTCCTCGGGCTGATCAAGCTCGGGCAAGGTGTCGCCGTGAGCGTGCTGCAGAAGATGGGCCTCGACCTCGAAACCGTGCGTTCGGCGGTGGAGAAGCAGGTCGGGACCGGCCAGGAAACCAAGACCCCGGGCAGCATTCCCTACACGCCGCGCGTGAAAAAGGTTTTGGCGCTGGCGGGCAAGGAAGCCAAGACGCTCAACCACTCCTACGTCGGCACCGAGCACATTTTGCTCGGCCTGCTGCGCGAGGGCGAAGGCGTCGCCGCCCGCGTGCTCAAGTCGCTCGACATCGATATCGAACGCACGCGCAACGAAATCCTGCGCGAGCTCGATCCCCAGTTTTCCGGCAGCGGCTCAGGCGAGTCCGGGTCTCCCGGCGACGAGGCCGCCGCCGGATCACCACAGCGCTCGGCGGGTTCCTCGGACGAAAAGAAAGAGGTCAAGACTCCGGCGCTCAAGGCGTTTGGCCGTGATCTGACGGAGCTCGCGCGTAAGGGCGAAATGGACCCGGTCGTCGGGCGCAAAAACGAGATTCGCCGCGTGGTGCAGATCCTCTGCCGCCGCACCAAGAACAATCCCGTCCTCATCGGCGAGGCCGGCGTGGGCAAGACGGCGATCGCCGAGGGTCTCGCGCAGGAGATTGTCGCGGGCAACGTCCCCGAGATTCTCGCGGACAAGAAGGTCATCACCCTCGACCTAGCGCTCATGGTCGCCGGCACGAAGTATCGCGGGCAATTCGAAGAGCGCATCAAGGCGGTCATGGACGAGGTCAAACGCGCGAAGAACGTCATCATCTTCATCGACGAGATGCACACCATCGTCGGCGCGGGTGCCGCCGAGGGCGCGATGGACGCCTCCAATATTTTCAAGCCGGCGCTCTCCCGCGGAGAACTCCAGTGTATCGGTGCGACCACGCTCAACGAGTATCGGAAGTATATCGAAAAGGACTCCGCGCTCGATCGCCGTTTCCAAAGCGTGAAGATCGAACCGCCGTCGGTCGAGGACACCGTGACGATCCTGAAGGGCATTCGTGGAAAATACGAAGACCACCACAAAGCGACGTTTTCCGACAAGTCGCTCGAGGCTGCCGCCAAGCTTTCCGACCGTTACATCACCGGCCGCTTCCTGCCCGACAAGGCGATCGACGTCATGGACGAGGCCGGCTCGCGCGCCCGCATTTCTGCGCTCGTGCGCCCGCCCGACATCGAGGGTCTGACGAAGGAGATCGAGGGAGTCTGCGCGCTGAAGGAAAAGGCGATTGCCGACCAGCATTTTGAAGAGGCTGCGAAGTATCGCGATTCGGAGAAGCAACTGCGCGCCAAGCAGGAAGAGGTCACGGCCGGTTGGCGGAAGTCGCGCGACGAAAAACGGATCCCGATCGACGAAGAGCTCATGATGCAGGTGGTCGCCGACTGGACCGGGATTCCGCTTTCACGGATGGAGAAAAAAGAGAGCGAGAAGCTGCTCACCCTCGAACTCGAGATTCAGAAGAACGTAGTCGGCCAGGAGGTCGCCGCCGGCGCCATCGCGCGGGCGCTGCGCCGCTCGCGGGCGGACCTCAAGGACCCGCGCCGCCCCATCGGCTCGTTCATGTTCGTCGGCCCTACTGGCGTCGGCAAGACCGAGACCGCCAAGCAGCTGGCCGCGCAAATGTTCGGCAATCAGGACGCGCTCATTCAGATCGATATGAGCGAATACATGGAAAAATTCGCCGTCTCCCGGCTGGTCGGTTCACCGCCCGGCTATGTGGGCCACGAAGAGGGCGGGCAGCTCACCGAGGCCGTCCGCCGTCGACCCTACGCCGTCATCCTTTTCGACGAAGTCGAGAAGGCCCATCCGGACGTGTTGCAATTGCTCCTCCAGATTTTGGAAGACGGTCGCCTCACCGATTCGCTCGGCCGCACCGTCGATTTCCGGAATACGATCATCATCATGACGAGCAACGTCGGCGCCGCGCTCTTGCAGCGTCAGACTTCCATGGGATTCGCGGCCGCCGCCTCGACCTTCAACGATGCCGAGAAGATGCGGGAGAAGGTGCTCGAGGAGGCCAAGCGCATCTTCAAGCCCGAGTTCCTCAACCGCATCTCGGACATCGTTTTCTTCCGACCCCTGGACAAGAACGACCTGATCAAGATCGTCGAGATCGAGATCACGAAGTTCGCGAAGCGTCTCGTGGACCGAAAGATCACCTTGGAATTCTCGACGGAGGCCAAAGCGCTCTTGATCGATAAGGGCTATGACGAGAAATACGGCGCCCGGCCCTTGCGCCGTGCGGTCGAGCACTACGTCGAAGACCCGCTGGCCGAGGCTCTGTTGCGAGGTGACGTGAAGGAAGGGGAATTGGTCACCGTCGAGCGCGATGGCGACAAGCTCACCTTCAAGCAAAAAACCCCTCCGGCGACCACGGGCGTCGCGCCCTGATCGACACGAAGCCCGGTTCAAGAACAACCCCGTCCGCTTTTCCCTGCGGCGGGGTTTTTTTGCGGGATTGATACCCGTCGCCGAAGGTCGGTTTGGCTCTTTGCCCTCCGGCGGCGAGAGGGAAACACGTTTGCCTAGGCGGCTGACCCTGACTTCTTGAACTCATGAAATTGCGGACATGGGGGCGATGGTTGGGAGCCGGACTTGCGCCGCTGTGGTTGATGGGCATCGAACCGATCCCGGCAATCGAAGTGCCGCAAGCGCCGACGCCGACCCGCCTAGCCGCGATCATCCGCGAGGCGGCGCCCGAGAAATGGCCCGAGGCGGTGGCGACGTTGCGGCGGGCCGCGCGATCCGCTTACGAGCAGGACAAGTTGGCGGCGGCCGCAGCTTGGCTGCGCGCGGCCACGTGGGCCGGCTGGTGGGCGAAGACGGACGCGGAGTTCGTCCCGGCCTGGATCAAGGCGATCGAATCAGCCCAAGTCGGGCACTCCAATATGCCGAGTCGGTTTGAGCTGGGTGCCCGCCCTCTCGGGCGGTTCCTCGCGCCGGATTTTCAAGCGTGGCTGCTGGGCAACGACCGATTCGGCGACGAGTTCTTCGAGATCGTCACGCCCCAGGATTATCTGCCCGAGACCTTTCGAATTCTCAACGAACTGTATCGGCACGACCGGGCAAAGTTCGCGAGCAACCCGTCGCTGGCGCTGGCGATCGCCGTGGTTTACGACGTGGCGCCGCCGCCAGGCTGGCCGCACGGGCAGGTCACGGCGAACGCATTGCCGCGCCGACTCCCGGAGCCGATTGCGGCTTTCGACTGGTGGGTGCGCGAAGAGACCGCCGGCCGGCTGTTCCACCGCCCGAGCCGGCTCCCGGCCAAGCACCTGAAGTTCGTGGTCGATACCGCCGCTCCTTTTGACCAGCTCACCTGGTGTCAGCAGATTACCGACTATCCGTTGGCCCAGTTGGATCGCGCCTACACGATGGTGCGTTACCGTCAGGACCGGGTCGCCAATGGCAATCCGATCTGGCCCGGTTCTGCTTACACGCTGCCGTTCATCCTCCGCGACGGGGGAATCTGCGTGGACCAGGCCTATTTCGCCACCCACATGGGGAAAGCCCGGGGCGTGCCGACCCTGCTCTACAGCGGCGCCGGCAACGACGGGCGCCACGCGTGGTTCGGCTATCTTGCGGCCGATCAGAAATGGCGTTTCGACGTCGGTCGCTACGCGGAGCAGCGCTTCGTGACCGGTTTCGCCTACGACCCGCAGACGTGGCGGAGAGTCACCGACCACGAGCTGAAATTTCTGAACGAAGGATTTCGCGATCTGCCGCCCTTCCGTCAGTCGTCGGTTCATGCCGCATTCTCGGCGGACTATCTGGCGACCGGCGCCCGCGAAGCGGCGGTGCGGGCGGCCCGCAAAGCCGTGACGCTCGAACGCCGAAACGTGGCGGCATGGGAGAATCTGATTCTGGCAGAGGCGGCGGCGGGGCGGGATGCCCGCCAGCGCGAGAAGCTGCTGCGGGAGGCGACGCTGGCGTTTCAAAGCTACCCGGATATCGAGGCCGGTTTTGCGAAGCGGGTGAGCGCCAGTCTGCGCGCCCGGGGAGAATTGAGCGCGGCGGAAGCGGAAGACCGGTTGCTGGCGCGGAAGCATCAGTCCAAGCGCGTGGACCTGAGCACCCAACAGGCCCGCGAGATTCTTGTCCGCAGTCTCGAGGGCGGGAGTTTGCCGGCGCAATTTCAGGCGTTCAATTCGGTCTTGGAGAGTTTCGGCCGGGGTGCGGGCATCGGTTTCTTCGACGAGGTGGTCGTCACGTTCGTCCAGCATTTGGTCCGCGTCGGAGACAAGCCGGCCGCAGAGCGGGCGATTACCCAGGCGCGCCGCTTCCTGAAGGCCGAACCCAACAGCCAGCTGGAAGAGGATTTTTCCAAGCTTCAACGCCTGGTCCGCGGGAAATAGGCCGGCGGCGCGGCGGTGGCAAAATCTTCAGTCCGAGATCAGGACATGGTCGCCGGCCCGCACGGCTTCGTAGAGTTCCACGATGTCGAGGTTTCCCATGAGGACACAGCCGGCGCTCAGGCCCTCGCCGATGCGGTCCTCGTGGTTGGTCCCGTGAATGTAGACGTAACGTTCGTAGGTATCGACGTCGCCGCCGAGGTTGATCCCGGCCTCCAAGCCCCGCAGCCAGAGGATACGGCCGGTGATCAGGTCGTCCGCCGATCCGCCGTCGGGAAACTCACGGTAGTGTCGGCCCGTTGACACACGTCCTTTGAAGACCATGCCGGGCGGCTGGCCGGCACCGATCCGCTCGGCGATCTCATGGAGACCGCGAGGGGTCCCGAGTGAGTTCTTGAGGTTCGAAGGCGGGCGTCGGGAGGTCGAGATGGCGAAACTCTTCACGAGGCGACCGCCGGTGAAGAACTGCATCGTCGCGGTTCCGATGCTCGCGAGCAGCGCACGGTCTGCGGGCTTGATGCCGAGGCGGGCGCAGGTTTGGTTATACGACTCCCAAGGAGCAACTATGTCTACGTCGGCATCATTCACGGTCGGTATTGTCGGCGCCACGGGCGCGGTCGGTCAAGAATTGCTCGGGCTGCTGCTTGAGCGGAACTTCCCGTTCGCGACGCTGCGGCTCTTCGCTTCGGCCCGCTCGGCGGGCAAAATCGTGGAACGTGCCGGCCGTAGGTTCACGGTCGAGGAGGCGAAGCCGGCCGTTTTTGCGGATTTGGACCTCGCGTTCTTCGCGGTGGACGGTGCGACCACCCGTGCGCTCGCGCCCGAGGCGGTCAAGGCGGGCTGTCTCGTGATCGACAAGAGTTCCGCCTATCGGATGGACCCGGCAGTGCCGCTGGTCATTCCCGAGATCAATCCCGAGGGGTTGCGCGCCCATCGCGGGATCATCGCCAATCCCAATTGTTCGACGGCCGTCGCCCTCATGGCGCTGTGGCCGCTGCACCTGCGCTTCGGCTTGAAGCGGTATTTTGCGGCCACCTATCAGTCTGTGTCCGGGACCGGTGCGGATGCCATCGACGAGCTCGAATCCCAAGTCCAGGCCCATGTTAAGGGCGCGCTGCTTACGAAGAAAGTTTACCCGTATCAGATCGCTTTCAACGCGATCCCCCAGGTCGATAGCTTTGGCGACGACGGCTACACGGGCGAAGAAACCAAGATGCGCGAGGAGAGCCGCAAGATCATGGGTCTTCCCAACCTGCGGGTTTCGGCCACGTGTGTGCGCGTGCCGGTGGTGCGGGCCCACTCGGTCGCGCTCAACGCCGAGTTTGAGCGGCCCGTCGATGTGGCCGCCGCGCGGGAGGCGATTCTTGCTTTTGCCGGGGCGGAGTTGGTCGACGAGCCGGCCCGGCAGTCCTACCCGACGCCGCTCGATTTCAGTCGCCGGGTAACGTGCGGCGTCGGCCGGATCCGCATCGATACCGCGCTCGACAACGGCCTCTCGGTTTGGGTCAGCGGCGACAATCTCTGGAAGGGCGCCGCGCTCAACGCCCTTCAAAATGCCGAGCTCATGGTGCGCGAGGGCCTGCTCAAGCCGAAGGCCGCGCGATGATCGCGGATTCCAGCCGGGCAGGGCGCCGGAGCTTCCCGCCGGCCGAATAATTTCTTGTCATCGCCATGGCCCGCAGGCTTTCCTCTCCCTTCGGCTCGGACGCCTAGCTCAGTTGGTTAGAGCATCTCGCTTACACCGAGAGGGTCGGGGGTTCGAGTCCCTCGGCGTCCACCACCACTTTAATTTCACTCCAACTTCATGCGTCACACGATTTCAGTCCTGGTCGAAAACACTTTCGGTGTGCTGGCGCGCGTGACCGGGATGATCTCCGGTCGCGGTTTCAACATCGACTCGCTCAACGTCGCGCCGACCCACGACGCATCGTTGTCCCGCATCACCATCGTCCTCAAGGGCGACGAGGCGGCCCTGGGCCTTTGCACGAAACAGCTCCGCAAGCTCGTCAACGTCGTCGAGGTCGCCGATTTCAGCGAAGGCCAGGCCGTGGCCCGCGAGTTGGTGTTGGTGAAGCTTCGCGCGAATTCGCAGAACCGTGCCGAGCTGCTGCAAATCGCCGGTGTTTTCCGCGCCAAAATCGTCAATCTCTCCGCCGACTCCCTGATCGTCGAAGTGACGGGCGACGATGCCAAGATCGCTGCGTTCCTCGGCCTGCTTGAGCCGTTTGGCATCATCGAGCTCGCCCGCACGGGGCAGCTCGCGCTCAAACGCTGATCCCCCGCCATCATCCCTGTCTTTTTTTACTATGCCCGCAAAAGTCTACACCGACAAAGACGCCGACCTCGGCGTGTTCACCAACAAAACGCTCGCCGTCCTCGGCTACGGTTCGCAGGGCCACGCCCATGCGCTCAACCTCAAGGACAGCGGCTGCAAGGTCATCATCGGCCTTTATCCCGGCTCCAAGTCGAAGGCCGTCGCCGAGTCGCACGGCTTCGAGGTCGTCGAGACCGGCGAGGCCGTGCGCCGCGCCGATGTCATTCTCGTCGGCCTCCCCGACATGAAGCAGGCCGATGTCTACCTGAGCGCGATTCTCCCGAATCTCGCCAAGGGCAAGACGCTCATGTTCAGCCACGGCCTCGCCGTCCACTTCGGCCTGATCAAGCTGCACAAGGATATCGACTGCATCATGGTCGCGCCCAAGGGCCCCGGCCACATGGTTCGTCGGCTCTATGCCGAGGGCAAAGGCATGCCGGCCCTCATCGCCGTCGCCCAAGACAGATCCAAACAGGCCAAGAAGACCGCGCTCGCCTGGGCCAAGGGCATCGGCTCGACCCGCGCCGGCGTGCTGCAGACTTCCTTCAAGGAAGAGACCGAGACCGATCTTTTCGGCGAGCAAGCCGTGCTTTGCGGGGGCGCCAGCGCCCTCGTGCTGGCCGGTTTTGAAACTCTCGTCGAGGCGGGCTACCAGCCCGAGATGGCCTACTTCGAGTGTCTCCACGAGCTGAAGCTCATCTGCGACCTCATGTATGAATCCGGTATCGCCGGCATGAGATTCTCCATTTCCGAAACCGCCAAATACGGCGACATCACCCGCGGTCCCCGCGTCGTGAACAAGGCTGTAAAGGCCGAGATGAAGAAAATCCTCAAAGAGATCCAGTCCGGCCAGTTCACCAAGGAGTGGGTCAAGGAGCACAAGGGCGGCCTCAAGAATTACAACGCCCTGCTCAAGGCCGGCGAAAAGCACCAGATCGAGAAGACCGGCGCCTACCTCCGCGGCATGATGCCGTGGATGGCCAAGAAGAACCTGAAGGGCGTCCAAGCCAGCTACTGAGCGCAACCCGCCGTTGCCAATAGCTTCCGGGCGCAGACACTGTCTGCGCCTTTTTTTTCTCCCATGCTCACCCTCGTCCTCGCCACCCGCCAAAGCCCGCTGGCGCTCGTGCAGACCGCGCTGGCGGCCGAACACCTGCGCGCGCAACTCGGCGTCGCGACCGAACTGCTCAAGATCGTGACGACGGGTGACCGGCAGGCGGATTGGTCGCTGGAGCAACAAGGCGGCAAGGGGCTGTTCACAGGCGAGCTCGAGGGTGCGCTGCTTCGCCGCGAAGCCGATTTCGCCGTCCACAGCGCCAAGGACCTGCCGGGCGCGATGACCCCGGGACTGGCGATCGCGGGTTATCTTCCGCGCGCCGATGCCCGCGATGTCTTGGTTTTGCGAGAAGGCGTCGACGTGCCCGCGACCATCGCGACCGGTAGCCCGCGACGGCGCCGGCAGGCGGCCCTGAGTTTCCCCGGCGCGAGTTTTGTCGAGATAAGGGGCAATGTGGACACCCGCCTGCGCAAGCTCGCGACCGATCATGTCGCCGACGCGACGGTCTTGGCGGCCGCCGGTCTGGCGCGTCTGGGCCTGACCTCCTGGCCCGGGGTGAAGTTCGTGCCGTTGGCGTGTTCGGAGATGGTCCCGGCGGTCGGGCAGGGTGCGATAGCGATCCAGTGCCGCGCCGATGATGCGGCCAAATACGCCACCGCTTTCGATGCGACCACGGCTCGCGAGGTCGGGCTGGAACGGGCGCTGCAATCCGCGCTCGGCGGCGGGTGCCAGACGGCTTTTGGCGCCTACGCTGCGGCGGACACGCTCTTTCTCTTCCACGAAAAAACCGGCGCGCACCGCTTGTCGATCCTGCGGGACGATTATATTAACCCCGAGGCCGCCGCCGCCCGGGTGCTCCGGCAACTTGGACTCCTATGAACCGTTCCCTTCCTCTTTCCGGCCGTCGTATCGCCGTCACCCGCGCCCGCGAACAAGCCCCCGAGCTCACTGCGCGGCTCACCGCCCTCGGAGCGGAGGTCGTCGAATTGCCGCTGATCAGTATCACCAAGGAAGTCGAAAACGACGCCCTTGCGGATGTGTTTCTGGAGTTCGGCAGTTACGACTGGCTGATCTTCACGAGCGCGAACGGCGTGCGTTTTTTCTTCGAGGAAATCCGCCGCATCTTCGATGACATCCGCTCGCTCGGGCTGATTCGCCTCGCCTGTATCGGCGACACCACGGCCGACGCCATCCGTGCCCTCCACCTCAAGATCGAGTGCCAGCCCAAGATCGCGACCGCCGAGGCCCTCGCCGAGGCGCTGATCGAGACCGGCAGTCTAGATAATGCCAAAGTGCTGGTCGTCGCCGGCAGCCTGAACCGCGACGATCTCGTGGATCGCCTCACCGCCGCCCGCGGGATCGTGGACACTTTGCAGGTCTACAAAACCGAGCCGACCGATCTCTCGGCCGATCCGGCGGCGGCGGATTTTCGCACGCGCGGGGCAGATGCGGTTCTTTTCGCCAGCTCCTCTGCGGTGCAGTCCTTTGCCGACCAGGCGGCCGCGCTCAAGCTAGAGCCCGGCGCCACGCGACCGCTCGCGGGCAGCATCGGCCCGCAGACGACCGAGACGATGAAACGCGTCGGATTGCCCGTCGCCTTCACGGCAAAGACGCCCAGCCTCGATGCTTTGATCGAGGCGCTCGTCAAGAAACTCGCCCCATGAAAGTCCCGTTTCTCGATCTCGGCATTCAACACCGCGCCTTGCGCGAGCCGGCCCTCGCCGCCCTCGCCGCGACCTATGACGGGATGCGTTTCTGTCTCGGGCAGGATGTCGAGGCGTTCGAGCGAAATTTTGCCGCGGCGCTCGGGTATCCCCGCGCGTTGGGGATGAACAGCGGCACTTCACCCCTGCACGTGGCCTGCATGATCGCGGGCTTCGGACCGGGAGACGAGGTCATCACCACTCCGTTTACCTTCATCTCCTCCGCCTGGGGAATCAACTATGTCGGCGCGACGCCGGTCTTTTCCGATATCGAGACCGGAACCTATAATCTCGATCCCGCCAAGATCGAGGCGGCGATCACGCCGAGGACGAAGGGCATCATCGTCGTGCATCTCTTCGGGCAGCCGGCGCGCATGGACGAGATCATGGTCATCGCCCGGCGGCACGGCCTCTTCGTCATCGAAGACTGCGCGCAAGCCGTCGGTGCGCACTACGAGGGCACGCCGGTCGGTCTGCTCGGCGATGTCGGCACGTTCAGTTTTTATCCGACGAAGAATCTGGGCGGATGCGGCGAAGGCGGGGCCTTTGTCGCCCGCGACGAGGCGGTGCATACGCGGGCGCGGCACATCCGCGTGCATGGTTCCGACCGGAGATATTACCACGACGTTGTGGGCGGAAATTTCCGCATGGACGGATTCCAGGGAGCTTTGCTCAACGTGAAGTTGCCCCATCTCCCGGCGTGGACCGCGCGTCGACAGGCAACCGCCGCGCGGTATCTGGCGGAGATCAAACTCGCGGACGTCCACCTTCCCGAACAACCCGGCTATGGTCGCTCGGTTTGCCACCAGTTTACGATCCGGCACCCGCGGCGGGATGCGCTCCGGGAGCATCTCGCCAAGCACGAGATCGGGACGGATCTCATCTACCCGGTGCCGCTCCATCTGCAAAAATGTTACGCCGACCTCGGTCGCGGGACCGGCTCGTTTCCGATTGCCGAACTCACCGCGAGCACCTGCGTAAGCCTCCCGGTGTTTCCCGAGCTGACCGACGCGCAAGTCGATCACGTGATCTCCTCCGTCAACTCGTTTTGAACCGATGATCAACGGAGTTCGTCTCAAGATTTGCGGCCTTACTTCCCTCGTCGACGCCGATGCCGCCGACGCCGCCGGGGCGGATTATCTCGGCTTCATTCTCCACCCGCGATCGCCGCGCTGCGTGAGCTTGGCGCAGTTTGCCGCGATGGCGCCGCGCCTGCCCCCGCGCAAGAAAGTCGCGGTCGTAGTCGAGCCTTCCGTCGAGGAACTCGCCGAGATCAAGGCCGCCGGTTTTGATCACGTGCAGCTTCATTTTCCCAACGACACCCCGTTTTTCATGGCGGCGCTATGGCTCGATGTGATCCCGCCGGAGATGCTGTGGCTCGCCCCGCGCGTGCCACCGGGGAAAGACTTCGATTTGGCCTTCGTGCCCCTCGCCGACACCATCCTTCTGGATACCTACCATCCCGATCTCCACGGCGGCTCCGGGCAGACGGGGGACTGGAAGCAGTTCGCGTGGCACCGCACCAAATTTAAGAAAGTGAACTGGGTCTTGGCGGGCGGAATGAAGCCCGAGAACATCGTCGAAGCGGTGGCGGCGACCGGAGCACGGTTCGTCGACGTGAACAGCGGCGTTGAGTCCTCCCCCGGCGTAAAAGATCCGGTCAAGCTCCGGGCGTTGTCGGAAGCGATGCGGCTCATTCCCCCGGCAGCGGTCGGCGGGTGAACGTGATTGTGGGGAGTGCGCCTTCATGCGCGAGGAGCTGAAGCTTTACCTTCTCACCGTAGGCAAATCCCGTCAGCGATCCGTCGGCACCGATTACACGGTGGCACGGCACGATGAGGCAGATCGGGTTGGTGGCGTTGGCGCGGCCGACGGCGCGAGCCGCATTTTTCAATTTCTTCGCGAGCGCGCCGTAGCTGCGGGTTTCGCCGAAGGGGATTTCCTGCAACGCCGTCCAAACGCGTTGTTGAAAGGCCGTTCCGGCGGGGGCGAGCGCGAGGGAGAATCCGGAGCGTCGGCCGGAAAAATAATCGCGCACCTGGGTGCGCGCGGCGGCGAGGCGTCTCGTTTTGCGGGAAAGGGTTCCGTCGAAGTTTTTCAGCCGCACACGCAGCGCGCGCTTGGAGCCAAAGGCGGTGGCGATCACCGATCCGCCTTCGTCTATGGCGATGGAAAACTCGCCGACGGGAGTGGGGAAAGTGTCGAAGTAGGCGTTCATGCGGGAGGAGGTTGATCGTATTGCCAAAGGTGGTTGGTGGCCATGCTGCGGTAGGGCGAAAACACGGCCATGAGCCGGCGCGTGGCGTCGATGTCCGGCTTTGCTTCAAGTTTGAAGAGCGATTGGAGACCGCTGGTCACGCCGGTGTCGCCGTAAGGGACGCAATCGGCGAATCCCAGCGATCGCATCATGAGATAGTTGACCGACCACGGGCCGAGGCCGCGGACCGCGAGCAGGGTGCGCTCGGCGCGGGTGGCGGACAGGGCGCGCAGGGCCTTGAGATCAAGTTGACCGTCGACGACGAGGCGGGCGGTCGCGATCAGGTAGTCGGCCTTCTGTCGGGAGAATTGCAGAGGAAGAAGATCGGAGAACTCCAATCGCGCAATGGCGGCGGGAGGAGGCGGTGCGTAGAGACCGTTTTCTTGACGCGCTCCGGTGAGCGTGAAGAGGCGGCTCCTGAGCCGATAGGCGAACGGAAGATTGATCTGCTGCCCGATAATCGCCCAGAGGATGCCTTCGAAGACCGAAGTGGTCTGGCTGATCCGCAGTTCGGCGCGGCCCGCCACGAGACGAGAGAGTCCGATTTTTCCGGCAAGACGGGAAAACGCCGCCGCCGCCTGATCGAGGCCCAACAGACCCACGACAAGCGCGTGCGCTTCGACGGCCGAACCGGCGTTGATCTCCGCGCGCACCGTGGCGGGCGAGAGCTTCATTGAGAGCAGTGCGGGCCCGGAAGAGAAGAGCACGGCGCCGAGATAGTCGTCGCCCGTGAGCCGCTCATTGACGCTGTGGCGGTCGCGGCCGAGGGCGCGGCGAAGGTAGGCGAGCGGATAACCGGCCGGCAGCGTGACCGTGAAGGACGTGATCCCGGGCAACTCGCGATAGGCGCCCGGCGTGAGACCGAAGCGCTGGCGGAACTGTTTGTGAAAAACCGAAAGCGATTCAAAGCCCGCGTCGCCGGCGATCTCGGTCAAGCCCGCGGGCGTGGTGAGTAACTGTTGTTTCGCACGGTCGAGCCGCGCCCGCACCAGCAGATCGGCGGGGCTTGCGTGATAGTGTCGGCGAAACAGCTCGAAGGCGCGCGTCGGACCGAAGCCCGAACGCCGGACGATGGCGCGGGCTTCGGGAAACGCAGACGGTTCGGCGCGAATCTCGGCGACCAGAGTTTCGATGGATTCCAACACCGGATCGGCCCCGCGCGCGAAATCGTCGGGGTGGCATTTCTTGCAGGCGCGCAAGCCGCTCCCTCGCGCGGCCTCGCAGCTCGGGAAGAAACGCACGTTCTCGGGGCGAGGCTTGCGGGCCTTGCACGAGGGCAGGCAATAGATCCCGGTGGTGAGAACGCCGGTGAAGAAACGTCCGTTGAAGGCGGCGTCGCCGGCGAGCACCCGGGCATACATGGTGGCATCCGTCATTTTCATGGCCGTAATTTAACAGACCGGCCGCCTGCTTGTCGTCCGGATAGTTCCGGGGCAATTCCGGCTTCCGCTCAGAATCCCGGAAAACCGCCCCGGCCCTTCATCGCCTCCATCTGGCGCATCATCTTCTTCGTCCCACCGCCGCGCATCATCCGCATCATTTTCTGCATCTGCTGGAACTGTTTGAGGACCTGATTCACGTCGACGAGTTTTACGCCCGCGCCGTTGGCGATGCGCTGCCGGCGGCCGCCGTTGAGGATGTCGGGCTTGCGCCGCTCCTTGAGCGTCATCGAAAGGATAATGGCCTCGGTCTTCGCCATCTGGCGCTCGGAGCCGTCCGGAATCTGCATGCCGCTCATGCCGGGCATCATGCCGACGATGCTCTGCATCGAGCCCATTTTCTTGATCTGTTGCATCTGGCCGAGGAAGTCCTCGAGGTTAAAATCGGCCTTCTGCATTTTCTCGGCGAGCCGCTCGGCCTCCTTCTGGTCGATGTTTTCCTGCGCCCGCTCCACGAGCGATACGACGTCGCCCATGCCGAGAATTCTCGAGGCCAGGCGATCGGGATAAAAGGTGTCGAAGTCCCCCGTCTTCTCGCCGGTGCCGACGAATTTGATCGGGACGCCGGTGATGCTCTTGATGGAAAGCGCGGCGCCACCGCGCGCGTCGCCGTCGAGCTTGGTCAGGATCAGGCCAGTAAGCTGCAAGGCGTCGTGAAACACCTTGGCGACGTTGACGGCTTCCTGCCCAAGGGCGCCGTCGGCCACGAGCAGGACCTCGTCCGGTTGGATGCGCTCGCGGAGTTTCTTCACTTCCTCGATGAGATCGGCGTCGATCTGGAGGCGGCCGGCCGTGTCGAAGATGATGCAATCCGCGCCGGCCGCGTGGGCGGCCGTAAGCCCGGCGCCGCCGATCGCCGGCACGTCCTTGGAATCGCGGTCCGCGAAGAATCCGAGTTCCTCCTGCTTGGCGAGAATCTCCAACTGGTCGATGGCGGCGGGTCGGTAGACGTCACACGCGACGACGAACGGCTTGTAGCCGCGTTTCTTGAGGAGCTTGCCGAGCTTGGCGGTGGAGGTCGTCTTGCCGGAGCCGTGGAGACCGACCATGAGGATCTTTAACGGCCGGGCCGTGGCGAGGGCCGTCTGTCCTTCGCCGAGGAGCCGCACCAACTCGTCGTTGATGATCTTTACGATCTGTTGGCCGGGCGTGACCGACTTCAGCACTTCCTGGCCGACGCATGCGGTCTGGACGCGGTCGACGAAGTCTCTTGCGACCTTGAAATGCACGTCGGCTGCGAGCAGGGCGGTCCGCACTTCCTTGAGCGTCTCCGCCATGTTTTCCTCGGTGAGTCTGCCTACGCCGCGAAGGTTGCGCAGAGCGCCGCCGAGTTTTTCTGTGAGAGATTCGAACATGGGAAACGATAGCGTTGGGGCATTTCCCGGCGCGAGGCAACCCCGCGCCAAATTTCTCCGCTTCAGTGGCCGTCCGGCCTATTTTCGTCCTCGTCAAAGCGGCGGGCGTGACGGATAAAAGCAGCGATTATGAATCCGGTTCTTAAGCTGTTACTCGAAGGCGGCAGTCTCACGACGGCGCAAATCGCGCAGGTCGCGGGGCTCTCCGTGAGCGAAGTCGAACAGCACCTGGAACAGTTGAAGCAGGATAAAATCCTCCTCGGCTGGCGTCCGGTGCTCGATCTCTCCCGCGAGGCCGCCGCCGCCGCCACCGTGCGCGCGGTGATCGAGGTCAAGATCACGCCCGAACGCGGCGGCGGTTTCAACCGGCTCGCCGAACGCGTCGCGCGCTTCGACGAGGTCGAGTCCTGCTACCTCATGTCCGGCGGTTACGACCTGCTCGTCTTCGTGAAGGGCGTGTCCCTGCAAAAGGTCGCGGGCTTCGTCTCCGAGAAGCTTTCGACGATCGAGGGCGTGCTCTCGACGTCCACGCATTTCATGCTGCGCTGCTACAAAGATCAGGGCTGCCTGTTCGATCTCGGCGACGCCACCACCACGCGGCTCAACGTCACGCCCTGAACGGAGTCCAGTCCCATGCACAACGACTCCAATCGCTGGATCGCGGGCCACATCGCCGCGCTGCCCAAGAGCGGCATCCGCGATTTTTTTGAACTCGTGGCCAAGATGAAGGGCCAGGACGTGATCTCCCTCGGCGTCGGCGAACCCGACTTCGTCACCCCTTGGAACATCCGCGAGGCCGCCATCTTTGCCCTCGAGAAGGGCAAGACCTACTACACCTCGAACCTCGGCATGATCGAGCTGCGCCGCGCGATCTCGACCTACGTGACCGCGCATTTCGGCGTCGATTACCGGCCCGACGACCAGGTGATCGTCACCGTCGGCGTGAGCGAGGGAATCGATCTTGCGCTGCGGGCTTTCTGCAATCCCGGCGACAAGGTGATGTATCACCAGCCGTGCTATGTCTCGTATCATCCGAGTATCGCGTTGGTCCACGCCCAAGGCGTCGCGGTGCCGACCTTTGCCGAGGATAACTTCGCCCTCACCGCCGAGGCGCTGCGCGCCGCTTGGCAGCCCGGCTGCAAGATTCTCATGCTCAATCTCCCGTGCAATCCCACGGGCGGCACCTGCGACCGAGCGCAACTCGAGGCCATCGCGACGTTCTGCCGGGAGAAGGATTTGCTGGTGTTGAGCGACGAGATCTATTCGGAGCTGACCTTCGAAGGCACGCACACGAGCATCGCGAGTCTGCCCGGCATGGCGGAGCGCACGATTTTCCTGCACGGTTTTTCGAAAGCGTTCGCGATGACCGGCTGGCGTCTGGGCTACGCCTGCGGTCCCGCTGCCCTGATCGACGCGATGATGAAGGTGCATCAATACACCATGCTCTGCGCCTCGATCATCGCCCAGGAAGCCGCCCTCGAGGCGCTCACGCGCGGCTGGGACAGCGTGCTCATGATGCGCGAGCAGTATCACCGGCGGCGCGATCTGGTCGTGCGGCGCTTCAACGAAATCGGGCTCAAGTGCCATTCTCCGCGCGGCAGTTTCTACGCTTTCCCCAGCGTCGCCGCCACCGGGCGCAGCGAGAAGGACTTCGCAGCCGGCCTGCTCACGGAACAAAAAGTCGCCGTGGTCCCGGGGAGCGCGTTCGGTGAAAACGGCTTCGGCCACGTCCGCGCCTGCTTCGCCACGAGCTACGACCAGCTCATCGTCGCCTGCGACCGGATCGATCGTTTCGTCCAAGGAACGCCGAAGTAAGCGGACCGCCTATGCCCGGGCACGGAAGGATGAAAATCTTCCTTTGCGCCTGCGGCGACTTTGGCGTCTGCTCCGCTCCTCATGTCCCGCATCGTTGCCATCGTCGGCCGACCCAACGTCGGCAAAAGCCGTCTCTTCAACCGCCTGGCGCGGAAACGCATCTCCATCGTCCACGACCAGCCCGGGGTCACCCGCGATGTCATCTCGACCGATGTCGCCGAGGGCGCGTTCACTTTGCTCGACACCGGCGGCCTCGGCCTTGTCGGGGGTGAGTCCACGATCAACCTGATCAAGCTTTCCGAGAAGCAGGTGGATTTCGCCATCGCTTCCGCCGATCTGATTCTCTTCGTGCTCGACGGCTTGGAAGGCGTGACCGGTCTGGACCAACGCATCGCGCAGATGCTGCGGAAGTCGAAGCGCCAGGTTCTGCTGGTGGTGAACAAAGCCGACTTCAACGACGACAAAGTCCAGCTCGAGGGAGCCTATGCCCTCGGCCTGGGTGAGCCTTCGCGGGTCTCGGCCGAGCACGGCACCGGCGAGACCGAACTGCGCGCGGCGATTGTCACCCGACTCGGCGAACCGCCGGTCGTCGATCCCGCGGCGAGCAAAACCTCGTCGGACCCGCTCTGCGTGTGCTTCATCGGCCGCCCCAATGTGGGGAAATCCTCGCTGAGCAACAATCTGCTCCAGAGCGACCGTCTCGTGGTCAGCCCGATCCCGGGCACGACCCGCGACGCCGTCGAGTTGCCGTTCTCTTTCAAGGGCCGTGATGGCGAGATGTATCCCTTCAGGCTGATCGATACCGCCGGCATCAAGGCGGCGACCAAGCTCGCATCGCCGATCGAGTATTTTTCCAGGCTACGGTCACTCGACGCGATCCAGCGGGCCGACGTCGTTTTTCTCGTGCTCGACGCGCTGGAAGGCGTGACCCAGCAGGACAAGGCCATCGCCGGCGAAGCGATCAAGGAGAAGAAGCCCATCGTGATCGTCGTGAACAAATGGGACCTCGTGCAGGACATGTTTGCGAAGGGAAACCTCAAGCTTTCGGGCTACAAGAACGCCCGGGATTACCGCGATAAATACGAGAAGGCGCTGTTCGAACGGCTGTTCTTCACGCCCGGCTCACCGCTCATTTTCGCATCGGCGATGAGCGGCTACGAGGTGGACCGGATGCTCAACGCGGCCGTGAAACTCAACCGCACGCTCGATAAGAAACTGCCGACCGCCAAACTCAACCAGCACCTCGCCTACCTCGCCGAGCGCACGCCGCCTCCTTCCGTCGGCGGCAAACGTTTCCGGGTCTACTACGCCACGCAGACCGGCACGCGGCCGTTTCGCATCAAGCTATTTTGCAATCGCGAGGAGAAACTCACCGAGCAATACCGCCGCTATCTGGAGGCCGGGTTGGTGGCCGAGTTCGACCTTGCGGGCTGTCCCATCTATTTCGATCTGGTCGGCAAGGAGAAGCGCGCGGAAGAGCCGCACAGCAACAGTTCCTACCCTACGACGAAGGCGCAGCACAAACGCGGCGGAACGAAAAAAGCCGAGCCGGGTCAACGGCATGAAACGATCGAGGACTGAAAATCTTCGGGGGCCCGCCACAGGCTGAAACGGAGCGGTTCCCGGCTTTTTCACCCACCGTGATCGCGGCCCCTATCCGTCTCGTATTTCTCGGCTCGGACGCGATCGCGTTGCCGTTGCTCGATTGGTTGGCATCCCGGGAAGGCGCGGCCTTGGCCAAGATCGTCGCCGTCTTTACGCAGCCTGACCGCCCCGTGGGACGCGGCCAGAAGATCGCGTCCAACGCGATCAAGACCTGGGCGGCCGCGCGCGACCTGCCCGTTCTTCAGCCCGAAAAACTTACCGACGAGGTGCGGGCGCAACTCGCCGGGCTTTCGCCCGATCTCTCCCTCGTGATGGCCTACGGTCATATTTTCCGGGACCCGTTCATCGCGACGCCGCGGCTCGGCACGCTCAATCTCCACACCTCGCTGCTGCCCAAGTATCGCGGCGCCTCGCCGATCCAGACCGCGATCGCCTCGGGCGAGCGCGAGTCCGGCGTCACGCTGATGCGGATCGTGCGCGAACTCGACGCCGGGCCGCTGGCCGACTGCGAGCGCGTCGCCATCGCGCCCCTCGATACCGCCCTCGATGTGGAAGCGAAACTCGCCGCCGCTTCGGTTCCGCTGGTGGCCCGGGCCTTTGCCAGACTCGCTGCCGGCACGCTCCGTTTTGACGAACAGGCTCATGCCGCCGCCACTTTCTGTCGGCGCTTGGAGCGGACCGACGGTGCCTTGGATTTTGCCGCTCCTGCCGCCGGGCTCGCAGCCCGGATCAACGGACTATCTCCGTGGCCGGCATGCGCCCTGTCGATCGCGGGCCACACAGTGAAGATCGGCCGCGCGGATTCTGCGGTCGGCCACGAGACGGCTACTCCCGGAACGATTCTTGGTCATGATGAGCAGGGCCTCTTGGTCGCAACGGGCAGTGGCGTGCTTCGTCTCCGGGAACTCCAGCGCCCGGGCGGCCGGATGCTGGCGGCTTCCGAGTTTCTGCGTGGCTTCCCCGTGAGCCCGGGCATGTTGCTCCCGTCCGCCCCGATGCCCTCCCTGCAAAGCGCGACGCCGTTCCGGCGCTAGCTTTTGGATCGAGACGCACAACCCGCTTGTTTTCCCGTCCGGCCTTTTCCAAGCTCCCGCCCATGTCGCAACGCTTTTGGCTCAAGGCCACATCGCTCGTCGCCGTCTTTTCGCTTTCGGCGACCGCCCAAGTGGAGCTCGCCAACCTGCGCGAAGATGTGCGCGGCCTTAACCAACGCCTTGGCGAGTTGTCGCTCCGCATGGAACAGGTCGAGCGGGAGAACGAGGATCTCCGGCGCAAACAGGGCGCGGCCGACAAGGGCTACGCGACGATCGCGCAGCTCAACGACGCGGTCGCCGACCTCAATCGCGTGATCAAGTCGGCCGTGGCGGGTTCGAAGAATGAAACCCTCCAGCAGGTCGCCACACAGATGGAGCGTCTGGGCAAGCAGACCAACGCGGCGCTTGATTCCTTGGCCAAGGCCCAGGCGACACGCCCCGCCGTCAACACGAGTTTCAGCGAAGATTTTTCGAAGGAAGGCGTAAGTTACACCGTCCAGAAAGGTGATACGCTGGCCGTCATCGCCAGGAAAACCGGGGCGAAGCAGCAGGACATTATCAACGCCAACAAGATCACCGATCCCTCGCGGATCATGCTCGGACAAACCCTTTTCATCCCCGTCGTCGGACCCAAGTAACATGGCTGCCATTCCCAAATCTCGTCTCGGCCGCGGTCTCGGCGGTCTCATTGCCTCGGCCAAACCCCCGGCGGCGCCCACGCCTCCGGTCGCCCCCGCCCCGACCGCGGCGCCGGGCTATCTCGAGATTGCGGTGCACTTGATCGTGCCCAGCCCTTATCAGGCCCGCCGGGAAATCCCGGCGGAACAACTCGCCGAACTCGCCGAAAGCATCCGGGCCGAGGGGTTGTTGCAGCCGATCGTCGTGCGCAAACAGGGCGAGCGCTTCGAGCTCATCGCGGGCGAACGCCGCTGGCGCGCTTTCCAACTCCTGCGCATCAAGGCGATCCCGGCCCGTCTCGTCGAGGCGAGCAACGCATCCTCGGCCGCTCTGGGCTTGATCGAGAATCTCCAACGCGAGGGCCTCAACCCGATCGAGGAAGCGCACGGTTACGCCAGTTTGATCCGCGACTTCGATCTTACGCAGGAGACGGCGGCCGAGCGGGTGGGGAAGGGACGCGCTTCGGTCGCCAACTCCCTGCGTTTGCTCGCCCTCGACGCCGATATTCAAGGCTATGTTGCCAAGGGGATCTTGAGCGTCGGGCACGCCAAGGTGCTCCTCGGGGTCGAAGATTCGGCTCAACGCGCCTTGGTCGCCCGCCGGGTGATCGAGGAAGGCCTGAGCGTTCGGACGACGGAAAAGATCGTCCTCGCGGTCAAGCCCGGGGCCGCAGGCAAGTCCCCCTCGAGCAAGACCCGAAAACTCCCGGCCCAAGACTCGGCGGCAGTCGCCGGCATTGAGAAGAAACTCACTTCGTTTTTGGGTGCCCGCGTGGCTGTTTTGCATTCTCCGAAGAAGGGACGAATCGTGATCGAGTATCGGGGTAACGACGATCTTCAGCGTTTGCTGGAGAAAATCGGACTCGGTCCGTAATCCGCCGCAGGACGGAGCAACCTCCCTGCAGCCTCGAATCCTCTGCGCTTTTTGCGGGGGTTTCCTGCGGCAATCCGGCGGTTGACAAACCGCCTGCGGCGCGAGTTATTCACGTTTCCCAATGAGCATCGTCCTAGCCGTTCTAACCTTCGCCCTCATCATTGTTTCGATTTTCCTCGTGCTCATCGTGCTTGCCCAAAAGGCCAAATCCGATGGCGGAGTGGGAGCCGCGTTGGGCGGTGGCATGACGGAAGCAACGTTCGGGGCCGACACCGGCAACGTGCTGTCCAAGGCTACGATCTACGCGGCCGCAGGGTTCTTTATCCTTACTTTGACGCTTTATCTCGGTCGTATTTACGAGCGCAAGCACGCCCATGCGGCGGCCACTAATGCGCTTCCGGCCATCACCGTGCCATGGGCGTCCCCGACGCCGGTTCCGGCTCCGGCCCCGAAGCCCTGATTCATGGGCCAACCCCGAGAATACGCGCCCGCCCTGACTTGGCGGGCGTTTTTTGTGGCCGGCTTGTTCGCTTGGCTTGTTCCTTCGACGATTCAAGGCCAGCCCGGTTCGACCCGAATGCCCGACCTGGCTCAGGTGGGCTTGCCCGATGCCGTCGAGGCAAAGTTACTCCTTGAACGATTTCGTGCCGGCGGACCGCGCGGGGATTACTACTTGGAGTTTGAGCTGCGGTCGTTGCCCCGTCGCGGTGCCGAGGTAAAGTTCCAAGGACGGCTCTGGGGTTCCCGCAACGAGCGCGGCGCCGTCAGCCGGGTGGAACTAATCGACGAATCGGCAAAGGTTCACCGCTGGCTCTTGCAGAACGGGCCCGCTCCGGCCGTTTGGATCTTGGCCGGTTCACAGGCATCGATTCTGCCGGCCGGGTCGCTCCTTGCTCCGCTCATTCCGGGAGTGGACATGAGTGCATTCGATCTCCTGATGCCCTATCTTTTCTGGCCCGATTTTGAGCTGAAACGGATTGAGCGGATCCGAGGCCGGCCGGCGCACGCCTACGTTTTTCGTCCACCGCCGGAGTTTGCCCTCGCGCACCCCACGCTGGGTTGGGTGCGAGCCTATCTCGATACCCAGTTCAATGCCCTGATGCAGGCCGAACGCGTCGGCGCCGACGGTCGCATTCAGACGACGTTTGCGCTCGGTGAACTCAAGAAGATCGACGAACAGTGGATGATCAAATCGATCGACTTGAGAAACGAAACCACCCGCGACAAGACGCGGTTTCAGGTCATGGCCGTCGCCATCGGCGTGGAGCTCCCGACGGGCACGTTTGAACCCGCGCGACTAAATGACGAAATCTCCGCGCCGCGGCCCGAACGGCTTTTCCGCCTCGTCCCGTGATCGAAGCAAATCCCGTTCGTGCGGTCGTCTTCGACCTTGATGGCACTTTGTTGGACAGCCTGCCGTTGGTGTTGCGGGCATTCACCCATGCCCTCGCGCCTTTCGGCGGGCGGCCGACCCGGGAAATGTTTGCGACCCTGGGTGGCCCGCCTGAGAAAATCTTCCCGGCATTGATCGCGGATGCGGCCGATGTGCCGGCCGCATTGCGGCGGTTGGCGGAGTTTCACCACGAGCATAGCCACCAAATCCTGCCTTTCGCCGGAGCGATGGCGGTCTTGGTCGAATTGCGGTCCCGCGGACTGCGGTTGGCGATTTGGACCGGACGGGATCGCGCGACGGCCGACGAGCTTTTGAGCATCCACGGTATGGCGACGTTCATGGATGCGGTCGTTTGCGGGGACGACCTGCACTCGCACAAGCCCGACCCGGCCGGGCTCAACGAGATTTTGCGGCGGCTCGGGGTCGCCGCCTCCGAGGCGATCTACGTGGGCGACGCCGATGTGGATGTCCTGGGCGGAACGGGGGCCCGGGTGGATACGATCTTGATCCGCCATGCGCGGGTGCCTGAACCGGGCGTCGCGGCTTTGGCGCGGTGCTTGGCGGCGACGCCGGGTGATGCTTACGATTGGCTCCTGCGGCGCACCGCGTGCTGAAAATTCTGTTGCGGCGCGGCGACCCTTGATGCCATTCGTTTTCCCGAAGACCCCTCCTTGTTCACCCCGATCATGACTGCCCGTGTCAAATCCGTCTCGGCTCCGCTAACTTTCGACCTCCCGGTTTCGCTTTTTTCAAAGATCGAAACGTTACGCGCGCAGCGTGGTCTGGGCACGATCAGCGATACCGTTCGTCTCGCGGTGGAGAGTTTTGGTTTTGGGCAGTTTCGGGATGTCTCGGATCCGACGCGCCAGATCTCCGTGCGTCTGAGCGTCCAGCAGCGCAGCACCCTCAAACGGATCGCCCGCAAGCACCGCGCGAGCATAGGCGAAGTTCTTCGCCAGGCGATTCTGGCTCTCGAGAAAAGAGATGCCGGAGGCAAACGGCGACGGATCGCCGGGGAACGCTCCCAAGCTTGTTGAGGTCGCGTTTCTAGGGCGGGATTCGGTCCGCAAAGATTGGACAGCTGACTAGCGCCGGGGACGAGCTTGCCATCGCCTCCAGGCTTTCCCTTTAATTTCCGAGTATGTCTCCCGCACCGCTGCAGCTTTCCTCTTGGGCTCGTAACGTTTCGCCGTCGCCGACATTGGCCGTCGACGCGAAAGCCAAGGCGTTGCAGGCCGCGGGCGAAGACGTCTGTGGCTTCGCCGCCGGGGAACCGGATTTCGACACGCCCGAGCACATCAAGGAGGCCTGCATAGTCGCGCTCCGTGCCGGAAAGACGAAGTATGCCCCGACGCCGGGCATCGAACCGCTGCGGCTCGCCATCGCCGAGCGTTACCTTGCCGAATACAACCTGAAGGTCGCGCCATCGCAGGTGGTGGTGTCTCCGGGAGGAAAGTTCTCCTGCTATCTCGGTGTGCTGGCGGTGTGTTCGCCGGGCGACGAGGTGATCGTGCCCGCGCCTTTTTGGGTCAGCTATCCCGAGATGGTGAAGCTCGCCGGCGCCGTGCCGAAGCTGGTCCTCGCGGACGATCAAACCGGCTTCAAGCTTACCCCGGCACAGTTGGAAGCCGCGGTTACGCCGCGCACCAAGCTCGTCATCCTGAACTCGCCGTCGAACCCGACCGGTGCCGTCTACACCCGGGCGGAGTTGGAAGCGCTCGTCGCGGTCGCGATGCGGCACAATCTCTACATTCTCTCCGATGAGATGTATGAGCACCTCGTCTATGACGGGGCCCAGCCGACATGCGTCGCAACCCTGAGTGCGGAAGCCGAAGCGAGGACCATCATCGTCGCCGGCTTCTCGAAGACTTACGCGATGACCGGCTGGCGCATCGGTTCGCTGGTCGCACCCGCGCCGATTGCCAAGGCCGTCTCCGAACTCCAGAGCCAGATGTCGTCGAACGTCACGACCTTCGCCCAATACGGTGCGCTCGCGGCCTTGAAGGAAAAGGAGAAAACCCAAGCTGCGCTCAAGGTCATGCTGGCGGCCTTTGATCGTCGGCGGAAACTCCTCCATGCGGAGCTGAACCGCATCCCCGGCATCAATTGCCTGCTGGCCGAGGGCGCATTTTATCTCTTCCCCAACGTTTCCAGCTTCGGGTTGAAGGATATCGAATTTTGCAGCCGCCTGCTTGACGCCGAGAAAGTCGCCGCCGTTCCCGGCAGCGCGTTTGGGGCCGAGGGATATCTTCGCCTCAGCTACGCAACGAGCGACGAGATCATCCAAAAAGGCGTGACGCGGCTCGCCAGATTTTGTGCCGGATTACGCGGGTGAAACGGAGACGGGAGTTCCGCAACGTTCGTCGTCGGCGCGGCTGAGTTCGGAATTCGCTGCGGCGGGCCGGCCCGTCATCGGGAGTGTTGGCGCAAAGCAAATCGGGTTGATCGGAGTTTCGTGCCGCCCTGTTTCGCGATTATTTCGCGGAGCTTCGACGGGTTTTTTTGCCGACGGTCGATGACGACCATTGCGACAAAATCGCGCCGAGATGAAAAATTTTGCGTGCCATCGTGCGCAAACATGTAGAGGTTCGGTCCATGGCCAAAAAAACCACCAAGTCCCCAGCGTCGAAAATGCCGGCCCCAAAAGCCGTCGCCAAGAAGAAGCCCGCCGCGAAGAAGAAGTAACGGCGAAGTTTTTGCCGCAGGGAAATCTCGCTCTCAGTCGGTCCAAGTGATCGGCGAAGAATCAAAATTTCAGCTGCGTGATTTAGGCGGAGCCAACAGCTCCGCCTTTTTTTGCGTCCGGAAATAACGACCGAAAGGAATCTGGCTCCGGCGCAGACCCGCGCGCTCCTGCCTGCCTTGGCTGTCGCGGGCAGGGCGATGATTTTGTCCGCCGCCGCCCGGGGCTTTGGCTTTCGGGGGCCTCGAGTTTACCATCCAAGCTCGGTCGGCAAAGTGGAATTGCCGTGACGGATAGTGCGACTGATTCTTCCGCCATGCGTCCGTTTCGAGAAATTTTTTGGGTTGCTGGACTGTGGCTGACGGTCGCCTCGCTGACGGGTTCGGAGCCGTTGGTCGTTGAGACGTTCAACGCCCGTCGAGGGATCGTCGTCGCCGGTCATCCTCAAGCGGCTGCGGCCGGTCTCGCCGTGCTCAAGGCGGGCGGAAATGCGATCGATGCCGGCGTGGCCACGGCTCTGGCGATCGGAGTCGCCGAGCCCTACGGATCTGGTTTGGGAGGGAAATTGGTGCTGCTCTACTACGAGGCCGCCTCGGGGCGCACTTTTGCGGTCGACGCTTTGGACGCCTGTGGATCCGCCATGGAGGTCGAGCGCTACCGCCAGTTGCCCGAAGAAATCCGCTCTTATGGCTACGGCTCCGTCTGTGTGCCGGGCTTTGCGGCCGGTCTTTGGCTGGCCCACGAAAAATGGGGCCGACTCAAGTGGTCCGAGTGTCTTGCTCCGGCGATCGATCTCGCGCGGTAGGGATTTCTCGTTTTGCCCAAGTCCCGCGATTTCTTTGCCGAGCAGCTGGACAAGTTGCAGCGCGGCGATCTGGAGATTGCACGGCTTTATCTTCCCGCGGGCGAATTGCCGGCGGTGGGCTCGACGTTGAAGAATGAAGATCTTGCGAAATCCATGGAGCTGCTCGCCGCGCATGGTCGGGATGGTTTCTACCGCGGTCCGGTGGCCGAAGCGATTTTGCGGGCTTCCGCTGCTGGAGGCGGCCTCATTGCCCGCCGCGATCTCGAGTCTTACCGGGCGGTCATCGTCGAACCGGTCGGCATCGATTTTCGGGGTTTTCGATTGCTCGCGGCGCCGCCACCGACCACCGGGGCGGCGATCTTCATGCCGACAATGAAGGCCCTCGAGGAAGAGAGCTTCGCAGGGGGGCCGTTACGGACGGCCGCCAATCTCGACCGGATCGGCAGAATTTGGCGCGTCGTCGCGTCCCGAGTTTCACGTGGTATCGGTGATGTTGAAGGGGCTCGGATTTTTTTTGAGAAGCTGGTGGGCCCCGATTCGATCAACGCCATCCGCGATGAGGCGACGGGACGCGCGCGAGCCCTTTCTGCTACTTCGATAACCGAACCACCGGCTGTCTTGGGCGAGGAGCCGATGTTCCATGAGGACTTGGCGGCTGCGACGACGCATTGGTTGGTCGCGGATGCGGCCGGAAACATCGTCTGCGCCACCCAGTCGCAAAGCCTGCATTTTGGCGCCGGCGTGGTCGTCCCGGGGACCGGCATCGTCATGAATAACTCTATGAGCAATTTTGCCTTCAACGACCGTTCAAGCCCGAACTTTGTCGCACCGGGTAAGCGGTCGCGCAGCACCATTGCGCCCACCATCGTCTTCCGCTCGGGCAAGCCGGTCTTCGCGATCGGTCTGCCCGGTGCGGCCAGGATCCCGACGGCCATGTTGCAAGTCTTGCTCGACCGCCTGACTTTGAATCGACCCTTGGCCGACGCCATCGGCGACACGCGCTTTCACTTTGCGAGGGCAACCTCCGAAAGCGCGCCAGATTCGTTCGCCGCCGAAAAATCCCTGCCCGAAACGGTCGCCGCCGCCATGAGTTTGCTGGGTTGGCGGGTGGACCTACCGGAGGTTGCCGGCCAAGGGCGCTATTTCGGCGGAGTTAACGCCATTGAGTTCAACCCCGACGGGTCGATGACCGGGTTGGCCGACCCGCGTCGGACCAATGCGGTAGAGGGCTTCTAACTTTGCCCTTTACAGGCACCGGCACGATCTCTGTTTTCTCCACTTCTCTCCATGCAAAAGACCAAAAAGTCCGTGGCCAAGCGCTTCAAGCTCACCTCAACCGGTAAGCTTATCCGGCGCACGCCTGGCTTCCGTCACCTCTTGGCTGCGAAGAGCACGAAGCAAAAGCGCCGTGCCTCCCGCGACAAGTTGGTTGCCGAAGGTCATGCCAAGCCGCTCAAACGCTGTCTTCCGTTCGGCCTCTAAGCCGTTCGATCCCAGCATAGTCAAAACTTCGTCTGGCGGGTGAAACTCTAAGCCGACCCGCCGACGATAAACCAAAAGGAAAACACAACATGGCTCGTGCAACAAACTCCCCCGCTTCACGCAAGCGGCATAAGAAAATCCTGAAATACGCCCGTGGCTATTTCGGCAACAAGTCCAAGCTCTTCCGCTATGCGAAAGAAGCCGTCCAACACGCCTGGCAATACGCCTATATCGCCCGCAAAAAGAAGAAGGGCGACCGCCGCGGGCTGTGGATCGTGCGTCTTAACGCCGCCTGCCGCGCCAATGGCATGACTTACAGCCGCTTCATCGAAGGCCTCGCCGCCGCGAACATCGTGCTCGACCGCAAGGTCCTCAGCGATCTCGCGATCCGTGACGAAATCGCCTTCACCGGCCTCGTTAAGCAAGCTCAGGACGCCTTGAAGGAAAAAGCCGCCTCCGCGAAGAAGGCCTAACCGTATCCGACGCGGGCCGCATCGGCTCGCCGATCGGCGATCTCACAGGACGGGCTTCTCCGGAAGTCCCGTCCTTTTTTATGCCCGAAAAATACGCCGCGGGTTTCCGGTTTGATCTCGCAAAAATTTCTGCTGTTGGCCGGCGCGCTTGCGCGTGGCAAACCGCGCCCGCAAGCGGGCTGCCTACTCTCACGGAACCAAACCGGAAACTCGTGAAAAATACGCGCCCGCCGCAGAATGCGCCTTTTCCTTTCGCGGTCGTTCGTCGTTAATCTCCGGCAATCATCTCCATGCAAGATCAACTTTCCGCTCTTCTGGCCAAGGCCGCCGCCGAGTTGCCCGGCCTCGTCGCACGCTCGGAATTCGAGGCCGCCAAAGCCCGCTACGTCGGGCCCAATGGCGAACTCACCGCGCTCATGAAGCAGATGGGCGCCGTGCCCAAAGAAGCCCGACCCGCTGCGGGCAAGCTGATCAACGAGGCGAAAGCCCGGTTGCAAATCCAGCTGGATGCCGTGCTCGCCCGGATCGAAAGCGGCGAACTCTCGGCCCGGCTCGGGCCGGCGGTCGACGCGACATTGCCTTCTCCCGATGCCGGGCCCGGCACCTACCATCCCCTCACTCTCGTGCGTGAGGAAATGTGCCGCATTCTCCGCAAAGTCGGCTTCACGGTAGCCGACGGCCCGGAGGTCGAGACCGAGTATTACTGCTTCGATGCGCTCAACACGCCCGCCGATCATCCGGCCCGCGATGCTCAGGATACTTTCTACCTTCCCGAAACGGCGCGCTTCGCCAACGTCGCGAAGAAAAATCCCGGCGAGAAATACCTGCTGCGCACGCACACGTCGTCGGTCCAGATTCGCACGATGCTCAAAGGGGCGCCTCCCATTCGCATCGTTTCGCCCGGCCGCGTCTACCGCCGTGACACCACCGATGCGACCCATTCGGCGAACTTTCACCAACTCGAATGCCTTTATGTGGACAAGCATGTCACCGTCCGGGACCTGAAGGCCCTGCTGGATTACATCTTCGAATCTCTCCTCGGGAAAGACACCAAAACACGTTTTCGACCCCACTACTTCGGCTACACCGAGCCCAGCTTCGAGGTCGATCTCAGCGCCAAGCACCTGCCGAAAGTGAAGAAGGATTGGATCGAGATCGGCGGTTGCGGAATGGTCGACCCCTCCGTGTTTGCCGGTGTCGGCTACGATCCGGAAATTTGGACCGGCTACGCTTTCGGCATGGGCTTGGAACGCCTCGCGATGCTGCTCTACGGCATCGACGACATCCGGTATTTTTACCAGAACGACCTCCGTTTCCTGAAGCAGTTCGCCTGAGATTCAATCGATGAAAATTTCCCTCAATTGGCTCCGCGATTACGTCGCGCTCGACGCCCCCGTCGACGAAATCTGCCGCGCGATCACTTTTCTCGGGTTTGAAGTCGAGAACGTCCTCCGGACGGGGGCGCCGCAACTCGCCCATGTCGTCGTCGGCGAAGTGCTCACGCGCAACAAGCACCCGAATGCCGACAAACTCTCCGTTTGCACCGTTTCGCTCGGGACGACGCTCGGGGTGAAGACCATCGTTTGTGGCGCGCAAAACTACGCTGTCGGTGATCGGGTGCCCGTGGCGCTTCCCGGCGCGGTCCTGCCCAGTGATTTCGCGATCAAGCAGTCCAAGATCCGCGGCGAATCGTCGGACGGGATGATGTGTTCCGCCAAGGAGCTGGGCATCTCCGAAGACGCCGCCGGTCTCCTCATCCTTCCTGACAGGCCTGCTTTGGGCACGCCTATCAACGATGTGCTTCCTCCCGGCGACACCGTCCTCGACATCGAGATCACGCCCAACCGGCCCGATTGCCTTTCGCATCTCGGGATCGCCCGCGAGTTAGCCGCCTGGTTCAAGAAGGACCTGGTTTATCCGCAGGAAATTTTCCGCGGGGTTCTCGCCGAGGACGCGCCGGATCGAACCGACCTTCTCGCTTCCGTGCGTGTCGATGCTCCCGAGGATTGTCCGCTCTACCTCGCCCATGTGATCACGGGGATCAAGATCGGTCCCAGTCCGGCTTGGTTGCAGCAGCGCCTCGCTGCGGTCGGGCTCCGGCCGATCAACAACGTCGTCGATGTCGGTAACTACGTCATGCTCGAGTGCGGTCAACCGCTTCACGCTTTTGACGCCCGGAAGCTCGGTGGGTCCCAGATCGTCGTTCGGCGCGCGACCGACGGCGAGAAGCTGACGACGCTCGACGGAAAAGAACGCGTGCTCAACAGCTCGATGTTGGTCATCGCCGATGCGACCAAGCCCGTGGTCATTGCGGGACTCATGGGCGGTGAGAACTCCGGTGTCTCCGCCGACACCACGGATCTGGTTCTCGAATGTGCGATCTTCAAGCGGCAGTCGATTCGGGCCACCTCGAAGCACCTCGGGCTGGCTTCGGATTCATCCTACCGTTACGAGCGGGGCGTCGATCCTCACGGTGCGCTCGAAGCGGCCTGGCGGGCCATCGATCTTATTCTCCAGACGGCGGGCGGCCGGGTCGCCGGGCCGATCTGCCAAGTCGGTTGTGACGTTCCTTGGCAACGCGAGATCATCCTTGCGCCTGCCTTCGTTCGTGAGCGCCTCGGCTTTGACCTGCCGGTCGAGGATATGCGGGACGCGCTGGAAGCCCTCGAGCTCAACGTCACCGATCTCGGTGAAACAACCCGCGATGTCCTCGGCGACATGCCTGCGCGACGCGACGAATGGCGGGTCACCATTCCCAGCTGGCGTGACGATCTCGATCGCCCCATCGACCTTGTGGAAGAGATTCTTCGGGTCTACGGGACCGAGCGTATTCCTCCGGCCCGCGTGCTCGTGCCCGGCCTCGTGGGCGATGACGATCCCGTGGTCCTCTTCAATCGCCGGGCGACCGATTATCTGGTCGGGCACGACTTCCATGAGTGCGTCAATTACACGCTGCGCTCGGGCGCGGAACTCAAAACTTGGGTCTCCGAGACCGCCGCTGCGGAACTCGCGCTGGCAAACCCTTTCGTGGAGGACCAATCCCACCTTCGTTCAACGCTCGTCATGGGCTTGTTGGCGGCGCTCAAACTCAATCAGTCTCGCGGTGTCGCCGTCTCGAGACTGTGTGAGACCGGCCGTGTCTTCGTCGAACGCAACGGGCAGAATCTCGAGTGCGCGGCGGTCGGCTTCGTCATCGCCGAGGATACGGCCCGGCACTGGAACCCGCGCGAGAAAGCCGACTTTTACAGTGTGAAGCACCACATCGTCGGGCTCGCGGCGATGGCGGGAATCGATCTCGCCCGCCAGCCGTTTGCCACCATCGAAGGTCCGTTTTATGGCTGGCAGGAAGGCCACGCGGCGTGCGCCGGCGAAATGCAGCACGGTTGGAGCGTGCGCTTCGGCCTGTTGAGTCTCGCGATGGTCAAAGCCTACGGCGTCGAGGGCAAAGTCTATGCGGGCATCGTGGCGATTCTCCCCGAGAAACTCGCCGCGGCGTCCGCCGCCCGCAAACGCTACGCCGACTTCAGTCTACAACCGGCGGCGCTGCGCGACCTCGCGCTCGTCGTCCCTCTCGCCACGTCGGCGGGCGAGGTGCAAAAGGCGCTCGCCAAGTCCGCCCGGGCCGCCGCCGGGAGCGCGTTCGCCCTTGAGAGCCTCGCGGTCTTCGACGTCTATCATGGCAAGGGTCTGCCCGAGGGAACCAAGAGCCTCGCGTTCTCCCTCGTTTTCCGCGCGCCCGACCGGACGCTCACCGACGACGAGGTGAACGTGATGTTTGCCAAAATTCAGGACGACCTTGCCGGCTCCACGGGATTCACCGTCCGGAAGTGATCATGGCCCCACCCTCCGATCTCAATATCGACCGGGTCGCGGAGCTCGCGCGTCTCGCTCTTACAGACGAGGAAAAAATCCGCTTCGCCGCGCAACTCGGGAGCGTGCTCGTCCATATCGAGCAGCTTGCGAAGGTTGATGTGACTGGAATCGAGCCCACCGCCCACGCATTTGCCCTGAGCAACGTCTGGGCCGAGGATGTCGCGCAACCCGGCTTGGCCGTCGCCGACGCCCTGCGCAACGCGCCGGCGCAGCGGAACAACATGATCGTGGTCCCGAAAGTGGTGGACTGACCCTTGATGTCGGTTCCCCTCCATTTTCAGACGGTCGCGGAGCTCTCGGCGCAACTCGCGTCGGGCAAAATTTCTTCCTGCGAGCTGACGCGAGCGGTGCTCGCGCGCACTCGTGTGATTGAGCCGCAGGTTCACGCCTTCAACTCCTTTGACGAGGCCGATAGTTTGGCACAGGCGGCGGCGTCGGACGCCCGCCGGACCACCGGCCGCTCGCTCGGTCCGCTCGATGGAATCCCGGTCGGTCTCAAGGATGTCATCTCGGTGGCCGGCCAACCGCTCACGGCTTCGAGCAAGATGCTCGCGAATTTTGTTTCTCCTTACGACGCGACCGTGACGGAAAAATTAAAGGCCGCCGGAGCGGTGCTGCACGGCCGGCTCAATTGCGACGAGTTCGCGATGGGTTCCTCGACGGAAAATTCCGCCTTCGGTCCCGCGCATAATCCCTGGGATCTCACGCGCACGCCGGGCGGTTCTTCCGGCGGCAGCGCGGCCGCTCTCGCATCCGGCTCCGCCATCGCGACGCTCGGCTCCGACACCGGCGGCTCGATCCGGCAACCTGCGGCTTTCTGCGGCCTTGTCGGCCTCAAGCCCACCTATGGGCTGGTTTCGCGCTACGGCCTGATCGCCTATGCGTCGTCGCTCGACCAGATCGGGCCTTTCGCCCGCACCGTCGAAGACGCCGCGATCATGCTCGGGATCATCGCCGGCCACGACCCACGCGACTCCACCTCTTTCAAAACCCAGGTTCCCGATTATCGCGCCGAAATCAAAACGCGCCGCGGTCCGTGGAAGCTGGGCGTCCCGAAGGAATACTTTGGCGCGGGTCTCGATCCGGAGGTCGGCGCCGCCGTCGAAAAAGCCGTCGGCTTCTACAAATCACAGGGCTGCGAGATCCGGGAGGTCTCGCTCCCACACACCCAATACTGCCTCGACACCTACTACATCATCGCGACGGCCGAGGCGTCTTCCAATCTGGCCCGTTACGACGGCATTCGCTACGGCCACCGCTCCAAGGAGGCGAAGGACGTGCTCGATGTTTATCAAAAATCGCGCGCCGAGGGGTTCGGCGACGAGGTGAAGCGCCGGATCATCCTCGGCACCTACGTTCTCAGTTCCGGCTACTACGACGCCTTCTACCTCCGTGCGCAGAAAGTCCGCACGCTCATCCGCCGGGACTTCCTCAACGCCTACCGCGAAGTCGACGCCCTGATCACGCCGACGTCGCCCATTCCCGCGTTCAAGCTCGGCGAGAAGTCGGCGGACCCGCTGGCGATGTATCTCTGCGATGTCTACACGATCGGCGTGAACCTCGCCGGCCTGCCCGCTTTAAGCTTACCCTGCGGCTTCACGGCGGGCGGCTTGCCGATCGGGCTTCAGCTCATCGGCCAGCCCTTCCGCGAAGCCGATCTCCTGGCTGTCGCCCAAGCCTACGAAGAGGCGCACGAGTGGAAACTGAAATACCCGGCACTTTGATGAACTACGAAGCTGTCATCGGCCTGGAGGTCCACGTTCAAATCAAGACCCGCTCCAAAGTTTTCACACGGGTCGGTGCCGGCTTCGGGTTCGAGCCCAACACGCTGACCGATCCCGTCGTGCTCGCTCTGCCCGGCACATTGCCGGTGATGAACAAGGCGGCGCTCGACGCGATCATCAAGGCCGGCCTCATGCTCGGCTGCGAGATCGCCCCGGTCTGCAAGTGGGACCGCAAACAATACTTTTATCCGGACTCTCCGAAGAACTACCAGATTTCGCAATACGACCAGCCGATCTGTCTCGGAGGCACGGTTGAGATCGAACTGGCGGGACCGGCGCGTAACGTGATGGGCGAGCACAAGAAAATCCCGCTCACCCGGATCCATCTAGAGGAAGACGTGGGCAAACTCAGCCACGGCGCGACCGAGTCCCAGGTCGATTACAACCGGGCCGGCACGCCGCTCATGGAGATCGTCTCCGAGCCGGCGATGCACACGGCGGACGAGGCATTCGCCTACCTGACGTCGCTCCGCACCACGATGATCTACGGCGGGATTTCCGACTGCGACATGGAGAAGGGCCAGTTGCGGTGCGACGCCAACATTTCGATCCGTCCGGTCGGGGCCACGCATCTCGGAACCAAGGTCGAATTGAAAAATCTCAACTCGATCGCCTTTGTTCGCGATGGTATCGCCCACGAGATCAAGCGCCAGATCGCCGTGGTCGAACGCGGCGGGACGCTTGTCCAAGAAACCCGCGACTACGACGGCGAGGCAGGCACGTCACAATCGCTCCGGTCGAAGGAGATGGCGCACGACTACCGCTACTTTCCCGACCCGGACCTGATGCCGGTGCAGGTCGACGACGCTTGGAAACAGGCGCTCCGCACCAGTTGTCCCGAGCTGCCCTTCGACAAGCAGCGCCGGTTTCTTTCCGAATACCAGATACCCTATACGATCACGTCGGTCCTCGTTCCCGATCACGGCCTTAGCGATTACTTTGAAGCCGCCGCGAAACTCGCCGGGCCGGGTCGCGCCCAGGCGGTGGGCAATTGGATCGCGAACGATCTCTTGCGGGAGCTCGGCGCCGCGAAGCTTCCTCTCGGTGCCGCGAAGATCACGCCCGAAAATCTTGCGGCGTTGGTGAAGCTCATCGACGCGGGCTCTTTGCTGAATGCCGCCGCCAAGGAGGTTTTCTCGGCAATGTTCGCCTGCGGCGGAGAGCCTGCGGAGGTCGCCGCGCGTCTCGGACTCACAGCCGTTCCGACCGACACTCATGAGCTGGACTCTTGGTGCCGTGACGCGATCGCGGCCAACGCCAAGGCGCTCGCGGAGTTCAAGTCGGGCAAGGAAAGCGCGATCAATGCCTTCAAGGGGCCCGTAATGAAGGCAGCCAAGGGCAAGGCCGATCCCAAGCTCGTCGACGAAAACCTGCGCCGCTTGCTCGCCGCGCAGTGATCGACGCTGTCCGGCTAGCGCCCGGTTCAAACCGTGCAGAGCTTAACCGCCGCACTGAGTGACGTCAGGGCGTCGCGCTTCGGGATGAATTCCTGCGCGACGAAGCCCTTGAAGCCGGTGGCGGCGATGGCGCGCATGATCGGCGGGTAGTAAAGTTCCTGCTGGTCACCGGGCTCGAACTCGTTGCGACCAGGATTGCCGGCGGTGTGGTAGTGCCCGATGTAGCGGTGGTTCTCTTGAATCGTGCGGATCACGTCGCCCTCCATGATCTGCATGTGGTAGATGTCGTAGAGGAGCTTGAACCGCTCCGAGCCTACGCGCTTCACGAGTTCCACACCCCAGGGAGTGCGATCGCACATGTAGTCCTTGTGGTTCACTTTGGAGTTGAGGAGCTCCATGATCACGTTGACGCCGCGTTTTTCGGCGACACCCATGATCTGTTTCAGGCCGACAACACAGTTCTCGATGCCCTGTTCGTCGGTGATGGTCTGGCCGGCTTTGTCGGCGCGGTTACCGGAGAAAACGATGACGCTCGGCAGACCGGCGTCGGCGACGGCGTTGATCCTTTCGATCATCGAAGGGACTTGGGTCACGTGATTTTCGAGGCGGTTGAAACCGACCGCGATCGACGTCGTGCCGTTGGCGAGGGCGCAGGTGAGGTCATACTTCCTCACCGTCGGCCAGTCGTTCGGGCCGAGCAGTTCGACCGATTCGAGACCCATTTCTTTGGCGGCCTTGGAGAACTCTTCGAGCGGGATATCTTTGAAGCACCATTTGCAGACCGAGTGGCGGATAGGGGTGGTGGTGGGCATGGAAGGGCCGGCGGCAACCGGCTTTTCGGCGGAGATCGCCGAACGGGAAAGGGCGGCTAGCGTGGCGGCGCCGGCGAGGGAGCGAAGGGCGTTTCTGCGGGTGATCGTGCGGGGCATGGCGGCAGCACAGCCCGGGCCGATGGTGCTTGGCAAGCGGCAACGCGAGTGCGACGCCGGGAAAAACCGCTGTTGCAAAACCCGAGAGCCCCAAGGGGCGGTCGCTTAAAACCTCCGGGCAGGTTTGGCCCGCGTGAAGCGGGCCGAACCGGGTTTCAGCGGTGCGCTGCGGGCACCGCGGCAACCTTCGCGGCGAGTCTAGAAACAACGGGTGGGGTGCCAAAAAATTCGGCGATATGGCTCACGTTGGTGTATCCCCGAGCACGCAGGGTGGCTTCGGCATCGGCGAGGGCGGCGCGAACCAACGCGGAAGTCTCGGGGTCCAGCTCCTCGACGGTCTGGCCGATTTTGTCCACCACGTGGTAACGCGTGCGGGCGTCCAGATTGAGGGTGTAAAGCCCGGTGCCGTTGTGCAGGAACGTGCGTTGGACAATCCCGACTTCTTCGAACGCGGCCACGCACCGATAGACAGTGACCAAATCGCAAGCGCGGATGCCGAGATCGGCGTGAATCTGTTCAATGCTGACCGGTAAGCCGCGCTTTACGAGCACAGCCAGAATCCGGAGTCGCGGCTGGGTGATGCGAAGGCCGGCGGCCTTCAGCCGGGCGGTCGCTTCGGCGACAGGCGCCGGACCCGAGGCCCCGGAGATGGGCGAGTTGGTTTGGGTTGAGGCGATCATGAGGATTTGTTTCAAATTTGTAACCTTTGAGGGTGGTTTAGCGAGGGTGTTTTCTCGGGATTATATAAGCGGCATAGCGAAAACCCGTGCAACCTTAGCCAAAGCATGACCGGAAGATTGCACCGGGGCTTTGGGTGTGCCTATTTTGGACGTAACCATGCAAGACTTGGAGTTTGCTGAAATTGTCTCGTTGATCTGTAAGGAAGACGCACGCTTTGAGAAAAAGGCGTATGAATTTGTGCGCTTGGGCTTGGACCACACGGTCAAGGAGCTACGGAAGAAAGAGAGCACCAAGGCCGAACGCTCCCGACACGTCTCGGGTCCCGAGCTGTTGCAGGGGATGCGGGTCTACGCGCTGGACCAATACGGGCCGCTCACCAAAACGGTGTTGAACGCTTGGGGCGTGAAACGCTGCCGGGACATCGGGGACATTGTTTTCAACCTGATCGAATATAACGTGTTCTCAAAAACCGAGAGCGATCGTCCGGAAGATTTTTCGGACGTTTATACCTTCGACGAGGCGTTTGTTAAGCCCTTCCAACCGCGGAAACGCCGCGCGGCCGTTTCCGACTAGGCTCTTCGGCTGGGTTCCGTCTGTCTCCCGTTGCCGACGGGCCGTCAGGCCGACCGCGCTTTTCCCTTATTCCCGTCAACCACTCTCGCATGCCTCAATCCCGCGTTTCCCTGTCTTCCGATCTCCAGTTGCTCGCCAAGTTCTGGAACGAGCCCGTTTCCCGCACGGTTTTGCCAAACGGGTTGACGCTCATCCTCAAGCCCGACCGTTCGGCGGCGCTGGCCTCGGTGCAGGTGTGGGTCAAGACCGGCAGCCAGCACGAAGGCGCCCACCTGGGCGCCGGGCTCTCGCACTACCTCGAGCATATGCTGTTCAAGGGCACCGCGCGCCGGGCCGGCCGCGAAATCTCGGCCTCCGTCCAAGCCCACGGTGGCTACATCAACGCCTACACGACCTTCGACCGGACGGTTTACTACATCGACCTTCCGAGCGAGCACACCGCCGTGGCGATCGACCTGCTGGCGGATGCGGTCCTGCACTCGACGTTGCCGGCCGAGGAAGTGGTCAAGGAGAAGGACGTCATCCTGCGCGAGATCGCGATGACCAAGGACGATCCGGAGAGCCGGCTGTGGGACGCGTTGTTCTCGACGGCGTTTCGCGAACATCCCTACCGGCAGCCGATCATCGGGCATCGCGATGTCTTCTCGGCGGTGACCCGGGACGATCTGGCCGGCTACTATCGGGATCGCTACGTGCCCAACAATCTCGTGGTGGTGATCGTGGGCGACATCGACATCGCGGCGGTGCGCGCGACGGTGGAGGAACATTTCGGCGCGGCTCCCCGGGTTCGTCTGGCCCCGGTGCTGGTGCCGGCGGAGCCGTTGCAATTGGCCCCTCGGGAGGAGCACCGCCACGAAGCCGTCGAGCTCACGCGCGGTGCGCTTTCCTGGCCGATCCCCGGGCTCACCCATGACGACGCGCCCGTGCTCGACGTGCTCGCGACGGTGCTCGGCGGCGGCGACAGCTCGGTGCTTTGGCAGGATATCCGCGAGAAGGCCGGGTTGGTGCACAGTATCGACGCCTCGAGTTGGAACCCGGGGAGCAGCGGCCTGTTTTGCATCGGTTACACGGCGGATCCGGAGAAGCGGGACGCCGCCATCACCGCCATCACGCGCTCGCTCGGCCGGTGTGCCGTCGCGGGCTTCACTCCGGCCCAGATCAAGAAAGCCCTCCGCCAAGTCGTCGTCGGTGAGATCAACACCCGCAAAACCATGAGCGGGCAGGCGTCGCGCCTCGGTGCGGCCGAGGTCGTCGTCGGCGATATCGATTTCAGCCGGGCTTACTTCGAACGGTTGAAGACGATCACGCCGACCGATTTGAAACGGGTGCTCAAGGCCTATCTCCTACCGGCCCGCCGCACCTCGATCTCGCTCAATCCCGTCGAGAAGGCGAGCGGACCAGCGGTCGCGGCGGCCGCGCACGTGGAGCGCCCCGATTTCTCCGAACTGAAGCTGCCGAACGGCGCGCGCTTGTTGCTCCAGCCCGACCGTCGGTTGCCCAACCTCCATCTGCGGCTGGCGGTGACGGGCGGACCGCTTTTCGAGCACTCCGACCAACGCGGGGCGACGACCTTGCTCGCGACGATGTTGACGAAAGACGCGGGCAAACGCAGCGCCGCGCAAGTGGCGCAGTTTATCGAGGAGGTGGGCGGTTCGTTTCATCCGCTGGCGGGGAACAACAGCCTCGGCCTCGCCGCCGAGGTGTTGCCTCCGGATTTTGATCGGGCGCTGGCGGTCATCGAGGCGGCGGTGCTCGCGCCGGCCTTCAAGGCCGCGACTTTCAAGCACGAGCAGGAGGCGCAGCTCGCCGCCCTCGCCGAGGATCACGACGATGTCGTCACGCTGGCGCGGAAACTCACGCGGAAGAAATTTTTCGGCACCCACCCGCTGGCGCTCGATGCCAACGGCGACGAGGCGGGCGTGAAGGCGCTCACGCCGACGGCTCTCCGGGCGTTGCATCGCGCGCTCTTCGTCGGCGGCAACGTCGTGCTCGCGGTGGCGGGCGACTTCGAGCCGAAGCGGCTGCTGCCGCGGCTCAAAGCCTTCCTGGCCAAAATCCCCAAAGGCAAGGCGCCGGTTCCGGCCGTCCTCGGTCCGGCGGGTGTGCGTCTGCCGGCGACAGTCGGAGATTTCATCGAGAAACAACCGCGCGAGCAGGCGGTGGTCTTGCAGGCGTTCCGGGGTCCGCGGGTCCATGCGCCCGACGCCTACGTGGCGGAGGTGGCGGACGAGCTTTTCAGCGGCATGGCATCGCGGCTGTTCGAGCGCGTGCGCGAGGAGAAGGGCCTCGCGTATTTTGTGCGCTCGGGGCGGGTGCAAGGCTTGGACGTCGGCATGTTTTATTTTTTCGCGGGCACCCAGCCGGGCAAGGAAGTCGAGGTGCTGGCGGAGATCGATGCGGAGATCGCGCGCGTGCAGGCCGGAGCGGTGGAGGCGGCGGAGTTGCGCCGGTGTCAGTCGCGCTTGAAGGCCGGCCAGCGGGCGGCGATGCAGACGAACTCTTCGCGGGCGTTACAGGCCACCCTGAACGCGCTGCAAGGCCAGCCGATCAACGCCTGGAAGGACTACGATGCGAAGATCGATGCGGTGACGATCACGGATCTCGCGGCGTTTGCCGCGACCAACTTCCGCAAGGATCGGCGCACCCAAGTCGTGGTGCGGCCGTAGAGGGTGTTCAGGAGGAGAAATGCACTTGAGAGCTGAGAGTCGAGAGCTGAGAGTCGAGAGCTGAGAGCAAAACCAAACGGTGAATCCAACTGCGGTGGGTCTGCCGGGCTTCTGAGGATTGTTCGCTCAGCTCTCGACTCTCGGCTCTGGACTCTCACCGGCAACCTCCCGGGTCAGGGCGACTCGTAGACCTCGATCAGCAGGGTGCCGACGGGAGAGGGCGGATTGGCTTGGTTGGCGGGCACGGCGGCGGCGCCGGCTTGGATGTTGAATCCACCGGCGGTGAAGGGATGAATCAGGGCGGCATCGGCGCTGCCGGTCCGCAGGTCGAAAGCGCCGGCGATCGGGAAGGCCTCGCGGAGCGTCGCCTGGCTGCCACCAAAGCTCCAGTTGTTGTTGGCAGCAACGTTTTGGTTGGTGCCGGCGGCGAGGACCGTGAGGGTCGGGTCGGGCAGGGCGCCACCGACGCCGAGGTCGGCGAGCCGCGGACCCACGCCGCGCACAATGAGCGTGCGGGGTTGCGTGCCCTCGATTGAGATGCCGGCGGTGATCAGGTCGCCGGGATTGCTCAGGCGGGCGAGCGTCGCGAGGTTGGTGAGGCGGGTGGTGTTCTTGGTGACGTCATAGACCTCGGCGATCATGTCGCCGGTGGCGCCGTTGACGCCGCTGAAGGTCGCGGTGTAACCGCCGGGATTGAGGGTGAGGAGGACGGCGGTGTCGTTTGAGCCGCGATTGATCGCGAACGCCCCGACGGAATCGCCGGCGGCGATGATGTCCGCCGCCACGTTGGGCGCGCGATCCCAGCCCTCGTTGGCGGCGATGATGGTGTCCTGACCGGAGGGGCGGATAACCAGTCTGGGCGCGGCGAGCACACCGGGAAGGTTGAAGGGCGGGAGAGCGAGACGCGGGCCGACGCCACGCACGAGGATTCGGGCCGGTTGGTTTCCGGAAAGGGTGAACCCGAAGGTGAGCGTATCGGTGGCCGCGGCGAGGATGAGGCGCGTCGAGAGGTTGATCAACCGGCCGGCGGCAGGGGCGGGGGTCTCGGCGACGCGGGCCGCGATCCAGCCGAGCACGCGGGCGTTGGCGTCGCTGAAGAAGGCCTGTTCGGCGTAGGCGACATGGAGTTGGGCGGAGATATCGGAGCGCCGTGACTGATAGGCGGCGGGGATCGCGGCGCTGAGGGCGGTCTCGGTCGGCAGGGACTTCACGTAGTTGTTGCCGTCGATCAGGCCGGCGGTTTTCACGGCGGTCCAGACAGCGGTGGCGTCGGTGGTGGTGAAGGCGGGATTGGTGACGCCGAGGGCGCGGAAACGGCCGGAGTGCACGGGCGCGGCGAGGTTGTTGATGACGGCGGTGGCGAGACCGCGGCCGGCGAGGAGGAGGCTGTTGCTCCGTGCGGCGTTGGCGCCGTTGACGCCGAGCATACTGTCGTTGTCGGCCAGCACGTAGAGCGCGGGGATCCGGCCGACCACGGCCGCCGTTTCGTTGCCGCCGGCGCAGTAAAGGACGGTGCCGCGGACGGGCCGGGCGGGGGTGGCGTTTGCGAGCAGCGCCGCGAACCGGACGGCGGTGTCGGCGCCGTCGGCGAAGCCGAGTAAGAAAACGGGGCGGGTGGCCGGAAGGAGCGAGTCTGCGGCGAACTTGTTGAGCGCGGCGACCAGATTAAGGGCATCGGGATTAGCGGCGAGCGTGGCTTGGGCGTTCCAGGTGCGGGCGGTGCGGTTGATGCTGCCGAGGGCGGCGACGCCGTAGCCGGCGGCCGTCAAATCGCGCAGGAGGAGCGCGGATTCGGGGGCGGTAAACCAGTCGGCGGCGGCGCCTCCCGTATCGTGAACGAGAAAGACGATCGCGGTCGCCGCAGGCGGGATGTAGTAGGCGAGGGCCGCGCTGACGATGGTCGGGGCGGTGGCGCCCTGCGGGGTGAACGATTGCGGGTTGAAGGCGGTGATCGTGGTGGGCGTCCAGGCAGGCGCGGATTTATAGGTCGCGGTCAGGCTGACGGCGGTGGCGGGGATGGTGATGGGCGTGCGGGCGTTGAACGGCGCGAGCAGTCCGGTGCCGAGCACGGCGGTGTCGCCGATCCAACGGTCGAAGACCTGTCCGGTCGCCGGGATGGCGGCGAAAATATCGACGCGGGTGCCGCCCGGGTAAGTGCCGCCGCCGAAGCCGCCGTTGACCGTGAGCGCCACGGCCGGGCCGGTGCCCTGCACGACCACGAACGAGCGGAGGGTGACGGCGACGCGCAGGGCGGTGAAGGTGACGATGCAGGTGAGCTCCTTTACGCCGGTATCGCCGGGGACGAAAGTCACCTGATTGGTGACCGCGCCGGCGGTGATCCGGCCGCCGGCGCCGCTGATCGTCCAACGAAAGGTGCGGTCGTTATTTTGGGCGGGGGGAAGCGAGGCGGTGCCGGTGGCGGTGGTGGCGGTCGGAATCGTCGCGGTCGTGGTGATGGTGCCGGCGGTGGCCGGATCGACGACGGTGACGTCGGCCGTGGCGGTGAAGGGCTGGCTGCCGGCGACGGTGACGACGCAGGACAATTTCAGGGCGCCCGCGACGTCGGAGACGTAATCGACGTTGGCGCGGGTGAGATCGGTTGAGGTAAAGCGGCCGCCGACGATGGTCCAAAGATAAGTGGTGTTGGCGGCAACCAGGCCGCCGCCGGCGATGTTGGGCACGAAGACGCCGGCAGAGACTTCGGCGCCCATCAGGACTGCGGGGGCGGCGATGATGCGGGGATCGGTGACGGGATTGACGATGCCGCCTCCACCGCCGCCGCCACCTCCGATGGGGGCGGTGGGGATGGTAATTGTCTGGCCGCCGGGGAGGGTGATGGTGCCGTTGGCGTTGGGCGTGATGGTGGCTCCGCCCGGGAGGGTGATGGTGCCGTCGGCATTCACAGTGACGCGGCCGACGCCCGGGATGTTGATGAAGTTGCCACCGGCCTGGGCGTGGACGAGCGCGGTCAGGAGGGTGAACAGGCCGCAAAGCAGGAACGGGCGCAGAGGTATTCGGGTAAAAAAAGTAATCATGGATGGTCGGGGACGGTGACGGACCTTAGGGCCGAAAGTTACGGTGGAATACGGAAAAGTCAGGGGTTACGCGATCGGTGCGCTCAAGGGGTTATGGCGAGCCAATGGGCGAGGTCGGCGTCGTCGAGCAGGTTCTTTCCGAATTGGTAGTCGCTGGCGAGGAGTTTGGCGTAGCTCAGCTCGGCGAAGCGGCGGCAGTGGAGGAGGACGCGGGCGCGCTGGCCGGGGGCGCGCACGAGGCGGCCGAGGGCCTGGTTGACCTTGGCCATCCCGGGAATCTGGTAGACGCGGCGGAATGCGGCCTCGCGGCCGAGGGCGGAGAATTCCGCGAGGCGCGCGCGTTGCACGGCGTTGACCTCGGGGAGCGCGGGGCCGACGACCATGGCGTGGGTGATGCGGCCGCCCAGAAGATCGATACTTTCGGCGAAACTCGAGCCGAGGACGAGGAAGAGCGCGTCGGTGAGCGCGAGGGATTCCTCGACCCAGGCGGTCTGCGCGGCGAGGTCGGTGAGGCGGGGTTGCTGGGCGACGCGCAGGCCGGGATGGTTCCGGTCGAGCTCGCGTGCGATGAGCTCGGCGTAGGCGTAGGAGGGGAAGAAAACGGCGACGCAGGACGTGGCCGTTTTTAGCCGGGAGTTGAGAGTTGAGAGCGGAGAGACGGAGGCGGAGACCGACGCGGCGTGAAGGGCGGCGATGGCTGCGGCGGTGGTCGTGTGGTGCCGGGCGCGTTCACGGTAGGAGGTGTCGACGCGGAGATCGTAGGCGACGTCGTAAGCCCCTTCGCGCCACGGCGTGTGGGCGACGACGGTCGCAGGACCATGAAGTTGAAAGCCGGAAGTTGAAGGTTGAAGGCCGGAGGGATTTAGGCCGATGGCGGCGGTGAACTCGGGGG
>ENA-ORBV01001107-ORBV01001107.1-microbial-mat-metagenome-genome-assembly--contig:-NODE-1107-length-61399-cov-14.477007_pt1 | contig 61399 bp, 56 predicted proteins | sample MGYA00237777_ERZ505514 | MGnify/ENA primary metagenome ERZ505514 (study PRJEB26160, sample SAMN06269048) | microbial mat metagenome | isolation source: Oligotrophic lake microbial mat | place...
CCAATCTGCTGGAAGCGCTGCGCGAGGGCGACTACAGCTTGCGTGGTTCACGCGCACGTCGCGGCGATGCGATCGGCGATGTGGTGTGGGAGATCAACGCACTGTCGCGAACCCTGCGCGAGCAGCGCCTGAAGGTGGAAGAAACCAGCGCCCTGCTCGGCAAGGTTATCGCCGCCATCGACATCGCACTGTTCAGTTTTGATGGTGCTCGGTGCCTGCGCCTGCTGAATCCCGCCGCTGAGCGGTTACTCGGCAAACGTGCCAATGAGGCCTTGGGAGAGCACGCCAGCGCACTTGGCCTGGAGGATGCGCTGGAGTCAGTCGGCGCGAGCGTGCTCAATCGCACTTTTGCAGGCGGAAGCGGGCGCTTTGAAGTGCGTCGCTTCAGTTTCCGCGAAGGTGGCTTGCCGCTGGAGCTGCTGGCAATCACCGATCTCTCGCGGGCTTTGCGTGAGGAAGAACGGCAGGCTTGGCAGCGTTTGATCCGCGTACTCAGTCACGAACTCAACAATTCGCTGGCGCCAATCAAATCGATGGCGGGCACGCTGTCGTCGATGTTGAACATCGATCCTGCTCCCGCAGACTGGCGCGAAGACGCGCAGATCGGCATGCGCGTGATTGCGGATCGCGCCGATGCGCTAAGCCGATTCATGATTGGCTATGCCACCTTGGCGCGGCTGCCGCCGCCGCGCAAGCAGTCATTTGAGCTGCGCGGATTGCTGCAACGGGTCACCACACTTGAGCAGCGCATGGCTGTGCGTTTGCCTGACGGACCTCCCCTATGGGTGTTGGGAGATCCGGATCAGATCGAACAAGCACTCATCAATCTGTTGAAGAACGCGGTCGAAGCGAGTCTGCCCGAGAGTTCGGCGGTGACCATGCAGGCTCAGCAGGTAGCAGCTGAGGTCCGCATCGAAATCATTGATTCTGGACTTGGCTTGGCCGGAAGCGACAACCTGTTTGTGCCGTTTTTCACCACCAAACCGGGCGGGTCCGGCATTGGACTGGTGCTCGCCAGGCAGATCGTCGAAGCGCATGGCGGCTCCTTGAGACTAGCCAATCGTGCAGATCGCCAAGGGTGTGTCGCCAGCATGAGCCTGCCTGCGCAGGCAACCTAATCAGGTCGGATTTTCAAAAATAACAGAAAATGCGTTACGCTAAGCAACTCATTTTTTGCTTTGCCACATAGAATTTAACAATGATCAGAGTCTGGCTCGGGATATTTACTTTGATGATTAGTGGTGTCGCAGCCGGGATGGACTCTTCGTGCATGACGCCGCACTGTTCATCGACGTCGAAGCTGCTACAAAATACCCAAAGTTCCAATCCTCCAAACGGAGTAATTCGCGTAAAGGCAGTTGAGCGCGAAAATGGAAAAACAATCGCAGGTCTGGGCGTTGACGCATGGTGCATGGGTGCTTTTTATGCTCCTGTGCACGGCACGACAAACACCGAAGGTCGTGTCGATTTCACTGGGCTGCCGCCCTGTCATTATTTTGTGTACACCCGCGGATTCGCAAGTGGAGAATGGCTTTACACTGGTACAGTGTATCCAGATTCCACAACACCTTCGATAACATTTTTGCCCTACGGCCGCGTCGGCACGCCGATTGAAATCGATGCGAATCGAGTCGCCAATATTGAGTTTGCACTTGATCGTTCAGCGTCAATCGTTGTTAACTTAGTCTCTACAACCCCATTTTTTCTCTGGGAGGCTACGGCGTACTCGGCGGATACTGGATTGCCAGCTGTTAATTTTCATTCTCAATCAAATTCAGAAACAGGCACCCTTTCAACATCTTTTCGACTCGGTGGACTTAAGCCTGGCCGGTATTATTTTGTTTTCGAAGTGTACGCACTCGATGAAGTAAATACGCGCTTTAAATTGCGCAGTTTATATAGCCCAAACTGCGGTCTCCCCTACTGTATGTCGCAGGCTGATGTCGTCACCCTTGCAGCGGGTGAGCATTTGCCAGCAGTCGATGTCCATCTGCAGTCAGCGCCAATGGAAGGAGCAGTCCTGACTGCAACTGGAGACGCTGTGCTTCAAAATGGATTCTATAACTCACGAGTAGACCTGTTCGCGCCAAACGGCGACCTAATTGGCTGGTTGGATCCTTGGAATGGCGGTTTTTCGGAGAAGCTTGATTTTGGTTTGCCAAGCGATTACTTAGCAGTGCTAACACCAACCAACCGAGTAGACTCGGTTGCGCCCCATAGTACTTTTCAAAAACAGTTATTCAACGGGATTAATTGCGGCTTGGGTCAATGTCCGTTAAACTTAGGGATAACTCCTACTGGCCGCCCAGTAATGACGCCACAGTTGGCTGGAACCATTCGAGGTTACGTCGCAGACCCTAGATTTGGAACAGGGCTTCCTTACACCAAAGTGAATTTGCATGATCAGTCCGGTGGAGTTTTAATATCGCGAGAATCTAGTGGCCGGGGAGCGTTTGCCTTTACGGGGCTGCCCACTGGGAGCTATTTCGTCAGTACCGAGAACCACTTTGGAAGAACTGACCAGGTATGGCGAGGGAACCGCTGCGGGATTCGGTGCGATCCGTTGACTGGCGAACCAATTGATATAATTGGTAGCGAGACCGTTGATTTGGAAGCGATATATTTGCAGGCAGCTAGGTTTTTCTCTAGCGGTTTTGGATAGACTGAAGAGAGGAATGTTCTGAGGGATTAAGTCTCGCCAGCCTCAAATATTCTAATCCTTGTGCAATTCGCTTGGGTATCTTGACCTACATCGGCGGTGTTGGAAGGCTTGCTAGAGTTGCGTTGGCGTCTTGGCGACCTGGCAAGGGTCCGTGCATTAGAGCAGCGAAGCCTGTCTGCGGTCGGCAAAGTTTGGAGTACCGCTCCCCCCTCGTCGCTTTTGGAGGCGTCGCCTCAAGTGACTTCGATCCGTTGGTCCATCCGGGGGGGAGTGGAGTGATTTCTAGAATGATTTCCGCCACCCGCAGCGGCCCGCTATACTTCTTGCCCCGAAGCGGCCACGCCGCACCGCATACCTTCACAGCGCAGGTGAGCCCGTGAGAAATCACGACCTTGAGTTCCTCAAGCATTTCTCCCAAGTCATCGTCTTTCTGGTGCTGGTGACCGTTGCCTTGATTGGCGGTGCGATCGTCTTGCACAACGGGCGCGCGGTCGAATCCGACGGCGTCGCCGAAGCAAAGGTGGCGGCGCGACTGCGACCCATTGCCGGCGTCTACGCCGGCGAAACTGGCGCGGCCGCCATTGCCGCTGCGGCGGCGGCGGCGGCGCTTGCCGCCAAGGGCCAAGTCGCCTACGAGGGTACCCTCGATGGTGCGGTCATCTACAACGCGCTTTGCGGCGCATGTCACACCTCTGGTGCGGGCGGCGCGCCGCTGATGCAGACAGACGTATGGAAAGAGCGCATGGCGCAGGGTGTGGAAACGCTGATCACCCACGCGATCAATGGCTACCAGGGCAGCGCCGGATTGATGCCCGCGCGCGGCGGCAATCCATCGTTGACCGACGAGCAGGTCGCCGCCACTGTCCACTGGATGCTGGACAACATGAAGTAGGCGAACTTCGCCCACTTTTCGCCTGCGCGCGCGGTGTCTGCATGCCGCCGTCGCGTTGGCTTCGCCCGCCGAGGCAGCTTCCCGATGCGCATACCAACTTTCTTGTTGTCAGTGTTGTTGCTGACGGCTTGTGATGCCATGACCAATGATCGAGACCTTGGCGATGCTGGGGAGGGTCCGGCCACGCTGGGCGCTCTGCAGGGCAGTGGATCGCGCAGTCCATTCGAAAATCGGGATGTGGCGGTGCACGGCGTGGTCACCGGCAATTTTGTGGCTGGTCTCGATGGCTTTTTCATGCAGGACGGTGCCGGTGCTGACGATGCCGATCCGGCCACATCCGATGCGGTGTTCGTACAGTGGAAGCGCGATCAAACGCCCAAGGTGCGGCGCGGTGATCGGTTGCGGGTCATGGGCAAAGTGCTGGAACTGGGCGAGGGAGAGCAAACCGTCACCGCCATTGCTGCGGAAAAGCTGGAGGTGCTGGGCCGTGGAGGCGTCAACGTCACCACCCTCAGTGCGGCCCCGGCCTCCGGCGGTGACTGGGAGCGGCATGAATCGATGTGGCTGCGCGTCGACGCGACGCTCACCGTCACCGGCAACGGCGGCCTGGTTCGCTTTGGTGAGGTCGAAGTGGCCTTTGGTGGTCGCCTGTTTCAACCCACCGAACGGCATCCACCGGGACCCAAAGCGTTAGCATTGGCCGCCGACAATCAAGCGCGCATGCTGGTATTGGACGACAACCGGCGGGGTGAGTATCCCGAAAAGATATGGTTCCTCGAAGCCGGCTTGACGCACGCCGCGCCCTTGCGCGTGGGCAGTACTCTGAGCAACGTTGAGGGCGTACTCAATCATGCTTATGGGCGTTGGCGTTTGCAGTTGACCGATGAACTGCAAGTCGCCGCACAAAGTCCACGACCCAAGCCATTGCAGGCGCCGGCCGGCCTTCTCGTCGCCAGCGTCAACCTGGAGAATTTCTTCAACGGCAACGGTCGCAAAGCGGGATTTCCGACGCCGCGCGGAGCCGTGTCGTTGGAGGAATTTGAACGCCAGATTGGCAAGACCGTCGCCCTGCTGGTTGGTTTGCGCGCTGACATCATGGCGGTGTCCGAACTTGAAAACGATGGCAATGACGCACGCAGTGCGGAAGTGGCGCTGCTGACAGCGTTGAATGCGAGCATGGGCGAGGAAGGCGACTACCAAGCGGTAGTGGCCCTAGAGGGTGCCAGCGGACGTGACCAGATCCGCGTCGGGCTGTTCTACCGACAATCCAAGGTGCGTCCGCTGGGCGATGCGGTTGCGATCAACGAAGCGCCGTTTACGGCTGGCGGAAGTCGTCCGCCGTTGGCCCAGGCCTTTTCGGGCGTCGATGGTGGTGAGCCCTTCGTGGTGATTGCGAATCACTTCAAGTCCAAGGGCAGTTGTCCGACCCCTGAGCAGCCGGCCGCGCCTGGCGATAGCGACAAGGGCGACCTGCAATCCTGCTGGAACGCTACCCGCGTTGCCTCCGCTCAGCGCTTGCACGATTGGCTGCAAAGCGACCCCACTGGTTTTGGCGCGGACCGCATGGTCCTGCTCGGTGACTTCAACGCCTATGCTCAGGAAGATCCCCTGCGTCTGTTACGCCAACTGGGCTGGCGCGATGCGTTTGAAGTGGCCGGTGCCGGCGAGGTTTACAGCTACGTTTACGGCGGCCAAGCGGGACGCTTGGATCATGCGATGGTGACCGCAGCGCTGGCACCAGCGGTGAGTGGCGCGGCCATTTGGCATACCAATGCCGACGAAGCCGAAGCCTTTCACTACCAGACCAGCCAGCGCAATCAAGCTTGGCAGGGTGCCGAAGCGTGGCGAACTTCGGATCACGATCCCCTGCTGATCGGGCTCGATTTCAGCCGACCCTAGTAGCCTGTCGGACTAGGGTGGTCGAGTCGATAGTCGGCTGCGTGAGACAGACTACGACGACTTGCAGGCCCATAGCGGCGCTAAGGGCCAAACATTGGCGGAAAGACTCTAATTTCACTCAGGGGCCGCGCAGAGGACTATCGCCTCGACCACCCAGGTCCGACAGGCCGCTAGCGCGGGGGTGGGTGGCGCGAGCCGTTTGAGTCCGTCCAGTATCATCCCCTTCTTCTCTCCTTTGATCGAACCCTGTCATGGCCCCAGCCCGCCCGCCATTTCCATCGCAAGCCGGAGAAGTCTTGCTGAGCGGGCCGGCGGGCGTACTTGAGGCCTTGGTGGATCTGCCCGAGCCGGCTGACGCACTGCCAGCGACCGCTCTTATTTGCCACCCGCATCCCATGCATGGCGGCAGCATGCACAACAAGGTGGTGACCATGATTGAGCGCAGCCTGCGTGAACTGGGCTTGCGCACGGTGCGTTTTAATTTTCGTGGCGTCGGTGCATCCACCGGCACGTACGATGATGGTCGTGGCGAAACCTTGGACTTGCTGGCGGTGGCAGAGTGGGTCCGGGAGCAGCGACCCAACGACGCACTGTGGTTGGCCGGGTTTTCTTTCGGAGCCTATGTCGCCCTGCTGGGTGCTCGCCACTTGCCGGTCAAGCAGATGATTTCGGTCGCCCCGCCGGCCGGCCGCTGGGATTTTTCTGCGGTATTGGCACCGCCTTGCCCATGGTGGGTAGTGCAGGGCGAGGACGACGATATCGTTGATCCGCATGCGGTCTATAGCTGGATTGACGGCATGCCGGAGAGCGAGCGACCGACCTTGATACGCATGCCTGACACCGGCCACTTCTTCCATCGCCGATTGATGGATCTGCGCGGCGCGCTCAAGAACGGAGTGCGCAGCAACTTGCCCGCCGCTGCAGCGTGATTCGCGCCGCCGACACGCGACCGATGGCGCCTAGCGAGGCTTATGCCGAAGGCGTTGGCAGCGGTCGTTGGGACAACGATCCGGCGCAGCGCGCCGTGCTGGTCGAGTTTGATCGCATCTTCACCGCGTTGCAGCAGCCGGTTGAACGGGGCCTGTTGGATCGCTTCACTGATCGCTTGCGGGGCCGCGGGCCGCGGCCGGTGCGCGGTCTTTACTGCTGGGGCGGCGTCGGCCGCGGCAAAACCTTTCTGGTCGACCTGTTCTTTGAGCATCTGCCAATCGTCGAAAAGCGCCGCGTGCATTTCCATCGGTTTATGGGCGAAGTGCACGCCCGCTTGCGCGCTATCGGACAGCGCGCAGACCCGCTGCAAGACGTCGCCGAAGGCTACGCCAACGAATTTCGTGTGCTCTGCCTGGACGAGTTTTTCGTCAGCGACATCGGCGACGCGATGATCGTCGGTCGACTGTTGGAAGCGCTGTTTGCGCGCGGCGTGTGTCTGATCACCACCTCCAATACGGTGCCCGCCAATCTGTATCGCGACGGCCTGCAACGCGCCAGTTTCTTGCCGGCGATCGCCTTGATCGAGCGCCACTGTGTGGTCCATCACATGGCCAGTCAAACCGATTACCGCTTGCGCACACTGACCCAAGCGCCGGTGTATCACTATCCATTGAGTGCTGCCGCCGACAGCGCGCTGGAAAATTTTTACGAACGCCTAACCGCAGATACCTTTCGCGACGGCCAGCCCTTGCTGATCAACGAACGCATGATCGCAGCCATCGACTACTGCGAGGGCGTCGCCTGGTTTGAGTTTGCCGCGCTCTGCGAAGGCCCGCGCTCGGTCGCCGACTACATCGAGATCGCCCGCGATTTCCACACGGTATTGCTCTCTCGCGTTCCCCAATTCGGCGTCAACGATGAAAATGCGGCACGCCGCTATGTGAATCTGGTCGACGAGTTCTATGACCGCAACGTCAACCTGATTCTGTCGGCCGCCGTGCCGCTGACAGCGCTGTACGTCGGCGACAAGTTGAGCCACGAGTTCCAGCGCACCCAAAGCCGCCTGATCGAGATGCAAAGCGAGGCCTACCTGGCCCGCGAGCATCGGCCGTAAACCGGAGCGCTTCGATCGCGCGATGGTCGCCAGGCGATCTCAGCGAAACAAGCACCGCTTTACGGCAAGTCACGGCAAGGCAAGCAGCTGTCGAGCCGAGCTTGCTCGGCTGCGCTGACCGAGCCAGTCACCCAAACCGCAGCGTCGGCGGCTCCGGCCAGTGGTCCGGGGGCATGCCTTGTGAAGCCCGCCGGAGTGCCTCCGGGTCCAGCTGCGGGGCCAGCAGACGTAGCAGATCGATGGTTGGGTAGCGCAGCACGCGGCCACGCGGCAGCACTGCCCACAAGGTGCAATCGGGCAAACGTTCTTCGACCTGCAAGACCGCAAAGTGGGCGTGATCGCTGGCTCCCAGCGCGAGTTCGGCGACCAGGCCAACCCCGAGTCCGGCCCGCGTGTAGGCCTTGAGGGTATCGCCATCCTGCGCCGACAAGGAAAACTGCGGAGTCAGGCCAGCCTTGGCCATCACCCGGTAAAACGAAGAATCAGCGTGCCGTGAGGCCTCGTAGGTGATCAGTGGCGAGCCCGCCAGTTCTTCCAGACTGAGCGGTCCGCTGTGCTGGGCCAGCGGGTGCTCACGATTGACGATCACCACTCGCTTCCAGCGGAACAGCGCCACCGCTATGCCTTCAGGCAGTTCGTCGCCGGCGGTGCTCAACATCACCATGTCAAAGCGCTCGTGCTCGCTGGGCTGCACCCGATCACCTTCGCCCAACGAGCGAATACGCACGCCGATGCCTGGGTAGCGCAGCCGCAGTTGGCTGAGTAGTGGCGGCAGCACGTGCAGGACAAAGGTCTGCGGCGCCGCGATCAGTAGCTCCGCCGCTACCTCACCACGTGCGTGCGCTGAAAAACTGCGCAGGCCTTCGATATCGCGCACGACCCGCTGTGCCACCTCGATGGCTTGGGCACCCGCCGGTGTGATATCGACCAAGCTGCGGCCACGACGGGCGAATACTTGAAAGCCCAAAGCGTCCTCAAGCTGTCGCAATTGCCGCGACACACTCGGTTGTGACAGGTGCATCGCCTGCGCCGCCGCGCTCACGTTGAGCTTGCTGGCGACGATTTCAACGAGGCAACGGAGTCCGGTCAAATTCACCGCCATGGCTGTGCCTCCCTTGTCGATTGCCGACTTTTTGTCGACTGAGCGTGCCACTTGACCTGTGCCGAAAGTCATGTTGCACCGCACTAAAATGCCAATTCGAACCCGCTTTGAATGCGACGGGCGTCACGCTTAGCCTTCTGCGAGCCTTGCATAGGCTCGGTATAACACTGAATCGATACCTATATTTGAAAATCGAATTGGACGCCCGGAAACGTGCGCCCTATCACTCTCCCTCGTCAACGTTCAGGATCGATTAATCCAGCTCTGTCGATGGGGAAGTCAGTCGGGGCCGGTTCACGTTGCACGCATCGTCCAAACAGTATTTAACCAATCTCGTGGGGAGTCCGTTCAGATGAATCCAGTTTGCCGCCTGTTGCCAATGGCGATCGCCGCCGCCGTTCTTGGTACCGCCAGCGCCAGCGCTATTGCCGGCGAGTTTGTGCTCGCCGCCAACCCTGTGCAGGGCCATTACATCGTTGTGCTGAAGGATTCCGCCGCCAGGCTCGACAATGAAAGCGCGAGAAACAACGTGGCGAGAGCCGCCGACGTCGCCGTGCAGATGACCAGCCAAACCGGTGCCAAGTTGACCCGCTCCTACACTCACGCATTGCGTGGATTCGCGGTCGAGGCCAATGACAAGCAGCTGGAAAAGTTCTTGATGGATGAGCGCGTCGCCTACGTTGAAGAAGACGGAATCGTCACCGCCAGTGCCACCCAGACCGGTGCCACCTGGGGTATCGACCGCACCGATCAGCGCGATCTGCCGCTCAACAGCAGCTACACCTACGACACCACCGCTTCCAACGTCAACGCCTACATCATTGATACCGGCGTTCTCGGCAGCCACGCCGAATTCAGTGGCCGCATGATCGGTGGCTACACCGCGATCACCGATGCCAACGGCACCAATGATTGCAATGGTCACGGCACCCATGTCGCCGGCACCGTCGCTGGCACCACCTACGGCATCGCCAAAGGCGCCAAGATTTCACCCATCCGCGTGCTCGGTTGCACCGGCTCGGGTACCAATGCTGGCGTCATCGCCGGTATGGACTGGGTCGCCGCCAACCACATCAAGCCAGCGGTCGCCAATATGAGCCTCGGCGGCGGCGCCTCTGCCTCCACCGATACCGCAGTCGCCAACATGTCCAGCGCCGGTGTGGTCGTCGTCGTTGCCGCCGGAAACGACAACGCCGATGCTTGCAACTACTCGCCGGCGCGCGCCGCTTCGGCGATCACCGTGGGTTCCACCACCAACACCGACGCCCGTTCGAGCTTCTCGAACTTCGGCACCTGCCTTGATATCTTCGGACCGGGCTCGAACATCACCTCGTCCTGGCACACCAGCAGCACCGCGACCAATACCATCAGTGGCACCTCGATGGCGTCGCCGCACGTCGCCGGTGTCGCCGCGCTGTACTTGGCTGCCAATCCGACGGCTTCGGTCACTGCAGTGACCAACGCCCTCATCAACGGTTCGACCCCGAACAAAGTTTCCAGCCCGGGCACCAACTCGCCGAACCGTCTGCTGTACTCGCTGTTCAGCGGCGGAAGCACCCCGGATACCACGGCACCGACGACACCGGGCAGTGCAGCGGCGACAGCCGCCAGCACCAGCCAGATCAACCTGACTTGGACCGCCTCGACCGATGCCGGTGGCTCGGGCCTCGCCGGCTACAAAATCGAGCGTTGCCAAGGCGCGGGCTGCAGCAACTTTGCCCAGGTCGCCACCTCCACCACCACCAGCTTCGCGAGCACTGGCTTGACGGCGGCCACCAGCTACAGCTTCCGTGTGCGTGCATACGATGGATCGGGCAACAACAGCAGCTACTCCAACACCAGCACAACGACCACCCAAGCCGGTGGCGGTGGTGGCAGCACGCTGACCAAGGGCGTTGCCGTGACCGGTCTGGCGGCGGCTACCGGTGCTGCGCTGAGCTACACGATGGTGGTACCGGCTGGCTCCAGCAACTTGAGCTTCGCGATGTCCGGTGGCACTGGCGATGCAGACATGTACGTGAAGTTTGGCAGCGCGCCAACCGACACCGTATATGACTGCCGTCCGTACGCGTCAGGCAATACCGAAACCTGCAGCTTCGCGGCGGCGCAGGCCGGTACCTACCACGTCCGTCTGAAGGCCTATTCGAGCTTCTCCGGCGTCAGCCTGGTCGGCAACTACACCACCGGCGGCGGTGGCGGTGCGCAGACCTACACCAATGCCAACAACTTCAACATCGCTGACAATGCCACGGTCAACAGCACCATCGCTGTATCGGGTCGCACCGGCAACGCGCCAGCAACCAGCAGCGTCGCAGTCGACATCAAGCACACCTACAAGGGTGATCTGAAGGTTGACCTGATCGCCCCGGATGGCTCGGTGTATGTGCTGCACAACCGTACCGGCGGCAGCGCCGACAACATCATCCAGTCCTACACGGTCAATCTGTCGAGCGAAGCCTTGAACGGCACCTGGACCCTGCGCGTGAATGACAATGCGCGCGGCGACGTCGGCTTCATCGACAGCTGGGGTCTGACGTTCTAATTCAACACTAGCAAGTTGCACTCTCGAGACCCCGGCCTGGTGCCGGGGTCTTTTTTTGCGTGCTTACGGTGCGTCAACCTCGTGCGCTTGTGGGAGCGGCGCAAGCCGCGATACATCGTTGAAGGTACTTTGCGACTCATCGCGGCTTGCGCCGCTCCCACAACAGCGCAAACCCAGCTAAAACCCTGCAGCCGGGCGCGAATCTCCGGCATCATTGCGGCATCTTTCGATGGGGCCTCACCATGACTCTGCGCTTGCTGGTAGCCGCTCTTGCACTTGGCCTCAGTGCTACGGTTTTCGCTGAAACCCCCTCCATCGAAGCCTTGGCCGCACCGCTCGATGCCAAGGTGCAAAGCTGGCGGCGCGACTTCCACCAACACCCCGAACTCGGCAACCGCGAAACGCGAACCGCGGGCATTGTTGCCGCGCATCTACGCGCGCTCGGTCTTGAAGTACGCACCGGCATCGCGCATACCGGCGTGGTCGGCATTCTTCGCGGTGGCCTGCCCGGTCCCAATATCGGCTTGCGCGCCGATATGGATGCGTTGCCGGTGACCGAGCGTGGCGATCTGCCATTTGCTTCCAAGGCCACTGCCGAATACGCCGGACAAACGGTCGGCGTCATGCATGCCTGTGGCCACGATTCGCACACCGCCATGTTGATGGGCGTCGCCGAAGCGCTTGCCGGCATGCGCAAGCAGCTTCCCGGCGCGGTCATGTTCATCTTCCAGCCGGCTGAAGAAGGCCCGCCGGCAGGCGAGGAAGGTGGCGCGCGCCTGATGCTGGACGAAGGACTGTTCAAGGATTTCAAACCTGAAGCCGTGTTTGGTCAGCACGTCATCGCCGGCATCCCCTCAGACAGCATCCACTATCGCCCCGGCCCCTTCATGGCGGCGTCCGACAGTTTTCGAATCGTCGTCAAAGGTAGTCAGACGCACGGCTCGACGCCCTGGCGAGGCGTGGATCCGGTCGTCGCTTCGGCCGCCATTATCGGCAGCGCACAAACCGTAGTCAGTCGTGAAGCCGAGCTGATCAAGGGGCCGCTGGTGGTCAGCTTCGGCACCATCCGTGGCGGGGTCCGCTACAACATCATCCCTGATCAAGTGGAACTGACCGGCACCATCCGTAGTTTTGACCCCGCCATGCGGACCCAAGCGCACGAGAATCTGCGCCGCGTCGCCGAAAATGTAGCGGCGGCGCACAAGGCCAGCGTGGAGACGCATATCCCCGAGCAAGAGGGAGCGCCGGTATTGCGTAACGATCCCGCCTTGGTGGCGGCCATGCTTGCCAGTCTGGAGCGCGCGGCGCCGGGCAAGGTCAAGGAAGTCGCGCCGGTGACGACGGCGGAGGACTTTGCCTACTACAGCGAGGCCGCACCGGTGTTTTTCTGGTTTGTTGGCGCGACCGCACCGGATGCCGACATGGCCAAAGTGCCCTTCAATCATTCACCCGATTTCGTCCTCGATGAGGCGGCACTCAAGCTGGGCGTACGCACGATGTTGCAGGTGGCGCTGGACCGGTTGGCGATGCCGGCCGCCACCATCCCTTGATCCGGGCTGTGTCGCCGGGATGACACGAGCCTGTGGTGCCGAGATTGCTCGGTCGGTGCCGCGATCATCGTCAGTCCAAGCGGAGCGAGCTGCTCTCTACTGAATAGTGAGGCGGTGTCAGTTAAGCGGATTGCGTGCTAAAAACTCCGCAATCTTCGGCACCAGCTGCGCCGCTTTGTCTTCCAGCACGTAATGTCCCGCGTCTTCCCAGGCGTGCACTTCGGCTGCCGGCAGCGCCGCCCGAAAGCCGTCCAGAAAATGCTGATCAAAAACAAAGTCGCGCAAGCCCCAGCCCAGTAGCGCGGGACGATCGGCAAAATCCGCTAAGGCTTTGCCTGCGGCCGCAACCAAAGCCCAGGCCGGGTCCGCTGGAGTGAGCGGAATGTCCTGCACAAAGCGCAGCGTCGCGATGCGGTTGGCCCAAGAATCGTAGGGCGCGCAATACGCGGCGCGTACCTCCGGTCGCATCGCCTGGATGACGCCCTGTGACGCCGCGCCTGCTGCAAACGCATTGAAGCCGCGAATCAACAACGCGCCGAGCATCGAGTCGCGGCCGAGCTTCAATTGCCACGGCATTTTCTTGGCCGATGGCAGCGGAAAGGCGGCCGTGTTGGTAATGACCAAGCGCTTGACTGCGTCGGCATGTGTCGTCGCCCAGCCAAAGCCGATCATCCCGCCCCAATCGTGCACCGCCAAGGTGACGTTGCTGTGTACGCGCAGATGTGCAAGCAAGGCCGACAGGTCATCCACCCGCGACTGCAAGGTGTAGCGGTAACGATCATCGTTGGGCTTGTCGGACAGCCCCATGCCAATATGATCCGGCACGATGCAGCGATAGCGCCCGCGCAACGCCAGCACCAGATGCCGCCAGTAATACGACCACGACGGATTGCCATGCAGCATGACGATCACCTCGCCATCGCGCGGGCCTTCGTCCAGGTAATGCATGCGGATGCCAGGCCGTACTTCGAGGTGCTGGCCGCTGAATGGGTAGTCGGGGAAATTCATCTTTACGCGTCTTTACGCGTCTTTACGCGTCGGCTTCCGGCGGGTACCAGGCGTCTTCCAGCGGTGCCACCACCACTTCGGCAAATCCAAGCGACTGCAGACACGCAAGCATCACGTCGCGGTCTTCATCGGTCGCCGAGCCACGTGTGGCCAAGCCGATGTGGCCATCCATGCCCTGCGCGGAGTCGCCGCCGCCGAAAATCAGACCACGGGCAGCCACCGCATCCAGCAAGCCATGCATGGCGGTGTCGCGCTCAGACTCGCCCCAGCCCGGCGGGCAGGTGGCCGAGACGGTGAAGCCCAGCTCTTGGAACTCACCCAGATGCAGTTTTTTGCGCAGACGGTGGTTGTGGTGCGGGCGGATCGTGGTCATCGGGCGGACTCCGGGAGTTGATTGCAGATCGAAACCGCCGGTTACCAAACCACTTCCGCCATCTGGCAGTTGAGGCCCGAACCAATACCCATCAGGGCGATGCGCTTGCCCTTTTGCAGGCGTCCGGTTTCGGCCAGTTTCGACAGCGCGACCGGCACCGAAGCGGGGCCGATGTTGCCGTGTTCGGCGAAAATCTTCAGCACCTTGCGCGGATCGATGCCAAGCAAGTCGACGATCGCCGCCGTGTGCACTTTGCTGACTTGATGGATGACGAATTCATCGATCTCAGAGGTCACCCAACCCATACCGGCACGCGCCGCCTGGAAAGTCTTGGCCGCCAGCTTCAGACCTTCAATCAACAGCGTGCGGGTGTCGGTGACCATGCGGTCCACATTGCCCCGGCACAGATGACTGAACTCGGTGGCGGCACGGGTGACGCTGCCGAGAAAGCGATGCCCATTGGGCAGCAGTTCGGCGCGACCCAAGACCATCGCGGCGGCACCGGAGCCCAAGGTCAGCGAGGCAAACTCGTCGCGGAACTGGTCGGCGCCGACATCGGGGCCACTCAGTCTCAGAATGGTGCGCTCGGTAATGTCATTGCTGGCTTCGCCATCAACGACCAGTGCGTAATCTATTTCGCCGCGCTCGATCATGCGAGCGGCGATATCCATGCCGTTCAAGAAGGCAAGGCAAGCATTGCCCACATCGAAATTCTGGCAAGTATCGGCGAGGCCGAGATTGCCGTGGATGATGCTGGCGGTGGAGGGTTCCAAGTAATCGCGACAGACCGACGTGTTGATCAGGATGCCGATGTTCTCGCGCTGGATGCCGGAGGCAGCAATGGCCTTTTGGGCGGCCATGGTGGCGGCGTCGGAGGGTTGCACGGGGCCATCCCAGATGCGTCGCTCGTGAATGCCGGCAACGTCTTCCAGCAGGTTGCCGCGAATCCCCAGCCGATCCAAGGTGGGCTGCAGGCGCGCCATGATGTCGACCGACGACAGCCGGATGGGCGCGTCGATGTGCGATACCGCAGCGATGGCAACGTGCTGAAAAAGCATGAATTGGGTCCAGTATGAGAGGCCGTAACCCGCCGACGGTAACCGGTCCGCCTAGGGGCCGCAAGCAAACCGAAGCCGCCGCATCGCCGTTTTCGTTCGAACATGAACGAGCAAGACCGTTCGGCCGGGCTAGCATATGTGCTGCCACTTCAGCGCGATGCAAGGCTCATGAGCAAAGCCAACCTCGAGTTCGAACCCGACTCCCAAGGCGGCGGAGTCGTCCACATCCAACTCAATGATCGAGATGCGCTTGGAAAAAGCGCCAAGTTGGAGGTACAGCTGAAAGCGCATGTCAAAGAGAGCAGGCCGGTGCACGCGAGTCGCATCCTCTATGCGCAAACCATTCAACTGTCCGCAATGCAGATGACCGCGAACATTCCCGCTGGCAGTCTGAATGGGATCTACAGCTATCACGGCAAAGATATCGACGTGCGCCCTGAGCTGCGCCTGGTCATCGACGACGGCATCCTGTTCGACAGTTCGGTGGACCACGCCTGCGATCTGCCGATAACGGTGCGGCCACGGGTGACCCATGACGCCAGCGACATGATGAACCCGAAGGACGCCTACAACTTCATCGCCAATCTGTCGGCGATTCCGTATCGCAACCGGATGATCACCTTGGCCTTGGCGCTGATCGGCGGCGTGATCGTGATTGGCAACATGCTGATCGGTGTGCACGACCAGTTTGTCAGCGATGCGCAGGTGCTTTTTTATGATCACCGCGGCAGCGACGGCTCCGAGTCGCCGTTCATGAAGGCACTGGCGGGATCGGGTGTGGTGGGTGCCGGTATCTGGGCGGCGATCATGCTCCAGTTGCGCAAATACGTGACATTTGCATTGAGGCCGCACAGCTCACCGCAGCGTGGTCGGCGCCTGGCGGCGCGTGACCTGATCGACGGTGTCGCGCGAGTCGATTTGCACGACATCACGGTGAAAGTGGTCGCCTGCAATCGCGAGGCCGGCCAATACAAACGTGGCAGCGGCACCAAGGAACGCACGGTCAGCTTCAAGAACGCCACCCGTGCAGTCCTGCTTTATGAGCGCTATATCGCACTGGTGCCAGCCAAGGTGCCGTTGGCGATGTACTTGGAAGGCGAAATCGATTTCGAGCCGATGTTTGGCGATCTGTACCCGCCGCTCAATGTCAGTTCAACGCATGGCTTGAGCGTCGCCTGGGAGGTGCAACTGCTGCATCCGAAGTTCGTCGATCACGAACTCGAGGGCGAGGTCGCAGGCTTGCGCTTCGCCGATTTCGTCGCGCCTTGAAAGTGCTCGATGGCTTCGGGCTGGGACAGCGAGCCTTTGAGGGAGCGGCGGAAGCCGCGAAGGAACTTGCGTTGCGAATGGCCCTCGCCGCTTCCGCCGCGCCCACAACAGCCCTCGTTCGGGATGCAGATGATTGATCCGCCCCCTCCGCCTCTCGACGACTATTTGAATCTGCTGACTCAAGCCATCGGCAGCCTGGATCTGATGATCTTCTTCGGCGCCAGTGGCAGTGGCAAGTCGAGTCAACTGGCGTTGCTGCTGGATCAACACCCGGACTTGGTGGGCCGCGCCGTCGCCCATTTCACGCCGGCGGCGGTGAAGCGCGGCACGCTGACAGGCGCGCACGACATCGTCGTTCTTGATGAGCTGCAAACGTGGCGGGATTGCCTGTGTCTTGGCCCGGCATTGCGTCACTCGCGGTTGCTGCTGGTCGCCAGTCATGTGCATCCGCGCCTGCTGATGCCGTGGCGGCTGGGTCGCCGACAGCGCAGCTTTCAGCTGGACCCTTTGGCGGAAAAACTCGCGCGTGACATGCGCCGGCGTGGAGTGAGCTTTACCGCGCGCGGGTTGGCCGATTTTGTCGCCCACTTCGGAGCCAACTACACCGACCTCGACATCGTGCTTGAACACGCCGCCAGCGGCGATCTCGATCATGCCTTGGGATTGTTTCTGCGTGGCAGCGCCATCCGGCATGACTGGACGACCAGCGCGGGGCGCAAACCTGTGCGCAGGTAGAATGCGTCACCCGCGCCGCGTCGCGACTTCACTCGACACCCTCTTCGGAAGCATCCATGTCCACCCTCCGCCACGATTGGACGCGCAAACAAGCGCAAGCCTTGTTTGATCTGCCGTTGACCGAACTGCTATTTCAAGCCGCGAGCGTGCATCGCGCGAATTTTGATCCGCAGCAAGTGCAGGTTTCGACCTTGCTGTCGATCAAGACCGGCGGCTGTCCAGAGGACTGTGGCTACTGCCCGCAAGCGGCGCGTTACCACACCGGGGTGAAGGCGGAAAAGCTGCTGCCGCTGGCGCAGGTGTTGCAGAAGGCGCGGGCCGCCCAAGCCGCCGGCGCAACCCGCTTTTGCATGGGTGCGGCATGGCGCAATCCGAAAGATCGCGACATCGACAAAGTGGCGACGATGGTCCGCGAGGTACGCGCGCTGGGCCTTGAGACCTGCGCCACCTTGGGCATGTTGAGCCCGCCGCAGGCCGACACCTTGAAAGCGGCCGGACTTGACTACTACAACCACAATCTGGACACCGCGCCCGAGTTCTACGGCGAGGTGATCCACACCCGCGAGTATTCGGATCGCCTAGATACGCTGGCCGAGGTACGCCGCGTCGGCATGAAGACCTGCTGCGGTGGCATCGTCGGGATGGGCGAGACGCGGGCGCAACGTGCGGGTCTGCTGCAAACGCTGGCGTGCCTGCCCGAGCATCCGCAATCGGTGCCGATCAATCGATTGGTGCGGGTTGCCGGCACGCCGCTGGCTGAGACCGCTGACCTCGATCCATTCGAGTTCGTGCGCACGATTGCGGTCGCCCGGATCATGCTGCCTGAGTCGATGGTGCGCCTGTCAGCCGGTCGCAGTGAGATGAGCGATGAATTGCAGGCCATGTGCTTTCTCGCTGGAGCCAACTCAATCTTTTACGGCGAGAAGCTGCTGACCACCGGCAATCCGGATGTCGAGCGCGATCAGGCACTTTTCGTGCGGCTGGGCTTGCGGCCGATGGCGCTGTCCAGCGCGCCGCATACGGTGCACGCGCAGGTATCGACGTCTGTCGGCGCGCACATCGAAGCGCAGGTCGAGGCGGCGGCTTAAGCGAAGTCGTGGGTCGTCCGTCTCTGAGTGAGCGACTCGCCCGCCAGCACGCCGAGCGCGAGGCCGCGCATGCGCGTCGGCGCTTGCTTGCCGTCGATCAGCGTGACGGCGTGTGCCTGTGGCGTGAGGGTCGCTGCTTGCTCGACTTCGCCAGCAACGACTATCTCGGTCTGGCACAGCACCCGGCCGTGATCGCGGCGCTGTGCGAAGCCGCCAATGCGCATGGGTTTGGCAGCACGGCGGCGCATCTGGTCAGCGGTCACCATCGACTGCATGTGCAGTTGGAAGAAGCAATCGCAGACTGGCTGGAGCAACCGCGAGCGCTGCTGTTTGGCTCCGGCTATCTGGCCAATCTTGGGGTCATCCAAGCCCTGCTGACAACCGATGATCTGTGCGTGCAAGACAAGCTCAATCATGCCTGTCTGCTGGACGGGGCGCGACTGTCCGGCGCGCAATTGAAGCGCTATCCACATGCCGATGTCGCTGCCGCCGGCAGGCAACTGCGCAGCATGCCCGCGCGTGCCGCGCTGCTGGCAACCGATGCTGTGTTCAGCATGGATGGCGACATCGCGCCCCTGCGCGAACTGGCCGGATTGGCGCGAGCAGAAAATGCGGTGCTGTACATCGACGATGCGCATGGTCTCGGCGTGCATGGCCCGCAAGGTCGTGGCAGTGCGGCACTGCTAGGTATGCGCTCGGATGAGACGCCGCTGCAGTTGCTGACACTCGGCAAAGCGCTAGGAGGCTATGGCGCGCTGGTGGTCGGCAGCGATGCACTGGTCGAGGCGGTGTTGCAAGGCGCGCGCAGTTATCTGTTCACCACCGCGTTGCCGCCGGCCATGGCGGCGGCGTCATTGGCTGCTCTGCACATCGCGCGCGGAGACGAGCAGCGACGCCTGCGCCTGCACAGCCACATCGCGCGCTTTCGCCACGCTGCCAACCAGCTCGGGTTGCCGCTGTTGGAGTCAGCAACACCCATCCAGCCGATCCTGCTCGGTGACAATGCGCGGGCGCTGGCAGTGTCAGCGCGATTGGCAGACAGCGGCTTTCTGGTCCCGGCCATTCGACCGCCCAGCGTGCCTGCCGGACAAGCGCGCTTGCGGATCACGCTTTCCGCTCTGCACGAAGACACTCAGATCGACCGCTTGCTGGAAGGATTGGATGCCGCGTTGCGCTCAAGCAAAGTAACAAGCGATGTCTCTGGACATGGCTAGCGGCATCCATATCGAGATCCGCGGCAGCGGGCCAGCGCTGGTGATGATCCACGGCTGGGCCATGCACGGTGGCATCTTTGCGCCACTCAGTGAGCGCCTGGCCAGGCACTGCACGTTGCACATCGTCGATCTGCCCGGCCACGGTCACAGCCGCGCGCATGCGGGCGACTTCAGTCTGGATGCGTGCGCCACTGAATTGCTCTCGCAGTTGCCGCGTGCCGCTTGGTTGGGCTGGTCGTTGGGTGCCTTGATCGCGCTGCGCGCCGCAGCGATGCGGCCTGAGCACGTTAGCGCCTTGATCGCGCTCGCCGGCTCACCGCGCTTTGTGCGCAGCCCAGATTGGCCGCAAGCCGTGGAGGCGCAGGTATTCCAGACCTTTGCCGATGAGCTGGGCGGGCACTATGCGCGCACGCTAGATCGCTTTCTGGCACTGGAAGCACATGGGTCCGAGCACATGCGCGATGAGTTGCGCGCGCTGCGGGCACAGATATTCACTCGCGGCGAGCCGGATCCAAGGGTGTTGATCGAGGGTCTGGCGATGCTCGCCGAAAGCGACCTGCGCGCGCAGTTGCCAACGCTGCCGATGGCCGCCTTGTGGGTCGCGGGCCGGCGTGATCGGCTGGTGCCGTGGCAAGCGATGCATGCCGCCGCAGAAAGTATGGTGAGCGGGCGTTTTCTGCGGGTTGAGGGTGCCGGTCACGCACCGTTTTTGAGTGACGCGGATGAAGTGGCGGCGGCCGTTGTCGATTTTCTGTCGACGACGCTGCCAAACCCATCGGCCTCAGCCTGGGGATGAACTTGGGATACTTGCGCCGCCATGTTTGATCGCCATGTTTGATTGCCATGTTTGATCGCACCCACATTCGTCGCGCCTTTGCGCGCGCTGCTTCGACTTACGCGGCCGTCGCTGCATTGCAAAAAGAGGTCGAGTCGCGCCTGCTGGAACACCTGCAAGAGCTGCCGCTCGACCCCAGCACTATTCTGGATTTGGGTAGCGGACCCGGCAGCGCGACGCGCGCACTCAAGCGGCGCTGGCCAAAGGCGCAGGTGGTGGCTTTGGATCACGCGCTAGCCATGCTGCGCCAGCAACCGCGACGCTGGTGGACCTTGCCAGCCAAGCGTATCGAGCGGGTCTGCGCCGATGCCTGCGCGCTGCCGTTGGCCGATGCCAGCGTTGATCTGGTGTTTTCCAACTTGTGCTTGCAGTGGGTGGAAACGCTGCCGGTTGCCATCGATGAGTTGCGTCGCGTGCTGCGGCCCGGTGGTTTGCTGCTGCTGTCGACCTTTGCCAGCGAGACCCTGTTCGAGCTGCGCGCGGCCTTTGAACACGTCGATCCCGGCGCTGCTCACGTCAGCCCTTTTCTACCGTTGCAGCAGATCGGCAGTGCCCTGCAAGCCGCCGGCTTTCGCGATCCGGTACTGCATGTCGATCATTTCACCCTGACCTATGCCGGACCGCGCGAGCTGATGCGCGAACTCAAGCAACTCGGTGCCACCAATGCCCTGTCAGATCGTCGTCGTGGGCTCACTGGCAAGCACCGCATGCAGGCGGTGTTGGCCGCCTACGAGCAGTTCCGCGTCAATGATCGGGTGCCGGCCACCTACGAAGTCGTATATGCGCAAGCCTTTGCGCCGCCGCCCGGGCAACCCAGGCGCAGCGCGGGTGGCGAGATCGCAAGTTTTCCATTGGCCAACCTGCGGCGGCGACGCTAGCGGATTGGTGTCTCCAAGCGGGGCAGGGCGTGATCAATCAAAGATACCTCAGCATCTGCGAGCCATGGGTCTTGCGCCTTAGAAGATTCGCTCAGTTCCGTCGCAAGTGCGCAGAAATCAGCCCAATTTTGAGCGAATGGTTGCGCTGCTGCGCTTGCCATGGGTACAAGCAAGCACAGTGACGGTTTGCCCATCCACTCGGTACCAAATCAGGTAGGGGAAGCGCGACAAAAGCACCCGTCTGACTTCACCGTAAATGGCAGTACCTGCCAGCGGTGAATGCTCAAGGCGCGCCAGCGTCACACCCAACTCACAGTGAGAGGCCAAGCCCAGGCCAGCACTTTGGGCCTCATCCCAATCCTGCGCTTCTGCCGGGTCATCCTCCGCGAGTTTGCGAACGAAGACTGGATAGCTCAACGCAGGCGACGCTCAAGGCGAGCATGCACATCTCGCCAATGGCTTTGATCGTCTGGATGCTGCTCTGCGTCGGCCAAGCGACCATCCAACAACTGCTTTTCAGAGCTTGTCAGCGGCGCGTCAGCCGCTGCCAGCGAGGCCCAAACCGCACCGAGCAACTCAATGCGGTCTGCCGCACTCATGGACTTCACTTGCAAAAGTAGCTCGGCGCCGATCATGGACGAAGCATGCCTGCTACCCGCCGCGCAGGCTCGACACTCACAAGCCCGACCGAGGCCGATCCACCTGCCGTACCCAGTCCGACAAGTTGTAGTGATTGCTGACCCGCGCGATGCGGCCGTCGCGGATGGCAAAAAACGCGCCGCCTGGAAGGCAGTAGCGTTGTCCATTGGCAGTCGGTAGACCTTCAGCAGTTTCTAGGTACACGCCTTCAACCACGTACTCGGCAGCGGCGTGCAGACCGTTCTGGGTGGCCATTACCACCACATCGCGGAAGTGTTCGCGATAGCTGGCCGACATCGATTGCAAAAACGTCGCAAACGCCGAACTACCGACCTCGCGCTCGCCCTGATTGACATCGTGGACTACATCCTCAGCCAACACCGCCAGCACGCCGGCGTGGTCAGCTCGATTCAAGGCCGCGTAGTAGGAAAGTACCAATTCAGTCGCGCGATCAGCGGCGCGGGCACCATCGATTCTCATCAGCTTGGATCCTCAGCATGGCCCGCCCTCGGCAGGTGAGGTGGAGCACATCAAACAAATCATAGCTCGACCCATGCGGCGCGGAAGCGACATGCTGGCATTCAAGCAAAAGTCGTCCCATTAAAACCAGCGTGTTAGGGTCTATCGACACACATTGGGGGCTTGCTGCGACCGAGTGCAACGCGGCTCGCTGCACCGAGGTCAACTTGCCCCAAGCTTCGCCGATTCCACGCAGACAGGATGATTACCGACGATGACGGCCACCACCGCCGCGCGACCAGCGACCCGACTTGCCGACTATCGGCCGCCGACTTGGCGCATTTCCGAGGTCGAATTGCAATTCGATCTCGACCCCATCGAGACCCTGGTACACGCGCGTCTGAGCCTGCATCCCGACCCCGCGCAAGCCGCGTCCGACTTGCGCCTCGACGGCTGCGATCTGCACTTGCTCAGTATCGCCTTGGATGGCGAACCGCTGCCCAGCGCACGCTACCGGATCGATGCCGAGGGACTCACTGTCTTTGGGCTGAGCGGTGCGTGTGTGCTGCAAACCTCGGTACGCATTTGTCCGCAGGCCAACACGCGGCTCGAAGGCGTATACGCCAGCGGTCCGATGTTGCTCACCCAATGTGAGGCGCAGGGTTTTCGACGCATCACCTATTTTATTGACCGACCCGATGTGCTGGCACGCTACAGCGTCGAGTTGCGCGCCGATCAGGCTCGCTATCCGGTGCTGCTGTCGAACGGAAATCCCGCAGCTGCTGGTGCATTGGCGGAGGGTCGCCACTTCGCGCGCTGGGTCGATCCGCATCCCAAGCCGAGCTACCTGTTTGCCTTGGTGGGCGGGGATATCGCCTGCGTCGAAGCACCATTCACCACCTCGGAAGGCCGCGTCGTCGACGTTCGGGTGTGGACTGAGCGCATTGACGTCGAACGCTGTCGGCACGCACTGGGCTGCGCATTGCGGGCGCTGCGCTGGGACGAGCAGCGCTTTGGTCGCGCCTATGATCTGGATGTCTTCAACGTCGTCGCCGTGCAGTACTTCACGATGGGCGCGATGGAGAACAAGGGTCTCAACATCTTCAACGCGCGCTATGTGTTGGCAGACAACGCCAGCGCCACCGATGCGGATTTTGTAGCCATCGAATCGGTCATCGGCCACGAGCACTTCCACAACTGGAGCGGCAATCGGGTCACCCTGCGCGACTGGTTTCAACTGTCGCTGAAAGAGGGCTTCACGGTGTTTCGCGACCAAGAGTTCAGCTCTGACCTGCACTCGCGATCATTGAAGCGCATCGATGACGTGCGCATGCTGAAAAGCCGGCAGTTTCTGGAGGACAGCGGTCCACTGGCGCATCCGGTGCGTCCGGCCGAATACGTCGAGATCAACAACTTCTACACCGCTACCGTGTACGAGAAGGGCGCGGAAATCGTCCGCATGCTGCATACCTTACTGGGTGAGGTCGACTTCCGTCGTGGCACGGATCTGTACTTTTCGCGCCACGATGGACAGGCCGCGACGGTCGAGGATTTTCTGGCGGCGATGAGTGAAGTCAGTGGCCGCGATCTGACCCAGTTCGCGCGTTGGTATGCGCAAGCCGGCACCCCGGTGCTGAGTATTCGCGAGTGTTGGGACGCGCCGACGCAAACCTTTCATATCGCCATCAGCCAGCACACGCCGGCGAGTGCTGGCCAAGCCGAGAAGGCCGCGCTGCACATTCCGCTGCGGTACGCGCTGTATGCGGCCGACGGCTCACGCCTTGAGCGTGCCTTGGAAGGCGACGCGCCAGCCAGCACGAGCCTGATCGAGCTCACCCAATCGACTCATGGCATGCGCTTGGACGGTGTCAGCGAACGCCCGTTGGCGGTGTACCTGCAAGGCCTGTCAGCGCCAGTGCGTCTGGACCTGCCACGCGATGCCGCCACGCTGGCGCGGATTGTCGCGGTTGAGCCCGATGCACTGACGCGCTGGGAGGCCATTCAAAGTTTGGCCACCGATGCCTTACTGTTGCGTGGTCCCGATCCAGCCGCCGCGCGCAGCGCCTTGATCACCGCGTTGGGCGACTTGCTGAATGACCCGAGCCAGGACGCGGCCTTTGTGGCCGAATGTCAGCGCCTGCCCGAAGTGTGGACGCTTGCCGACCAAGCGGTATCCATTGATCTGGACGAGTTGATTCGGCAACGCGAAGATTTGCTCGACGAGTTGGCCGAGTGCCACGCCGATGGTTTTGAGTCTGCCTATCGACGTCTGCGCGCCGCCCATCCGGGACAATCCTTCGACGCCGCCGCATTTGCAGCACGTCGCTTGATCGGCGTCTGTCTGGATCGACTCACTCGACTCGATCCGCAGGCAGCTATCGCCAGCGCGCATTTTGCTGATGCGGAATGCATGACCGATCGTCTTAACGCGCTCGCCTGTCTGCTCCACTTTGACGCGCCGAGCGCAGCAACAGCACTCGCCCAATTTCGACAGCAGTGGCAGCACGATCCGTTGGTCACCGACAAATGGCTGGTCATCGCCGCCAGCCGCCCGCAGCCGGAAGCACTCGACGATGTGCGTGCGCTGATCGCAGATAGTGAGCTGTGGCAACCCGCCAACCCCAACCGCGTGCGCGCGATACTGAGCAGCTTTGCCCGCAACAATCCGATTGCCTGCCATCGCATCGACGGCGCTGGCTACGCCTTGTTGTTCGAGCAACTCGGCGCGCTGGACGCGCTCAATCCGCAGGTATCGGCGCGCTTGCTGACGGCCTTCGAGCCATGGCGAAAACTCGATGCCAACCGTCGCGACTTGATCGAGTCAGGTCTGCGCAGTTTGCTCGCCAAGCAACCTTCCAGTGACATGGGTGATGTGTTGACGCGGTTGTTGAGTTAGCGGCCTCGGCCAGACTGCTTGGCCGGCTTGATCGGTGCGCCCGAGCCGCTCACTTTCGCCCCAGCAAACTGGTCAGCGCCGAGCCGCCCACCACCATCGCGGCGCCGATGATGCCGAGCAAACCCACCACTTCGGGCTGCACCAGCTGCGGCGCAACGTGGTGGGCGACCTCCACACTCAGCAAGGTCAGCAGCGGAGTGACGGCAAGTACCAGCGAAACGCGTGAGGCTTCCCAATGGGCCAGCGCCTCCGCGAACGCGCCGTACGCACCCAGCGTGTTGAGCGCGCAGTAAATCAGCGCCAACCATTGGCTGGCTTGCAACCCAGCCAATTGGCTGGGCGTGGCCATCGGCCAGAGTGCAAGAGTGGCGACAAAATAGATAAACACCAGAATCAGCGCCGAGCCCAGTCGCAGCAGCAGTTGCTTCTGGATCAGCGCATAAATCGCCCAGACCACCGCACCAAGCACCACCAGCACGCTGCCGAAGATGTAGGTCGGCCCGGCATCGCCGCTTGCGGCCAACTGGCTAAGCTGGTCGCGAAAGAACAGGCACAGTCCGCCCAACAGGATCGCCAGTCCCAACCATTGGCCACCGCCAAAACGCTCGCGAAAAATAACCACCCCGCCGACCGCCATCAACAGCGGCGCCAGCTGGATCAGCAGCTGGGCATTGGCTGGCGTGGTGTAGTGCAGCCCAAACAGATACAGCACGTAGTTGCCGATCAACATCACCGCGGCAAGCGCAAGCATCGTCCAATGCTTTCGACTCAAGCCTCGAAATGCGACGAGCTTTCCGCGCCACGCCAACCAACCGCCGAGACCGAGCACCGCAAACAGAAACCGGAACCAGGTCAGCGTCCACGGGTCCACCGCCACCAGCGCGATCTTCAATGCCACCGGCAACGTGGCCCACAGCGCCGCCGTCAGCAGCGCCAGAAGCAGGCCGAGCCGCCAACGCCCCGAGACTTGATGCAAGGACATGGACTAGCCAAATGAAAAGGTCAGCGACGGTAGCACCCGCTTGAGTCTGGTCAACAGCTTGCTTGCGCCGGGTTACCTGATGTTTGTGGGAGCACCGCCAAAATCGGCGTCGTCGTTCACTTCAGCCGATGAGCCAGGCAAAGCCAGAGTTCTCGCACCTTTCCGTTGCCGAGCGCATCCAGCGGGTCGAGGACATCTGGGATAGCATCGTTGTCGAGAGCCCTGCGGCGGTGCAGCTACCCGAGGCGCAACGCGAGGAGGTCCGGCGGCGTCTGGCCGCTGATGATTCCGAGCCCGGTTCGGCCATTCCGTGGGAGCAGGTCCGCTCTGAGTTGTTCCAGCGTAACCACTGATGCGCGTCTCATTCAGGCCGGAAGCTCGGGCCGAGGTTCTTGAAGCCAAGGCTTAGATGCGCCAACGTGGGCACCCATGACATCCGTAGCCGATGCCTGGACGGTTCACAATTGTCCAACCCCGGCGGAGCAGACGAAGCCCGCACGAAACCTAGAAAATCACCCCGCGACTGCCGACGTGAATTAGCGGCCGTGCAGGATGATGTCGCTGTGTCCAGCGTCGGCTGCCATGCCACCTCAGGCCGGAACTGCCGTCAGCTTCACACCGAGCGCGGTCAAGACGCGTTGCACCGTCTCGAAGCGCGGTTGCGCGTCGGGGCGCAGCGCCTTGTACAGGCTTTCACGCCCGAGGCCCGCTGCCTTGGCGATCTCGTTCATGCCGCGTGCTCTTGCAATGGTGCCAAGCGCATCGGCGAGTGCGCCGGGATCGCCCTCTTCCAGCACCACATTCAGATACGCGGCAACGTCGCCATCGTCCTTCAGGTATTCGGCGGCGTCGAACTGCGGCAATTTGGAAACCTTGATCTTCTTCTTCGCGGTCATGGTCAATACTCCAAGGTAGCGGCCAGTTTTCTGGCGGCGGCAATGTCGGCTGGTTGCGTGGATTTGTCGCCACCTGCAAGCATCACGATCAGCACGGTTCCGTGTTGAACGAAATACATGCGCCAGCCCGGCCCGAAGTGCTCGCGTATTTCGTTGATGCCTTTGCCTACAGGCGCAACGTCGCCAAGGTTGCCCTTCTCGGCCTTCTCAAGACGGCGAATCAGGCGTGCTTTCGTCTGTTTGTCACTTTGGCTGTCCAGCCAGCCGGGCTGTCCAGCCAGTCGGAGAACGCGTCGGTGCGTCGAACAGTGAACATGGCGCCATCGTATTCGATCGAATACGCTTTCCTCAAGCGTTTGCCTTCCATGCTTGCTCGGATTCTGCTTGTCCGGGGTCAGTTTGGAAGATCCACGAAGCTGATGGCATGGTCATGCGTGCCTTGACCGAGCTGGGGGATGCCTCTGTCCCGGTGCTGGGAGTTTGTGCAGCGGAGCAAGCTCCGCTCTACCGCTGACGATCCGCGCCTAGCGAGCATGCCGAGCATCCCGAGCTGGGGCACAAACTCGCGCAGTCGCGACTCGTTCGCGGTGCCGAGTTTGGTGCGGGCTGCCATCAGCTTGATGCCATTGCCGTCAGCCCGCCGATAGTGCCTGCAAGATTGCGCTCGAGCCCCATAGACACGATGCTGTGCGCCACCAACGAAGCACTCAGAGGCAATACGCGGTGAGCACTTCGGTTGGCATCATGGCTGTTGGGCCGTGTGCTGCCATCGATTGATGATCGACACGCCGGATGATTGGAAATCAGCCACGTTTCGGGTGACCAAGGTCATGCCATGCACCAGCGCGGTTGCTGCAATCAGGCTATCCATGGCCGGCCGTGGGTCTGGCACATGCAGCGTTGCGCAACGCTGCGCCACAGTGGTATCCACCGGCAGAATACGACCGCTGAAGGCAGGCAAAACCTGGCCCTCGAACCAAGCCCGAAAAATAGCGCCTTGTGGCGGGTTGCGTCGCTCGGCCAACAGCACGCCAATTTCCAGGGTCTGCACGGTGACGGCCGACAAATAGAGGTCTACGGCATCCACACCATCTGCCCACTGCGCCACCTGTTCATCGGCTCGGCCAAGGCGAATTTTTCGCAGCTCCGGTATTAGTTTGTATCGAGCAGGAAATTCAAGCCAGGTCCACAGGTCGTGCAAGCTCTTGTGAGCGCGGAAATTCAAACTCAAACTCAAACTCAGCATCCGCGATGCCCGGCATTGCCAGCAAAACGGCGATCTTCTTTTGGCTTCCGGTAAGGCGCTGATAAAGCTCGATGCTCATAAGCACGTGAGCTGGCCGGCCTCTCCTTCGTATTGATTGGTTTGCATCCCGGCTTCCGCTGCTCCCACGGTTCGCACAACATTTCGTTGTCGCGGAGTAAGGCGGCACTTCTGATAACGAAGCTGGCCGCTCGCCTAAGCCGAGCCCCCGCATCTATTCACACCCGCGCACCAGCGCCGGCGGTCCGCGCCAAGCGAGCATGCCGAGCATCCCGCATTTGGGGACGAATTCACGCAGTCGCCAGTCACTTGCGGCACCGAGTTCGGGGTCGCATTCGAGCAGGCGAAGGTGGGTTGGGGTCAGGTCGAGTTGCAGGCGTGACAGGCCGAAGGCGATGCCGCGGCCGTGGGCTTTCAGGATGGCTTCGCGCGCGCACCACAGGCGCAGGAAGGCGTGGCCGCGGGACTGCGGCGCGAGTCGGGTCAACAGGGCCACCTCTTCTGCGGGGAAGTAGCGTTCGGCGAGCGCCAGTGCGCGCGGCAACGGGCGTGGCGTTTCGATATCGACGCCAACACGGCGGCTGCAATGGCTCACGGCCAGCAACCAGCAGTTGCCCGCGTGGCTGATGGAGATGTCGAGGCCGTGCGCGGCGGCCAGCATTGGCCGCCCGTGCAGATCGCGCGTGACTTGCCAGGCGGACGCATCACCGCCGAACCGATGGCTGAGGATGGTAGCGACGCGCTGGCCCGAGTCCGCCGCCAAGGCTGTGCCTCCCTCGCCGCGATCACGCAGGCCTGCCCATGGCTGTCGCCACAGCGCAATCGTCGATGCCAAGGACGCTCCCGGGCCATGCCCATGCACCGCGGTCTGCGCATTCGCCATCGAAGGATGTGTGGCACGAAAGCCTAAGGGTCGCATGCGCAAATGCTGGTGGCCGCCGTCGCAACGGTCAAGCGTGCCGCCTGTCGAACGGTTGCCGCACTTGAGTCCTGCTGCAGATTCCGCGAGGCTTGCCGGCTACAGGAGGAGTCATGCTCGCAAGTGTTTTAACCATGGGATTGCCGGTCGGCAGTCAATCCAGTAGCGATTTGATCGTCGGCTCGCTGGACCGGCCTATCGCCTTCGATGGTCGACGGTTCATCTTAGTTGGCGAGTTTCTGGCGCAGCTGCATGGCCTCGCCGCGCAGTTGCCGGAGGCCAGTCATCTGCTTAACCTTTGCGACGGCCGCTACGCGTTCACGCTGACTTGGTGCGCAGCGTTGCTGCGCGGGATACCGACGCTGTTGCCACCGTCGCGAGCGCCCTCGGTCATTCTCGAAATGCTGGATCGCTATCCCGAGGCGTGGGCGGTGGGCGACGACCGTTTTGCCGATGGCATCCGCATGGAGCGCATTCCGCCGCGTTTTTATTCGCTGCCCCATCCATTGCCCACGGCTGCTGGCGAGCGGCCGGCACTTTCAGCAGCGTTGTTGGCGGCGATTGGTTTCACCTCCGGAAGCTCCGGTCCGCCCAAGCCGCAAAGCAAACACTGGGGCAGCTTGTGTGCCTCGACTGCGCACAATCTGGCCGCGCTGACGGCGCACGCGGGGCCAGGCTGTCACTTGCTGGCGACGGTACCTTCACAGCACATGTTTGGGATGGAGACGGCTGTGTTGCTGCCCTTGCTGGGCGACGCCAGCATCCATACGGCGCGGCCTTTTTTCCCCGCAGACATTGTCGCCGCCTTGGCTGAGTTACCCTCGCCACGGGTGCTGGTCACCACGCCAGTGCACCTGCGCGCGCTGATCGAAAGTGGCCTTGAAGTGCCGCAGTTGGCGGTGATCCTGAGTGCCACGGCGGCGTTGTCGCGCGAGCTGGCGCAGGCCGCCGAACTCGCATCCGGCGCGCACGTGCTGGAGTTCTTCGGCAGCACCGAGACCTGTATTTTTGGCCATCGGCGCACGGCTTTGGACGCGGATTGGACGGCCTATGCCGGTGTCCAGATCGAGCCGCGAGCTGATGGTGCCTTGGTCAGCGCCGACTGGTTGGCCGAACCGGTGCTGCTGCAGGACCTGATCGAAACATTGCCAAACGGCCAGTTTCGCCTTGCCGGACGCACCAGCGATCTCTTGGAAATCGCCGGAAAGCGGGTTTCATTGGGTGAACTGACGCGTCGTTTGCTGGCGGTGGATGGCGTCAGCGATGCGGTGGTGTTTCAGCTGGATGCCGATGGTCCGGTGCAACGCATTGCGGCGCTGGCAGTGGCGCCAGGGCGCAGTGAGGTCGAGTTGCTGGCGGCGCTGCGCGAATCGATCGATCCGGTATTTCTGCCGCGACCACTGCGATTGCTTGAGCGCTTGCCGCGTAACGAAACCGGAAAATTGCCGCGCAAGGCCTTGTTGGAGGCCTTGCGCCAAGGCAGCGGGACGGCGTGAGCCGCCCGTTGCCGTGAACAAATCAATTGCTTAATTCAGCGCTTCCAGCTGCAGGTTGCGCGAGATGTCGGTGACGATGTTGTTGACCCACGAGGCATAGTTCTTGTGGATGAAGCGTTGCCCGTTCTTCTCCTCGAAGTTCAGGTTTTCGCTGGAAACATAAGCCACTCGCACCTTGCCGTCGGCATGGCTGACAGTGATGCGGGCGACGTGTGCGCGCACGTTCAAGGTGGCTTCGATCTGGCCCGGCTGCTCGGCCGTGACCGCCCAATTGCGAGTGACCAGGGCGCGCTTGATTTCTTTCTGCACGGCCTCGACGCTCAAGCCGGCGGGGATCGCAACAGGATCGGGATCCAGCAAGGGCGCCTGCCGCGCACCCATCAGCAAAACCAGCAAAGGCAGCAGCAACAACGCGAACCAGCGTGAATGACGCATCGGTCAGAGCTCCAGAATGAAAGAGGGTTTACAGCGCCGGAGTGGACTTGGCGTGGGCGCAGTGTGGCGATATCGCCACCTGCCCATCAACTGATTTTTGCGAGCATCCGCCGATGACCAATGAGCCTTGCCCAGCGCATGCCGATATCCAACCACATCAGGTACGCGGCCTCGCTGAGCAGGCGGAAACCCGTTTGCACCCGCCAGCCCAGTCGGTCTTCTGCCGCACACAGCTGATGGTTGATGCCCAAATTGCGGGCAAACAACGCGCAGCGCGCCAAGTGATAGCGACTGCTGAGCAACACCGCCGGTGCGTGATCGCCCCCATCCATCTCTCCAGTGCTCAGAAGCAGGCGCGCGTTGCGCAAGTTCTGCAGGGTGTCGCGCGACTTGTGTTCAAGCAGTAGTTGCACGCTAGCTGGCAGTCCTGCGGCCAGCAACTCGCGTGCGGCGACTTCCGCTTCTGTAGGCGCCGGGCCACCGCCCAGCAGCAGCAGGTGTTGGGTATGCCCGCCGCTCGCCAGTTGCGTGGCGCGAGTGATGCGCGCCCTGAAATCAGCGTCGGGTTGGCCGTGCTTACAACGCTTGCCAAACACCAGCACGGCCGTCGCGATGTTGCTTGCAGGCGGCAGGGTCGGGCTGCGGTATGCGATCCGGGTGACGTGAACCAGATAGCCGACATACAGCAGCCCACCGCTCGCCACCAACGCCACGCTCGCCACGGCTAGCGCGTGCAGGGCGTCGACGTCTTGCAGGATCTTCAGCTGATGGGCGCGTCGCGAAGTCATGAGCGCGAGTCTGCGTGATGGCAGTGGATGCACCAAGTGAAGTTGGATGCACCAAGTGAAGTTGCTGGACCCGCCCGCATGCTCGGCTCTCTCACAGGCAACCACACGTGGCCGCATATACTCGAGCGCATGATCTACGAATGGGGGTTTAGCCAAAGCCCGACGCAACCTCAAGAAATACGGGATTTCGTTTGAGGAGGCGGGGTCGGTGTTTGGCGATCCCTTGGCGTTCACGTTTGTTGATCCTGGCCACTCGGTGGGCGAGGAGTGTCTGCTAACCTTCGGGCTGTCAATCGCTCACCGAATTATCGTTGTTTCCCATGTCGAGTTTGAGCAAGGCATCCGCATCATCAGCGCACGAGCAGCGACCGCCAATGAGCGAAAAATCTACCAAGAAGGTTAAGCCGTCACGAGTCCAGCCCATGCGTGCCGAGTACCAGCGAGATTCATTGGGTGTGGGCATTCGTGGCAAGTATCTGAAGCAGCACAGCCAAGGCACCAATCTTGTTTTGTTGCAGCCTGAGGTCGCGAAGGCGTTCTCAACTCCGGAGGCCGCCAATGAGGCCTTGCGCGGATTGATGCAAATCGCAAAGCGCGTGACGTTGCCGTAGACCAATCAGCGGCGAACAACGACGCACCCCAATTGCAGCGGGTTGCTGCCGGTGTCGCCAAACTGACCGATAGACTCTCGACCCTGACCTATACTGCGGCCCCCTGCGAGCCCCGCGCCCGATTCAAACCATGCTGCCACTTGCTGTCACTGCCTATACCGCCACCAGCGCCTGCGGGCGCGGTTTGCACGCTTTGCGTTCCGCCTTGCGCGGCGGGCATTCTGGGTTGCGCTTAAACGATTTTTCGACCGCGCCATTGTCGACTTGGATTGGTCGCGTGGATGGGCTTGAGGAATCGCCTTTGCCGAACTCATTGGCGGAGTGGGAGTGCCGCAACAACCGGCTGGCATGGCTGGCGCTGCAGCAGGACGAATGGCTGGCCAAACTTGAGGCCCTGCAAAGCCGCTACAGCGCACACCGCATTGCGATCGTAATGGGCACTTCGACCTCGGCGATTGGCGAAACCGAAGGTGCGTACGCGCGTCTCGACGCGGCCGGCGCGTTTCCCGCAGATCAGTACCGCAGCGTGGTCCATACGCCGCATTCGCTGGGTGGCTTCGTGCAAGCAGCAACCGGCCTGCGCGGGCCGTGTGTGACCGTCGCTACCGCCTGTTCGTCCAGCGCCAAAGTCTTTGCGCAGGCAGCGAGGTTGATCAATGCCGGCATCGTCGATGCGGCACTGATCGGCGGCGTCGACACCTTGTGCGGCAGCGTGTTGTTTGGATTCAATGCACTTGGCCTGGTCGCACCTAATCGCTGTCAACCGTTCGATGTGGCGCGCTGTGGCTTGTCGTTGGGCGAGGCCGGCGGTTATGCGATTATCGAACGTGACGGCGATGGCCCGCGGCTGCTGGGCTATGGCGAGTCCAGCGATGCGCACCACATGTCCAGCCCGCATCCCGAAGGTCTGGGCGCGCGCTTGTCGATGCAGGCAGCGCTGACTCGCGCTGGCTGCGATGCAAGTGAAGTCGACTACATCAACCTGCATGGCACGGCGACGCCGAAGAACGACGAGATCGAGGCCGCCGCCGTGGCCGCTTTATTTCCCGAAAGTACCCGCGCCAGTTCGACCAAGGGCTGGACTGGCCACACCTTGGGCGCGGCGGGTATTGTCGAGTCAGTGATCGCGTTGGATGCGCTGGTCACTGGCCTGATGCCCGGCACGCTGGGTTGCGAGCAGCCTGACCCGGCCTGCGGCCCGCAACTGTTGCGCGAGACGATGCAAACGACCGCCCGTATCAGCATGAACAATTCATTCGGTTTTGGTGGCAACAATTGCTCGCTGCTGTTTGCAGGCGAGGGCTATCGCCAATGATTGCAAGCCCGCTGCCGTCGATGCAGCTTCGCGGCATTGGCGCATGGGCCAATGGCATGCCGAGTTGGGCCGCCATGCGCGCTGTTGCGCGCGGCGAAGCGGAGCTGCTGGCCGACGCACCGCGCCGACCAAGCACCGATCTGTTGCCGCCCAACGAGCGTCGTCGCGCACCGGAGACGGTGCTGTTGGCTTTGCAAGTGGCGCAAGCCGCGTGCATGGATGCCTCTGCTGATCCAGCCACCTTGCCATCGGTGTTCGCATCCATGCATGGCGATCTCACCATTACTGATTTCATGTGCCAGACCTTGGCGCTGTCACCGAAGGATATTTCGCCGACCAAGTTCCACAACTCGGTGCACAACGCCGCCGCTGGGTACTGGACGATAGGCGTCGGATGTCGAGCGGCAGCGACCGCCATTTCTGCCTTTCAAGCCACCTTCGCCCAAGGGTTGTTGGAAGCGGCGATGCAACTTGCGGAAGGCGCGCCAGCCGTACTGTTGGTCGCCAGCGACGGGCCTTCAGTCGGGCCACTGGCTGCGGTCAGTCGCAGTATTGGTTTGTTTGGGGTGGCCTTGGTGCTGGCGCGAGACGATGCGGCCAACGAGGGTGTGCGCATGCATGTCGAATTGCTTGCCCGCTCAGCGCCGCCACCCATCCACGGGCGCCTGTTTTCTATTCTTGGAGGCAATGCGATGGCACCTGCCTTGGTTTTGATGCAAGCACTCGCGCTGGGCGAGCAAGAGTGCGTGCTCGACGCCGGCCCCGACCTGTCTCTGGCCTTGCGCTTCAGCGGCCATATGAGCGGTCACATCAGCGGTCACATCAGCGGCCACATCAGCGCATGAGTGCTGTTGATCGTGTCGCCGTGCTGATCCCGGCCCTGAACGAAGCCCTGCGTATTCGCGAAGTGGTGGAAGGCGCGTTGCGCCAAGCCCGCCACGTCATCGTTGTCGACGATGGCTCCACCGATGCCACCGTCGCCCAGCTTTCCGATCTGCCGATCACCTTGATCCAGCACCCACGCCGCAAAGGCAAGGGCGAAGGCTTGCGCACGGGTTTCCGTGCCGCGCTTGGGCTGGATGTCGACGGCGTACTGACCATGGATGGCGATGGCCAGCATCTGGCCGCCGACATCCCGCGCCTGCTCGTCGCTGCCGCCGTCTACCCGCAGCACATCGTGGTCGGCGCGCGCCTCAAAAAGCGCGCGCAGCAGCCGATTCATCGGCGGCTGGCCAATGAGTTCGGCGACTGGGGCATTGCCTGGGCTACCGGATACCGGGTCGCCGACACCCAAAGTGGGCAGCGCTACTACCCGCGTGCGGTGTGCGAGATCGCCGATGTGGCTGGCGAAGATTTTGTATTTGAGGCCGACATCCTCATCCAAGCCGCGCGTCGCCTGGGCACCCGTTGCGTCGCGGTACCGATTGAATCGCGTTATGCCGGCGAAGGTATGACTGGAAAGTTTCGTCGCAGTCACTTCCGACCGTTGACCGATCTATACCGGATCACGTCGCATGTGGTCGGCCGGGTGTGGACCTTTGGGCGGGTTATCCCGCGCTACATCGAAGCCCACCGCAGCCGCCCATTGGTGTTTGATCCGACCACCACGAGCGAGCCATTGCTCGCCATGCAAGGATCAAATTGAGCATGTTGCAAACCACACCCGAACAGGATGTGCTGATTCTCGGTGGCGGCTTGGCTGGGCTGACACTTGCCCTGCAACTGCGCCTCGCCCATCCGGACCTGCGTATCGGTGTGTTGGAACGTCGCGCGCATCCGGTGGCAGAGGCCGCGCACAAGATTGGCGAGTCCACGGTCGAGATCGGTGCGCATTACTTTGCTGACGTGCTGGGCTTGCGCGAGCACTTGGATCAGCAGCAGATCGTCAAGTTTGGCTTCCGGTTTTTCTTCTCCGACGGCCGTGCAGACATCGACCAGTGCCCCGAGCTGGGTGCCAGCATGGCGCTTGCGACCGGTGCTTGGCAGCTGGATCGTGGTCGTTTTGAGAACTTTCTGGGTGAGCGCGCACGCGCAGCTGGCATCGATTTTGTGTGTTCTGCCACGGTCAAGCGGGTCAGCTTGGATGAGGCTGACGCGCCGCACAGCGTGCAGTGGGAAAGCGCCGGCCAACGCCATGAGACGCGCGCGCGATGGGTGGTAGACGCCAGCGGCCGCGTCGGCATGCTCAAGCGTCAGCTGAATCTGGCCGAAGACAATGGCCATCACGCCAACGCGGTGTGGTTCCGCGTCAGCAGCCACATCGACGTGCAGGACTGGTCGAACGATGCAGCGTGGCTGACCCGTTGCACGCCGCCCGAGCGCTGGCGCTCGACCAACCATCTGGTCGGTGACGGCTATTGGGCCTGGCTCATCCCGCTGGCTTCCGGATCGCATTCGGTCGGCATCGTTTGTGACGCGGTCACCCATCCGCTGGAAGGCATGAAGACCTTCGAGCTCGTCATGCAGTGGTTTCACCAACATCAACCGCGGTTGGCGCACGCGCTGGAACCGATGCGCGACCAGTTGCAGGATTTCGCTTTCTTCCGCCACTTCAGCTACGGCTGCAAGCAGGTGTTTTCTGATCGCCGTTGGGCGCTTACTGGCGAAGCCGGCGTGTTTCTTGATCCGTTTTATTCGCCAGGCAGCGACTTCATCGCCATCAGCAACACCTACATCACCCAGCTCATCAGCAAGGACCTTGCCGGTGAAGCATGGCAGCCGTACGCCGGCGTCTATCAGCAGCTCTATTTCAGTTTTTACGAAAGCACGCTGACTATGTATCGCGGTCAGTACCACATCTTCGGCGACGCCAAGGTCATGCCGTTGAAGGTGCTGTGGGACTACACCTACTACTGGGGCGTGCTTGCGCCCTTGTTTTTCGCCGACCGCATCGCCGACCTGCCAACGATGTCGCGCCTGCGTCCTGAGTTGGCGCAGGCAAAGGCGTTGAACGTTGCCGTGCAAGGCTTGCTCGGCGACTGGACGCGGCGCAACAGCGCGCAGGCCGCCGTTGTCGAGCCGGCCGCATTCATGGATCAAGCCAGCATCGGCTGGTTCGCCGAACTTAATGGTGCCTTGCAAGACCGCTTGGACAACAGCGCGTTTCGCGAACGCATTCGCGGCAATGTGCAGCGCTTGCGCGCGCTGGCGGCAGAGTTGGCCGCCGAGGCCAAGGGTTTGCATCCCGCCATCGATACCGCAGCGTTAGCTAGTCTTTGTCCGCAACCCACAGCGACGCAGGATGTTGACCGCCTGCTGCCGGACAGTTGGCGCCTGCACGAGACCGCCGCTGAGGTCGAGACGCAGTTCGCCTAGCCGGTTCTACTTGCCAAGTCCGCGCTTCGCCTGGTTGGCTCTTCGCCAAGTCCGCTTTATTTTCCAAGTCCGCTTTATTTGCCGAGTCCGCTTTATTTTCCAAGTCCGCTTTATTTTCCAAGTCCGCTCTAGTTGTGGCCTCTGCGTTGCTCTCCCGTAGGCGAGCTTCAGGCATTTGTGGGAGCGGCGGAAGCCGCGATTTGGCCGGCCAGCAAACTCGCTTGGCTTCCACCACTCCTGCAATGATCTCGCTAGCCGGCGACTGACACGCTGCTATGCAACCGCAACGGCAAGATCAATAGTCGCCCAGTTCGGCGTCGTCGCTGGGTGCCTTCAGCCACATTGCCACGTCCTTGCCAAGCGCCTTCATGGTCCGGCCAAGCACTGAGCACGAGCCCTTGTAGCCGCCAAACGCGCCACCCATGGAGTTGCGGCTTGCCTTGAAACCGGCCACGCGCACGCCGTCTTCAAACAGCTCGCCGCGAATGCGCGAAAACTTCTGATGGCCGATGAAGGCGTTGCCCGAGCTGACCGCATCAACGATTTCAACCAGCAAAACGCGGCCCGGATCGCTCGCCGTCGTCGCATCGACTAGGTTGACTTCGACCCCGAACTCGTTGCCAAACTGCTTGGTGTAGTCGGCCAGTTGGGTATTCAGCAGCACGCACTCGCCGCGCACCTTCTTGGTGATCTCCGCATCCTCTGCATAAGGCACCGAGCGCGGCATCGACACCGATTGCGCGAATGCCGCACCAGCAAACAAACAAACTGAAGCGACGACGATACTTCCGAGTAGGTTCTTCATACGATTCCTTAAGCGGGCCGCTCGAATCAAGCCGCCCAATGATGGCCGCGAATGGTGACGTGGGCTGCGGAAATCGGCAAGCGCTGTGGGTATGCCCACCCGACTGTTCGCCTAAGCCATGCCGCCATCCACGCCAATGATCTGCGCGTTGATGTAGCTGGCTGAGTCCGATGCCAGAAACGCGACCAAGGCGGCGACTTCTTCGGGTTTTCCAGCGCGACCGGCGGGGACGATGGCTTTGATCTGCTCGGGCGAAAAGGCGTCCGCCGCCATCTTGCCTTCGATCACGCCGGGGGCGACGACATTCACGGTGATGTTGCGGCTGGCCATTTCGCGCGCCAGCGACAAGCTGGCACCGTGCAGGCCGGCCTTGGCGGCGGCGTAATTGGTTTGGCCGCGATTGCCATGCACCGCAGCCACCGATGAGACGCTGATGATGCGACCCCAACGGGTGCGCGCCATCGGCAGCAGCAGAGGCTGGGTGACGTTGAAGAATCCGTGCAGGGAGACGTCGATCACCCGTCGCCACTGCGGTTCGCTCATGCCTGCCATCGGCGCGTCGGCATGAATGCCGGCGTTATTGACGACAATCTGGATGGGGCCGGCCGTCAGTAATGCGCTTGTGGCGGCGCGAGTGCTGTCGGCATCGGCGACATCAAAGGCCACGGCCTCGGCCTGACCACCTCCGGCACGCAACTCAGCCGCCAGCAGCGAAGCGCGCTCGATGCCGCTGTTGGCATGCACGTAGACAAAACAACCCGCCTGCGCCAAGGCGCGGCAGATCGCGCCACCGAGATCACCACTGCCGCCGGTGACCAGTGCACGCCTGATCACACGTGGTGTGGTGACCTGACTATTGCTCATTTGCTTGCTTCCTCTGCACGCAGCATCACTGCGGCGCGGCCCGCACCGATGCGGATGCCTGCGTGTTCAACCCAGAACTCATACTGCCAGCTACTGCCGCTATCGCTGAACGCGCGGGCGTGCACCTGCAGCGCCTGTGGCAAATCGTGCAGACGCGTGCAGTGAAATTCCACATTGCGCAGTGACACCAGCAAGCCGGGCCGAGCGCGGCCACCACTAGCAGCGGCCAGCAAGCCGCCGTGCACAGCCATGGCTTGCGCGCCGTATTCACACAGGTGCAAGGCCGAGAGTTGCGCATCGCGAAGCAAGGGATTGTCGGCGCGTTGGTGCGAGCAGGTGGTGGCGTGGATTTGCTCGGCATCCCAGCTCGCCACCGCATCCAACAGACACATGCCGAACTGGTGCGGAATGAGCCGCAGGATTTGATCTCTTTCAACCACTTGGGCAAGCGCTCGATCAGGCGCCCTGACCATCATGCCGTCGATCATTGGGTCTCCTCGGATGCGCTCGGCGTAGTCGCCAGCCACACCGACAGCAGCACATGTGGGACCACACTGAGGGCGACGGTCAAGCCAATCGCGCGTAGCACGGGAATTTCGGAAAGCGCCAGCAAGGCAAATACCAGCAGAGTGGAGATGGAGCAGATCAGCACCGCGTGCAGAGTGCGCCGCTGATCCTTGGCGTCGTCGCCGGCGCGTTCAAAAAACAGCGCGTAATCCACACCGATGCCTGTCGCCAACACCAGCGAAACCAGATGAAACAAGGTCAGCGGAATCGCCAGCGCGTGCAGCGCGGCGATTACGCAGGCCGTTCCCAGCGTGACCGGGATCAGCACGCGGACGCAGCGCCGCCAACTGCCTAACGCCACCCACATCGACAGCAACAACATCACGGCCGCAGCGGCGACGGCATTCAAAACGCGCATGCGCCATTCCGCGGCTAACGACTGGGCTGTCTGCTTCAAGTCAAGCAAATCCACATCGGCGTGGGTCGCCGCCCACGCGGCCAACACCTGCGGCTGTTGGATGCCGCTCAGCGTGAACAAGGCAAGCGTGCGGGCATTGGGTTCGGCCTCTGCATCGGTTTGCAGCAGGGACTCGATGCGCAATGCCAACGGGGTGTCGATGAGACCGCTTGGGGTGAGCGGCGGCAACTGACGCGCTTGCTCGACGGCGGCCAGGAAGCCATCGAAGGCATTCGCTTTAAAGGGCAGATCGAGCAGCGCCTGTTGCAGGTTTGCCTGCAAGGCGGCGGCGTCGGGCAACTGCGCTTGCCGCGCTGTTTGCACTGCCGCCGAGGGCAGGTAACGCGCGGCGTAGTCGATGCCGTCAACCACCTTCGTCGCGACCAGGTTGTCCAACTCGGCGCGCAGTGCCTCGCTGCGTTGCAGCACCTGTTCGACATCGGCAGCGCGCAGCACCAACAGCCAGCGAACATCAGGCGCGCCCAATTCGGCGCGCAACTCCGCATCGCGTTGCAACAGTTCGGCTGGAACGGGCGTCAGCGAGGCCAGGTTGTCGTTCCACCACGGTGCATTGCCGAGCCCGATCACCGCCGCACAAACACCTGCGAGGATCCAGACCGGCCAGCGCGGAATTCGCTGTTGCAGGAAGCGACGTTGGATCAGTATCGGCAGGCGGTGCTCCGCCACGTCGTCGCGAGTGTTGGCCAATACGAATGGCATGCCATAACGCGTCGTCAAGGCGGCGGTCGCCAGTCCAACGATGGTGAATACCGCCAGTTGTTGCAGCGCACTGACGCCGGCAAACAGGAAGATCAGATAGGCAATGCAACTGGACCCTGCACCCGCCGCAAGCGTCGGCCAGATCGCGCGCGCGGTGTCGCGGCTGCACGTGCCGGGATGGCGATGACTCAACAGATGGACCGGATAGTCCTGGGCGACACCCAGCAAGGTGAATCCAAACGCCAACGTGATTCCATGCACATCACCAAAGCCAATCGCCGTGGCGGCAAGCCCGGCGATGCCACCACTGGCCAGCGGTAGCGCCGCCAGCAAGGGCAGACTGAAGCTGCGATAGGCAAATAGCAGCAACAGCAACATCGCCGCACTGGCGATGCCGCCCAGCGTCGAGGCTTCGCCGCGCGTTTGCGCCGCCATGTGCTCGGCAAAGGCGCCGGGGCCGCTGATTTCAAGGGTGATGCGGTGACTGATGTCTGGACCAACTACTCGGCTTTCCTTCGCGGCGGTATCGTCAGACTCGGCCAACACATCGGCATGCGCATTGCGCAAGCGCGCCAGCGCCGCTTGCTGGCCGGTCGGATCAAACCCGGCCGCCCGTGTTTGCACCAGCAGCAGAGCGTGTTGGCTATCGGCTGACAGCCACACCCCGTCAAAGCGTAACGGCTCGCGAGACGGCGTCCACGCCTCCAGCAGCCGCAGAGTTTCCAGGGTCGGATCGCGTGCAATCAGTGGTGCGATCAAAGCCGCCGCCGGCGAGGCCAGATCCTGCAGGCGCTGCTGCATCGATTGCCGAAGACCATCGGCATCCAAACTGCCATCGCCGGGTCCGGGGGACAGCAGATAGCGATAGTCCTGCAAGGCCTCCGGGACGGTATCCAGGTCTTCTTCGCCATTGCTTATCCACAACAGTTCAGGTGCTCCTAGCAGCGCCTCGCGCAAGTCACGCGAGTGCTGCGCAAGCGCATCGGGCGAGTCGCCCGCCAGCGCCAACAACAACAAGCGGCTGCCCGGCCCATCGCCCGCCTGCTGCATCAGCAGACGCTGGTTGCCGGTCTTGGGCGAGGGCAAAAACTCGCGCAGATCACCGCTGATGCGCAGCCCATGGCTGACCCAGGCGCCGGTAGCCGCCAACAGCGACAACCACAGCAGAATGTACAGGCCGCGATTCCAGGCCTGTGGGTCGCGGCCGGGGGTCATCGGCGCTTTCAGCACGCCGTGGGCACGCCGGGTTGCAGCGGGAGCGCCGGAAGGCGCGCCATCTTTACGCCGGTGGATCGATTCGCGGCTTCCGGCGCTCCCACAGGTGCCTGCTTTGCCGGACCTGCGGTGCACAAGGCTGCGCGGGCGCTGGCATCGCTGGTCGCCATCGCTGTCGCCGCCAGTTCACCGATCCACATGCGGCTGTTCTCTGCGCCGGCCAAGTCAAGGTCGATACAGCGCAAGCTCGCCTGACTGCCGAGCAATCCGCCATACAGGCGGATCGCCAGCACGCGCTTGGCCAAACGTGGCTCCAGCGGAGTCAATGTCAGCGTCCACGCCTCAGCATCGCCCAGCGTGTCGATCCGATACTGCTGCCGCAAAGCATTCGAATCACCACTCAGAATGGCCTCGAAGCTGGCAGTGAGTGCGACCAGCTCTGGCGCACGCTTGAGTGAAAACTGGCGCTGTGGTTGGCCCTCGCGCTCGCTGCTGACGCGACCATCTGCGATCACCGTGCGCTCGACGTAAGGTTGCACGACCGACTTCACCAACGTGCCCACCTGCGGCCGTTCCAACACGCCTGAAAATTGCAGTGGTGCAGCCAACAGCGGCGACTCGCGCTGCTCGAAATATGTGGTTTTCGCAGGCAGCGGTTGCGCCAGGCTGGCGATAAGCGCGGCGCTATCCAGCGCGGCTGCGCTCACCGTCGTCGACAGCAGCAGCGGGCTGAGCAAGAGCGCGATCAGGCTTTGCGGCAGCTTCATCCAGACTCCAGAAATCATAGAAATTGAACCAATTGAACGGCGCCAGTCGCAGGTAGTGTTCAAGCCGCATCGCATAGCGCTGCTGAACCTGCGCCAAGGCATCGCGGCGGCGCGCGCGCGGGATGTTCTTCTCGAACTCGAAGGGCTCGAAATGCAGATCGTAGCGATTGCCGCCGCGGTACAGGCCAAAGCTCACCACCACTGGCACGTTGAGCATGCTGGCAATCAGGAATGGCCCGCTTGGAAGCGCGGCCGGCGCGCCCAGGAACTCGACCGGCTTCAGCGCCTCGCCGGGCCGCGCGCGATCCACCAGCACGCCAACCAGTGCGCCCGCGTCGGTGGCGTCCTTGATCGCCAGTGCAATCGTCGCGCCATCTTGTTTTGCGTCGATCACGGTGGCCGCGATATCCGGCGCAAGGGCATCCAGCAAGCCGGTCAGGGTCGCGTTCTGGCCGCGATCCATGACCACCCGTACGGTCACATCCGGGCGCAGTCGGGAAAGCACCCGCAACACTTCGAAACTGCCCAGATGCGAACCAAACAGCAGCACGCCCTTGCCTTTGAGGATTTCGGCGTGCAGCGCTTCCGCGCCATGAATGCGGAGGTCGAACTTTTCGAATTGCCCGGACAACAGGAATACGCGGTCGAGAATGGTGGCCGCAAAACAATGAATGTGGCGGGCGACGTCCAGCCAGCCAGGTGGCCGGCCATGCACGCGTTCTAGAAAGCTGGCGGAGGCGCGGCGCTCGGGACCGCGCACCAACAAAAAGTACAGGGTGATTGGAAACAGCAGCAGGCGGCTGAGCATGCGTCCGCCATAACTGGCAATGCCACGAATCAACAGGATCGCAAAGCGGCTGCCGCCTTCCGGGCGCTGTTTCCAGTGCTCGCTCACGCGCCTGCTCCGGCCGGCGCGAGTAGCAGTTCGCCGCTACTCAGCAGCTCAGTCCCGCGCAGTACCCGGAAGCGCATGCGCTGCGGCGCGGCAAGTGTTACGTCGGCGGTCAGTTCGATGGTCACGGCCTGGTCGGGCATCAGCGGCTGCAAAAATTTGATGTGTGGCAACCGTTGCAACTGCCAATCCGCACCGGCTCGGCGGCGTGCCGCGGCCAATACTGCATCCAGAATCACCACGCCAGGCACGATGGGATTGCCCGGGAAGTGTCCGGCCAAGCTGGCATGGTCAGCACCGATGCAGAACGTGTGGAGGCTGATGGACGTGCTCACATCGCCCACGTCTGTTGCGCCGGCTGAATGGTCGGGTGCGGGTACGGCAGACAGCGCGTCATCGACCGGCTTCTCGCCAAAACGTGGGTCCCAGCTTGGCGACCCGAGCCATGAAGTCGGCAAAGTTGCGATAGATCGGATTCGGGAAGCGGCGACGCCGATAGGCGTACTCGCCAACAAAAAACGCGCCGATGACCGCGTAGTTGATGCCGTTCGCAAACGCTGACCACCACGCCAACGGCACTCGCAAGGGCGGCGCGATGCCGAAACTGAGTAACAGGCCGGCCGGTTCGGCGAGCAGAGCCAGTACGAAGTTCAGCAGCGCCAAGCCAAACAGCAGCACTGCCCAGCTCACGGTGAGACGACGTGCATAACGCGGCACCTCCGGGTCGGGCAGGCGGCCATCGTGGATCGCCAGCACGATGCACTCGATCAGGGGTGTGCGACCTGCGCGCAAGCTGCGGGCGAAATACAGACCAACCACCGCGTTGAACACCACCGGTGGCAGCAGTAAAGGCAAGAACGGATGTCCGTTGCGCTGCAGCCACCACAGCACGCCGGCAGTTGTCAGCAAGGCCAACAGGAAAACTGCGCTGCGGGTCCGTAATGGCCAACTCAACATCAGCCCAAGCACGCCGCCCGCCAGCAAGGCGAGCACCGGCGATTGCGAGACTGCGGACGCGTGGGCAAGGATGAGAAACGCGAGCGCCAGTAACAGCGGCGCGCGCGTATTCACGTCGTGCGTTGCGTTTCAACATGCGCCGACAGCGCCGCCAACGAGGCAAAAATGCGCCGGTTGTCATCGTTGTCCGAGCGCAGCTGGAAGCCATACTTCTTGGAAATCGCCAGCGCCATCTCCAGCGCGTCGATGGAATCCAGACCCAGGCCAGAGCCGAACAGCGGTTGTTGCGGATCGATGCTGGCGGGCTCGATGTCTTCAAGGTTGAGCGCTTCTACAAGTAAGGTGGCAAGCGCGAGTTCGGCTTCGGTTTGAGTCGGCATGGAGGCTTCGTAGGTGTGAATCGAACAGGAGAGGCGAGGCGGGATTTCACAAACACGGGCCTTGCGCAGCGGGTGCCTCAGCCTTCCCGGCAGCCTCGCGAGGGTCGCGGAGTATATCATTCACCTTTCCGCGCCCTGCCCATTTGAACTGTCTCGAACGCCAGCTATGCCTGCTCAGCCGACCACCGATACCGACGTGCTTGTGATCGGCGTGGAGCCGGCCCGCGTCGTCGGCACCGTCACTCGCGCGCAGGCCACCTGAGTGAACGCCATCGCAATTCCTTCCCAAAAACAGTCTGCGCTTGTGCCTCGCTACGCGCGCGGCGTCGATCCGAGTGGCTTGGTCGGTCCGCACACCTTGGCCGTGTTCGGGTTTGGCGCGGCGGCACCCGTTACGCTGCACGATCCGCGCTATCTGCATATCGGATTGCAACCCAGCGACGGCGCGGCGTGGTTCGAGATATGGGAATCGCCGACGCCGGTTCGGGGGTACCGCGATGGCTTGATCTGCGGGGCCAGCAATGAGGAAGTCGCCTTCGGCTGGATCGAGTGTGTCGAAGGCGAGCATGGCATTGAGGGCGCAGCCCATTCTGCCTATCAGGCCTTGCTGGTTCAGCTTGCCAGCAGCCAGTTTCCACACCTGTTGCGGGTCTGGAATTACCTCGACGCGATTACCGAAGGCGAGGCCGATGACGAGCGCTATCGGCAGTTTTGCGTGGGTCGGGCGGCTGGGTTTGCGGCGCATGCCGAGCGCTTTCCGGCGGCAACCGCGATTGGTCGGCGCGACGGCCGGCGGGTCTTGCAGGTGTATTGGCTGAGTGCCAAGGCCGCCGGAACCCCCTTGGAGAATCCGCGCCAAATGGCGGCTTGGCGCTACCCGCGTGAGTACGGCCCGCGCTCACCGAGCTTTGTGCGCGCAATGCTGGCCCCGCCACAGGTCCGCTTGCCGCTGATGTTGTCTGGCACCGCTGCGATCCTGGGTCACGCCTCGCAGCATGTGGATGACGTGCCGGCGCAGCTGGACGAGACCATGCGCAATTTTTCCGCCCTGATTGATGCCGCGCGCGTCGTGCAACCCGATCTCTCGGCAGGGTTCGATGGCAGCAGTCTGCTCAAGGTGTATCTGCGTGATGGTCAGAGCGGATTTGAGGCTTTGCTTGACAGGCACCTGCCAGCCGAAGTGCCGCGTTTGGTGGTCTACGCTGACATTTGCCGGTCCAATCTCGCCATTGAGATTGATGGCTTCCACGGCCGGTGACCATCAACGCGCCTTCGCCACCGGCGCCGGCGCGCTTCGCAGGTGGCGTCTTCACCGAATCTCCACCCGGGTGCGCGTCGATTGCGGACGATAGCCGCATCAACTTCGGATGAAGGCGTGGCCGTGTTTGCGTTGAGTGCGTTCGCGATGCTCTCGCTGCGCGACGAGAAGCCTGCTTGGCGCTGGCGGTGGGCGGCCTGTTTGTTTGTGCTCTTCGGAGCAAGCGGCAGCAGCTCGGCGAATGTGCTTTTCGAACTCGCTGATGGCGACCCGATCATCAACGTCGCACCACAGCTCAGCGTTCTCGAAGACCCCACGGACAGCCTAGGCGTGAACGATGTGCTCTCGCCCGCCTTGGCAGGACGCTTCGTTCCGCTGGCTGGCAACGCCGCTAGTTTCGGGTTTTCAACTTCCGCCTGGTGGTTGCGATTTGACCTGCGCAACAGCAGTAGCGAGCCGATCACCCGCGTGCTGCGGCAGAACTACCCGATGTTGGATCGCATCGAAGTGTGGGTGATCGCCAATGGTCAGGTGCTGCAACACTGGCTGACCGGTGATCGCTTGCCTTTCTCCACACGGCCGATCGAACACAGAGACTTCCTGTTTCCGTTGACGATCCCCGCCAATTCGCACTACAGCGTGCTGGTGCGAGCCGCGTCAGGTGGACCTGTCAATGTACCCTTGACGTTGTATCAGCCGTTTGCGCTGACCACCCAAGTGGCCGCCGAACAATTGGCTTTGGGCGCGCTGTTTGGGAGCATCCTGTTGCTTGCCAGCATTGTGCTGGTGCTGTTTGTGTTCGTGCGCGACGCTTCGTTTCTGTATTACCTGTTTTACCTGCTGACTTACGGCAGCTACATGGCTGCGTTCAACGGCATCGCCTATCAGTACGTGATGTCGGATTCGCCGGAATTGGCCAGCGCCATCCATGTGATGTTGCTGCTGGCGGCGTTGTTCTTCTTGCTGCAGTTCGCCAAGAGCATTCTGCACATCGGGCGCGTCGCGCCCAAGGTGGGTAAGTTCACCGCTTATATTCAGCTGATGGTCGTGGCGGTTCTTGTCGCCTCGCCTTTTTTTGACTACTCCGTCATTGTCCTGCCGATTTCAGGACTCATCGTGGTCACCATGTTGCTGGTCATGGCGATGGGGATTGCGAGTCATCGCGCGGGGCAGCCCACGGCGCGCTTTTTCCTGCTGGCGTGGTCGGCGTTCTTGATCGGCGTGCTCGCCTACATGCTGAAAAGCTTCGGCCTGTTGCCGCACAACCTGTTGACCCAGTACGGCTTTCAGATTGGCACCATCTTCGAGTTTGTCCTACTGTCGTTGGCGCTGGGTGTGCGCGTGCAGGAAATCAAACAGCAAAGCCGCACCGATTCGTTGACCGGCTTGGGCAACCGGGCAAGCCTGGATGAGCTGGTGAGCCAGCAGTTTGCCAGCTGCGCCGCGGCCAATGCCCCACTTTCCCTATTGATCGTCGACATCGACCTGTTCAAGCAGGTGAACGATGTGCACGGACATGCGCTGGGAGACCGGGTGCTGCAGCGCGTCGCCGCATCGATTCGGCGGGCACCGCGACAACCGTCGCAAGCCTTTCGCTACGGCGGCGAGGAGTTTGTGATCCTGCTGCCGAGGACAGCCTTGGAGGTGGCCAGCGAGCTGGCCGAGCGACTGCGCGCGGAAATCGAAGGCGATGATCGCGAGCCGCGGGTCACGATCAGTATCGGCTTGGCCTGCACGTCGACACGCCAATGCACAACCACTCGAGATCTGTTTCGTGCGGCTGATGAGGCCTTGTACGCCGCCAAACGCGGTGGTCGCAACCGCGTCGTGGCCGACGATGCGCGCGATCGACGCGAACTGGTCAGCGGCGGCATGGTGACCGCGTAGCCGCCTGCAGCGGTCAGGTCGGCTGGGCTAGTAGCCGTCATTTCCGTCGAAGGTTAAACCCCAGCGCAATGACCTCGCGCCCGCGTTGGCGCAGATGGCGATGATTCAGGCGTGACTGACAGCCGCCGCGTAGAGTGCCCAGACACTGGTGAAGGGGGTTTCTGCGATGAAGCATTGGATATCTGTTCTTGCCCTGACCACCCTGTTGACGGGCTGCGTCAGTTACTCCGAATACGACCGTTACGACGACGGCTATTACACGGCGGGTCGCGACGCCTATGGCAATCCAGTCTATGTCGATGGTTCGAGCTACTACTCGCCATCCAACAGCGGCTCTGGCGACTATTACTACGAAGATGACAGCTATGCCGACTACGGCTATTCGAACTACGTAGACAACCCCTACTACTACTCACTGTTCTGGTCGCTCAATCGCTGGTCGGTTGATCCGTATTGGCACCCGCGGTTTTTCTACGGCGTCACCTATTACCCGCGCAACTATTTCAGCTTTGGCTACGGTGGCGGCTTCAACTACGGCTACGGCTATGGCAGTCACTTCCGGCCGTTCGGATATGCGAATTACGCCTACTCGCCGTATCGATTGTCGTGGGTGGACGGCTATTACGACTGGTCCTCGTACCGCCACTACTCCACGCCTGGTTACAGCTATTACGCACCGCGTTACGGCAATGCGCGCAACGAGGCCGCTTGGCTGAGTCGGCAGTCGCGCTACAACACCAACAATGCTTCCAACAACGAAAACTACGGCGGCCGCAGCGAAGGTTTGCCACGCACGCAAGCCTCCCGTTACGAAGATCGCAGCCAAGGCGCGGTAATTGAACGTCGGCAAGCACAGCGCGGTGCTGACTATGGCAGCGGTGCCGGCGGTGGACGCCGGGCAGATCCGGCCGTCAGCGGATTTGGCTACGATCGCGAAGCCGCTGCCAAGCGCCCCGCCGAAGCGGGCAGCCCTCGGCAGCGCTACATAGGCGACTCAGGGGACGTCCGCAGCAGGGGCGATGACAGCGCTCAGCCTTCGCGTTACACCCGCTCGGCCGATGCGCCACCCACGCGCAGCCAGCGCTATGGTTCAGCGAGTGAACGCGGCTACACGCCGCGTGCGCGTGACGAAGATGCCGGCGGCTATCGGATCGCGCCGTCACGCGCGTCCAACTATGCACAGCCGGTGCAGCAAGCACCCAGCCGTGCAGCGCCGGTCTATCGCCAATCCAGCCCGCGCAACAACGAAGGCGCGGATTACCAGCCGCGGCAGTCACGGTCAGCCTCGACGGTTGAGCGCGCGCAACCGCGTGAGGAAAGCGCGCCGCGCTATCGGTCAGTTGCGCCCAGTCGCGAGAGCTACTCGCCGCGCGAAGCTCGCGAAAGCGAGCCCAGCTATAGCAGTCAACCCAGCTATCGCGAACCAGCGCCGCGACAATATGAGGCGCCCGCGCGGACGGAATCGAGAAGCAGTGATTATGATCGGAGTGAGTCGCGCAGCGAGTCACGCGCAGAAAGTCGGTCCGAGCCGGTGGAGTCGCCGCGCAGTCGCGAGGCTGATGAGCAGTCGCCGCCGTAGTCGCTTGGACTAGCTCAGATTCCGGGCGAATGGGTATTGAATCGGCGGACGCCGTGAAAAGGTTGCGATGAGGCAACCCTTTTCGCGGCTCGCGCCGCCCTAGGTGCGGATAAATGTGACGGCAGTCAACAAAAAATCGTTTGACTGCGGTTGCGCGGCGGCAATCCGAGGCTCACGATTAGCACTGACGAAAAGCGGCGCTATGTGACATTAGCGCGCGGAGTGCGTCACCTCCCGGATCCCTTTCATGGCTGTCCGGCGCCCGGATCTGGTCCCCTGGATTCCCCCTGTTCCAAAAGACCCCCGGGCGCCGGCCTTTTCCGGCGCGACGCCATGCTTCCCCACCTTGCACGTGACCGGCCCCTGTTCAGTCCAGTCGACGGCGCGTTGTTTGCAGCAACTTGCCGCCTGCCAAGGTGGGTGCAGTGGAGCAGGCAGCAGGTTTCGTGCCAATCCGCGCAGCCAGCGCCAAGTGGTCGCATGCGCGCTAGACTTTTGCAGATCAGCTCAGCCGTTGTTGCGCGGTTGCCCGCGCCAGAATGAATCGCGAATCGGATAGTTAGCGCATGCATAGTTATGACGTCATCGTGGTCGGCGGCGGTCACGCCGGAACCGAGGCCGCGCTCGCCGCCGCGCGTTCTGGCGTGCGCACGTTGCTGCTGAGCCACAGCATCGAAACCATCGGCGCGATGAGCTGCAATCCGGCGATTGGCGGCATCGGCAAAGGCCATCTGGTGCGCGAGATCGACGCCCTCGGCGGGGCAATGGCGCAGGCGGCAGATCGCGCTGGCATTCAGTGGCGACGGTTGAACGCAAGCAAGGGGCCGGCGGTGCGGGCGACGCGCTGTCAGGCTGACCGCAGTCTGTATCGTGCTGCGATCCGGCGCAGGGTCGAACAGCAAGCCAACCTGACCCTATTTCAAGCGGCGGTCGACGACATCGTCATTGAGGGCGGCTGCGTGCGCGGCGTGCTGACCCAATTGGGGCTGCGTTTTGATGCGCCGAACGTGGTGCTGACCGCCGGAACCTTCTTGGCCGGCCGCGTGCATGTCGGCCAATCACAATATTCCGCGGGTCGCGCCGGTGAGCCGCCGGCGACCGCACTGGCACAGCGCCTGCGCGAAGGCCCGTTTGCGGTCGGCCGCCTGAAGACCGGCACGCCGCCACGGATCGACGGCCGCAGCCTCGACTATTCAGTGATGGATGAGCAACCCGGCGATGATCCGAGGCCGGTGTTTTCCTGCATGGGAAGCGTGGCTGATCATCCGCGCCAGGTCAGTTGCTGGATCACCCATACCAGCGAGAAGAGCCACGACATCATTCGTGCTGCACTGCACCGCTCGCCGCTGTACAGCGGTCAGATCGAAGGCACCGGGCCGCGCTATTGCCCATCCATCGAAGACAAAGTGGTGCGCTTTGCCGAGCGCAACTCGCATCAGGTGTTTGTTGAACCGGAAGGTCTGGACACCATTGAGATCTACCCGAATGGCATCTCCACGTCACTGCCGTTTGACGTCCAGCTCGAGCTGGTGCGCTCGATTCGTGGGTTCGAGCAGGCTCACATCACTCGCCCCGGCTACGCCATCGAATACGACTTTTTCGACCCGCGCGGATTGACCGCATCGCTGCAAACCAAGGCAGTCGAAGGCTTGTTTTTCGCAGGCCAGATCAACGGCACCACCGGCTACGAAGAGGCTGCGGCACAAGGGTTGATCGCCGGCTTGAATGCGGCCCGCCGCGCGCTCGGTCAGGCGCCGTGGACACCGGGCCGCGAGCAGGCCTATATCGGCGTGCTGATTGACGATCTGATCGTGAACGGCACCATCGAGCCATATCGCATGTTTACCTCGCGCGCCGAATATCGATTGCAGCTGCGAGAGGACAACGCCGATCTGCGCTTGAGCGAACGCGGCCGTGAACTGGGGCTGGTTGACGATGAGCGTTGGGCGGCGTTTTCGCGGCGACGCGAAGGCATTGATCGCGAGCACGCTCGGCTCGAATCCTTGCGGTTGTCGCCAGGCAATGCCTTGGCCAATGACATTGAGACGACCTTGGCGATCACCATCAGCCGCGATTGCAGCGTGCTCGAATTACTCAAGCGCCCCGGCCTCACCCATGCGTTACTTGCCAGCGTCGCCGGCGTAGGCGGCGGCGAAGCCGATGCCAACGTGGCCGAGCAAGTCGAAATACAGACCAAGTACGCCGGCTATCTCGGTAGACAAAACGAAGAAATCGCCCGCCAGCAACGCAACGAATCGACCCTGATTCCCGATGGACTGGATTTCAACGCCATCAGTGGTCTATCGACCGAGGTCAAGCAAAAGCTCCTCAAGGTCAAGCCGCAAACCATTGGCCAGGCACAGCGCATCGCGGGGCTGACACCCGCGGCAATTTCGCTGCTGTTGGTCCACATCAAGCGGCACAGCGCGAGTCGCGCGGCGTGATGAGGGAGCGCTGTAGCGGGGCATCTGACCCTAAGTCAGTGTTTGCCGGCTGCCGTTTTCGGTTGTTGTGGGAGCGTCGGAAGGCGCGATGTTTTGTGCCACTGGACCGAATCGCGCCTACCGGCGCTCCCGCAAAAGCCCTCGCTGACGGCAACACGTGATTCACGACAACCGTATCGACGATCAGCCCATCGACGACAAGCCCGTCAATAGCCAGCCGCACAGTGCCACGTCGTTCGAAATCAAACGCCGGCAATTGCTGCGCCGTCGACGTTGGGCGCGGCGCTTGTTGCGGCCGTTGCCGCGGCGGGCGAACGTGCATCGGTATCCGGTGATCAAATGGTTCGCGCAGCGGGCCAAGCGATACCCGTTCCTGTGGTCATTGGGCCGCGCGCAGGTGCTGCCGGCCCTGTATGCAGGTATGGTGTTGTCGCTGTCGCCTTTGTATGGCGTGCAGATCTTGCTGGCGCTCGGGTTGGCCTTGCTGTTGCGGGCCAATCTCACCATCACGGTGGGCCTGCAGATGATCGTCAATCCGCTGACGATTGCGCCCATTTACGGGCTCACCGCATGGTTGGGGAGCTGGTTGATGACCTTGGCCGGCGTGGGTGCCGACCTGCCGCGCGCCCTGTTTCTGGCCAATGCGCTGTTTGTCGGTGGTGCTGCTGCGGGATTGGTGCTGGCATCGCTGGCCCATCTCGGATGGCGTTTGGCGGCGTGGGAGGCGCGCGTGTTTCGCGCCCGCTTTGAGCTGCTGCGTCAGCACGCCGATGCACACGCAAAAGCGAATCTGGATGAGGCCTTTCAGAGCCGCTCCGAGTAGTCGACCAGGCCACTTGGGGTGAGCGAACCCGCCGTCGCGTGACCATCATCGAAGTGGCACCGTACAATTGCCTCTCGATGGTGCGTGCCGCTTGCGCACCTTGCATTTTGCTGGCCTGAGACTGTTGTGAACTCGATCCTCGGCATCGCGCTAGCTGCGCCTGACTTATCTGCTAACCACTCCCCGCAACGGGCGATTACCGCTGCGTGGCTGCGCGATGAATCCGAGCACGTTAAAGCACTGCTCGCTGAGCTGGGGGACGACCCGGCCGAACACGCTGCAGTGCAACGCATCGCGGTCGGTCTGGTCGAGCAGGTTCGCTTCAAGGCCGAAGACCAAGGCGCGATCGAAGCCTTCATGCGCCAGTACGATCTTTCCAGCGAGGAAGGCGTGCTGTTGATGTGCGTGGCCGAGGCCTTGCTGCGCATTCCCGATCAGGAAACGGCGGATCGCTTGATCCGCGACAAATTGGGCGATGCCAATTGGAAGAAGCACCTTGGTGCCAGCGATTCGCTGTTCGTCAATGCCTCGACCTGGGGCCTGATGCTGACCGGCAAGATGGTCGCGCTGTCGGAAGAGACCCGGCGCAATTTCGGCGGTGCGCTGCGGCGTGTGGTTGGTCGCGCGGGTGAGCCGGTAATTCGCCTTGCCGTGCGGCAGGCGATGAAGATCATGGGCCACCAGTTCGTGATGGGACGGACCATCGACGAGGCGCTGAAACGCTCACGGCGCGGACCCAGTGCGGCGTATCGCTACAGCTTTGACATGCTCGGCGAGTCGGCACTCACCAGCAAAGACGCCGCGCGCTATTTCGAATCCTATCGCCGCGCGATTCTGGCCATCGGCAGCGGTGGGCCGTATGCCGATGTGTTCGCCGCGCCCAGCATCTCGGTCAAGCTGTCGGCACTGCATCCACGCTATGAGATCGGCAAGCGCGCCCGTGTGCACGCCGAGCTGACGCCGCAGGTGCTGCAGCTTGCGCAACTCGCAAAGGCGCAGGGCATTGGCTTCACGATTGATGCCGAAGAAGCCGAACGGCTTGAGCTGAGTCTGGACGTGATTGCGGCGGTCTTCGTTGATCCCAGCCTTGACGGCTGGCAAGGCTATGGACTGGCGGTGCAGGCGTACCAAAAGCGCGCGCCGTTCGTCATCGATTATCTGGCTGCAATGGCGCGCAAGCACGGTCGACGGATGCCAGTGCGTCTGGTCAAAGGCGCCTACTGGGACGCCGAGATCAAGCGTGCGCAGGTGGAAGGCCACGCTGGCTTTCCGTTGTTTACCCGCAAGCCAAATACCGACGTCAGTTATCTGGCCTGCGCCAAGCGCATGCTGGCGGCAACCGATGCTTTCTATCCGATGTTCGCCACCCATAACGCGCATACGATTGCGGCGATTTATCGGATGGCAGTGCTTGCACTGCCGGCAATGAATGCGAGTTCACCTGCCTACGAATTCCAGCGCCTGCACGGCATGGGCAAGGATTTGTATGACGGCGTGATTCCGAATGGAACACCGCCAGGCAACACCATGAGTGTTCCTTGCCGCGTCTACGCCCCCGTCGGCAGCCATGAAGACTTGTTGCCTTACCTGGTTCGCCGCTTGCTCGAAAATGGCGCAAATACCAGTTTCGTCAACAAGATCACCGACGAGCGCGTCAGCCCCGTTGAACTGGTGGCCGATCCGGTGCGCACGGTCGCTGCCTTTGCTTCGATTTCACATCCGAAAATCCCGCTGCCAGTCGCCTTGTTTGCCGAGAGTGACGGAAGGAAAAATTCAATGGGCGTCAATCTCGCCAACGACAATGACCTGCGCGCACTAGCCGCGCGCATCGAAGCTGCCTCTGAGCCAAGCGGGGCAGGTCCACTGGTGCCGGGTTCCAGTACGGCCGGACCCAGCACCACCGTAACGTCCCCGGCGGATCGCAGCAAAGTAGTTGGCGCTTGGCAGGCCGCTGATGCCGCCTGCGTTGAGCAAGCCTTGAGCAATGCCGTTAACGCGCAACCCGAGTGGGATCGCCTACCCGTCGCATCGCGTGCCGCCATCATCGAGCATGCCGCCGATTTGATGGAAGCGCAGCTGCCCGAGTTCATCGCCCTGTGCACGCGGGAGGCGGGCAAGACGATCGTTGATGGCGTCGCCGAAGTGCGCGAAGCGGTCGACTTCTTGCGCTACTACGCCGCTCAAGGCCGCAAGTTGCTCGGTCATCCCGAGAAGCTGCCGGGCCCAACGGGCGAATCCAACGAATTGCATTTGGCTGGTCGCGGTGTGTTTGTATGCATCAGTCCGTGGAATTTCCCGCTGGCGATCTTTATCGGCCAAGTCGCTGCCGCGTTGGTGACCGGCAACAGCGTGCTCGCCAAGCCCGCCGAGCAAACCACGCTGGTCGGATTTGCGGCGGTCAAACTTCTGCATGAAGCCGGGGTGCCGGCGGCGGTGTTGCAGTACTTGCCGGGTGATGGTGCCAAGGTCGGCGCCGCGCTGACTCGCGATCCACGCGTGGCTGGCGTGGTGTTCACCGGCTCCACCGAAACCGCGCGCGCCATCAACCGTTCGATGGCGGCGCGCGATTCTGCCATCGGTGTACTGATTGCCGAGACGGGTGGTCAGAACGCGCTGATCGCCGATTCCTCCGCATTGCCAGAACAACTGGTGAAAGACGCCATCGGTGCCGCATTTGGTTCCGCCGGGCAACGCTGTTCGGCCGCGCGTGTGCTGTTTGTGCAGCGCGATATTGCCGACAAGGTGATCGAGATGCTGGCCGGCGCAATGGCCGAATTGACGGTCGGCGACCCTGGCTCACTGGCCACCGACGTGGGTCCGGTGATCGATGCGGATGCGCTGGCCATTCTGCAAAAGCATGCCGAGCGCATGGATCGCGAAGCCAAGCTGATCAAACAGATCGATTTGCCTGCGGCGTGCGCCAACGGCACTTTCTTTGCCCCGCGCGCCTATGAAATTACCGAGCTGTCGCAACTCACCCGCGAGGTGTTCGGACCGGTGCTGCACGTGATCCGCTTTGACGGCGAGCGTATCGACGCCGTGATCGATGCCATTAACGCCACCGGCTACGGCCTGACCCTGGGCGTACACAGCCGCATCAACGACACCATTGATCGCATCGCCCGCCGCGCCCGCGTCGGCAATTGTTATGTCAATCGCAATCAGATCGGCGCGGTGGTCGGCGTGCAACCCTTCGGCGGCGAAGGCCTGTCCGGCACCGGCCCCAAAGCCGGCGGCCCGCACTATCTGTTGCGCTTCGTCACCGAACGCACGCTCACCATCAACACCACGGCGGCAGGTGGCAATGCCTCATTGCTGACGATTGGCGACTGAAGTGGGCGACTGAAGTAGGCGACCAGTCATGCCCTACCTGCAAATCGGGTTGTGCATCGTCGGCGCGAGCCTGTTCTTCAACGCAGGCCGGATCGAGGCGAATGCCGGCCACGCGGATCACGCCGTTCTCTGGGCCGGACTTTCCCTGCTCACTTCGGTGCTTGCATTTGCGCTCGGTGCGGGTTGGTTTGGTTGGCTGCTGGCACAAGCCGCATTGATGCTGGTGATTGCCATGGTGCGGGCGCTGCTTAGCTCGCGGTCGTAGCGGAGCGCTGAATTAAGTTCGATGGCTGAGCGGGCTGCTCGCATCCATTGGCTCGAAGTCACCCCGCCCCTTGCTGGATCGGCAGCACCGTAAGTGCTTCTTGCAGTTGTCGATAGAGTTCATTCACCCACGCCGGTTCAACAGGTGATTCCGGCGTAGCCGACAACCTTAGATCGGTAGGGGCAATGATGACCTGGATGCGCGACGCGCCGATGTCCGCGGCGAGAGTGAACAGATCTTCAGCTGCGGCATCACCCATCGCCAGGCACCCAATCGACACCGATTTGCCGTGGATCATGATGTCGCCACCCAACTGGGTGCGGCCATCCGCAAGCGCCATCTCACGGTCAAACGGGTTGGGATAGTTGAGCCGCAAGGAAACGTGGTAGAGGCTGTTGGCGTTGAGAAACGTCACCCGATAGATGCCCTCGGGCACCTGCTGATCGCCTTCGCGCAACTTGGGGCCTAGCGTGCCGCTGGCGGCAAGAACCGGGTAGCTGTGGATGTGCCGCCAATTGCCATCCGCGCGCTGCGCATAGAGCAGCAACATCCGTTGATCCTTGAATGCCACCAAGGTCAATCGCTTGCCCGGATAGGTCACGCCGGCGGCGCTGAAATGTGACTGCAAGCGCTCGCGTGCGGCGTCGCCAAACTCCTGCAGTCGAGCCTCGACAGTGCGTGGCGAACGGATGTGGTTAGCGGCATAGGCCGCTGCAATTTCCAGCCGTTCGCGCTGGAAGCCGGCGATGGCGACGAGCAGCGAGCCACCAATGAGCAATCCGCGTCGAAGCCTTGTCGCGTTCAATGTCGAGAACCCTCTCGCTTGTCGGACGCGGGCTAGGATTGTTTCTCGTCGGTCGGCAGGTTAGCTCGCGCCTGCTCAATCCATTCGCTGTTTTCGCGCTGGTAATACTGCGGCGCCACCTTGACCCGCTGCAACACGCGCTTGCAGACCGCATGCGCCTCGTTGAGTTGGCCGGTACGCTTGAGCAAGAGCGCATAACGCACGCGCCCTTCTTCGCCCGGAAAGCTCTCGGCCAGGGCAGCGTATTCGGTCAGCGCGCCAGTCGAGTCGCCCAGCGCCTCTAGGCTGCGGGCAAACAGCAGATGCCCCTCCGGTGAACGAAAGCCCGGGTTGGCCGCGATCAAGGCTTCCAAGGTCGCCTTGGCAGCGCTGAAATCACTGGTGGCAAACTGCGCCCGCGCGAGACCCGACATCAAGTCCGGTGCCGTTTGGTGGTGCCCGCGCAGGCATCCCTCATACAACTGCGCGGCACCGACGAAATCGCCCAGCGTCATCGATTCTTCGGCCAAACGCGCACGGTTGGTCACGGTATCAGCGACCTCAAGTTCCGCTGCGATGCGCTTGCGATCCCGCTCAGGATTGATCGTTTTCTGCACATTGCGAACCACGCGGCGGGTGGCGGGACTGCGCTGCAGCTCAGGCAGAATCTGGGTGAAAAAGTACACCGCCACACCCAAGTACGACCCCAGCATGATCACCCACAACCACCAATACGGCCGCCCACTGCGCACCATGTGGACCAGGCAGATGAACTGCAGGATGACCGACAGGATGAATAGCAGATGCATTGGGTGGCCGCAGGTTTGTTGAGGACGGATTGTCCCATGTGGCTGAAAGACGGTTGCTAGACTTGCGTGTTAGCGCGGGGTGGTTTTTGATTTCGGCGAAGCCCAGAATCCCTTTCAAAGCGACTGCTGCCGAGACAGGCCTATAAATTTGCCGACTGCTGGCAAGCACAAAGCCCCAATGGGATGATCCTCGATCACACCACCGCCGAGGTTGCTAAGCCTTGATCCGCCATTTGTCCTGCTGGCTACTGCTTTGTTTGCTGTTCGCGCTGCCGGCGCAGGCGCAGCCGCAGTTGTTGCTGGACGATGCGGCGACGCGGGTGGAGTTGTGGCCGTACGTGGCGGTTTTGCGGGATGCCAGCGGAACCTTGAGCCTTGACGAAGTGATGGCGGCCGACGACCGGTTTGTGCCGGTGGCGAGTGGTCGCGGTCTCAATCTGGGCTATACGCGAGATGTGGTCTGGTTGCGGCTGAGTCTGCAGTCGCGTTTGCCGCAAAGCAGCGAATGGCGGCTGGAGATTGATTACGCCTCGCTGGATCAGGCCGATCTGCATGCGCAGATTGCCGACGGCAGTCAGATGCACTGGCAAAGCGGCGACGCGATCGCGTTCTCCGAGCGCGCGTTGGCCCATCGCAATCCGGTATTTCCTGTGCAGTTGCTGGCCGAGGAGACACGCACGTACTACCTGCGGGCACAGTCGCAAGGCAGTCTGACGTTGCAGCCCTCGCTGTGGCGAGCCAGCGCGTTCCAAACCCATAGCGAAGCTGCGTACGTCGCGCAGGCGCTGTATTTCGGCATCTTGCTGGCCTTGGGTTTGTACAACCTGATGCTGTTCGTTGCGCTGCGAGACCGCGCATTCCTGCTGTATGTCGCCCTGTTGACCAGTTTTGGCGTGGGCATGGCCTCGTTGTATGGATTGGGTGCGCAGTTCCTCTGGCCTGACTCGCCCGCGTGGAACAACCGCGCACTGCCGCTGGGAATTGCGCTGAGCACTTTGCTGGCAGTGTTGTTTACGCGTGCCTTTCTCCGTACCCGTCGGCTGGCACCGGGTTGGCACCGGATCCTTGCCGTCTGTGCTTGGCTGCAGTGGGTTGTACTCGCAGTCGCTTTGCTGGGTTCGCTACAGGCCGGTGTGCAGGCGATGTCGGCGGCTGGCATTGTCAGCTGCGTGATGATGCTGGCCTGTGGTGTTGCATGCGCGTGGCGCGGCGTACCCGGCGCACGTTTGTTCGTGGTGGCCTGGGGCGTGTTCCTGATCGGCAGCCTGTTGATGGCGCTGCGCAATTTCGGCCTGATTCCGACCAACGCGGTCACCCTGTACGGGATGCAGATTGGCTCGGCGCTGGAAATGCTGCTGCTGTCGTTCGCCTTGGCAGCGCGCTTCAATCAGATCAAACGCGAGAAGGCCCATGCGCAAGCCGAGGCGCTGGCGGCGCAGGCGCAGGTGCTTGTCGCGTTGCAGCAAAACGAGCGCGAGCTGGAGCAGCGGGTAGCTGAGCGGACAGAAGAATTGGCGAGGGCCAACGAGCAGCTACGCGAATTGGCGATGCACGATTCATTGACCGGCTTGGCCAACCGGGCGGCCCTTTACGCGCACCTGGATCACGCGCTGCATCGCGCGCGCCGCAACGGCGCGCCCTTGGCGTTGTTGATGATTGATCTGGACGGCTTCAAGGCGGTCAATGATCGGCTGGGTCACGAAGCCGGTGACCGCGTGCTGGTGGAGGTCGCCGAGCGGCTGAATCGCTGTGCGCGCGGTGGTGATCTGCTGGCGCGGTTGGGTGGCGACGAGTTCGTGCTGGTGGCCGAAGCCGGCCACGATGCAGACGCCGTAACCGTGATCGGAGAACGCCTGCTGCACACGCTGCAATCACCGATTGAGTTGGGCAGCGAGCGCGCCTCGGTAGGCGCCAGCATAGGCATTGCCTTCGGTGGCGACGTGCCTATCGACGTCAACGATTTGCTGCGAACAGCCGACCGCGCCATGTACGCCGCCAAGGCGGCCGGTCGCGGTGCCATTCGGATTGCCAATCGCACGCCTTCGCGGGGCGCGGCGCTAACGGCCAACCCGCCCTAGCCGCCTGTCGGGCTTTGGGGGTCGAGGCGAAAACTGTCCTCGCGCAAACGGACTTGCAGCCCGGCCGTCCAAAGTCCGACAGGCGGCTAGGCATTTCCGGCGCTCCGCAATACGGACTCGCCGGTCTGCAAGTCTTTGAATCGTGGACTTTCCGCTCGGCCCCGCTTGGCTCTTTGCCCGACATCGGGTGAATCTGTACAGACGCTATTGGATGGAGTCTGTCTAGTACTTCCGACACGTGTTGGTGATATAGATAAGTAGGACACTAGGTCTCCAAACCCCATCTCCAAACCCAACGGAGCAATTGTATGAAAGCCAAGTTGCTGTCGCTCACCCTGCTGGCCGCCGGCATCATGGGTGGCCTGTCGCCCATCCCAAGCGAAGCCCGCCCTGCCGTCGTACAGGCAGACACCCGCCTGAAGATCGCCGACCCGGCGCGCCAGATCGAGGATCTCGCCCGCTTGTTCCGTGCTTCCGACGTGGTCGGTCTCTCTCAAGCCGTGGTTCCCGCCTCAAAGTGGGAAGAGATGACCCTACTTTACGAGCTCAAGCAGCTGGAAAAGGTCGACGACGAAGACCGCGCCGAGTTTGCAGAGAAGCTCGCGCGCTTCACTGGGCCCGATGCGGTCGACACCTTGATGGCCGGTTTTGAACCGGAACTTGAAAAGGCGCGGCCACAAGCCCCAGGCGCATTGATGATGGGATTCGGCGCCATGCACATCGCCATCACTTCGCCCGACAGCAAGCTCAGCGAGGAGCAACGTGTTGCCTTGCAGGAAGCGATGCCGGGCATTCAGAAATGGGCCAGTGCGACCGATTTTTTAAACTCAGACACCCTGCGCCGCGCGCTGACCTTGCTCACCAATGCGGCGCGTAGTGCCGGCATCAGCGACCTCGACCAGCTCAAGGCGATGCCTTTGGAGGCCGTGCTTGAACGCGCGCGCCCGATCCTGGTCGCGGCCAAGCAAGCGGTAAAGCTGTATGGCATTGACCTCGACCAGGTGGCCGATTCACTCAATGTCGAAGTGCTGGTCATTGAAGGCGAAACCGCGCGCGTGCGCACCACCATCACTCTGTTCGATGCGCCGCTATGGCATGAGCACGACCTGGTCTTGGTCGAAGGTCGCTGGTATCCCAAGCATGCGGCGATGCACTTTGAAAACGACAAGCACGACGTCGAAGTCGAAAGCGAGTCGAAGGTAAAGGGCTGATCCCGAGCGTGAATGGTATCGCCCGGATGCAGGCCTAGCCCGGACTTTTCATGAATGCGCACGCCCTCGCTTGTCTCCTGACCGCACAGGCAATTCTCTTCAGTCGGCCGTATCGCCCGATACGCCGCTCCTTCAGAGAATCCCCTGTGCGATCAGGATCCTGCGCGATCATCGTACGCATTCATGAAAAGGCCGGGCTA